>Ga0209109_10001036_pt1 | contig 15336 bp, 13 predicted proteins | sample Rifsed10ft2_FD_184004 | JGI IMG/M metagenome (GOLD analysis project Ga0209109, IMG submission 184004) | Soil microbial communities from Rifle, Colorado, USA - sediment 10ft 2 (version 2) | ecosystem: Environmental > Terrestrial > Deep subsurface > Rock core/Sediment | place: Rifle, Colorado... | reverse complement strand
CCGCAGGTACAGCAGATTGCCGCTCGCCCGCGTGTCGATCAGGATCTTGGACGTCGACGAGAGCACGCTCTGCAGGGTCTCGATGTAGATGCGCTCGCGCGTGATCGCCGGCGCCTTGGCGTACTCGGCGAGCACCTGGCGGAAGCGCGATGCCTCGCCCTCGGCGTTCGCGATGACGCGCGCCCTGTAGCCCTGGGCTTCCTCGCCGAGCCGCGCCGCCGTGCCGCGGGCGCGCGGGATGACGTCGTTGGCGTAGGCCTGGCCCTCGTTCTTCTGGCGCTCGCGATCCTGGCCGGCCTTGACCGCGTCGTCGAACGCCGCCTGCACCTGCTCGGGCGGCTGCGCGTTCTGGATGGTCACGCGGCTCAGGCTGATCCCGGTCTTGTAGTTGTCGAGGATCTGCTGCATCAGCACCTGCGCCTGGTTGGCGATGTTGTCCTGGCCCTCGTACAGGATCGAATCCATCTTGCTCTTGCCGATCACCTCGCGCATCGACGCCTCGGCGGTCTGCATCGCCACTTCCTCCGGCCGCCGGTTGTTGAACAGCCAGGCCTGGGCATCCGTCACCACGTACTGCACCGCGAACTGCAGATCGACGATGTTCTCGTCGTCGGTGAGCATGAGCGACTCTTTCAGCACCTTGGTCTTGACGTTGTTGCGGTAGCCGACCTCGATGGTCCGCACCTGCGACAGGTTGACGATCTCGTGCGACTGGACCGGGAACGGCATGCGCCAGCGCAGGCCGGGCTCGGTCTGCTCGGTGTACCTGCCGAAGGTGAGCACCACGCCTTTCGAGGCGGCGTCCACGATGTAGAAGCCGCTCGCCAGCCAGATCGCGAGCACCAGCGCCAGCAGCACGCCGGCGCCGCCGCCCAGCATGCGCCCGGAAGGCGACGCCGGCGGAATGTCGCCGCCGCCGCCGCGCCGGCCGCCGAACAGGTCGTTCAGCTTGCGGTTGAAGCTGCGCCAGAGCTCGTCGAGGTCGGGCGGGCCCTGATTGCCGCCGGGGCCGCGGGAGCCACGCCCCCAGTTCGGGTCGTTCAATGACATTACAGTGAGATCGGTTCCGGAGAAGGGGTGCGGGGCTGCCGTGCTCTGGCGGCCTCGGCGATCGCGCCCCGCAGATCGGCGAGGCCGGCGCCGCTGCGCGCGCTCACGAATACGCGGGCAATCCTACCACACTCGTCGCGCTCGACGCCCGGCTGCAGCCCGGACAGGTCCGTCTTGTTCCACACCTGAATCTGCGGGATCCCGCCGGCGTTGATCTCGGTCAGCACCTTGTTCACTGCGCCAGCCTGCTGCCCGCGAGCGGGCGATGCGCTGTCCACCACGTGCAGCAGCAGGTCGGCGCGCACCGTTTCTTCAAGCGTCGCGCGGAACGCCGCCACCAGGCCGTGCGGCAGGTCGCGGATGAAGCCGACCGTGTCCGAGATGACGACCGTGCCCGCAGCGGGCAGCCAGACGCGGCGCGTGGTGGTGTCCAGCGTCGCGAACAGCTGGTCCGCCTCGCGCGCCCTGGCGTGCGCCAGCGCGTTGAACAGCGTCGACTTGCCGGCGTTGGTGTAGCCCACCAGCGATACCGAGAGCACATCGCCGCGCGCGCGCGCGCGGCGCTGGACGGCGCGGCGGTCGCGGAACTGCTCCAGCTTGCCCTTGAGCATGCGCACGCGGTCCGCGATCATGCGCCGGTCGAGCTCGATCTGCTTCTCGCCGGGCCCGCCGGTCTTGCCGAGACCGCCGCGCTGGCGCTCCAGGTGCGTCCAGCCGCGCACCAGGCGCGTCGACAGGTGCTGCAGCCGCGCCAGCTCGACCTGCAGCTTGCCTTCGTGGGTCTGCGCGCGCTGCGCGAAGATCGTCAGGATCAGCTCGGTGCGGTCGAGCACCTCCCGCTCGAGCGCCTGCTCGAGGTTGCGCTGCTGCGCAGGCGACAGCGCGTGGTTGAAGATCACCGTCGCGGCGTTCAGGTCCTGCGCCGCCCGCGAGATTTCCTCCACCTTGCCGCTGCCGACGAAGAACTTGGGGTCGGGGCGCTGGCGCCGGCCGCGCACCTCGGCGTGGCGCCGGATGCCGGCGCTCTCGGCCAGCCGCAGCAGCTCCTCGGCAGCGTCCTCGTGGGCCGCCCCGCCGAGGTCCAGGCTCACGAGCACCGCGGCCCGGTTGTCGGGCGCGACCGCGGGGATCAAGCGTCCTTTTCGGGCTCGGCGCCGAGGCTGACGGCGCGCGCGGGCACGACCGTGGAGATGGCGTGTTTGTAGACCATCTGCGTCACGGAGTTGCGCAGCAGCACCACGTACTGGTCGAACGATTCGATCTGCCCCTGGAGCTTGATGCCGTTCACCAGATAGATCGAGACGGGAACGTGTTCCTTGCGCAGGGTGTTCAGGAACGGGTCTTGTAGCAGCTGCCCCTTGTTGCTCATGTTATTGCCTCACTCGCGTGGGGTGGAGCGATACTGTAATGGATTCCATTCTGCTTTTCTATACCGGCGGCGTCGGCGGCGTCACGTCGCCGCACTGCGCGCGGTGGCGCAGCGCGTGATCCATCAGCACGCAGGCGAGCATCGCTTCGGCGATCGGCGTGGCGCGGATGCCGACGCAGGGATCGTGGCGCCCGCTGGTGGCCACCGTGGCGGCCGCACCGCGCACGTCGATCGTGCGTCGCGGCAGGCGAATGCTCGAGGTCGGCTTGAGCGCGATCGAGACCAGCACGTCCTGGCCCGTGGAGATGCCGCCGAGCACGCCGCCATTGTTATTGGCGAGGAAGCCCTGCGGCGTCATCTCGTCGCCGTGCTCGCTGCCCTTCTGCGCCACCGCCGCGAAGCCGGCGCCGATCTCGACGCCCTTCACGGCGTTGATCGACATCATGGCCGCGGCGATGTCGGCGTCGAGCCGCCCGTACACCGGCTCGCCCCAGCCCACCGGCACCTTGTGCGCCGCGACGTTGACGCGCGCGCCGCAGGAATCGCCGCTCTCGCGCAGCTGGTCCATGTACGTCTCCAATGCGGCGACGATGCCCGCATCGGGCGCGAAGAACGGATTGGCGTTCACCGCCTCCCAGTCGCGAAACGCGATGCGGTGCGGCCCGAGCTGCGCCAGGTAGCCGCGCACGCTGACGCCGTAACGCGTGGCGAGCCACTTCTTGGCGATGGCGCCGGCGGCCACGCGCACCACGGTCTCGCGCGCCGAGGCGCGGCCGCCGCCGCGCGGGTCGCGCACGCCGTATTTCTGCCAGTAGGTATAGTCGGCGTGGCCCGGACGGAACTTCTCCGCGATCGCCGCGTAGTCCTTCGGGCGCGCATCCTCGTTACGCACCAGAAAGCCGATCGGCGTGCCGGTGGTCCTGCCCTCGTACAGCCCGGAAAGAATTTCCACGGCGTCGCTTTCGCGCCGCTGCGTGACGTGGCGCGAGCTGCCGGGCTTGCGCCGGTCGAGCTCGCCCTGCAGGTCGGCGGCCGACAGCTCGAGCCCCGGCGGGCAGCCGTCGACGACGCCGCCGTAGGCCGGGCCGTGCGATTCGCCGAACGAGGTCACGCAATACAGCGTGCCGAAGGTGTTGCCGGACATGCGGAAGATTCTACACGCCGGTTACGCGCCACTTTCTATGCGGGCCAGTTCTTGATGTACCCCTTCAGCATCTTGTTCTCGAAGTCCTGCTCCTCGAGCACCGCCTTGGCGACGTCGCGGAACGAGATCACCCCGAGGAGCTTCGCATCCTGCACCACCGGCAGATAGCGCGCGCCCGAATCGAGCATGGTGCGCCGCAGGTCGTTGACTTCCATGTCGGGAGTCGCGGTCACCGGATCGCGCACCATGACGTCGGCGACGCGCAGGTCGCCGAGCGTGCCGTTGCGCTGCGCCAGCGCCTGCAGGATCTCGCGAAACGTCAGCACGCCGATCATGCGCCCCTGGTCGAGCACGATGAGCGAGCCCAGGTTCTGCTCCGACATGGTCTTCACCGCGTCCGCCGCGCGGCCCGACGGCTCGATCGTCAACAGCCGGTTGCCCTTGACGCGCAGGATTTCCTTGACTTGCATGTCGACCTCCCTTGGTCGAGCCGCCCGTCAAAATGGTAGTCCAAATCGGGGTCAGAGCCCAATTTCTCGCGCTGCGGTGCCTCCGCTTGCAGTTCCATGGTCTCGTGACTTTGCCCGGAGATTCATCGGGCAAAGTCACGAGATATATGAAGATCCAAAGCCGCGATGCCGCTCGGTCGCGAGAATTTGGGCTCTGACCCCGATTCTCAGACCAGCATCGCCGCCAGGCCGAGCAGCATCCCCATGCTCACCACGTCGGTGGCAGTGGTGAGGAAGATGCTGGAGGCGGTGGCGGGGTCGAAGCCCAGGCGCTTCAGCATGAGCGGCACCATGGCGCCCGAGAGCCCGCTCGCCACGCAGGAGCCGACCATGGCCATGAACACGACGAAGGCGAGCAGGAACGGGTGCGCCGAGTTCTGGCTGCTCGCCGTGACGTACATGCCGACCGCCGCCACCAGGCCGACGCCCGCGCCGTTCAGCAGGCCGAGCCCCGCCTCCTTGGTGATCAGCGCGCGCTCGGAGCCGGGCTTGAGCTCGCCGATGGTCATGCCGCGCAGCGTCACCGCGAGCGCCTGGCAGCCGGTGTTGCCCGACTGGCCGGCGAGCACGGGCAGGAACAGGGCCAGGATCACCAGGCGGTCGATGGTGTCCTGGAAGACGCCGACCACCGCCGCGGCGAGAAACGCGGTGAGCAGGTTCAGTTGCAGCCACGGATGGCGCATGATGAGGCTGCGCTGCCACGGCGTGCCCATGCGCTCCTCCTTCTCGACGCCGACCATGCTGCCGGGCTGCGCCGCGATGTCGAAGGCGCGCGCCTCGAACATGCTCTGGCCGCGCACCAGCCCGCGGATGCGGTTCTCCGCGTCGACCACCGGATACACCGGGTAGTGCCGGTCGAGCACCTGTTTCATCGCTTCGTCGAGCGGCGTCGGCGCGTGCAGCGCGAAGACGTCGGTGAGCATCACGTCGCGCAGCGCCCGCGCGCGCTCGTTGAACAGGAGGTCCCGCATGGTGACGATGCCGAGCAGCCGCTCGTCCTCGTCGACCACGTAGATGTAGGTGATGAACGCATGCTTCACCAGCTCGTGCAGCGCCTCGATCGCCTGCCCGACGGTGGCCTGCGGCGGAAATGCCGCGTACAGCGGCTCCATCATGCGGCCGATGGCGCCTTCCTCGTAGAGCGCGTTGCGCTGCCACTGCCGCGCGATCTCCACCGGCGCGGCGGCGAGCGCGCGCTCGCGCGTCTCGGCCGGCAGGTAGGTGAGCACGTCCTGCGTGAAGCCGGGCGAGAGCTTGAGCAGCGCGGCGGCGACCTCGGCGCCGCCGTAGTGCGCGAGCTTCTCGGCCGCGCCCTGCGGCGCGCGCAGCTTGACGTCCTCGGCGAGGTCGATGGCCGAGCGCTGGATGGTGGGACGATCGATCGATTCCAAGGCAGCCTCCCTGATTCTTGCGGCTAAAGGCCGGCCGCGTCGGCGACCAGCTTGCGCAGCTCGCGGCGCAGGCGCGCGCGCACCGCGGCGTGGCGCGCGCCGCGCGCCAGATTCCTCAGTTCCCAGGGATCGCGCTCGAGGTCGTAGAGCTCGTCCAGCTCGCCCGCGGCGTCGCGGTTCACCCAGTGAATGAGCTTGTAGCGGTCGGTGCGCACCGCCTTGTAGGACATGCCGACGAGCCAGGGCATCGCCTGCTCGGCCCAGTACTCGACGAGGAACGACTTGCGCCAGCCCTTGCGCCGCCCCGCGAGCAGCGGCACGAGCGAGCGCCCCTGCACCTGCGCACCCGGCCTGCCGCCGGCGAGCTCGATCAATGTGGGCGCGATGTCCTGGCAGATGACGAGATCGCGATTGCGCGCGCCGGCTTTCACCCGGCGCGGAAAGCGCAGCACGAAGGGCGAGCGGATGCCCTCCTCGTACGCGAAGCGCCGTTCCGGCCCGAGGCCGTGCTCGCCGAAGAAATAGCCGTTGTCGCCGAGAAACAGGAGCAGGGTGTCGTCGAGCCTGCCCTGGCGCGCCAGCGCGTCGAGGATCATGCCGACGCCCTCGTCCACCGAGGCCATCATGCGCGCGCGCTGGCGGATTTCCTCCTGCGAGCCGGCCTGGATCGAGGCGAGGACCGCGCGCGAGCGCTCGCTGCCCTTCAGCTCGAAGGCGTCGGTCCACGCAGGGGCCTGCTTCAGCAGCTCGCGCACCGGGCGCATGTTGGGCTTTTTCGGAAACACCCCGTCGGCGTACAGGCCGCGATGCCGCTCGGCCGGAATGTAGCCGCCGAAGCGGCCCATGTCGAGCGTGCCGTCGGCGGCCTGATGCGCATCCGGATGCACCGCCTTGTGCGCGAAAAAGAGCGCGAACGGCTTCGAGCGCTTGCGCTCGACGAACGCGATCGCCTCCTGGTTCAGCAGGTCGGTCATGTAGCCCGAGCGCTGCTCATAGTGGCCGTTGACGTTCAGCTTCGGATCGACGAGGCTGCCGTGCCCGTCGAAGCCCACCCAGTGATGGTAGCCCGGGCGCGGCATGCCGTCGTTGCCCATGTGCCACTTGCCGACGTGTGCGGTCTCGTAGCCGAGCTTCTGCAGCGCGAGGTGATAATTCGGCAGGCGGTGGCTCATGGCGTCGCGCGCCACGTTGTCGATGATGCCGTGGCGGCTCGCGTACTGGCCGGTGACGATCGAGGCGCGGTTCGGCGAGCAGATCGGCGTGGTGTGGAAGGCACGCTCGAACAGCGCCCCTTCGGCGGCGAGCCGGTCGATGTGCGGCGTCTTCATGTAGGGGTGGCCGCCGGCGCCGAATTCGTCGTAGCGCAGGTCGTCGATCAGGATCACGATGAGGTCGGGTTGCATGGGCCGCAAGTCTAAGCGAGGGGGCTGCAAGTGCGCATTTTTTCCCGGCTTTTCGGCCGGGAGTTCCGTATGCTGCTTTTGCATTTCCTGACAGGGAAGGAGGCGGGGCATGGCAACGACGCAATCGCAGGTGTCCGTGCCGCAATGGCTCGGCCAGCAGCTCCTCGGGCCGCTGGACGACGCCGCCGGGCTGGTGCGGCGCTACCGCGAGCTGGACGCTTTCCGGGACTACCTCGCGGCCCGGCTGCGGCTGGTGGCGCCGGCGTTCCTGCTGGTGGTGGTCGCGGCGGTCGCCTGCGGCCTGACGCCCATTGTGGTGCTCGTGGGAACGAACGCGGTGGCGGCGCTGCTCGGCCTGCTGCTCGCGCCCCTGATGCTGATCGGCAGCCTGTTCGTCCTGAGCCTGGTGTTCTTCTCGTGGCTGGAGGAGCGCTCGCTCGTGCGCGCGCTCGGGCACCGCGCCGGGCCGGCCCCCGGCAAGCTCGCGCGCTGGCTGAAACGCAAGCTCGGCGCGGACCTCGGACGCGTCCCGCGCATGCCGTGGCTCCTGGGCTCGATCTTCGTCGCCGCGCCGCTGGCGCTCCTCGCCCTGCGGGCGCCGGCGACGGTCCTGCTGCTCGTGGTGCTGCTCGTGCTGGCGCCTGTCCTGTTCGCGCGCCTGGATCGCTGAGCGGGGCGCTCGCGCGCCGCATGCGAGCCGGCGCCGCCCTCCTGATTGTGCTCGCGGCCCACATTCCCGCCGCGTCCGGCCAGTCGCCTCCCCGGCTCGAGCCCGGCGTGTCGCTGGAGCTCGCGCGCTGGCGTGCGCAGCACTACCGCGATCCGGCGTATGCGCTGGAGCTGCGCATCGACCCGCGCCGCAGGCGCGCGAGCGGCAGTCTGGAGCTGCAGGTGACGCTCGCGCGCCGCGTCGACCTGGTGCTCGACTGGCGCGGCTCGGCGCTGCGCGGCCTGCGCGTGAACGGCAAGCCGGTGCGGGCGCGGCAACACAAGCAGCACCTCGTCGTGCCGCGCTCGGCATTGCAGCGCGGCCGCAACCGGGTCGAGCTCGCGTTCAGCGCGCCGATCGCCGTCGCGGGCAGCGCGCTCACGCTGTACCGCGACCGCGAGGACGGCTCGAGCTACGTGTATTCGCTGTTCGTCCCGGCGGACGCGAGCAGCGTGTTTCCCTGCTTCGACCAGCCCGACCTGAAGGCGCGCTTCAGTCTCGCGCTGCGCCTGCCGCGCGGCTGGCGCGCGATAGCGAACGCGCCGGCGCTCGAGGAGGCTGCCGGCCGCGTGCGCTTCGCCGCGACCGAGCCGATCTCCACGTATCTGTTCGCCTTCGCCGCCGGGCCGTTCGAAGTCCTGACGCAGGAGGGCGAGCCGGTGCGGCTGTTCGTGCGCCGCTCGCAACTGGGGCGCGCGCGCGAGCACGCCGACGAGGTGCTGCGGCTCAATCGCCTGGCGCTCGCCTTCTTCGAGGCGGAGTTCGGGCGGCGCTTCCCGTTCGCCAAGTACGACCTGGTGCTGGTGCCCGAGCTCGCCTACGGCGGCATGGAGCACGCAGGCGCCACTTTCCTCAACGAGCAGTCGATCCTGTTTCCCGACCCGCCGAGCCGCCCCGACCTGCTGCGGCGCGCGCAGCTCATCTTCCACGAGACCTCGCACCAGTGGTTCGGCAACCTGGTCACCATGCGCTGGTTCGACGACCTGTGGCTGAAGGAGGGCTTCGCCAACTTCATGGCGGCGAAGGCGGCCGCCGCGATCGTGCCGGAGCTCGAGCCCTGGAGTGCGTTTCACGCATTGAAGACGGGCGCCTACCGCACCGACGCGACGCCGGGCACGACGGCGCTGCGCCAGCCGCTCGCCAATCTCTCGGCGGCCAAGTCCGCCTACGGCGCCATCGTGTACTCGAAGGGGCCGGCGGTGCTGCGTCAGGCCGAGTTCTACCTCGGCGATCACGTGTTCCGGCGCGCGATGCGCGACTTCCTGCAGCGGCACGCCTATGGCGCCGCGGACTGGAGCGACCTGGTGCGCGCTTTCGAGCGCGTCGAGGGCCGCGACCTGCAGGCCTGGGCCGCGGCCTGGGTGCAGCGGCCCGGACTGCCCACCGTGACGCTGCGCGAGACGGCGGGCGGCGTGCAGCTGGTCCAGGAAGACCTGTCGGGCGCGGGCGGCGTGTGGCCGCAGAAGCTCGTCGTCGCCGCGGCGGCGGTCGACGGCAGCGTCGTCACTTCCGAGGTGCGGCTCGAGCATGCGTCCGCGGTGGTCACCGGTCCCGCGGGCGAGCGCGTGGTGCGCTGGCGCTACCCCAACGCGGGCGACTTCGGCTACGGGCGCTTCCTCCTCGACGCCGCGAGCCGCGACGCGCTGCTCGCGGAGCCGCGCGCGCTGCCCGACGGCCTGCTGCGCGCGCAGCTCGTCGAAGCGCTGTGGGAGAGCGTGCGCGACGCCGAGCTCGATCCCGCGGCCTTCATCGACTTCGCGCTGGCGCTGGTCCCCGAGGAAAGCGACGACGTGATCCTCGCCGGGCTGCTCGCGCGCGTGGAAGGCGCCTTCCGGCGCTACCTCTCGGACGCGCAGCGCGATCGCCTCGCCCCGCGGCTCGAGCGCGCGCTCCTCGGCGCGGCACTGGGCGATGGCCCGGAGAGCCGCCGCCGCCTGATGCTGCGCGCCTTCGCGGCTCTCGCCTGGTCGGGCGCGGCGCTCGCCGACCTGAAGCGCCTGCTCGAGGGCTCGCTCGCCGCGCCCGGCCTGGAGCTGGGCGAGCGCGACCGCTTCCGCCTCATCGCGCGGCTGCTGGTGCGCGCCGACCCCGACGGGCCCCGGCTGCTCGCCGAGGCCGCCGCCGCGGAGCGCGGCGACAACGCGCGCCGCTACGCCTTCGCCGCCTCCGCCGCGCTCGCCGACGCCGAGGCCAAGCGCGCCATGTTCCGGCGCTTCACGCGCGACGCCGAGCTGCCCGAGAGCTGGATCGAGGAGGCGCTCGCGCCGTTCAACGCGCCGGAGCATGCGGCGTACACCGCCCCGCTGCTCGGCGCGGCGCTCGCGCGCCTGCCCGAGCTCAAGCGCCGGCGCAAGATCTTCTTCGTCGAGCACTGGCTGGGCGCGTTTCTCGCCGGCCAGAGCGACGCGCAGGCGCTCGTCGCGGTGCAGCGCTTCCTGCGCGGCCGCGTCGAACCGGACCTGCGGCTGAAGGTGCTCGAAGCCGCGGACGGGCTGGAGCGCGCGGTTCGCATCCGCGAGCGATTCGCAAGCGCGGCCGACCGATGACAACGTGGCGCGATTGCGATTAGACTTCCCGCATGACCGCGCACGCCATTTCGGTCAGGCTCGCCGGGCAGCGCGACGCACAGGCGATCGCGCTCATGTCGCGCGACCTGGTGGAATCGGGGTTGGGCTGGAAGTACGATGCCGCGCGCGTGCTGAAGGCGATCCGCGACCCGGAGACGCTGACGCCGGTGGCCTGCGACCGCGGCCGCATCGCCGGCTTCGCCATCATGGAGTTCGGCGACGAGCGCGCGCATCTGGTGCTGCTCGCCGTGCGGCCCACGCAGCGGCGCATGGGCATCGGCCGGCGGCTGGTCGAATGGCTGGTGGAATCGGCGCGCGCCGCCGGCATCGCCAGCGTGCACCTGGAGCTGCGCGCCGGCAACGAGGCGGCGCGCGGCTTCTACCGCGCCATGGGCTTCGACGAGACCATCGTCGTCCCGGCCTACTACCGCGGGCGCGAAGCGGCGCTGCGCATGATCCGGGTGCTGCGCTCGACCAGCCCCGTGCCCTACACCTGGCGGCCGTCGACCACCTGAGCGAGCGCCGCTAGGGCACGATGGCGAAGCCCAGGCGCAGCTGCGACTTGGAGCGCCGGTCGTAGTCGAGGATGTCCTCGCCGTAGCCGGCGAAGAACTGCACGTGGAAGTACCCCGACACCGGGCCGAAGCCGAGCACGCGCGTGCGCTCGAACCAGTCCAGCGTCAGGCTGCCCTTGCCGGCCGTGCCGAAGCGCGCCATCGCCGACCAGCTGCGCACCTCGTCGCCGTAGCGCAGCCGCCAGTCGACGTAGCCGCGGTAGCGCTGGATGTCCGGGTTTTCCTCCTTGTCGAGGTAGCCGTAGATCTTCGGCGTGAATGCGACCTGCTTGCCGTTATCGAGCTGCCAGCGCCATTCGGGCCGCACGAACAGGATGTCGATGGAGCGCGACTGCGCGTCGTCCTTGCCGTTCGATTCGTGCTCGAAGCCGGCGCGCAGCGCGTCGATCCACGTCTTGTCGTCGGTGCGCTCCCAGGCCCAGAACAGCGACGGCCGGTAGCTCGTGTCGCGGAACGGCTTGGAGTCGCCCTGCAGGTTCCAGATCGTCGTCTGCGTGTAGCCGAGGTACAAGCCGCTGAGCCACGGCTGATCGCGGCCCCACCCCAGGCTGCGGTCGAACAGGCGGTACTTGAAGGAGAGCTGGAAGCGCGCGTTGGTGCCGCCGCGCGTGCCCATCACGAAGTACACGGGCTCGTTCTCGGTGAGCGGCGGCGCGATCCCGCCTTGCGCCTGGTTCACCGTGAAGCTCTGCAGCGCGCCGGAGGCCGGCGCGTCCTGCGCTGCGGCGGGCTGCGCGGCGAGCGCGAGCATCAGGGCAAGCGGCAGCCTCATGGATTCTGGGACAATCATCGCCAATGAGCGAGTCTAGCGCGCCCCTGCCCGCCGTCTTCGTTTCGCATGGTTCGCCGATGCACGCGCTCGAGGCCGGCGCCACCGCCACCGGCCAGGCCTGGACCGCGCTGGGCCGGCGCCTGCCGCGGCCGCGCGCCATCCTCGTCGCCTCCGCACACTGGGAAACCGAGCGCCCCGCGCTGACCGGCAGCGAGCGGCCGGAGACGATCCACGACTTCTACGGCTTTCCGCCGCCCCTGTACGAGATCCACTACCCTGCGCCCGGCGCGCCGCAGATCGCCGAACGCGCGCGCGCGCTGCTGTCGGCGGCAGGCATGCAGGCCGCAGTCGACCCGGCCCGCGGCCTCGACCACGGCGCGTGGACGCCGCTCCTGTACGCCTATCCGCGGGCCGACGTGCCCGTGGTGCAGATTTCCGTGCAGCCGGCGCTCGGGCCGCGCCACCACCTCGCGCTCGGGGCGGCGCTCGCGCCACTCTCCCGCGAAGGCGTGCTCATCATCGGTTCCGGGCACCTGACGCACAACCTGCGCGAGCTGCGCAGCGTGCGTGATACGGGCGTGGGGCGCGCCGAGCCCTACGTGAGCGAGTTCCAGGAATGGGTGCGCGCGCTCATCGAGGCGCACGACTACGACCGGCTCGCCGACTACCGCAGGCTGTCGCCGGCGGGGGTGCGCGCGCATCCGAGCGAGGAGCACTTTCTGCCCCTGTTCGTCGCGCTGGGCGCGGCGGGCGAAAAGGCGCGCGCCGAGCGCTTCGTCGAGCACGTCGAGGGCGGGGTGCTCGCGATGGACGCCTATCTGCTGCACGCGGCGTAGTGCTGCATCAAACCCTTACACGCGCCGGCGTGACTTAGTGCACACCCTCCACAGTCGCTGACAATCGGCCGGCATAATCGAGACTAGCGTCGGTTTGCGGCAGCATCGGAGGTGAGGCGATGCCCGGACTGACCCGATTCGAAGGCGACAAGGAAGCACGGTTCCGCGCGCGCTACGCGGAACGCTCGATTCCTTTCATCCGCATTTCGCTGCCGCTCGCGGCGACGCTCTACCTGCTGTTCCTCGCGTGGGACTACAGCATCGCGCCCGACGCGCTGCTCTACACGCTGAGCGTGCGCCTGCCGTTCAGCTTCTTCGCCGTCGTCGTTTTCGGCTTTACGTTCCTGCAGTCCTTCGAGCGCTGGTCGCAGAGCGTGCTCTGCGCCACCGTGATTCTCGGCGCCGCCGGCATCGCCCTCGTGCTCGCGATCCTGCCGCACGGCTTCACCTACGGCGTCCCGGGCTTGCTGCTGGTCATCATGTACGCCTGCGGCGCCATTCGCCTGCTGCTCGCCGCGGCGATCATCGCCTGCTGCGCCATCGTCGCGCTGGCCAACACCATGCTGCTCGTTACGGGCGCCAGCACGTTCCAGTTTCTCAACACGAACGTGTTTCTGGTGTCGGCATCGGTGATCGGCCTCGTCTATACGGCGCTGCTCGAGTGGACGGAACGCCACGCGTTCGCGCTGGAGGAGGACCTGCGCCAGGACAAGCAGGCGAGCGAGACGCTGCTGCGCAATTTCCTGCCCGACCGCATCATGAATCGCCTGCGCGACGGCGAGCGCTCCATCGCCGAGGCCGTCGGCGAAGCCACGGTGCTGTTCGCGGACATCGTCGGCTTCACCTCCCTCACGCACCGCATGGCGCCGGGCCACGTGGTCGAGTTGCTGAGCGCCATCTTCAACCGCTTCGACGAAATCTCGGACCGCCTGGGCGTGGAAAAGGTCAAGACCATCGGCGACTGCTACATGGCGGTCGCCGGCGTGCGCTCGCCCACGCCGCACAACGCCGGGGCGATGGCCGAGTTCGCCATCGAGGCGCTCGCCTTCGTGCGCAGCTACGCCGAAGAGAACGACCTGCCGCTGCAGGTGCGGATCGGCATGAGCACCGGCTCCCTGGTCTCGGGCGTCATCGGCACGCACGTGCCGATCTTCGACCTGTGGGGCGGCCCGGTGAACGACGCCAGCCGCCTGCAGCAGGAGAGCTTTCCCGGCGCCATCCAGGTATCCGAGACCACGTATTGGCGCCTGCGCAACAAGTACGAGTTCCAGGAGCGCGGCACACTGACGCTCAAGCACGGCGAGCAGATCAACGCCTTCCTGCTGACCGGCCGCAAGGTGGCGGCCGGCGCGGGATTGCGCGTGATCAGCGACGCCTCACGCAAAGCCGTGGATGCGCGGTCGGTGAAGGCGGTTTGAAATGGACGCGCGGTTCGAGCGCCGTCGGACTGCACTGGCGCCGGCTGCAGCCCGCGCGTCGGGCTGGCTCTGCCCCGAGTACCGCGAGGTGGTGGATCAGACGGTCGAGCTGCTACTGACCACGAAGTCGCGGCTGCGCTCGGCCGCCGGAGGCAGCGAAGGCGCGGACGCCGATCCGGCCATCAAGCTCATAACCCAGGACCTGTGGAATGACTGGCGCAGCGCCTGGGCGGAAGCGGCGGCGTGCCTGCCGGAGATCGTGGATACGCCGGAGCACCTGCGCCTGGCGAAGGACTATACCGAGGCGCACCTGACGCCCGAGTTGATGGGCGCGCCGCTGTGGCGCCAGGCGTTCACCAAGCCGCTCGGCTATCCGGGCGACTACGTGGTGATGAACTACATGTATCAAGGCGCGCCCGAAGGCGACACGCAATTCGGCAGGGCCGCGCACGAGCTGGCTGTGTACATCGGCCAGTTCGTGGTGAAGCGCAAGGATCTCGTGCGCAAGGCCATCGCCGAGGCCGCCGCGCGTTGTCCCGGCGCACGTCCCTGTGTCGTCGCCAGCCTGGGATGCGGGCCGGCCAGGGAGGTCGCCGAGTACCTGGAACTCGAGCCGCACGGTGGCCGTCCAGTTCACTTCATACTGGTGGATCAGGACAGCGAGGCGCTCCGATTCGCCGGGCGCCATCTGGGCGAGGTCGCAGCGGCGGGCGGTCGCGGTTCCGCGGCGCGCGTCGACCTGCGGCACCTTTCCGTGCTGAGGTTACTGCGCGAGGTCGATCCCGCGTCCCTGTTGCCGCAGGCCGACCTGATCTACAGCGCCGGCCTGTTCGACTATTTCAGCGACCGCAGCTGTCAGGTGTTGACGCGCCGCCTTTACGAGGCCCTGAGGCCGGGAGGACTGCTCCTCCTCGGCAACATGAAGTCCGGGACCGACATGCTCTGGCCGCTCGAGCTCATTGCCGACTGGTCGCTGCGCTATCGCAGCGCGGAGAGCGTCCTCGCCTGGACGGACGGCCTGCCAGGCGCGGAAATCTCCCTGCGCACCGAAGCCACGGGCTACGACTACCTCGTCAGCGTGCGCAAGGCCTAGCGGCCCGCTCAGCCGCCCAGCGCCCGGTACAGATCGGCCACCGCCGCGCGCTGCGCGCGCAGCGCCTCGATGCGTGCGGTCTGCGCCGCCAGCAACCCGCGCTCGGCGTCGAGCACGTCGAGCTGGCTGGCGATGCCGCTGGCGTAGCGCAGGCGCGCCAGGCGCAGCGTTTCCTCGAGCGCGGCGACGCGCGCCGACTGCGCCTCGAAGCTCTCTCGCGCGCGCACCTGGGCGGCGAGCGCCTGGCGCACCTCGCGAAAGGCGTTGCGCACCGCGCCCTGATACTGCGCCAGCGCCACGCGCTCGCGCGCCTCGGCAGCTTCGCGCCGCGCCTGCAGGCGACCGCCGGCGTAGATCGGCTGCGCGAGTGACGCCACCGCGCTCCAGATGCCCGCCGGCCCGGTGAACAGATCGCTGAGTTCGGCGCTCTCGCTGCCGAGGAATCCGGTCAGCCGGATCGACGGAAAGTGGGCGCTGCGCGCGACGGCCACGCGTGCGTT
>Ga0209109_10001035_pt1 | contig 15340 bp, 14 predicted proteins | sample Rifsed10ft2_FD_184004 | JGI IMG/M metagenome (GOLD analysis project Ga0209109, IMG submission 184004) | Soil microbial communities from Rifle, Colorado, USA - sediment 10ft 2 (version 2) | ecosystem: Environmental > Terrestrial > Deep subsurface > Rock core/Sediment | place: Rifle, Colorado... | reverse complement strand
TGGTGGCCGAAGTGGTCGTTGACGTCCTTGAAGCGGTCGACGTCCATGACGATGAGGGCGCCGCTGCCGACGCTCTCGCCCAGGTCGGCGACGGCCTGCTCCATCTCCTCCTGAAAGCGGCGCCGGTTCAGCAGGCCAGTGAGGGAGTCGTAGTTCGCTAGACGCATGAGCGCCGCCTCGAACCGGCGCCGCTCCGTCACGTCGCGAAAGCTCCAGACCCTGCCCGTCGCCACACCTTCGATGACCTGCGGCTTGGAGTAAACCTCGAAGACGCGGCCGTCCTTAAGCTCCACGACGTCCGTTGTCTCCCCTTCAGGGCGGGCGAGCGTCTGCTGGACGCGGGCGGCGTAGACATCGGGCTCCTCTATCTGGGGCAGCATGAGGCCGACCGCCGCCTGCACGTTCGCCCCGCTGAAGACCCTCACGCGGGGAAGCCCCCACATCTCCAGGAAGCGGTTGTTAAGCTGGCGCACCGTCCCAGACAGGTCCACGACGATGATGCCGTCCGTGGTCGACTCGACGGTGGCGCCATAGACGGAGAGCGCTTCCTTGAGCTGATCCTCCGCCCGCTTCCTGTCCGTTATGTCGACGATCGTGCCCGCGACGTAGCCGGCCTGCTCGGTGCGCAGGCCGACGAAGTCGACGCTCACCACCTTCTCCAGCACCCAGCGCTCGTCCCCTGCCTTGTCGACGAGGCGGTACTCGTAGGGCGTCGATGTCTCGCCCGCCAGCATGGCGCGGGCGCTCTGGCGCACGGCCTCCCTGTCCTCCGGCGACACGAGGTGCAGCCACTCCTTGCCGACGATCTCCTTGGCGCGATAGCCGCTGTAGCGCTGGAACTCGGCGTTGGCGAAGATGAACCGCTCGTCCTGGACGATGTAGACGCCCGCCGGCGAGCTGTCAGCGAGCAGCGTGAAGAGGTCGTACGTGCGCCGGCTTTCGCCCGTCACGCGGCCCAAGGAGACGAAGTGGCTGATCTCACCGGCGCTATCGCGGATCACCGAGATCCAGACGGCCTCCTCGTACAGCTCGCCGCCCTTCTTGCGGTTCGTGAAGATGAAGCGGAACGACTTGCCGGAAAGGAGCGTCTGCCACAGCTCGTCGTATACCTCCCGGCCGTGGACGCCCGAGTTGAGAACCCTCGGCGTCCGGCCGAGTACCTCGTCGCTGCGATAGCCGGACGTGCGCTCGAAGGCGGTGTTGACGTACTCGATCGTCCCGTCCCGGTCCGTGATGAGGACGTTGTACTCCAGCTGGTCGAGGATGGTGACGAGGTTGTCGACCGAGATCGGCTTAGCCCGTGCCGTCAACGAGATTCTCCCTCACAAGGAAGTATCGACAGGACGGCGCCAAAGTGGCCTCCCTTCTATCAAAGTGACGAAGCGAGGGCAGCGAAGGGAATCACCCCGCGGGCGATTCGGCCTAGGCAGAGAGCAGGACTGCCTGCGACAATAGTGTCGCTATGCTCGAAGCAGACGCGGGGCGCGCCAGGCGCGAGGGAGCAAGGCAGGAAACAACTGACGGCCAAGGACGTTAATTGGATGAGCAGTGAACGGCAGAAGTGAAACCCGGGCGGCTGTACGTGACTGGACCTTACAGGCGGCTCTTCTCGTCCTCCTGGTTCTAACCCACGAGCTCCTGCGGGCGCCGCACGTGCGCCTCCATTTCGTCACTGTACCCTTGCTGGCGATACCAGTGGCGTACTTTTCCACTGTCCTAGGCGCCCGTGGGGCGGCGCTCTCGGCGATTCTTACCGGCGTTCTTCTCGCCATGCACCGCAACGACTGGCACGCGGAGGTGATCGCGCTCGAGATCGGGCTGCTGGCCTCCATCAGCTTTCTCGGTGCTGCGATGGCCGCGGTCGCAGGTCGTGATCGGGTGCTGGACAAGAGGGTGGGCGAGGAGTCCTGGCAGCGTCTCAGGAGACTACGAGGTTCGCTGGGTTACTGGGACAGGGCAAGCGTCACGAAGATGGGGTTGTACGTTACACGCATCGAGTCCGCGTTCATCTCGCGCGCTTTGGCGCGCCGGCCTCCGGGCCTCGTCGCGGACATCGGTGCCGGAAGCGGCAGGCTGCACGCAGCAATTCTGCCGTACTCTCGTGCCGTCCTGGCCACGGAGATCGACCGCGAAGCGCTCGCGAGAATGAGGCGCGATGAAGGCCCCGTGACGCCTGTCCTGGTTGCCGCGTCGCAGCTCTCGCTTCCCTTCCGCGCTGAAGCGCTGGACGCCGTAATCGCCATCGAGGTCCCACTCGCGTCCGAGGAGGACTGGTTCCCCGGCGAGTGTCATCGCGTTCTCAAGCCTGACGGCTTCGTGGTGCTCACAGTCCATAACGCCTTGTCCTACAAAGCCCTCATTAGCCGCGCGCTTAGCGTTTGGCGTGCCGCCAGGGGCGTCATCGGGGCGCAGCCGTACTATAGACGGACCCTGACTACGCAATTGCAGGCCTGGCGGAGCGCAGGCTTCCGCGTGAAGTCACTGGCCGGATTCTACTGGCTGCCCTTGCCGCGGGCCTCCGACAGCACGTGGGTCAGCGTGCTCGCCATTCTGGAGCGGCTGTTGGGGCTGCGATGGCTCGTCGGCTGGAGCCCGTGGGTACTGCTCGAGATCGAGAAGGTACCATCTGCACCGACGCCGAGCAGCGAAGAGGACCCGCACCGATAGAGTCAGCCGTTGGCGTCGGGCATCACATGTTGACGAATGGAGTACTCTTTACGCGAAGGTTAGTATCCGCTAAGGGAGGCTGTGATGCTGAGCAAGGAAGACAACGACATCCTGACCAGAGTCGGCCCGGGGACGCCCATGGGCAACCTGCTGCGCCGCTACTGGACGCCCGCCCTCCTCTCCAGCGAGCTGCCGGCGCCCGACAGCCCGCCCGTCCGCGTGCGCCTACTGGGCGAGGACCTCGTCGCCTTCCGCGATACGGACGGCAAGGTCGGCCTCTTCGTCCAGTCGTGTCCGCACCGCGGCGCCAGCCTCTTCTTCGGCCGCAACGAGGAGTGCGGCCTGCGCTGCGTCTACCACGGCTGGAAGTTCGACACGGCCGGCAACTGCGTCGACATGCCCTCCGAGCCTGCCGAGAGCAACTTCAAGAGCAAGGTGAAGGTTACGGCCTACCCGACGCACGAGTCGGGCGGCATCGTCTGGACCTACATGGGGCCACAAGAGAAGATGACGGGCTTCCGCGACTTCGGCTCAGAGGGCGCTGGCCAGCAGGGCTTCGCCTTCAAGTCCATCTCCTACTGCAACTGGGTGCAGCGCATGGAGGGCAACATCGATACGTCCCACATCTCCTGGCTGCACCAATACGAGGGCGTTCAGGACATCCCGGACGACGGCACGGACGTCGCCGGCGGCTACCCGTCCTACAAGATGTCCTGGAAAATCTGGCGCCACGACCGCGCGCCGCGCCTGGAGGTCGACGACACCTGGTACGGCTACCGCTACGCCGGCATCCGCACGACGCCCCACGGCAACACGCACGTCCGCATCAGCGCCTACTGCATCCCCTACACGACAGTCGTCGCCGCGATACCGTTCGCCATCGGCGGCATCATGTGCGTGCCCATCGACGACTACAGCTGCCACTTCATCAGCTTCGCGCAGCGGCCAATGCCCAACCCGACGGTGCGCCAGGAGATCCAGAACCGCTCCGGCGTCGGCGGGCTCTTCGCCAACACGCCCTACGCCGCGCCGGGGATGGGGCCGGCCAGCGGCGGTCGCGGCGGCTCCCGCGGGCCCGGCCGCGCCGACTTCCTGCCGGACAACGACTACAAGATCGACCGCGAACTGCAGCGGACGACGTACTTCTCCGGCATCACGAACTTCGGCGCCCAGGACCTCGCCATGGTCGAGTCCGCCGGGCCGATCTGGGACCGCAGCAAGGAGCACCTGGGCACGACGGACAGGGCGATCATCCGCATGCGCCAGATCCTGCTGAATGCGGCGAAGGAGCTGGCCAGCGGCATCGAGCCGCCGTGCGTCGACCCGTCTCTGCCCTACACCTCGATCCGCTCCGGCGAGAAGATCCTGCTGCCGGGCGAGGACTGGCGGTTGGTCGGCTCCGACCAGGACGCCGCCGTCATCGCCTCCATGCGGGCGCCGGAGTCGGCCGTAGCCGCGGCGGGCGGCGGCGCGGGCTAGCCTCCGAGAGGAGCTTCGGGGCGCGCCCTCAGTACCGCAGCAGGGCGCCGATGCCGCCGTTGGCGTCGAGGATCGCCTCGGCTTCGCCCCGGAGGAACTCGACGCGGGCGTCCGTGTCCCAGGCCAGCGCCAGGGCTTTCTCGCCCTCCTTCGTGCCGAGGTGCCGCGCCGCCAGCGCCAGGCGGTGCACGCGCCCCTCGGCCAGCGTCTGAAGCGTCTCCTCCCAGCCGAGAGCGGCCGGCCCACCCGCCATCGCCCGGTCCCTGACCTCCGTCGCCAGGGCGACCTCCTCGGCGCGCTCGGCGGCCTCGGCGATGGGGATGGCCGCCTGCACGAGGTCGCTGTCGGTGGCGAACATCTCCGCCGGGAACGTGCCGGCGACGGCCCGTCGCAGGTCCTCCGGCAGCGCGTCTCGCATCGCCTCCACGTTCTCGTCCGTGCCGCCCAGCACGAGGCGCTTGAAGGGGAGGCGCCGGTGCTGCTCCACCAGGACGCCGGCGACGTGACGGAAGTGCTCCTCGATGTGGTGGAGGCGGTCGCGTTCGTACTTGAAGGCGGACCAGCCGCCCTGGCGCTGCAAGCCTGGCACGGCGTCCGCCATCTTCTGGCGCGACTCCAGCTCGCCCAGGAAGGTCACGAATATGCGCGCCTGGCGCTCGTCGACGACGGCAACGGCGACGCGCGGCTCGTCCTCCATCGCCGCGTCCAGGGGCGCGAGAAAAGGCTTCGCCCGGAAGCGCGCGAGGGCGGGGAGCGCCAGCTGGATGCGCAGCGGCTCCAGCAGGTCGCGCGGCCCGCTGGCGAAGAGGACCAGGGTGCGGCCGGCGGGCATGTACTCCTCGCGGACGTAGCGCAAGACGCGCTCCGACTCCGCCTCGATGCGCTCGCGCTCCGCGTCGGAGGCTGCCGCTTCGCGGGCGTCGCGCAGGATGTCCATCAGAGCCGGCACGTAGCCATGATGTAACGCCTGGCCGGCCTCTATGGGCAGGTAGACGCTGAGGATGCCCTCGGCCGCCGACAAGCTCCTCAGCCTAACGAGCCGCGCTTCGTCTTCCGGTTCGATCCACACGTCTTGGCTCCTTTCCGGCGAGAGGGCCCCCTTCGGGCCAGTCGAGCCTCTTCGAACCTATCTCCTGCGGGCGAGGCAGGCAAGATGCCGGCTGACACGAATCTCCGGCCGAACGGCTCCTCCGAGCTTGGCACGCTCGCGACTGGTGCCGGCCGGCCGAGCCCGTAGAATGGCCGCAGTGCGGCCGTTTCGAGGCGTCTACTACGGCTGGGTGATCGTCGGCGGGCTGGCTCTGATCAGCGTAGCCTCCGGCGCCATGGGCAACTTGACCGTCGCCCTCTTCATCCAGCCGATGACGGACGACCTGGGCATAAGCAAGCTGGAGTTCGGCCTCGCCCAGTCGGCGCGACTCCTCGGCTTTGGCGCCTCCGGCTGGTTCCTGGGCCGCATCCTGGACAGGCACGGCGCCCGCATCCCGCTGGCGATAGCCGGGGCCCTGGGCGGGCTCGTCGCGGTCGGCCTCGCCTCCCTCTCGAGCGGCTGGCAGATCATGCCGCTCTTCTTCGCCGCCGGGCTGCTCGGCCTGCAAGGCGGCACCAGCCTCTACGGCACCGTGCCGGTGGCGCGCTGGTTCGTGCGCCAGCGGGGCAAGGCGCTCTCGATCGCCGCGCTCGGCATTCCCGTGGGCATCTTCGTCTTCGCGCCCCTGACCCAGCTCCTCATCGAGCGCTTCGGCTGGCGGGCGGCCTGGGCGATCCTCGGCCTCGGCGGCGCCTTCGTCGTCGTCCTCGTCGCCCTGGTCATCATCCGGCGCCAGCCGCAGGACATGGGCCTGCTGCCGGACGGCGAGGAGCCCGACCCCGAGTCGTTGCCGCCGCCGGAGCTCCTGGCACAGACGCCGCGACTCGTCGGCGCGCGAGAGCACTCGTGGACGCGCCAGGAGGCGGTCCGCAGCCGCGCCTTCTGGCTGCTCGTCGCCTCGGAGGGGCTGCGCATGCTGGGCATGGGCACGCTCGCCATCTTCCGCGTGCCCTTCTTCGAGGAGCGCGGCATCGACGCCAGCGTTGTAGCCCTCGCTCTCTCCGCCGAAGCCATGGCAGCCCTCATGGGCGGCATACCCGCGGGCTGGGCCGTCGACCGCTTTCAGCCGCGCTTCGCCGCGGCCTCCTCGGCGGCGCTGATGGTCGTCGCCTTCCTCGCGACGATGAACGTCCACTCCGAGTGGCAGGTCTTCGCCTCGACGATGCTCTTCGGCGCCGCGGCGATGAGCTTCGCCGTCATCCAGGGGGCGATGTGGCCGGCCTACTTCGGCGGCGCGAACATCGGCAGCATCCGCGGCTTCGCACTGCCGTTCGCGCTGTTCTTCAGCGGCCTCGGGCCGCCCGTCGCCGGGCTCGTCAAGGACGCCACCGGCAGCTACTTGCCGGCCTGGATCGGCGGCACCGCCGGCATGACGGTAGCGGCGTTCCTGCTGCTCATGGCGAAGAAGCCAGAAAGGCCTGCCGTTTCGGCGCCGGCGGAGCGGCCGGCCGCCGCCGTTGCGCTGGAGGGCGATTAATCAGGTGAGCGGGGGCGGCGGCGGCGCCAGCTCTTGCTCCAGGACGGAACCGCGTAGCCTCTCGGTCGCGTCCCAGAAGTCCTCGTCGCGCGGCAAAACGACCCAGCCCGCGCGCACTCGGTACAGGTCCGGGTTGTCGACGGTCGCCGGCAGGGCGCCGTGGTCGCTGTAGGCCTTCACCGTCTCGGCGATCCGCCGCCGCGTCCGGATGATCATCGCGTCCGTCGTGCCGAGGTGCTCGCGGCTGCGGTCGTAGATCGGCCCCATCGCCTCCGTGATCATCTGGTCCTGCAGGTGCACGCCCTCGATGCCGGTGAAACCTCGGCCAGACTTCTCGAAGCGCTGCACCGCGCGGTCGATCAGGTAGTCGTTCTCCCGGTTCGCGACGAGGCGGAAGCGCCCCATCCAGTCCGCCGTGTTCGGCAGCATCGCCATGCCGGGCGCGCCGCCCGCCGCCGCCGGCGCCGGAAAGCCCCTGGCCTCGCCGGCGTGCCAGTTCCACGTCCAGAACATCGAGTGCTCGTCATCGATCGGCACCCAGGCGCGGCAGTGGGTCACCACGCCGCGCAGCGGGTTCTGCGGCGCCATGCTGTAGAACGGGAAGAGGAAGCTCGCCATGCGCCAGTAGTAGCTGTCTGGCTCCGCCTCGCGCGGCGCGGCGTAGCTGGTGCCGAAGACGGCGTCCCGCACCGAGTACTTGAGCGGCGTCCGCAGCAGGTACCTCATGTCCGGACGCGGGCTGCGCTCCGCTTCCTTCACCGGCAGCGAGCCCCAGTGGAGGAAGCCGGCGTGGCTCGTGTCGATGTCGCCTTCGATCGCCTGCAGCCAGTTGCAGTCGCGCACGACGGTCAACACCGACGAGTGGCCGTCGGTCATCAGGTTCGCTTCGATGGCCGGCAGAGACGGTACTTCCGCAGAAGTACGCGGGCCCATGTAGGTCCAGACCGTGCCGTTGCGCTCGACGCAGGGATAGGCGGTCGTCCGCACCTTGCTCTTGAAGTTCGACTCCGCCGGCTCCGAAGGCATGTCGACGCAGCGCCCGTCGACGTCGAACTTCCAGCCGTGGTAGACGCAGCGCAGCCCCTCCTCCTCGTTGCGGCCGAAGAAGAGAGAGGCGCCGCGGTGCGGGCAGGCGTTACGGACGAGACCGACGCGGCCGGAGGTAGCACGGAAGGCGATGAGGTTCTCGCCCAGCAGCCGCACGCGCACGGGTGGGCAGTCGGGCGCCGGCAGCTCGTCAGAGCGCAGCGCCGGGAGCCAGTACTGGCGCATCAGGTCGCCCATCGGCGTGCCCGGCCCCACGCGGCAGATCAGCTCGTTCTCTTCGACGCTAAGCACGGCGCGGCCCCTCCTGTGACGTAAGTGCCGCGATTATCTCACGCGCGGGAAGCGGCGCGAACGGCGGACGGCCCGGTTCAAGTGACCCTGTACACCTCGTCGCCCTCACGACAGCGCTCGCTCACCATGATGCCGGCCGAGGCGCCGCGTTTGGCCTCCTGCACGCTCTCGTGCTCGATCTGGATCGAGTCGACCGTCTGCTCGAAGTCTGTCGTATGGCCGCGGACGTGGATCCGGTCGCCCACCCTGAGCGGCGCCGTCAGGGCGATGCCCGCGACACCGATGCGGGCGAAGTAGTGGTCGATCGTGCCGATTCGCTCCTCAGCCATGGCCTCCTCCGGCCCCCGCGACTTTGGTGAACGGGCCCACATTGTCGGCCCGCACGACCGGGACGTAAAGAGTGGTGCTAGAATCGGGGCGCCCGCCCTAGTCTGGAGGCACCGATAGCACCGGAAGAAGCCGCCGCGCCTGTCCTCCTCGTCGAGAAGGCGGGTGCGATCTGCCGGCTGACGCTGAACCGCCCGCGCGTCCTCAACGCCATCAACATCGAGCTGGGCGACCGCCTGCTGGCGGCGCTGGAGGACTGTGCCCGCGACGAAGAGGTGCGCGTCATCGTCCTCGCGGGCGCGGGGCGCGCCTTCTGCGCCGGCGACGATATCAAGGAGGGGCTTTCCCTCGGCGGGGCGGGACGGCCGCCGGCGGCGCGCACGGTAGCGCGCGACCTGCGCTCCAACTACTTCCGCTTCCGCGACGCCCTGCGCTCTAACCCGAAGCCGATCCTGGCGCGCGTGCAGGGCTACGCCTACGGCGCCGGGCTCGACCTCGTCCTCGCCAGCGACATCGCCATCGCCGCCAACGACGCGAAGCTGGCCGCGGCATACGTGCAGCACGGCATGATCGGCAGCACCTCCATCCTGCCGCGCTACGTCGGCCTGAAGAAAGCGCTGGAGATGCTCATCACGGGCGAGCCGGTCGACGCGCCGGAAGCGGAGCGGCTGGGGCTCATCAACCACGCGGTGCCGCCGGAGGAGCTGGACGAGACGGTGCAGGCGTGGGCGGAAAAGCTCGCCGCCGGCCCGACCAGCCTCATCGCGAGCATCAAGTTCGCCGCCTACCGCGGCGTCGACCTCAGCTTCGCCGACGCCCTCGCCCTCGAGGCCGTCGCCATCGGCGAGGCGAGCCGCTCCGAGGACCAGCGCGAGGGCCGCGCCGCCTTCGTCGAGAAGCGGCCGCCGCGCTACGCCGGCCGCTAAGCCCGCCGATTCCGCCTAAGGGGTTTCGGTACTACAATCTGCTCGATGCTCATCGATCTTCACGCCCACTCCCGCTCTCTCTCCTGGGACTCCGACCTCGACGCCGACGAGCTGGTCGAGCGGGCGCGCGCCGCCGGCCTGGACGGCCTCTGCCTGACCGAGCACGACTACTTCTGGGACGCGGCGGAGCTGCGCGCCCTCGGGCGCAGGCACGACTTCCTCGTCCTGCCCGGCGTCGAGATCAACACGGAGGACGGGCATTTCCTCTGCTTCGGCATCGACCGCTACGTCTACGGCATGCACCGCTCGCGCGAGCTGGCGGCGCACGTTGCGCGCGCCGGCGGCGCCTGCATCGCCGCCCACCCTTATCGGCGCCAGATGCCCTGGACGCCAGAGCGGGAGTCGGAGTACGCTGACGCGCTCGCCCGCGCCGGTGCCAACCCCGCCTATACCGCTTGCGTTGCGATGGAACGGCTGAACGGGCGCGGCAGCGCCGTCGAGAACGACTTCGCCGCCCGCCTCTGCGACGCGATGGGCCTGCCCAGCGTCGCCGGCTCGGACGCGCACGCGGCGGCGGACGTCGGCCGCTGCGCCACGGAGTTCCAGAGTCGCATTGAGGACGTCGAGGGCCTGGTAGCGGCGCTAAAGGCGGGCCGCTTCCGGCCGGTGAGCCTCGCGGACGGAGTGTCGCTGACGGGCGCCTAGCGAACGAAGGAGGAGAGCATGACGCAGGAATCGCCGTCATTGATCACGGAGGAAATGCGCGCCGGCATCGGCCGCGAAGGGCCGCCGGTGCGCCACGAGGTGGACAAGACGGGCATCAGGATGTTCGCCCGCGCCGTCGGCCACACGGACCTCGTCTTCTACGACGAGGAGTACGCGAAGAGCAAGGGGCATCGCAGCATCATCGCGCCGCCTAGCTATCTCGGCACGCCGGCCTTCAGCCCGCGCACCGGCGGCGGCGGCTTCACCGGCCCGGGCATGGGCCCCGGCGGCCGCCCCTGGCGCGCCCTCAACGGCGGCAGCGAGTTCGAGTACACCGGCGTCGACATCTGCGCCGGCGACGTCCTCGCGGCCGTCTCGAAGACGGTGAGCATCCGCGAGACGAAGGGCAGTCTGGGCCCGATGCTCATCACCCAGCGGGAGACCGTCTACACGAACCAGAACGGCGAGGTCGTCTGCCGCGCCGTGGGCACGAGCCTGAACTACTAGGAGGACGCCAGCGATGGCAGAGCAGGTCTATTGGGACGACATCAAGGAAGGCAACGAGATACCGCGGCTGCTGAAGAACTGCAGCACGCAGCAGTTGGTGATGTGGGCGGCGGCCTCCGGCGACTTCTACCAGATCCACTACGATGAGCGCTTCGCCAAGGGCAACGGCCTGCAGGACATCATCGTCCACGGGGCGCTGAAGGGCGCCTTCCTGGGGCAGCTGGTGCACGACTGGGTCGGCGACAAGGGGCGTGTCAAGCGCTTCGGCTGCCAGTACCGGGGCATGGACTACACAGCCCAGGACGTCATCTGCCGCGGCGTTGTGACGAAGAAGTACGCCGAGGGCGGCGACCACCTGGTCGACCTCGAGATCTGGACGGAGGCGGGGCCCGCGGCCGACAACGGCCGGCCGCACAACCCGGAGGGCGTGAAGACGACGCCCGGCACGGCGACGGTGGTCTTGCCGTCGCGGGCCGGCTGAGAAAGGGGCGAGAGCGATGCCAGAGGGGTGGCTCGAGGGTAAGACGGCGATCGTCACGGGCGCCGGCCGCGGCATCGGCCGCGGCGTCGCCCTCCTGATGGCCCAGGAGGGCGCCAGGGTGGTGGTGAACGACCCAGGCGTCAACCTGGACGGCAGCGGTCACGACAACGGCCCCGCCGAGCAGGTCGTCGCCGAGATCAAGGCGAAGGGCGGCACCGCCGTCGCCAACTTCGACTCCGTCGCCAGCGCGGAGGGCGGCGAAGGCATCATCAAGACGGCGCTGGACAGCTTCGGCCGCATCGACATCCTCGTCAACGTCGCCGGCATCCTGCGCGACCGGATGATCTTCAACATGACGCCGGAGGAGTGGCAGGCGGTGCTGGCCGTCCACCTGAAAGGCCACTTCTGCACGATCAAGCCCGCCTCCATCCTCATGCGCCAGCAGCGCTGGGGGCGGATCATCAACTTCACCTCCGGCTCCGGCCTCACCGGCAACGCCGGCCAGGCGAACTATGCCGCCGCCAAGGCGGGCATCGCCGGGCTGACCCGCGTCGTCGCCCGCGACCTGGGGCGCTACGGCGTCACCTGCAACGCCATCGCACCCGCCGCCGCGACGCGCATGACGGCCAGCATCCCCCAGACCTCCCGCGACCTGCGCGCGCGCGCCGGTATCCAGCAAGGAGGAGGCGGCGCCGCGCCGCCAGCGCCCGCGCCCGCCGCCGCGCCCGCAGCCGCGATGGGGGCGCCGATGGCGGGGGCCGACCCGGAGATGGTCGCGCCGATGGCTTGCTTCCTCGCCACGGACTACGCCTGGAACATCAACGGCCAGATCTTCAGCGTCCAGGGCGGCACGGTCTCCGTGGTCAACCACCCGCTGACCTACCGCAGCATCCACAAGCAGGCCATGTGGACGCTGGACGAGCTGGACCAGATGGTGCCTCGCCACCTGCTGGCCGGCGTGGCGAACCCGGCGCCGCCGCCGCCGGACCTCGAAGTGCCGGGCCGGCCGGCTCAGGGCCAGGGAGGCTAGAGATGGGCGAAAGACTGAAGGGCAAGACAGCTCTGGTGACGGGCGCCGGCCGCGGCATCGGCCGCGGTGTCGCCCTGCTGCTGGCGGAAGAGGGCGCGAACGTCGTCGTCAACGACCCAGGCGTCAACCTGGACGGCAGCGGCCACGACAACGGCCCCGCCGAGCAGGTCGTCAATGAAATCAAGGCGAAGGGCGGCAGCGGCGCCGCCAACTTCGACTCGGTCGCCACGGTCGAGGGCGGCGAGAACATGATCAAGACCTGCCTCGACAGCTTCGGCCGCATCGACATCTTGGTCAACGTCGCCGGCATCCTGCGCGACCGGATGATCTTCAACATGACGGAGCAGGAGTGGGACGAGGTAATCGCCGTCCACCTGCACGGCCAGTTCCACACGATCAAGCCGGCCTCCATCCTCATGCGCCAGCAGCGCTGGGGGCGGATCGTCAACTTCTCCTCGATCTCCGGCCTGGAGGGAGCCTCCGGCCAGGCGAACTACGGCGCCGCCAAGGCCGGCGTCGCCGGGCTGACGCGCGTCGTCGCCCGCGACCTGGGGCGCTACGGCGTCACCTGCAACGCCATCGCACCCGGCGCTACGACGCGCATGACGCAGAGCGTGCCAGACCGGGCGCGCGAGCTGCGGGCCCGCGCCGGCATCACCGCCGGCGGCGCGCCGGCCGCCGAAATCCGCCGCCCGGAGATGCCGGCCCTGCGCGACCCGGAGTACGTCGCGCCCATGGTCGCCTGGCTGTGCACGGACGCCGCCTGGAACGTCAACGGAAAAATCTTCCACGTCCAGGGCGGCTCCATCGGCCTGGCGATGGAGGAGACGCCACGCGCGACGATTGCCAAGGACGGGATGTGGACAATCGACGAGCTGGCTTCGCTGGTGCCCGCGAACCTGACGCGCGACATCCGCAACCCGGCGCCGCCGGCGCCCGACATCGACATACCGGGCCGGCAGGCCCAGCCGCCGGCCGCCGGCTAGCTCTCGCCCAGGACGGCGCCCTTGTGCACCGGCTGCACGGTGCGCTGGTAGACGCCCAGCCAGCCGCGCTCGCCCGTCGAGCCGAAGCTGCGGGGCTGCTCGCGGCGCCGCGCCAGGACATCCTCCGGCACCTCCAGGTCGACGGCGCGCTGCTCGACGTCGATGGCGATCGTGTCGCCGTTCTCGACGAAGGCGAGCGGCCCGCCCTCGGCCGCCTCTGGCGACGCCTCCGCGACGACGAGGCCGCGGTTCACGAGGCCTGATACCTGGCCCTCGGTGACGACAGCGACGTCATCGATGAGACCGGCGCCGTCCAGCGAGAAGACGACGGCCGACGTGAACGCCATGCCCGGCCCGCCGCGCACGCCGATGCCCCGCAGCACGACGACCTGACCGGGCTTCACGTCGCCCCCCTCGATGGCGGCGACCGCCTCCTCGCGCGAGTGGAAGATGTTCGCCGGCCCGCGGAAGCGCAGCGTTCGCGTCGTCACGCCGCCCAGGCGGACGATGCCGCCGCCGGGCAGCAGGCTGCCGCGAACGATGACGATGGACGGCCGGCGCGACAGCGGCCGCTCCAGCGTGTGGACGACGCTCTCGTCCCGGACGACGACGTCGCGCAGGATCTCGCCGACGGTCTGGCCGCTGACCGTGCGCGCCTCCGTGTGCAGGAGCGGCTCCAGGCGCTTCAGCACGGCCAGCGCCCCGCCCGCCTCCTCCAGCTCCTCGATAAGGTTGTCGCCGCTGGGCTTGATCGCCGCCAGCAGCGGAACCCTGTCGGCGTACTCGCTGAAAAGGCCGTAGACGTCGAGGTCGATCTCCGCCTCGGCGGCGATGGCCTGAAGGTGCTTGACGCAGTTGATCGAGCCGCTGAGGGCGAGGACGGCCATAACGGCGTTGGCGATGGAGGCCGGGGTAATGACGTCGCGCGGCTTGAGATCGTCCCAGACCATCTGGACGATGCGCTCGCCGGCGCGCCGCGCCTGGTCGAACATCTTCGGGCTGTTGGCGAGGACGGGCGCGGCGCCCGGCAGCGTCATGCCCAGCGCCTCGGCGGCGACGTGCATCGAGTTCGCCGTGCCCATGCCGGCGCAGACGCCGGGGCTGCAGACCGCAACGTCTGCCATCGCCTCCAACTCCTCGAGGCTGATGCGGCCGGAGGCGAGGTAGCTCGCCTTGAGGAACACGTCCTCGATGTCGACGTGCTCGCCCTTGTAGTGGCCGCTCTGCTGGTAGCCGCAGACGACGATGATGGTGGGGATGTTGAGGCGGCCGGCGGCCATGATCTGGCCCGGCGTCGTCTTGTCGCAGGAGGCGAGGCAGACCATGCCGTCCAGCAGCGCCCCCTCCACCTGCACCTCGATGTCGCTGGCGATGAGGTCGCGGCTGGGCAGGATGTAGGCGCCGCGCCGGCCGACGCTGGTGACGAAGTCGCTCGGCGCCGCCGTGCGCACCTCGAAGGGATAGCCGCCAGCGGCGCGGATCGCCTGCTTCACCTCGGCCGCGACGCCGTCCAGGTGGCTGAAGCAGATCGCCAGCTCCGAAGACGAGTTGACGACGGCGATCTTCGGCTTTGTCATGTCCTCGTCGCTGAGGCCGAGGGCGCGCCACTGGGCGCGCCGCGCCGCCCCCATGGAAGAGCCGCGCTCGAGGTTGCTGCGAAGTGCGCGCGCCATGGACATCCCCTCCATCTCCGGCAGCGCCGCCTCGCTGTGGGCATAAGGCATAACGCATAGGGCATAAGGCCAGCGCGCTCTATGCACTATGCCCTATGCCCTATACACCATGAAAGGGGCTGGCCAGCCGGCGAGGCAGCCGCTAAGCTCGTCAGAGCCGCGAAACCGCCTCGAAGGGAAGGATGCGAGCATGCCAGACGCTGCCCTGAGCGCCGAGGACCGTCTGGACGTGATGGGGGTCCTCGCCAGCTACGCCCTGTGCCTCGATTCGGGAGACGTCGAGGGGCTCCTGGAGAACTTCCACGCCGACGCCGTCCTCGACCACATCGCCGGCCGCGCCGTCGGCCACGCCGGGATCCGCCAGTGGGCGGAAGGGCTGATGAACGGCGGCCGCGTCGGCGGCACGCCGGCGCAGCTGCGCCACTTCGTCGGCCTGCCCTACGTCGAGGGCGACGGCGAGCGCTGCACGGCCCAGACCTATTCCACCATCCTGACCTACAATGCCGAAAAGGCGATCAGCGTCCCGCTCGTCGGCTCCTACCACGACACCTTGACGAAGCGGGACGGCCGCTGGCGCATCCAGGCGCGCACCATCAAGGGCGACCTGGGCCGCGCGGGCCGGCCGCGCGAGTAGCAGACAGGCGAGCGAGAGGA
>Ga0209109_10001034_pt1 | contig 15340 bp, 12 predicted proteins | sample Rifsed10ft2_FD_184004 | JGI IMG/M metagenome (GOLD analysis project Ga0209109, IMG submission 184004) | Soil microbial communities from Rifle, Colorado, USA - sediment 10ft 2 (version 2) | ecosystem: Environmental > Terrestrial > Deep subsurface > Rock core/Sediment | place: Rifle, Colorado... | reverse complement strand
CCCTGTGGTGATGAGTTTCCTGGGATGGAAGGAGAAGCAGGCGATGTCCCCGTGGGCCTTGCCAATGTGTTCGAAGCCCGTTCCGAGGTCAATCTCGCTCCCCACCGCGCAGGCCGCGTCTTCCACGACGGGTATGGCGCAGTTCCGGCCAATCCGCAGGATCTCCCGGAGGTCACAGGGCATCCCCAGCTGGTGGACGCACAGGATGGCGCGTGTCCGGACCGTGATGGCTCGCTCCATCAGCGCCGGATTGATGTTGTAGGTGTCAGGCTCGGTGTCCACGAAGAGCGGGGTGGCGCCGCAGTACCGGACGCTGTTGGCGGTCGCGATGAAGGAATGGCTGACGGTGACGACTTCGTCCCCCGGTCGTACCCCGACCGCGACCAAGGCCAAGTGCAAGGCCGTGGTGCCACTGGAGACGCCGCAGGCGTGCGGCGCCCCCACCCAGGCGGCAAACTCTGCCTCAAACGCGGCGACCTCCGGCCCTTGAGTGACCCAGCCGGAAAGGATGGGCCGGGCAGCCGCGTTGATTTCACGCTCATCCATCCAGGGTTTCGCGATCGGAATCATCGACCTCGTCATGGCGATGTGTCCGTGCGGTCTTCCTCTGGTCGCGGCGCATCAGGGACCATCGGCGCATCCGCCAGGGCGGTGGCCGCCGCGGCCTCCCGGCCCAGCTCCTCGATGGCCATCGAGCGGGCGTCCGGGCAGCGCAGCAGGAAGCTTGGATTCACCCCGCCAGTATCCCCGTATGCCCCGGACGACCCATTCCCGGACATTCCCCGACCCTGCGACCGAGAGACGGCGTACTCAGCGGCACCTCTTCATTCCCGACAGATCCGCCAGAATACACGCGTACGCCTTGGTATACTCATGCTGGCTATACCTGCGGCCTACCCGATCCCGGCCGGCAGCACCCATCCGCGCCCGAAGTGCCGGGTCCGCCGCCAGGGTCTCCAGGGCCTCGCGCCAGGCGGCCTCGTCGCCCGCCAGGAATCCGGTCTCGCCGTTCCGGACCAGCTCCCCGTTGATCCCGACCGGCGAGGCGATGACGGGCAAGCCAACCCCCATGTACTGGAGGATCTTGTACCCGCACTTTCCCCGCGTCCACAGGCTGTCCTGGAGCGGCATGATCCCGATGTCGAAGCTCTGGAGGTCTGCGATCTCCTCCTCCAGCCGCCAGCGCTTCTTGATCACCTCGACACCGGGGAGATCGATGAAGGCACTGGACACGATCTTCACGCGGAAGCCCTCCAGCTTGGAACTCACGTCTTGAAAGACCCCGGCGAGATGCTCCAGATGCCCCAGCCCGCCCGGGGTGCCCAGCCATCCCACCGTCACCCCGTCGCCATGCGTCCTGTGGTCCTTGGGTCGGTAGAGGTCGGTATCGATCGGGGTCGGCAGGACGTGGACCTCGGGGCAGAGCGGACGGGCGAACCCGGCCAGGAACTCGTTTCCCGCCACGACGGCCCGGCACGCCTTGACCGTGCGGAGGAACTTGGCAAAGGACTTCACCCGGAGGGGCTTGCCGTGCTCCAGCTCGTGGAACATGACGGCATCGTCGAAGTCGAACACCAGGTTCGGGTTGGCGTGCCGCATCAGCCAGAGCTCCGCTGGATGCAGCGACGTCTTCTTCTGGAGCACCACCACGTCGTGGCGCCGGCAGGCCCCGATCATGCGCAGGCGTCCCACCGGATCCGAGGGGATCGGCAGCACGGTGCACGACCACCCATCCCTCTCCAGTGCCGGCACCATGGAGGTGATCCGGAGGCGCGAGCTGGGCGGCTGTCGCTTTGAGAGCAAGAATAAGATCTTCATCGGAACAGAAATCAAATCATCCGCAGATTACGCAGATTACGCAGATTCAATTCAAGGCATACCTGGGTCCACGCGGTTGCGAATACCCATCCGCCGATTGCCGGCTTGACTGCTCGACTCTCTCGGCTCTCGGCACTCGGCTCTCATTTTCATCAGGCGGCCTCCCGCCGCCGGGCCATCACCCCGCCGTAGAGTTCCAGGAGCGTTCGCTGGTACCGCTTCCATGAGAAGGGGAGGACGGCGTCCCTGGCGGCTGCACCCAGCTCCCGGCGGGCGTCCGGGTGCGCGTGCAGGTACGCCAGCCGTTCCGCCAAGCGTTCCACGTTCCTGGACGGCACCAGATACCCCGTCTTCCCATCCTCGACCAGGGATCCCGCCTCCGGCGTCGTCACCACCGGGAGGCCCGCTGCCATCGCCTCGGATACCGCCTTGGCGCTCCCCTCGTCGAGCGTCGGGAGCACGAACACCGACGACTCGGCATAGAACCGGGCGACATCCCGCGTGAACCCCAGGATGCGAAGACCGGGCAGATCCGAATACCCGGCGAGGACGGGCCGCACCTCGTCGTGCACCGCGCCCAGCAGCAGGAGCTCCGCACCGGGGAGCCTCGACATCCGCCAGGCCTCGAGGAGATATCGGATGCCCTTCCGGAGACAGACCTGGCCCACGCAGAGGACACGGAACGGCGCCCCTTCCCGGTGTGCGGGCCGGAAGCGATCAGCGTCCACCCCCCGCGGCACGACCCGGATCTTGGGGGATGGGACCCCGTGGGCGACCAGCGTCTCCCGGGTGAACTCGGCCGGGACGACGATCAGGTCCGCCCGATCCATCTCGGCCACGGCGACGGTGAGCTCGCGCTCCCAGTGGTCGTACCCGCGAAGACCCGGCCAGGGCTTGCCCGGCCACCCGATCCCGGCGGCGGCATACTCCGCCTCCAGCACCGCCCGGCTGTGGCGCGGATGGGCATAGTTCCGCTCCAGGACCGCGACGGCCCCGCGTCGTTTCGCCGCCGCCAACGTCCGGAGGCATTCGTGCGTCCAGCCGTGCACCAGGTCGGCGTCGGTCCGATCCACGAAGGCCGCCGCCACCCGATCCACCCACGCCCGCTTCATCGGATAGTAGTAGCGGGACGGCAGCATGGAGAAGACCTTGGTCGGTTGGAAGCGAACCTCCCGGATCCGATCCGCCGGGACGACCGACTGGCGGTTGGCGACCGTGATCGCCCTGACCAGGTATCCCGCGCCCCAGATCCCGCCCACGGCGTGAGCCGTCACCTCGCCCAGACCCGTGCCGCCCAGCGGTGAGGCGGTGGTGTAAACGATCCTCACACCTTCCCCCGCCGGCCTGCCGGAAGAGCGGTGCGGGTCTCCCAGGCCCGGAGCATGCCCAGGATCCCTTCGGGGAGGGTGACACTGGGCCGCCAGCCCGTCGCCTCCCGCAGGCGGGTGCTGTCCAGGACGTTCGCCTCCACATCCAGGCCGCGGGGTGGGGCATACTGGACCGCGGGTTGCCGTCCCAGCGACCGGCCGATGATCGTCACCAGTTCCCGCAACGAGGTGCCCTGGCCGGTGCCCACGTTGAAGACGCGCGGGCCGGCCGGTCCGGGATCGTGCCGCATCAGGCGGACGGTGGCGTCCACCAGATCGCCCACATGGAGGAAATCGCGAACCACGTTCCCGTCCCCCCAGATGGTGATGGGCTCCCCCCGCGCCGCGAGGTCGGTGAAGGCCGTGACCGCCCCCTGCCCACGCCGGTAATCCTGATCCGGACCGTACGCCGTTGACGGGCGCAGGATGATGCCGTCCAAGCCGGAGAGCCGGCGGAACAGGGCCAGGTACTTCTCCACCGCCAGCTTGCTCACGCCGTAGGCGCAGATGGGATCGGTGGGATCGTCCTCCCGGAGGGGGACCCGTCGGGCGTTGCCGTACACCGTGCCCCCCGAAGAGAAAAAGAGCAGGCGCCGCACCCCCGCTCGGCAGCACGCGTCCAGGAGGGTGAGCGACCCCGACACGTTTTCGGTGAGATCGGCCGCCGGATCCTCGTTGGAGGTGGCCGGGAGGGTGCTCCAGGCCAGATGCACCACCATCCGGCCGGGTCGCAGGACACGTCCGAGGGCCGTGGGGTCCGCGAAGTCCCCCACCTCGACCTCGACGCCCGGGAGTGCGGCCGGCCGTTGCCGGTCCAAGATCACCACCGGGACCCCCTCGGCGAGGAGGCGCCGCGCCAGGTGGCGGCCGATAAACCCGGCACCGCCCAGGAGAACCACCGTGTCATTCATGCGGACCGCACCCCCGGCGTCCTCGACACCAGCTCCTCGTACAGCCCCTGCACCCCCGCCACGAAGTGGGCCGTGGTGAACCGGGCCAGGACGGCTTCGCGGGCGGCGCTCCCCAGCCGCTCCCGCAGCGCCGCGTCGTCGAGCAGCCGGACGAGCGCTGCCCGCAGCAGGGCGGCGTCCGCCGGAGGCACCACGAGCCCTTCCCGGTCGTGGGTGACCGCCTCGCGCGTGCCCCCGACGTCGGTCACGACCATCGGGCAGGCCATGGCCATGGCCTCGAGCACCGCGTTGGAGAAGCCCGTTTGCAGCATGGGAGCCACGTAAACATCCGCGGCCGCCAAGAGGTCCGGGATGTCGCGCCGCAACCCGGTGAAGGTCGCCACCGACGCAACCCCGGACCGCTCCGCCGCGGCCCGCACCTCCGCCTCACCCCGACCCGTCCCGACCAACACCAGGCAGAGCTTTCGCCCAGGCAGGAGGGGACCCATGGCCTCGAAAAGGAAGCGGTGGCCATTCTCCGGGTCCAGGCGGCTGGTCGTCACCACCGTGAAGGTGTCCGGGGGGAGCCCCAGCCGCCGCTTGGCCTCCTCCCGGGAGATCCCGGGCCGGAACCGCTCGACGTCCACGCCGTTATGGACGACCCGCACCCGTCTCGGATCCAGGCCATACCAGGCCAGGACCTGGTCCCGCACCGCCTGGCTCACCGCGATGTGGGCGTCGGTCGCCCGACCCACGAGGTGGCTCAAGAAGCATCGCCGCCGCCGCCGCCGCTGGAAGACCGCGTGTTCGTGGCTGATCAGGATCGGGGCCCTCGACAGGAGCCCCGCAACCCGGGCGTACAGGCTGGGGTGATAGGAGGAGCCGTGGACGATCTGGATCTCCCGCTCCCGGATCAGCCGGACGAGATCCCGCACGATGCGGATCCCCAACCCCTTGCTCCGATGCCCCAGGACGATGACCTCGAATCCGGCCGCCGCGATCTCCCGCCCGATGGCGCCGTCGTTTTCCAGCGCGCAGGCGATCGGGCGGAACCGTTCCCGATCCAGGCCGCGGAACAGGTTCAAGACCCCTTGCTGAACGCCGCCCTGGTTCAGGCCGATGACCACGCGGAGCACGTTAACGGGTCGCACCGGCCGGAGCCCTCTGACTCAGACAACCCATCACCGCGCCGAATACCTCGTCCACTTCGATGGCCTCCAGGCAGTCGCTCCGCTTCGAGAAGAGACACCCCGCCATGCCGCAGGGGACACACAGCCAGTCCCGCTGGATGACGAGGTGCGACCCGGCCGCCTGGCTCCCCGCCCTCCCGGGATAGGGCGTCCCTGCCGGCGTGGAAACCCACGGCCCCCAGTTGAAAGCCCCCGTCGGCCCGAACAGGACCACCGACGGGATCCCCAGGGCGGCTGCCAGGTGCGCGGGGGCGGAATCCACCCCCAGGAAGGCCCGGGCCGACGCCAGAACCGCCGCCAACTCGGACAATGCCAGGGTCCCGGGAAACTTGGCCACCGGCGCCGCGACCTGCTCCACGATCCGGGCCAGGCGCCGCCGCTCCTCGTCATCCGGTCCAGAGGTCAGAACCACCTGGACCCGCTCGGCGCAGAGTCGCCTGACGCAGGCAGCCACCTTCCCCTCGGGCCAGACCTTGAACGTCCAGCGCGAGGTGGGATGGACCAGCACCATGGGCCGCGTCGGGTCGATCCCGGCCGCCCCCAGGCGGAGAGCGGCCTGGTGCGCCAGGCCCTCGGGGATGCAGAGCCGCAGGGACGCCGTATCCGCCGGGGCACCAGCGGCGCGCAGGACCTCGAGGTCCTGCTGGATGGTATGGGCGAAGACGTCCCGGATCACCACCCGGGTGTACAGGCGCGTGCGAAGCCGGCCCCGCTCATGGGCCGGGGCCGTCCCGACCCGCGTCGGCGCGCCCGACCACCAGGTGAGGAAGGCCGACCGATCGCCCCCGCCCAGGTCCAGGGCGAGGTCGTAGTCCCCCTGCCGCAGCGTCCGCAGGAGGTCCCACTGGCCGGCCAGGTATTCGACAACGCCGCTCTGCGACGCCCTCCGCTCCACGGTCAGGACGACGTCCACGTCCGGACAGAGCACCAGCAGGTCTTCGGTCCCTGCGGGAACGAGATAGGTGACGCGGCACCCGGGAGCCCACGCCTTGAGGGCGCTGGCCACCACCGTCCCCAGCAGCGCATCGCCGATGTGGCGAAGCTTGGCGAGGAGCGCCCGGCGGGGAGGCTCCATCCTCCTCGCACCCTCCATCACGCCCGCCCCGGGGCGCCCGCCCCGGTCGCTCCTACCTCCGAAGTCCCGGGCCGGGCCGCCGCCGGCCCATCCCGGATGACCGCGAGAAGCGTCCGCATCCGCGCCGCGTAGGTGTGCTCCCGGTGTGTCCGGGCCGCCGCGCGAGCGCCGACCGCCTCGCGCTCCGCGTCCCGCGCCAGGTAGTACCGCAGAGCCCCCTGGCATTCCTCCAGCGACTCGAAGCAGACAACCTCCTCCGGGACCCGGTACAGGTCGGGGATCTCATCCTTCCGGTCAACCACCTGGCACGCGCCGACTCCCGCCGCCTCGAACAGCCGCGGGTTCACCCCGTGGGACCACTTCCCGAACCAGGTGTGGAGGTTCAGCACCACTTTGGCCCCGGAGAACGCCTTCACCATCTCCCCCGGCGTGAAGAAGCCGTCGGTGAGAACCCGGCGAATCGGGGAATCGGCGCCGAGCTTCTTGCCCCACGGCCCCCACACCCGGACCCTGAACTCGCCGAGGAGCCGGGTGATCCACTCCTGGCGAAGGGGGCTCCAGTCGCCGGCGAAGCAGACATCGCTCCGGTACGTGGCCGCCTCGTTCTCCGCCAGCACCGCCCGCCGGTGGATCTCCGGGTCCGCCGCCAGGGGGAGGAAGGAGACCCCGCGCACCCCGGCCCCTGCATAGTCCGCCAGGCACCCCCGCGAGTTCGTGAAATAGAAGTCGTACCATGGGGCCTGGCGCAGGGAGCGGGGGAACTGGAAGGGATCGTTCAGCCACCAGCAGGCGGTGACGACGCCCCAGGAGCGGAGGGTCTGCACCGCCTCTTCCGCGACGTCGAACCCGAAGAGCGCGAGGAAAACCTCCGGGCGCTCCCGGCGTGCCCGCCGGACCAGGAGGCTGCCGGTCAACCCACGATACCGGCTGAGGCCCCATGGCGATCCAGCGGCCCGGAGCAGTTTGTCCGGCCAGCGCCGCTGGCTGTCGAAGACGGCCACCTCGTGCCCCAGGCCGCGCAATGCCGCCGCGCAGTAGCTCCCCATCGGCACGGTCCGCAGATGGCCGGGGACCGCCAGCAGGATCTTCACGGTCGCCTCGCTCGCCTTACCCGGCGGCGGGTCCGCGCTGCTGATCCCAGAGCCGGGCGTACTTGGCGAAGGTGTAGCAGGCGTAGAGCCCGGCCAGGAGCAGTCCTCTCCAGCCGTCCAGGAAGCCGCGCCGGAAGAGGTACATGCGCAGGAAGGTCCAGGCCGGCCGCAGGGTGAGGTCCGCCACCCGGCACCGGCGACCGGCGGCGAAGAGCTCGCCGGCCGCGAGGGCGGCGTATCGCTCCATGCGGAGGAGATAGTCGCTGACGGAGGCGTAGGTGTAGTGCTCCAGGGGATGCTGCAAGGCGCCGAGGCGGCCCGAGACCTCCACCACCTCGTGCACCGCCCGCGGCCGGAAGCGGCCCCGGCCGCGCCGGAACAGGCGGACAGACCGGTCCGGGGACCATCCCCCGTGCCGGATCCAGGCGCCCAGGAAGAAGTTCTTCCGGCCCAGGCTGTACCCGTCGAGCGCGGCGTCGGACCGCAGGATCCCCTCGATCTCCTCCCGGAGCGGTGCCGGCACGCGCTCGTCGGCGTCCAGGACCAGGACCCAGGGCTGGCTGCACCGGGAGACGGCCAGGTTCTTGTGGGCGGCGAACCCCAGCCAGTCATCCTGGAAGGTGCGGGCCCCGTACCCCGCCGCGATCTCCAGGGTGCGGTCCCGGCTGCCGGAGTCGCACACCACCACCTCGTCGGCCCACTTCACACTCTCCAGGCAAGGGCCGATGTTCCCCTCCTCGTCCAAGGTGATGATGGCCACCGACAGGCCGGCCCGGTCCCCCATCACGGCGCCACCTCGACCCCGCGCAACTGGGCCTCGTACAGGTGGGCGTAGACCCCGCGCCGGGCCAGGAGGGTGCTGTGGGTCCCCGTCTCGACGATGGTCCCGTCCTTCAGCACCAGGATGCGATCGGCCCGCAGGATCGTGGACAGCCGGTGGGCGATGACAAAGGTCGTCCGGTGCTCCATGACGCGGTCCAGGGCGTCCTGCACCAGTCGCTCCGACTCGGCGTCCAACGACGAAGTGGCCTCGTCCAGGATCAGGATGGGGGGATCCTTGAGCACGGCCCGGGCGATGGCGATCCGCTGGCGCTGGCCTCCCGAGAGCCGGACCCCGCGCTCCCCGATCCGGGTCTCGTACCCCTCGGGGAGGGCCTGGATGAACTCGTGGGCGTTGGCCAGACGGGCCGCCTCCTGCACGCGGGCGGTGGAGACGTCCCGGCGCCCGTAGGCGATGTTGTTGTGCACGGAATCATCGAAGAGGATCGTCTCTTGGGTCACGATCCCCATCTGGGCCCGCAGAGAACGCAGGGTGACCCGGCGAATGTCCGCGCCGTCGATGAGGATGGCACCCTGCGTCGGATCGTAGAAGCGCGGGATCAGGTTCACCAGGGTCGTCTTTCCGGCCCCGCTGGGCCCGACGATGGCGACGAGTTCGCCCGGCTTGGCCTCGAAGCGGACGTCCTCCAGGATCGGTTGCCCGGGTTCGTAGGCGAAGCGCACGCCCAGGAACTCGATCCGGTCCCGGATCGGCGCCAACGGCACGGCCCGCGGGTCCTCCGGCACCTCCGAATGCGTGTCCAGGAGCCCAAAGATCCGGCTCAGGCCGGCGATCCCCTGCTGGATATTGTTATTCACGCTGCTGAGCCGCTTGATGGGTTGGTAGAGGGATCCGAGAGCCGCCAGGAAGGCCACGAATCCGCCGGCCGTCAGGCGCCCCGAGATCACAAAGTAGCCTCCCGCCCAGATGGCCAGGACCACCCCGATCGCGCCCAGGGTCTCCATCACCGGGTGGGTCAGGCAATCCACCAGGCTGATGTGCATCAAGGATTTGAAGACCCCCTCGTTCTGCCTCCGGAAGCGCTCGCGCTCGTAATCCTCCATGCCGAACGCCTTCACGATGCGGATGGCCGCGATCGTCTCTTGGAGGAAGGTGGAGAGCTCGGTGTAGCGTTGCAGGAGCTGTCCGCCCCGCTTCCGCATCCGCCGGCCGAACTGGAAGATGGGATAGAGCGCCACGGGAAACACCACCAGGGAGAGGAGGGCGAGTTGCCAGTTGATGAGAAAGAGCAGCGTGACCAGGCTGAGCAGGGTCAAGGGCTCCTGGATGGCATTCCGGAACAGGCCGGTGACGCTCCCCCCCACGATGCCCACGTCGGTGGTGGTGCGGGCCATGACCTCGCCGGTCGGGGTGCGGGTGAAATACGACAGGGAAAGCGTGTGGAGGTGAGAGTAGATCTCTTGGCGGAGATTGGCCTGAACGCGCTCCGCCACCCACTTCATGCTATAGGAGTCCACGAAGCCCAGTGCCCCCTTCAGGATGAACAGCGCCAGCACGAACCCGGCCAGCAAGGTCAGGGCCCACAGCTTGTCAGCCTTGATGTACGCAGCCAACCGGGCGGGGAAGTCCCCCATGGCGGAAGCGATGATCGGGGGAAGGCTGAGGTCGTTCCCGGAGCCGAACAGACCGTCGAAGACGGGCTGGAGGCTCCCCACCGACACGGCATTCAAGAGGGAGACCAGGACGGCGCACAGGAGGGCCAGGGCGATCCGCCACCGGAACGGCCAGGCATATCGCAGGAGACGCAGATACTGGGGCATGTCAGCGCCCAGGGCAACCGCGAATGAACGCTAATAAACGCAAATCGTTTTCCTCGGAGAAGCAGGATGAGGGCTGGCGCCTATGCGTTTGCATCTGTCCCCCTCTGGTGGCTTTCAGGGTGAGGTTCTTGCCAGACCATCAACTGTAGGTGCATGCAGACGGGCACAGATCGCCCCCATGGCATTGCCGAAATAAATTGGCGTTCATTGGCGTTCATTGGCGGTTTCGTTTTCTTCAGACCGGGCGGCCCAGCCCACGCTGGATCCCCGTCACCTCCGAGAGCAGCGAGGGGAGCGCCGCGAGGGGGAGCATGTTGGGACCATCCGACGGGGCATCGTCGGGATCGGGATGGACCTCCAGGAACAGGCCGTCGCATCCGGCCGCCACCGCGGCCCGGGTGAGGGGCGGCACGAACTCCCGCTGGCCCGACGAGGCCGTCCCCGCCCCCCCGGGCAGCTGGACGCTGTGGGTGGCGTCGAAGATCACCGGCACCCCCAGGCCGCGCATGCTGGAGAGTCCCCGCATGTCCACCACCAGGTTGTGATAGCCGAAGCTGGTTCCCCGCTCCGTCAACAGGATCTGATGGTTCCCGGTGGACCGGATCTTTTCCACCACGTTTCCCATGTCCTCCGGGGCGAGAAACTGACCTTTCTTCACGTTCACCGGCTTCCCCGTCCGGCCCGCCGCCAGCAGGAGGTCGGTCTGCCGGCACAGAAAGGCCGGCACCTGCAGGACGTCCAGCACCTCGGCCGCGGCCGCCACCTGGGCGGTCTCGTGAATGTCGGAGAGGATCGGCAGCCCGAGCTTCGCCTTGACCCGACCCAGAATCCGGAGACCTTCGGTCAGCCCCGGCCCCCGATACGACCGGTGGGAACTCCGGTTCGCCTTGTCGAAGGAGGCCTTCAGGATCAGGGGAATGCCGGCTCCTCCGCAAGTTTCCTGGAGACGCTCGCCGACGGCCAGGAGGTGGGATTCGTCCTGGATGACGCAGGGGCCCGCAATGAGCACCAGCGGATTGCCCGCCCCGATCCGAACCGATCCCACCCGAACCACTGCGCTCATTCGACCCTCGATCCCCATCCGTCAGCCTGGAATACCGAATGATGAATCATGAATGTCGAAGCGCATCATCCCCCCCGGTTGCTCACCAGGACGAATCGGCGCTTGCGATACGGGTATTCCGCGATCCGGGTCAGTGGGAGATTCCCGTGACCCCGGAGCGTCTCCTCGCTGTAGGCCAGCATCAGCCCGAATACCTGCTGGCCGGTGTCAAAGGCCGCCCGGGCCTCTGACACGGTGGTGAGCAAGGGGACCGGATTCCCCCGGTCAAGGTAATACAGCACGTCATAGGCATAGTCGTAGCTGTCCCCATAGATGACCAGGGGGGATTCGCCCACCATCCCTCGAATGCGCTGGCTGAGGTCTCTGGCCGAGTCGTATCGGTCCATGGCCGGGAAGAAGACCAGGACCAGCCCGAGGGTCAGCGCCATACTGAGGGCAACGACACTGGACAAGACGGCTTTGAGTCGGCCCCGGATTGCCGCCAAGACGACTGCCACGCCGGCAGCACCGACGAGAACCGCCAGGGGCGTCAACCCGAGATCCCGCGCGACGGACAGTCGCTTCGCAATGAGCTGGGGCGCCATCGCCAGGGCCACACCGGCACCCACGGCGAGAGCCACCGCGGTGAGGCGGGCCAGGCGACCCTCGAGTCGTTGGCCTTCGTGGGGCGGGAGCGACAGGAGATGCGTCCAGCATCTCGCCATCAGGAGAGCGAACGGCGGAATGAGGTAGACGAGGAACCGCTCGGATTTGCCCGCCGGCAGGCTCAAGCCCACGAAAAAGGCGGTGAGCCAAATGCCGAGCAGCAGCTCCGCCTCGCCCAGACCGCGGGCACGCGCCTTCCCAAGATATACGGCGACACTGGGGAGAAACACGCTCCACGGAAGGAAATTCGCCAGCAGCATGGGGACGTAAAAGAATACCGACTTGTCTCCCTGAACGATCCGGATGGCGTTCTCGCGGATGAAGAAGTGTTCGTTGAAGCTGGGCCCCAACCAATAATAGTAGGCGCCCACCAGGGCCAGGAGGACAAGCAGACTGCCCCCGAAGACGGGGAGGTGCCGGACCACTCGCGACGGCCGCGTGATCACCAGAAAGGCCAGGGCCGTCACCCCCGGGAGCAGCAGCCCCACGGGTCCCTTCAGCATCGTGCCAATCGCCATGGCCAGGACGGCGAGGCAGAGATACGGGAGCGCACGACCTTCCCGCTGATGGGCCAGGTACAGAGCAATGACCGCCAGGTTGATCCAGAAAGCCAGGGGGATGTCGAATCGTGCTTCATGCGCGTGCCAGACCGTCGAGAAGGTCGTGGTCGCGATGAGGGCTGCAACCCATCCCACCCATCGGTCGAACAGCCTCCGGCCGCACCAGTAGACGAGACCCACGGTCGCAACCCCGAAGGTCGCGGAGGGGAATCGGGCGGCAAATTCGGTGGGACCCCAGAGTGTGAAGGAGAGGGCCATCAACCAGAAGTACAGGGGGGGTTTGTTCAGGTACGGCTGCCCCTGGAACACCAGCGGGAGCCACTCGTTCGTCTGGACGATTCTTCGGGCGACGGCGGCGTACAGCCCCTCATCGCTTCGCAGGACAATGTCAAGGCCGGCGTAGAAAACAAAGACGCTCCACAGGATCAGGAGAGCCAGGCTGACCCATTCGCGATCGAGTATGCCGGGCAGGATGGAGCAGCGCCCATCGTCGAGCGGCCGGTTCGCCTGGGTGGGCGCCGGGGCCGTAACCTGCCATTTGCCGTTCGCGATCTCCACGGCATCACCCCTGCAGTCGCCCTTTTTGACCGGCGCTCTCCTGGTAGGCCAGTGCCGCGCGGATGAACTCCCGGAACAGGGGGTGGGGGCGCTTGGGACGCGACCTGAACTCGGGGTGGAACTGGCCCCCCACGAACCAGGGATGGTAGGGGAGCTCGAGCATCTCCACCAGGGTGCCGTCCGGCGAAAATCCGCTGAACAAGAGGCCATCGCGCTCCAGGCTCTCCCGGTATTCGTTGTTCACCTCGTAGCGGTGCCGGTGGCGCTCCGAGATCTCCTGGGCGTCATAGGCGTCGCCGGCCCGGGAGGGCTTCACCAGTCGGCACGGGTACGCCCCCAGGCGCATGGTCCCGCCCAGGTCGGTGATCCCGCGCTGGTCCGGCAGGAGGTCGATCACCGGGTGAGGCGTATGCGGATCGAACTCCCGGCTATTGGCGCCGGTGAGGCCGCAGACGTGCCGCGCGAACTCGATCACCGCGCACTGCATCCCCAGGCAGATCCCGAAAAAGGGGACCAGCTCTTCCCGGGCATAGGCGATGGCCCCGATCTTTCCCTCGATGCCGCGGCTGCCGAAGCCGCCGGGCACCAGGACGCCGGACACGTCATGCAGGTGCTCCTTGGGCCCGTCCCGCTCGATCTTCTCCGCATCCACCGCTTTGATGATGACCTGGCACTCGTTGGCGATGCCACCGTGGGTGATGGCCTCGTTCAGGCTCTTGTAGGCATCCCGGAGTTCCACGTACTTGCCCACCACGGCGATGGTGACCCGCCGGGCCGGGTGCCGGACGGCGTGGATCACGCGCTCCCACGCCGAGAGGTCCTGGGGACCCTCCGGCAAGCCCAGCATCTGCACCACGATGTTGTCCAGCCCCTCGCGGTGCAGGACCAGCGGCACCTCGTAGATCGTGCTGACGTCCTTGGCGGTGATGACGGCCCGTTCCGAGACGTTGCAGAAGAGCGCGATCTTCTTCTTGAGCTCCTTGGGCAGCTCGCGATCCGCACGGCACAGCAGGATGTCGGGCTGGATTCCGATCTCCAAAAGCTCCTTGACCGAGTGCTGGGTCGGCTTGGACTTCAGCTCCCCCGCCGCCATGATGTAGGGCACCAGCGTCAGGTGCACGTAGACCGTGTGCTCGCGCCCCACGTCCGCCTTGAGCTGCCGGACGGCCTCCAGGAAGGGCAGGCTCTCGATGTCGCCCACGGTGCCGCCCACCTCCACGATGACCACGTCCACGTCCTTGGCAACCCGCAGGATGCCGCGCTTGATCTCGTCCGTGATGTGGGGGATGACCTGGACCGTCCCGCCCAGGTAGTCGCCCCGGCGCTCCTTGGTGATCACCGAAAAATAGATCTGCCCGGTGGTGAGGTTGTTGTACTTGCTCAGGCGGGCCTCCGTGAACCGCTCGTAGTGGCCCAGGTCCAGGTCCGTCTCCGCCCCGTCATCGGTCACGAAGACCTCCCCGTGCTGGAACGGGCTCATGGTCCCGGGGTCCACGTTGATGTAGGGATCGCACTTGAGCAGCGTGACCCGGAATCCCCGGCTCTCCAGGAGGCAGCCGATGGAGGCGGAGGCCAACCCCTTCCCCAGGGAGGAGAGGACGCCGCCCGTCACGAAGATGAACTTGGTCGCCATGCACCCTCCGCGACATTGACGATTTGTGATTGCCGATTTTCGATTGCGAAGTGCGGATCGTCGCTCTTCAGCTTCCCCCTCCCAAATCCACAATCACCAATCCTAAATCGAAAATGGATCATTGGGTCATCATGCGCCTGACCCGCTCCAGGTCCTCGGGTGTGTCCACGCCCAGGCTGGGCTTGTCCGTCCCCACCACCCGGATCCGGATGCCGTGCTCCAGGGCCCGGAGCTGCTCCAACCGCTCCCGCTCCTCCAGCGGTGTCGGCCGAAGACCCGCCAGGCGGAGCAGGATCTCCCGCCGGTACACGTAGAGGCCGATGTGCAGCAGGTACGGGCTCGCTCCGCCCCCGTGCCCGTCCCGCAGGTAGGGGATCGGCGCCCGGGAGAAGTAGAGCGCGAATCCATCCATCCCGACGACGACCTTGACCGCGTTGGGATCCCCCGCCTGCTCGAGGTCCAGCGGGCAGGCCAGCGTCCCCATCGGTATCCTGCGGTCCGCAAGCAGCGGGGCCACCGCGGCATCGATGTCGGCCGGATCGATCAGCGGTTCATCTCCCTGGATGTTCACCACCAGGTCGCAGCCCACGTCCCGGGCAACCTCGGCGATGCGATCCGTCCCCGACGGGTGCGCAGGGGAGGTCATTTGAACCTTCCCCCCGAACCCGCGAACCGAATCGGCGATCCGCACATCGTCTGTGGCGACGATCACCTCGGACAGGGTCCTGGCCTGGCCGGCACGTTCCACCACGTGCTGGAGGAGCGGCTTGCCCAGGAGGTCCACGAGGGCCTTCCCCGGAAAGCGCTTCGACGCATACCGAGCCGGGATCAGCCCCACCACCCGCATCA
>Ga0209109_10001033_pt1 | contig 15350 bp, 15 predicted proteins | sample Rifsed10ft2_FD_184004 | JGI IMG/M metagenome (GOLD analysis project Ga0209109, IMG submission 184004) | Soil microbial communities from Rifle, Colorado, USA - sediment 10ft 2 (version 2) | ecosystem: Environmental > Terrestrial > Deep subsurface > Rock core/Sediment | place: Rifle, Colorado... | reverse complement strand
GTGGGCTGGGTGAAGATGTTGGTCGCGATGCGAATGCGTTCGACGCCGCCAGCGATGCGAATGTTCCGCGCCGCACATTCGCGGGCGATGGAGGAGAGGTCTTTGAGGGCGGGGCCCGGGCAGGAGGAGCCGGTGGCGGGCTGAAGAGCGGAGGTGCGTGATGCGTCGGAGGGGGAAGGCGTGCCGCCCTGAGGGGCGAAGATACAGGCAGGTTCGAAGCTGACGAGGGCGCCGAAGAATTCGTCGCGGCTGGCGTTGACGTTGCGAAGTTGCGGATACGAGGCGACGCGGTCGCGAACGCGCGTGGCGAGTTGGTGCTGGCGGGCGTAGATGCGGTCCGGGCCGATGGTGTGGAAGAAATCGAGCGCTGCTTTGAGGCCGACCATGACGGAGAGGTTGGACGTACCGAAGTTTGAGAAGCGGTAAGCCTTGAGCTGGTAGTTGCGCCAGTCGCCGGAAGCGATGTTGACCCAGAGACGGTCGAGCAGCTCTTCGCGGATGTAGAGCGTGCCGGTGCCCTTGGGGGCCATGAGCCATTTGTGGGGGCTGGTGGCGTAGAAGTCGCAGCCGAGGTCATGGAGGTCGATCGGCAACTGGCCGATGGCGTGGGCGCCGTCAACATGGGTGAGAATGCCTTTGCTGCGGGCGAGCGCGCAGATTTGTTTGACGGGCAGGATGAGGCCGGTGACCGTGGTGATGTGGCTGAAGACGATGATGCGCGTGCGCGGGGTGAGGGCGAGGTTGAAAAGCTCGACGATCTGGTCGGCGGAGGCGGGAGGCTTGGGGAGCGTGACGTAGTTGAGGCGGAGACCGTGGCGCACGGCGCGCTGCTCCCAGCCACAGCGGCCGCCGGGATGCTCCTGGTCGGTGAGGAGGACTTCGTCGCCGGATTGGAAATCGAGGCCGTTGGTGACGACGTTGTTGGCCTCGGTGGCGTTGCGGACCAGAGCCAGCTCGTCGCGCTTGCAGCCGAGAAAAGCGGCCAGCGCATCGCGGAGGTCGCGCAGACGCGTGTTTTCCTCATAGCCAAACCAGGGAAAAGCCGCCTCACGGAACTCCTCGGCGGAGAGGATGTGGTCGATCATCGCGCGGAGGACGGGCAGCGGTGTACAGCCGACGGAGCCGCAGTTGAGGTTGATGCGGTCGGCGGCGAGGAGCCACTGGCGGCGAAGCGCAGCCCAGTAGCGCTCGGGGTCGGTGTCGAAGAGCGAGCGCGGAGGAAGCGGGGGCGCGTCCTGCGCGGCAAGTTGTTCGGCGCGGGCGAGTGGAAGGCCGAGAACGGCGGCGGCTACGGCGGCGCGCTGGATGAACTCACGGCGGCGAAGCATGTGCCACCTCCTGAGCGAGGCAATGCGCCGGAGTCTAACAGAAAGGCAGGTGGTGGGTGACAGGAGGTAGGTGGCAAGTCACAGCAAGCGGTTGGCGGAGCGGAGATCGAGGCGCCGCAGGCCGGTGGCGCGGGCGGCTGTCAATGCCTGCTGGAATTCGTCCCCGGTGATGCGCCGGTTGATTTCGACGTACTCCCTCCCGTTGACCTTGCCGGCTGGGGAGTACTGCGCCATAAGATTGACGTAGGTATCCGGCCCCAGCTCTCGTGCCACCCATTCCATGATTTCGCGGGTGCCGGCAATTCCACCCGGCATCACCAGGTGGCGCAGGAGCAGACCGCGCAGCGCGAGATCGTTTTCGTCCACCACGAGCGGGCCCACCTGCCGGTGCATGGCCAGGATAACGTGGCGCGCGGCTTCGGGGTAGTTCGGCGCCTTCGAATAGCGGCGCGCCATGTCCGCGTCCCAAAACTTGAAGTCGGGCATGTAGACGTCCACGACGCCATCCATCAACTCGATGGAGTGGAGCGAGTCGTAGGCGCTAGTGTTGTAAACCAGCGGCAGGCGCAAGCCGGCTTCGATGGCCAGCGGCAGCGCTTCCAGGATTTGCGGGACGACGTGCTCCGGGGTGACGAAGTTGATGTTGTGGCAGCCGCGCGCCTGGAGGGCCAGCATCATGCGGGCCATCTCCTTCGGGTGGGTGCCCTGGCCTTCGCCCTGCCAGCTCAGCTCGTAGTTCTGGCAGAAAACGCAGCGCAGGTTGCACCAGGAGAAGAAGATGGTCCCTGAGCCCTTTGTGCCGCTCAGGCAATCCTCCTCGCCGAAGTGCGGGAAGTAGCTGCCGACGACGGCGTAGCGGCCGGTCTTGCAGACGGCGAACTTGTTCTCGAACCGGTTGACGTGGCAATCCCGCGGGCAGAGCGTGCAGTCGGCCAGAGCCGCCAGAGCCTGCTCGACCCGCCGGGCAAGCTCGCCGGAGCGGTAAAGGCGCAGATAGGCCGGCTCGAAGTCTTTGCGGGCCGCGCGGAACACGGCTGGAGCGCAACTTGGCACCTTCATTCTTTGTAGGATGACTCGCAGGGCAAATCAAAGCAAGCCCGTGCACAACTTTGGGTTCTTGGAGGAAGGACCGGCTGAAGCGCCTGCCCTGGCTTCGTCATGACCCATCACCAAGAGACCCTCAAAACGCACAGCCGATGATTGCTCGTAGAGCGGCGTTAACAGGAAAAGGGATTGAAGGAAAATTTACAGTCGTTCTCCTACGGTGGAAGCTCCGGCCTGCAATCCCCAAGGGTTGGAATGCGCAGCTCTTATCAGCCCCGTGCTCTTGCGTCAAAACAGGGCGACGGGGGAAAGCACTACTTTTTGATTTGGGCCCAGCGCTGGTCGAGGGAGGCGCGGGTGAAGAGGTCGGGGGAGAGGCCGGCGTTGAGCGTGCAGTCGGTGTAGAAGGCTTGATAGACGCGGCGACCGTTGACCTCGCGGGCGACCTGCGTTGGAAACTGAACGCCGGCGATGGGCTGGTAGTTGGAATAGAGAGTGAGGCTGGCGGTGCGCTCGCGGGTGTTCGGGTCGCGGGTGGTGACGAGGGAGCGCAGCGGCAGGTGGGTGGAGGCGTCGAGCGCGATGCGGAAGGTGCGGCGCTCGCGGTCCACGACCTCGACCCATTCGACCTGCTTGAGGTCCACCAGGTCGCGGCCGCCATAGCGGAAAACGATGCCATCTTCCTTGAGGCGATTGCGGAGGAGGATGTCCATGTCCTCCTTCAACTGGCGCTGGAAATCTTCGACGCGGGAGACGGGCAGGTCGGAGACGCCGCCGCGGTCGAGCGTCCAACCTTCGGTGGCGGTGACAACGTCGAGGACGTTCTGCTTCTTGCCGTACTCGGTGCGGTTTTTGTCGGGCAGGAGCCAGAGGTCGAGGAAGCGGGTGTAGCCGGACAGGTCGCCCTGCGAGCCAAATGTGGCGAGGCGGCCGGTGCAGGTGTAGTCGCGGACAGCGAGATAGGCGGGGCCGCCGAGGGCGGTGATGGATTTGTGAATGAGTTCCTTGGCTTTGGCGGCGCTCTGCTCGGGGAGCATGGCTTCGGGGGCTTGGGCGTGGGCGGTGGGGACGGAGAACGTGGCGAGGAGCGCGAAGAGAAGGGCAAAGGCGAGGAAGGAAGAGGGATTCAACGCAGAGGCGCAGAGGGCGCGGAGGAACGCAGAGGCAGAGGGATTCCTTCCGGCAGGGCCGGAATCTTCGATCGCTGCGCTCGGAAGGACACCAAACACTAGCCGCACAGGACTGCGCCTCCGTTGACATTGAGGACCTCACCGGTAAGAAAGGTTGCCAGGTCGGAGGCAAGGAAGAGGATCGGCCCGGCGATTTCTTCGGCGGTGGCGGGGCGGCCAAGCGGAATCGCGGAGGTGGCAAACTTCCAGCCCTTCTTGGTTTCGAGGACGGGCTTGGACATGTCGGTATTGACCCAGCCAGGGGCGACGCAATTGACCAGAATATTGTGGCGGGCGAGCTCGGTGGAGAGGCCCTTGACGAAGCTGATGATGGCGCCTTTGGAGGCGGCGTAGTGCGCATGAAACGCTTCGCCGCGCTGGCCGGCGGTGGAGCTGAGGGCGATGATGCGCCCGGATTTCTGCGCGATCATCTGCTCGGCGGCAAAGTGGGTGACGGCGTAAACGCTCTTGAGGTTGATGCGCAGCATGTTGTCCCATTCGCGCTCGGTGAGCTTTTCGATGGGGGCATCTTCGACGTTCCAGATGCCGGCGTTGGCGACCAGGATGTCGAGCTTGCCCAGGCGCTCGACGGCATATTTGACCAGGCGCTTGGCGTCGGCCATGCGGGCCAGATCAGCCTTGAGCGCTTCGACGCGCGTGCCGTGCTTGCGCGATTCCTGCTCGACCTGCTGCGAGGCGGCGCGGCTCTTGTTGTAGCTGAAGACGACGTCGGCACCGGCCTGCGCGAAGAGTTTGACGGTGGCGGCGCCGATGCCGCGCGAGCCGCCGGTGATCAGTGCTGCCTTGCCTGCGAGAGAAATCACAAGACCCCCAAGAGAAAAAACGTGACTCGTAATTCGAGATTCGCTCTAAGCAGTCAGCTTTCAGCCATCAGCCGTCAGCAAGAACTCATTTAGGCCGGAGCACGGCGGACGCGGCGAGCACTAATTGACGGAAAAGTGCTTCGCTCAGGGGGTGGCCCATCATGCGTTCGGGATGCCACTGCACGCCGACAACCCAGTTGGAATCACCGGTCCATTCGACGGCTTCGATGACGCCGTCGGGGGCGTGCGCGGTCGCGCGCAGACCGCTGCCGAGACGGTCAATTGCTTGGTGATGCGATGAATTGATACGGACTTCGGCCGTGCCAGCCAGTCGAGCCAGTTCTGAATCGGGCTCGAGGCGAGCTAAATGTTCTGGGTCAACCCCAGAGGGCATGCCCTTGCGGTCGTGCTTGATTTCAGTTCGCACGGCGGTCGAGATGTCCTGGAGAAGATTGCCGCGGCAAAACACATTGAGCAACTGCGTGCCATAGCAGATCGTAAGGACGGGCCTTTGACGTGCAAATGCACTCTTTAAGAGCGCAATATCGGTGCGCTCCCGATCAGCGTCTGCTCTTTCTGTCTTAGGATGGGGCTCCGCGCCATATTGTGCGGGATCGACATCGGCAGGGCTGCCAGGAAGGACGATCGCGTCCAATATCACAGCCCTTTGCTCGAGTTCAGTTGGCGATAAGTCTAGAGGAATCTCCTCGATTTCTCCCCCCGCATTTCGAACCGCCAGCAAGTATCTCTCGTATCTATCTCTTTTGTTTTCAATCTGCTCCACCAGGGTACGGTAGGGGATGCCGACACGGGGCTTGGAATCGCTGGACATAGAAGGCCTATCCTAACATTCTGAGGGAGGTGCGGCAACCGGGGTGATCAGACGCGAGGAGGCATTATTACGACACAGAGAGGCGAAGAATAGCCGGCTCCCTCGACGCCGGTCGGGACAAGTTCAGATGGCCGCTACACGGGAGCCGAGCGCGCAGGTGTAGCGCGGACCGCCGACCGCGAGAACCACCAGCGGCGGAGATCGCCGACGAGGTAGAGGGAGCCGGTGATGAAGACGGCGTCGTCGGGGGCAGCGAGGTCGAGGGCTTCTTCGACGGCTTCTTCGGGGACTTCGACGACTTGGAGATCCTGCGCGAGGTGGCGCGTGAGGCGGGCAAGTTCGCCGGCGGAAATGGCGCGAGGCTGGCGCGGCTGGGTGAGGATGACGGCGGCGGCGTGGGGAAAGAGCAGGCCGGCGATTTCGTCCACGGCCTTATCGCGCATCGCGCCATAGACAAGAATGATGCGGCTCCCTCGGCTCACTTCGTTCGCTCGGGACTCGCCCCGATCTGAATAGGGGCTCGCGGGGAACTCCTCCTGCCAGAAGCGGAGCAGCTCGCGGGCGCCAGCGGGGTTGTGCGTGCCGTCGAGGAAGAGGGCGGGGCGATCCTGGAGACGCTCGAGGCGTCCGGGCCAGACGGCGGAGGCGATGCCGCGTTCGATGGCGGAGTCGGTGATGGAGAAGCCGCGTCCCGCAGACCCATCCGGGACGCAAATACCGCGATCGGCGAGGAGGCGAGCGGCGACCGCGGCGGTGAGGGCGTTGCGCAACTGGAAGCGTCCGGGGAGGTGCGGGGCGAGGTCGAGGCCGGCGCTGGAGCCGGAGGCGAAGGCGCGGGCGCGGAAGCAGCCAAAGTCGGAACGGACGTCTTCGAGGCGCCAGGCGGTGTCGAGTTCGACGAGGCGCGCGTTCATTTCCGCGGCGCGACGGGCGATGACGGCGCAGGCGGCAGGATTTTCTGCAGCGCTGACGACGAAAGCGTTTCGCTTAATGATGCCGGCTTTCTCGGCGGCGATTTCTTCGATGGAATGGCCGAGGTAGTTTTCGTGGTCGAAATCAATCTGGGTGATGACGGCAACTTCGGGCGTGACGATATTGGTGGAGTCGAGGCGACCACCCATGCCGACTTCGAAGACGACGAAGTCCACGGGCGTGCGGGGGGATGGGGAGGGAAAAGCAGATTCCTCGTCCGCCGCGGCGGACTCGGAATGACAATGCGCAGAAGAGGGGCGGAGGGATTCTTCGCTTCGCCCTGCACCTTGCGGTGCAGGGCTTCGCTCAGAATGACAACCGTGGGCGAAGTGGTCGAAGGCCATGGCGGTCAGACATTCGAAGTAGGTGGGATGCGCGGGGAGAGCGCCCGAGGCGAGAAGCTCTTCGATGCAGGCGAGGATGTGGTGGAAAGTGACGGCGAAGTCGGCGTCGGAGATGTCCTGGCCACTGACGCGGATGCGCTCGTTGATGCGCTCGAGGTGCGGGGAGGTGTAGAGGCCGGTGGTGAGGCCGGCAGTGCGGAGGATGGAGTCGAGCATGGCGGCGGTGGAGCCTTTGCCGTTGGTGCCGGCGATGTGGACGCACGGGTAGGCGCGATGGGGATTGCCGAGGCGCTCGGCCAGGACGGTGATGTTGCGCAAGTCGAACTTCTGGGCGCGGGTGTGGCTGGGTGAGGCTAGCTCGCGGCCGAGTGTCAGCAGGTAGCGGACTGCTTCCTGGTAGAGCATGTCAGGTGAGGCAGAAGTCGAGGGCGTTGGCGACGTAGGGCTTGAGTTCTTTGCGGGGCACGACGGCGTCGAGGAAGCCGTGCTGGAGGAGGAACTCGGCGGTTTGAAAACCTTCGGGGAGCTTCTGGCGGATGGTCTGCTCGATGACGCGCGGGCCGGCAAAGCCGATGAGGGCGCCGGGTTCGGCAATGTTGAGGTCGCCGAGCATGGCGTAGCTGGCGGTGACGCCGCCGGTGGTGGGGTCGGTAAGGATGGAGATGTAGGGGAGCTTGACTTCGTCGAGGCGGGCGAGCGCGGCGGAGACTTTGGCGAGCTGCATCAGGCTGATGGTGCCCTCCATCATGCGGGCGCCGCCGGAGCACGAAACGATCACGAGCGGCAGCTTGCGCGCGATGGAAAGCTCGATGGCGCGGGTGACTTTTTCGCCCACCACCGCGCCCATCGAGCCGCCGATGAAAGCGAACTCCATCGAGCAGCAGATGAGCGGACGGCCATCGAGCGTGCCTTCGACGGTGATAATGGCGTCGGACATGCCGAGCTTGCGGCGGGCGTCGGTGAGGCGGGCGACGTAGGCCTTGGTGTCCACGAACTCGAGCGGGTCGGTGGAGACGAGATGCGCGTCGTGCTCGTGCCAGCGGCCGTCGAGGAGCAGCTCAAGGCGACGCTTGGCGTTCAGGCGGAAGTGGTGCTGGCACTTGGGGCAGACGTTCCAATTGGCTTCGAGGTCTTTCTTCCAGACGATGGCGCGGCAGGCTTCGCACTTGATCCACAGACCCTCGGTGCGGACACGACGCTCCTCGGGCGGGACGGGGGATGCGATGCGTTTTTTATCGCGTTTGAACCAGGCCATTGTTCGTAACTCGCGACTCGCGATGAGCTAGCAGCGGTCAGCTGAGAGCTTCAGTAGTCGATGCCGCGCTGGGCGAGGATGCCTTTGGTGTACGGGTGCTTGACCTCGCGCATCTCGGTGACGAGGTCGGCCAACTCGACCAGCTTGGGGTGCGCGTTGCGCCCGGTGCAGATGACGTGGACGCGCTCGGGGCGCTTGGCCAGCGCGGCCACGACGGCATCGGCATCCAGCATTTTATAACTGATCACGTAGTTTATTTCGTCCAGGACGACGAGATCGTATTTACCGCTGGAGATTTGTGCGCGGCCGAACTCCCAGGCTTCCTGGCAGAGGCGCAAGTCCTCCGGGTCGGTTTCGGCGCTGCCGACTTTGACGAAGCCGCGGCCCATGACGCGGATTTCGAACTTGTCGTCGCCGAGGAGTTTGGCGGCGTCGAGCTCGCCGTAGTGCCAGGAGCCCTTGATGAATTGCACCATGAGGACGCGTAGGCCCTGTCCGACGGCGCGAAAGGCGGTGCCCAGGGCGCAGGTGGTCTTGCCCTTGCCCGGCCCAGTGTAGACGATGAGCAATCCCTTGTCTTCTGGCATCGATGAGGTGTCAGTGTTCAGTAAAGACAAGAAGAAATAGTGAGGGCAGTGGGAAGAAAGGTCAAGCGGAGCACGGCGTCTTTTCGGGTAGGGGCTGCCGGAGAGGATGGCGAAGGCACGGTAGAGCTGTTCAGCGAGCATGACGCGGGCGAGCTCGTGGGAAAAGGTGAGCGTGGAAAGCGCGAGCCTGGCGGTGGCGATGCCGGTTTCGCGCAACACGAGCCAGCTACCGGGGCGGAACTTGCCAGCCCCGGGGGCCACGACATGCGCCGGGGCCTCGAGACTACAACCAGAATAGGCTACTGCGAAGGTGGCGCTTGGCAGAGCGAGGTTACCTGGCCGACCTGCGCGGGCGGGAAAAGCAGCACGACGCGGCGGTTCCGCTCGCTCGCCGTGGACACGTTTTCGACCGGGTCGCTTTCGCCCCGGCCCTCGACGAGGTCGCCGAGTTGCCCCAGGAGTTGCTGCCGATTGGCGGTGCCGCGGCGCGAGCCCTGATAGCTCATCTCCTTCAGTTGCGTAACCACGCCCAGGCGCCCGCCGGCGACATCTCCTTCGGCCGAGACGCGCGCCCGCGCCACCGTATCCTCGAGAAAGTAGCGGTACACCGCCAGCGCCCGCTGCTCGGACAGCCACTGGTTGTAATCGGCGTCGCCGACCAAGTCGGTGTAGCCGACGAATTTCACCTCTGCTTGGGGGAAAAGCAGCATCCGCAGGACAACCAGCTTGGCCAGGTTTTCACGGGCCGAGGGGCGAAGTTCGTAACTGTTGAAGTCGAACAAGATGTCGGAAGCGAGGGTGAGCGCCAGGTTGCCGCCTTGCTGGGTCAACTGGCCGAGGGAGGCAAGCTGCCGGCCAAGCTCGCCGCAGATTTTTTCATGGTCGTCGCGCAGCCGACCGTTCTCGACCTGAGCTTGCTGGAGCTGCTGCTGAAGTGCCGCGAGCCGCTCGGAAACCTCCCGGATCTTGGCTTCGGCGGTGACGGAGCGGCCGGAGGCGTCGCGGTTCGCCTGTCGCTCGCGGTCCAACTCGGCTTCGAGGCTTCTGGCGCGCTCGCGCTCCGCCGCGAGAAGTTTTTCGGTCTCGGCCAAAGCCTCAAGTTTCTTCTCGCGCTCGGCCAGCGCGTTGGTCAGGCGATTGGCCTCGGCACGCGCCCTCTCCAGCGACCGCTCGAGCTGCCGCACAACGATGCCCCCGACGGCGCCCAGCGCGAGCGCCCGGGCATTCTCCGCCACGGCGACGGCGGTGCGGGCAAATTGCACAGACTCCCGGGCTTTGCCCCCGCTGCGGAAGGCCGCTTCGGCCTGGTCGAGATAGTCGCGCGCCTGCTGGAGCGTTTGGCGAGTGCGTAGCTCGTCGGGCAGCGGCTCCTCGGCAGCGGGTGTGGGTATGGCCAGGATGCCCGCCTGGGAAGCCAGCTCGACCGCCTTGCGCCCCTGAAGCAGCTCATTCGGGGTAACCGTATCCACCGCGGCAGGAGAAGTATCGTAGCGGCCGTAATAGGTGTAGTAGAGGAGCTTGCCCGAAACAGGCAGGGCCTTGTACTCGGTGGGCACGGCGTCTTGATTGACGCTGTACATCACCACCACAGGGCTGGGGTCGTTCACGGCGAAGTCGGGTTCGGCAGTGACCATCAGCCAGAACGTCTGCAGTGGAGTGGTCACGTTGATGCTCACCGGGCCGGTGGCATCAAAACTGATTTCGCCCAGATTGCTTGCCTCGCCATCCACCGATACCGCCCAGAGCACATAGGTCAGAAAATCCTTGCCGAAACGCCGCGCTGGCTGAAGGCCGCGAATTTCGCCGCGATTGATATCAATTTCAGTGAAGCCGGGGCGGCTGCCAATTTTCATTCTGGTGGAGGCCTGGGGCTCGAGCTTGGTGCCGCGCATTTCCACCACGGTCGAGCCGGTGAGATACCGGAAGCTCAGGATCTGCCCGCCGGACTCGGCCACCTCGATGGCCTGCAGACTGGGTGGTGCGGCGGCCTCTTTCGGGCCCTGCGCGAAGGCCGGAACCCGCCCCCCGGGCATGAGCACTGCCAGGTATCCTGCGAGCACAATCCTCATCAGCTTCCGCACGGTGTCCTCCTGCGGCGAAAAACCCAGCCTATCGAAAGGGCTCGGGCATTCCCTCCCTAGAATTGTAGAGAAAGTGTAGCTGATTCCCTTTACGAATAAAGTAAGATTTGCCGCAAAGGGAACGATGGGGATTCTCGTCGCACGCAAGAATACGGCCCGGACTTGTGCGTCAACTCCTCTATTTTGGATAGGGGCTGCCGGAGAGGATGGCGAAGGCGCGATAAAGCTGCTCGGCGAGCATGACGCGGGCGAGCTCGTGAGAGAAGGTGAGTGTGGAGAGAGCTATCTTTGAGGTGGCGCGGCGACGGAGGGATTCGGGGAAGCCTGAGGCGTCGCCGCAGAGGAAGACCAGCTCGCGGGTGCCGCGGTCGCGGAGGCCAGCGAGCCAGTGAGCGAATTGTCCGGAGGTGTGCTGCTTGCCGGCGGCGTCAAGCAGGACGACAGTTGCGGCCGAGTCGACCTTGAGTTTGCGGAGGGCGGCGGGGGAGGAGTCACGCAGCTCGGTGAGTTCGACCGGGGCGTGGTGGCGGATGCGGGCGAGGTAGTCGTCGAGGAGGGTGCGGAGTTCCGGGCGACGGGTTTTGCCGAGAAGGATGAGGCGGAGTTTCATGGTGCACTACCGAAAAAAGGAAGAGGGATTCTTTCCGGCAAGGCCGGAATCTTCGATCGCTTCGCTAGAATGACAATCAAAAACCGAATCAGTTAAGGCCGTACTTTTTGCGCTTATCGAGAAGCGTTTTGCGGCTGATGCCGAGGATTTCGGCGGCCTTAGTGATTTTGTAGCGCGTGGCCTCCAGCGTGGCGGCGATGACCTCGCGCTCGACCTCCTCTAACGAGCGAAGACGCGACTGCTGACCCGCGGCACCTCCACCGGCCAGACGCACACTTTCAGGGAAATCTTCCGGGCCGAGCGTTGGGCCTTTCGAGAAAACAAGACCGCGCTCGATGGCGTTCTTGAGTTCGCGGACGTTGCCGGGCCAGGAATAGGCTTGAAGCGCATGGCGAGCCTCCTCGCTGAGCGAAACACCGATGCGACCGTGCACGACGGACAGACGTGCAAGGAGATGCTCGGCGAGCGGGAGAATGTCAGCAGGACGCATGCGCAACGACGGCACCTGAATGGTGAGGACATTGAGGCGGAAGAAGAGGTCTTCGCGGAAGCGGCCGGCAGCGACGGCGGCGGTGAGGTCGGTATTGGTGAGGGCGATCAGGCGCCCGTCAATGCGCAGCGTTTCGGTGCCGCCCAGGCGCTCGAAGGTGCGCTCTTCGAGCACGCGGAGGAGCTTGGCCTGGATGCCGGAGGTGAGTGCGGCCACTTCGTCGAGGACGATCGTGCCGCTATCGGCCAGCTCGAGGCGACCGAGCTTGCGTTCGACGGCGCCGGTGAAGGCGCCGCGCTCGTGGCCGAAGAGCTCGGATTCAACCAGTTCCTGGGGGAGGCTGGCGCAATCGATTTTCAGATAAGGCGCGTCGCGGCGCGGGCCAAGCTCGTGGACGAGGCGGGCGAGATGATCTTTGCCTGTGCCGCTTTCGCCGGTGATGAGCAGCGTGGTGGAGGCGTCGGCAACTTTTTGTGCCAGCTCGACGACGCGCAGCGAGGCCGGATCGTGGGCTACCCACTCGAGGCGCTTATCGGTCATGGCTCGGCGGCTCCGTGCGGTGAAGGGCCGGCGCCCGGATGTTGCCCGCCTGGAGAAGCGTCTACATCGGGGACGTCGGTGCGGCGGGCGGAGCGCCAGAGGCGCTCGAGGTCGTAAAACAGGCGGGCACGCTCGGTGAAAACATGAACGAGGAAGCTGCCGAAGTCGAGGAGCACCCATTCGGCTTGGTCGTAGCCTTCGCGGTGAAAAACGCGGAGGCCGCGGTGAGCGAGCTGGTCTTCGATTTCGTCGCTGATGGCCTGCACCTGACGGTTGCTGGAGCCGCTGCAGAGCAGGAACGATTCAGTGAAGGCGCCGAGACCGCGAAGGTCGAGCACGGTGACGGTGAAGGCTTTCTTGTTCTGTGCGGCTTCGATGGCCCAGGCGAGCTCCGGAGGAAGACCAGCGGGAGAATTCTGAGGAGCGGGTTTGCGGAGTGGGTCGGTGGTCACCGGTAGAGTGCCTGCTTGGAAATGTATTCCTCTACGCGCAAGGGCACAAGCCCGTGGATGGATTGGCCGCGGTCGAGGCGCTGGCGGACTTCGGTTGCGGAGACGTGGCTGGAGACGGTGTCGAGCAGGTGCACGGTGGTGCGGCGCAGGTGGATGGAATGTGAATCGGGCGGCTCGCCATCTCTGGGACGGCCGAGCAGCGCGGGCGGGATCACGAGGCGCAACGCATCGGTGCGGAAGCCGGGGCGGCTGGCGACGATAAAGTCGCAAGTGTTGAGCAGCGCTTCGTACTCGCGCCAGGTGGCGATTTCGAGGAATGAGTCGGCGCCGAGGATGAAAAAGAGCTTGTCGCCGCGGTGGTTATAGATGTGGCGGAAGTGGCGCACGGTGTCAATGGAATAGAACACCTGGCGGCCGGTGAAGTCGGAGCCGGCCTCGGCGAGCGAGGGGATGAAATGCGGGTGGTCGGCGCAGGCCAGGCCGGTCATGGCGAAACGATGGGCGTAGGGCGCGAGCTCGTAACGCTGCTTATGCGGTGGGCGGCCGCTGGGGATGAAGTGCAGCTCGTCGAAATGGAAGCGCCGGTCGGCGGCGCGGGCCACGGCCATGTGGCCGGAATGGATGGGGTCAAACGATCCGCCGAAAAGCGCGATCTTGCGCGGATGGTGCGTGTGCGCCTGGGCCTGAGCGCGGTGCGCCTGGGTGGTGATCAACGCTCCTCCGTGTGGCGGCTGGTGCGCGACGTGCGACTCGACGGCTGAGGCGAAGCGGCAGACGCGGGGATCGCTTCGGGTGCGGGCCGGGGGATGCGGTCGAGAGCATCGGCCATGGCGCGGACCAGCTCCGGAATGCCTTCGCCGGAAGCCGAGGAGATGGCGTGGAAGTCGAGGCCGCGGGCGGTGCAGAAGGCGCGCAAGTTTTCGAGACGCGCGCGGTCAGTGGTGGCGTCGAGCTTGGTGGCGACGACGATCATGGGCTTGCCTGCCAACGCGGGACTAAAGGCGGCGAGCTCGCCGGCGATGATATCGAAATCGTGGACAGGGTCGCGGTCGGAGGCGTCGCTGGTGTCAATCAAGTGAGCAAGCAGGCGAGTGCGCTCGACGTGGCGCAGGAAGCGCGTGCCCAGTCCGACGCCGGAGTGCGCGCCTTCGATCAGGCCGGGGAGGTCGGCAACGACAAAGGTGCGGCCGGGAGCGCGCCCCTTGCCGGCGTCGGCGGAGACGACGCCGAGGTTGGGTTCGAGCGTGGTGAAGGGATAGTCGGCAATTTTCGGGCGCGCGGCGGAGATGCGCGAGATGAGCGTGGACTTGCCGACGTTGGGGAAGCCGATCAGGCCGACGTCGGCGAGCAGCTTGAGCTCGAGGCGCAGATGGCGCTCTTCGCCGGGCTGGCCGTCTTCGGATTCGCGCGGAGCCTGGTGCCAGGGGCGAGCGAAGTGCTGGTTGCCGCGGCCACCGCGTCCGGCGCGTGCAGCGAGGAAACGCTGGCCGGGCGCAGTGAGGTCGGCGAGCGGCTGGCCGGAGTCGTCGTCCCAGACGACGGTGCCGACAGGGACCTCAAGGACCATGTCCTCGCCGGAGTGGCCGGTCTTGTTGGAGCCTTCGCCGTGGCGGCCGCGGTCGGCGCGGAACTCGCGGTTGAAGCGGTAGCGGAGCAGCGTGTTGTCGTTTGGGTTGGCTTCGATCCAAATGCTGCCGCCCGCGCCGCCGTCGCCGCCCGAAGGGCCGCCGCGGGGTACGAATTTTTCGCGACGGAAGGCGACGCAGCCGTTGCCGCCGTCGCCGGCCTTCACGTAGATTTTGGCTTCGTCAACGAACATGCGCGTCGGGGTTCGGAAGAAAGAATACGACAGGGGCGCCCGGAAACACAAAGGCGGCCCCGTTGCAACGGGACCGCCCGAAAAACAATGAAACGATCAATTGGCCGTCGTGACAGAAGGCTTTTCGGCCGGCGCGGACGCCGCTTCGGCCGGGAGGACACTGATGAAGCGGCCGTCCTGGCCCTTGTCCTGGAAGCGGACGATGCCGGAGATCTTGGCGAAGAGGGTGTCGTCTTTGCCGCGGCCGACGTTGAGGCCGGGCTTGTGACGGGTGCCGCGCTGGCGGACGAGAATCGTGCCGGCATGAACGAACTGGCCGCCGAAGCGTTTGATGCCGAGCCGCTGTCCCTGCGAATCGCGGCCGTTTGTGGAAGAGCCGCCACCTTTTTTGTGTGCCATGAGAACCTCGAAAGACGGAATTCGCAACTCGTAACTCGAAAACCTGCGACGAAGTGATGCCGCCGCTATTGTCGCAAGACAAGGCCGGCAAGGATGCCGGCGTTACAGCTTAATGTCGCTGACCTCGACGGCGGTGTAGTCCTGCCGGTGGCCGGTAAGGATCTTGTACTGCTTGGTCCTGCGATACTTCATCACTTTCACTTTGGGGTGGCGGCCCTGCTCAATGATCTTGCCGGTGACTGTGGCTTTGGCCGCGTCGGCGCCGGTGAGGAGTTGATCGTCGCTGCGGACGGCGAGCACCTGGTCAAAGGTGATCTTGCCGCCGACCTTGCCGGGCATGCGCTCGACCTTGATGGTGTCGCCCGGGGCGACGCGGTACTGCTTGCTGCCAGTGCGAATAACGGCGTACATGAAGCTCCTCCAACAGGTTAGGAAACAGACATTATAGCGGTGGATTGTGTGCGAGTCAAACACGATGCTAGGACGCGGCTAAGATTGCGTTGGACAAGATCGTGCTGTCCTATCTAGCACTTCGCGATGTAGTAGGTCAGGCGCGGGGGTGGGCTTTGTCGTAGACCTCCATGAGCTGGCGGATGGAGGCGTG
>Ga0209109_10001030_pt1 | contig 15364 bp, 8 predicted proteins | sample Rifsed10ft2_FD_184004 | JGI IMG/M metagenome (GOLD analysis project Ga0209109, IMG submission 184004) | Soil microbial communities from Rifle, Colorado, USA - sediment 10ft 2 (version 2) | ecosystem: Environmental > Terrestrial > Deep subsurface > Rock core/Sediment | place: Rifle, Colorado... | reverse complement strand
CCTGTCGGGGGAGGATTATAGCATGGGCGTGCTCAGTTGCGCCTTCTGTGCTTCTCTGCAAGAAACAATCGAAGCCGCTGATGCGGCTCAGGCTTCCGTCTCAGCGGCTTCAGCGTCTCTGCATCTCAGCAGGCTATATCATCAACTTCCCATCGGCCACCAGCTTCTTCCCATCCACCTCCAGCGTCGCGCCCAGCCGCGCCGCCGCGTAGCCGAACCCGGCCGCATTCCGGCCGCCAAGGCAGCGATTCTTGTCAGGGAGGCCGCTCCTTGAGTAGCCGCCCATTTATACGGCCTTCAGCACATACTCCGCCGCGGCCTGCGCCATGAGCGCCGCGCCGATGATCAGCGCGCGCTCGTCAAAATCAAAGCGCGGATGGTGGTGCGGGAAGTTCAGCCCGCGCGCCGCGTCCGCCGAGCCGACGAAGAAGTAGCAGCCAGGGATGGTGTCCATCATGTAGGCCATGTCTTCCGATCCCATCGTGCGCTCATTGTCCACGACCTGCGCCACGCCGGGGAGATTGCGGGCGAGGGCGCGCACCGCCGCGCTCATCTGCGAATCGTTGGCGACCGCCGGGGCGACTTTCTCCAATTCAATCACCGCCTCGCACTCCAGCGTCTTCGCCATCCCGGTCACGATCTCGGTGAAGCGACGCACCACGCGGTCGCGCACCTCGGGTTTGTAGGTGCGGATCGTCCCGAGCATCTTCACCGAGTCCGGGATGACGTTGAAGGCCTCGCCGCCTTTCACCGACGTGACCGACACCACGGCGGTATCCAGCGCGTTCACGTTGCGGGCAACGATCGTTTGCAGCGCGGTGATGATGTGGGCGGCGGCGACGACCGGGTCTTTCGCCAGAAATGGCGATGCCCCGTGCCCACCTTTCCCTTGCAGGGTGATGGCGAACTTGTCCGCCGCCGCCATCGCCGGGCCATCCGTGGCCGCCACCCAGCCGAGGGGTTTGTCGTTCCACAGGTGGAGCGCGAGCGACCGTTCGGGCGCGGGCGATTCCAGCACGCCATCCTGCACCATCGCCGCCGCGCCGTTCAGCCCCTCCTCTGCGGGCTGGAAGACGAACTTCACCGTGCCTGCTATCTGCGCGCGCAATGGCGTCAGCATCTTCGCCACGGCCAGCCCAATGGTGGTGTGCCCGTCGTGGCCGCAGGCGTGCATCACGCCCGGGGTCTGCGAGGCGTAGTCGGTCGCGTTCGCCTCGACGATGGGCAGCGCGTCCATATCAAAGCGCAGGAGAATCGTGGGGCCGGGCCGGTCGCCCTCCAACAAGCCGACCACGCCCGTGCGCCCCACGCCCGTCCGCACTTCCAATCCCAGTTTGTTCAACTCCTGCGCGACGATTCCGGCGGTGCGGACTTCCTGAAAGCCGAGCTCGGGGTGGCGGTGAAAATCGCGCCGCCGCGCAATCGTCTCTTCTTCGAGGGCTTTGGCTTGGGCAAGGAAATCTGGGGTCATGTTTCACTCATTAAACATCTCCCCCACACTCCGCCCCTCGTGCGCGCGCTTGATGACTTCGCCCAGCAGCGGAGCGACGGAGAGCACGCGCATGTTGGGGAGGCGCTTCTCGGGCGGGAGGGGGATCGTGTTGGTCATGATGATCTCTTTGATGGGGAGGTTCTTCAGCCGCTCGACGGCGGGATGCGAGAGCACCGGATGCACGAACGAGAGATAGACGTTCCGCGCGCCGTGCTCTTTGACGATCTCCACCGCCTGCGCCACCGAGCCGCCGGTGTCTACCTCGTCGTCCACGATGATGACATCCTTGTCGTTCACGTCGCCGATGACGGTCATGGCCTGCGCATTGGCGTCGTTGCCGGTGCGCCGCTTCTCGATGAAGGCCATCGTCGTCCCGATCTTGGCGGCGAAGTTGCGGCCCTTCTTGGCAAAGCCCAGGTCGGCGGTGACGATCACCGGCTCTTTGAGCCGGCGGCGGATTCCGAGGAAGTAGTCGCTGACGATGTGAAAGGCGGTGAGCACATCGCCGGGGATGGAGAAGAAGCCCTGAATCTGCCCGGCGTGCAAATCCATGGTGATATACCGGTCGGCCCCGGCGACCTCGATCATGTCCGCGATCAGCCGGGCGGTGATGGGCACGCGCGGCTGGTCTTTCTTGTCGGAGCGCGCGTAGCACAAATACGGCACGACGACGGTGATGCGCCCCGCCGAGTCCAACTTGAGCGTCTGGATGGTGATGAGCAGCTCCATCAAGTTGTCGCTGACCGGCGGGGAGGTGGTCTGGACGACGTACACGTCCTGCCCGCGCGCGCTGCCGTGCAGGCGGACGAAGATGTTTTCGTTGGGGAACTTGATGATGTCGCGCCCGCTCAGCGGGGTGCCGAGATACTGGGCGATCTCGGAGGCCAGGTCGGGGCAGGCCGTGCCGCTGAAGAGCTTGATGTCGCCATACATGGCGGTATCGCGGTGATGCGTCATGCGCGTCGCTCCCACGTCTCGAAAGCGGTTACTCGGCGGCGGCGGCCCGCGTCCAGTCCTCGCGCAGCACGCCCATAATCACCACGTCCCGGTACACGCCGTTGTAAAAGTTACCCTGCCGCAGGCGGCCTTCCTCTTGGAAGCCCACCTTCTCGCAACAGCGGATGGCGCGCGGATTGTCGGAGAAGACGCGGAGCCAGACCCGGTTGAGGTTCAAAGCGTAGAAGCCCCACGCCACCAGCGTCTGCATGGCGTCCGTGCCGTAGCCCTGGTTCCAGAAATCGCGCGCCCCGATGAGGAGGCCCACTTCCCCGGCCCGGCTGCGCCAGTCAATATCGCGGTAGCCGCACGAGCCGATGTGCACCCACGGCCCCACGGCCATATCGGCGGGCTGCGCGTCCATCGCCCACACCTGCATATCGCCGGAATTCAGGTTGCGGTCGAACCAGCGCTCTTCCTGCACCTGGCCGATGGGCGCGTGCCGGTCAATGTACGAGCGGACTTCTGGGTCGGCGAGCCATTTGACGAAGCGCGGGAGGTCGTCTTTCTCAATCGGGCGCAGGCGGATGCGTTGGCCGAGGATCATGGGTGAGGTCTCCTCTCAGTTCAAGTTAGGATGCTTCGCGGAGTTTGTGAACACCACAAACTCCCGGCTCAAACTCAAACCGTTGCTTTCTCCACTAATTGCCGCGCCGCGCTCGCCGGGTCAATCTCGCGCGCGAGGATTTTGTCCACGGCGGCGGCCACCAGTCCATCGCCGAGGCGCGCGACCAGCCCGGCCAGGAGCGCGTCGCGCAGGCGGGTCTCCAGTTCGTGCGTCAGGATTTCGCGCTCGCGCCGCACCAGCTCACCGGAGGCGCGCAGGTGATCGCGATGCCGTTCAATCGCCGCCACTACGTCCGCTGCGCCCGCCCCCTGCAAGGCTACTGTTTGGACAATGGGCGGCAGCCACGCCTCACCCCCTACGCCCAGTTCGTGCGCAGCTCCCCCTTCAGGGGGAGGGGTGGCGAAGCCGGGGAGGAGGGTGAGGTGATGATGCGCGTCCCCGCGCCACGTGCGCGCGGCGGGGTTCGCGAGATCGAGCGAGGTGCGCAATGCGCGCACCGTGTTCTCCGCGCCCGGTTGATCGGCCTTGTTGACAACAAACACGTCGGCCACTTCCAGCAGTCCCGCTTTGATGGCCTGCACGTCGTCCCCGAGGCCGGGGGCTTCGACGACCACGGTGGTGTGCGCCGTGCGGGCGATCTCGACTTCCGTCTGGCCCGCGCCCACGGTCTCGATCAGCACGACGTCGAACCCGGCGGCGTCGAGCGCGTTCACCACGTCGCCCGTCGCGCGCGCCAGCCCGCCGAGCGATCCCCGGCTCGCCATCGAGCGGATGAACACGCCCGGGTCGCCCGCGAGGTCGCGCATGCGGATGCGGTCGCCCAGAATCGCGCCGCCCGTGAACGGGCTGCTCGGGTCCACGGCGACGATGGCGACCGGGCGGCCATTGCGCCGCCACACCTTGGCCAGCTCGTTGACCAGCGTGCTCTTGCCCGTGCCGGGCGGGCCGGTGATGCCCACGCGGTGCGCGCGGCCCGTGTGCGGAAAGAGCGCGGCCAGCGCCTCGACGGCGGACGGGGCGGCGTTTTCAATCTGCGTGAGCAGGCGGGCCAGCGCCCGGCGGTCACCGGAGAGGATGGGGGTCGGGTCGAACATCGAAGAACCGTGGAGCGTGTGGCGTGGAGAGTGGAGCGATGATCGAAACGATGAACGCTCCACGCCTCACACTTCACGCTCCACGCCCAGCCGCCTCCCTCACCGTCGTGATCACCGTCTCCGTGCTCGCGCCCGGCCCAAAGACCGCCGCCACGCCCATCGTTTTGAGCGTGGGCAAGTCGTCGTCCGGGATGATGCCGCCGAGGAAAACGGATACGTCGCCCTGCCCGTTGGCGCGCAGGAGTTCCAGCACTTTCGGGACGAGCGCCATGTGCGCGCCGGACAAAATCGAAAGGCCGACGACATCCACATCTTCTTGCAGCGCAGCCTCGGCGATCATTTCCGGTGTCTGCCGCAAGCCGGTGTAGATCACTTCCATCCCGGCGTCGCGCAGGGCGCGGGCGATCACCTTTGCGCCGCGGTCGTGTCCATCCAGTCCCGGCTTGGCAACCAGGACGCGAATTTTTTGCAGAGGGTTTGTCTCAGTCATGGGGTCTTGGCGTGGGTCGCGTACGGCGACGGCAGTGTTGCAAAGAGGAGAATCGGCGCACCGCGCGTGCAGTGTTGTCCCGAATTATACCCCAAGTCTAACTTGCTCCCCTTGGCGAACCGCGTAGAATACAGCCATGCTCGACGTTGTGGAATCGCCCCCGGCGGCGATAGAAGAGTCCGTAAACCGGGGCGCACGCCTGGGGCCGGCCTTTCAGGGTGTGGTGCTGATCATCCTCGCTGCCACGGCCGCGATGTACCTCGCGGCGTTAGCGCTCGCCGTGCGCTGGCAGCAGCGGCCCTTCCTCGGCGCGTTCCTCGAGCCGACGCTGGCCTTCAACGACGTCGGTTCATCCGGCGCGCAGAAATGGCCGGCGTTTGTTCAAGCCGATGTGAAACCCGGGGAGCGGCTCGTCGCCGTCGGCGGCGTCCCCGTTCCCACAGACCGGCGCCTTGCCGAGGTGCTCAAAAACTATCAACTCGGCCAGACCGTCGTGCTGACGCTCGAGCGCCCGGATGGCAGCCGCCGGGACGCGCCGATCACGCTCACGCGCTTTCGCACGCGCGACCTCGCCACGTTATTCGTCGTGCCTTACCTGATCGGCCTGGCCTACCTGGGCATTGGGCTGTGGGTCTTCCGGCTGCGGCGTACCGAGGCCGCCGGACGGGCCTTTGCCGTGTTCTGCTCTATGGCGGCGGTGGCGATGGGAGGCCTGTTTGATATTTATACGACCCACGTTTTTGCCTGGGCCTGGACGCTCAGCTTGGCCATCGCCTCCGGCGCCCTCATCACACTGGGGCTGGTCTTTCCGCAGGAGGTGGGCTTCGTCCAGAAGTGGCCCAACCTCCGCCTGTTGAGCTTTGTGCCGGCGTTGGCCCTCGCGGCCTACGCGCTCTATACACTTTACGCTCCCGGCGCGGGCCCGCTCGATTATATCCTTGGTTGGCGCTACGAATACTACTATATGGGCGGGAGCGCCCTCTTCTTCTTCACGATGCTGGTTTACCGCTGGCGCTTCAGCACCTCGCCGATTGTGCGCGAACAGAGCCGCGTGATCCTCATCGGTTCACTCGCCGCCTTCTCCTTGATTCTGTTCTGGGTGATACGCCTGGTGATCGGCCTCTTCGGGCCTTTCAATGCTGCCTGGAACCTGCCTCCGCTCATTCTATTTCCGGCGGCCGTCGCCTACGCCATCCTGCGCTACCGCCTGCTCGAAACCGACGAGTTTGTGCGGCGCGGGCTGGTCTACGCCGCCATCAGCGTAGTCACGCTGGTGGGCTACTCGCTCATGCTCACGGGCGCCAGCCTGCTCGTCGGCGAGACCTTGCGCTTCAACAACCCGCTCGTGCTCGCGCTGGCCGTGTTCCTGCTCGTCGCCCTCTTTGCGCCTCTGCGCGATTGGCTGCAACGGCTGGTGGATACGACTTTCTTCCGCGGCTCGCGCGCCTACACCCAGCGGCTGGGGCAGTTTGGGCGCACGCTCACCCGCGCCGCCGGATTGGACGATATTGCTCAGGCGCTGACCGAACAGATCGAAGGCGCTATCAAGCCCGCGCACGTCCACCTTTTCCTGCGCGACTCCGCTGCCAACGATTTCGCCGCCTACACTGCGAGCGGCCCGTCCTCGAACGGGGAGACGCAGCGGCCCGGAACCGACGTGCGCTTTGCGGCGGACGGTGCGCTCGCGTCCGCCCTCGCCGCCGAGCGCGCGACCGTCCTCCTCACGCCCGACCAGCCCCTGCCCAACCGGCTGATGCGCGACCGCGTGCGGCTGGCCGTGCTCGGCTCCGCGATGTACGTGCCGCTCCCCGGCAAGTCCGGCCTCTCCGGCTGGCTGGCCGTGGGCGCCAAACTCTCCGGCGAGCCATTCGCGCGCCAAGACCTCCGCTTCGTCGAGTCCCTCGCCGACCAGTCGGCGCTCGCGATTGAGCGCGCCACCTCCATCAGCGACCTGGAACGGAAGGTCAAGGAACTCAACGTCCTCAGCCAGATGGCGCAGGCGGTGAGTTTCACCGTCGCCTACGACGACTTGCTGGAGCTGGTCTACGCTCAGGCCACCAAAGTCGTGGACACGCGCAACTTCTACATCATCCTCAAAGACACGCGCGGCACTTCGTTCAATTACGTGTTCTACGTGGAAAACAACGAGCGCGTGCCGGAGGAAGAGCGCAAGCCCTGGCCCGTGGGCCGCGGGCTGGCGACCGAGGTCGTGCGCACCGGCCAGCCCATCCGCACCGACGACTATCCCGCCGAGTGCCGCCGCCGTAACGTGGTCCCCGGCCCCAAGCCATTCCGCGCCTGGATAGGCGTCCCGCTCAACGCCGGGCCGGACACCATCGGCGTGATGTCCGTCGGCGCCTACGACCCGAACGCGACCTTCACCGAGGACGAGCTCAAAATCTTTTGGGCCATCGCCGACCAGGCTGCCTCGGCCATCGTGAAAGCGCGGCTGTTCCAGCAGACCGAGCAGCGCGCCAAGCAGCTCGCCACGCTGAACGAAGTCAGCACGAGCATGGCCTCCACGCTGGAACTCGACCCATTGCTCCAGCGCATCGTGCAAAGCTCGGTGGACATCCTCGCGTGTGAGGCGGGGAGTCTCTTCCTCACCGACGAGGAGACCGGCGAATACGTGTTCCGTGTGGCGGTGGGGCCGGTGGGGCAGAACCTCGTCGGTATGCGCATCGCCCCCGGCAAAGGGTTCGTGGGCGAAGCGATCGAATCCGGCAAGGCGCTGATCGTCAACGACGTGCAAAACGACCCGCGCTGGTTCAAGGGCACGGACGACGCCTCCGGGTTCGTCACGCGCGCGCTGATGGTCGTGCCCTTGCGGTATCAGGGACGGCCCATCGGCGCGGTCGAGGTCATCAATAAGAAGGATGGCTCGCCGTTCGGCGAGGAAGATCAGAACTTGCTCACGGCCTTCTCGGGTCAGGCCGCCGTCGCCATCCAGAACGCGCGCTTGTTCACGATGACCGACCAGGCCCTCGCCGCGCGCGTGGAGGAGCTTTCGGTGATGCAGCGCATTGACCGCGAGCTGAACACCGCGCTCGACATGCAGCGGGTGATGGGCCTCACTCTGAGCTGGGCCATGAAGAACACTGGCGCGTCCGCCGGGTCGGTGGGCATCGTCGTCGAGAATGGCCTGTCCGTCATCGCCACGCAGGGCTACGATGGCCCCGCAGATAAAAGCCAGCTCCTGCCGCTGGACAAGGGCCTCTTCGGCCAGGTGATCCAATCGGGCGAAATCAGCCTGATACAGCAGCTGGCTGCCGGCGTCGAGACCGAGGGACGCCTGCCCTCCACCCGCGCGCAGCTCATCATCCCCATCAAGATCGAGCGGAAAGTGGTAGGGCTGGTCAATCTGGAGAGCATAAACCCGGAGGCCTTCAACAAAGAGCAGGTGGACTTCGTCAGCCGGTTGCTCGACCACGCCTCGGTGGCCATCACTAATGCGCGGCTGTACGCCGAGGTCAACGCCGCCAACCTCGCCAAGAGCGAGTTTGTCTCCTTCGTGGCCCACGAGCTCAAAACGCCGATGACTTCCATTCGCGGCTACACGGACTTGCTCGCCAACAGCGCCGTCGGGGCGATCAACGACATGCAGAAGCAGTTCCTCGGCACCATCCGCGGCAACGTGGACCGCATGGCCACGCTCGTCTCCGACCTGGCCGACATCGCGCGCATCGAGTCCGGGCGCCTGCGGCTGGAGCTGAAAGCCATCCCCTTCCAGCCGGTCGTCGAAGACGTGGTGCGCAGCACGCAGGCGCTCATGGATGCCAAGAAGCAGACCCTCCGGCAGGAGCTCGAGCCGAACCTGCCGCAGGCGTGGGCGGACTACACGCGCCTCTCGCAGGTGCTCACCAATCTGATGTCGAACGCCTACAAGTACACGCCCGAGGGCGGCGAGATCGTGGTGCGCGTGACCAAAGAGGACAACCAATGGGACGCGGATGGAGCGCCCGAGGTGCTGCACGTGGTGGTGAAAGACACCGGCATCGGCATCGCGCCCGAAGACCAGAAGAAGCTCTTCCAGAAATTCTTCCGCGCCGAAGACCGCCTGGCGCGCGAAATGGCCCCCGGCACCGGGCTGGGCCTCAACATCGTCAAGAACCTCGTCGAACTGCAGGGCGGTAAGATTTGGTTCGAGAGCGAGTTCCGCAAGGGCAGCACTTTCCATTTCACCATCCCCGTCGCGCCGGAAGAAGAAACAGTCAGCGCCTGAGCGGCTGAGACAGAGGACGGGGCAGGTTTCGTACGCCCAGACGGAACCTGCCCCGTTTTAATTTGACTGACTGACGCGATGGTTGCGCCGATAGCTTGTCGCCCCCGAGCAGGAATGGTGCGTCATGGTCAACCCGAAATTGTTACACGCCCTAAACAGCGCAGCCGCCTCGCTGCAACGCTCGGCCCATTCCGAGGTGGAGGTCTTTCGCGCCTGTCGGGAGCAGATTGCCGGCCTAGGGCTGCGCGGCGGCCTCAGCCTGCTTGACGAAACAGGTGAGCACCTGATCGTGCGAGCCATCGCCTTTCCCGAGTGGATGCTGAAGACGCTGGCCGATCTGGAAAGACGCACAGGCCGCAGTGTCGAGGGGTTTGCGTTCACCGCAGCGAAGGTGGAGGCCTACCGGGAGGTGATCGAAACCGGGCAGGCGGTCTTTGTGCGAGACAGCAGCACCGTCGTCCTCCAAATGCTCCCCGAAGCAGCGCAGCCCTTTGCCGGGCCTGTCCTGAAAGTCTTTGGTACACCGCCCGCGATTTTTGCGCCGCTCATCAGCGAAGGGCGAGCCAGGGGTGTGCTGAATATTGTGGGCGCCGACCTGACCCCGGACGATGTCCCGGCGGTAGCGGCCTTTGCCAATCACCTTGCCGTCGCGCTGGACAACGCCCGTCTGTTTGCCGGGCTGCACAACGCCGAGGAACGCTTCCGCACGGTCGTCAACAATTTGCCCATCATCCTGTGGGCGCTTGACGGCGCTGGCGTCTTCACGCTCTCGGAGGGCCAGAGCCTGGAGAGGTTGGGGCTCAAGCCGGGCGAAGTCGTCGGGCGTTCAGTTTTTGAGGTGTACCGGGATATGCCACAAATTGTGGAAGCCAATCGCCGCGCCCTCGCAGGCGAAACGCTGACTTCCACGGTCGAAATGGCGGGGCTGGCCTTCGAGGCCCAGTATTTTCCGCTCCGGGATCAGACTGGCAAAGTCACCGGCGCCATCGGCGTTGCCACCAATATCACAGAACGCAGGCGGGCGGAGTTAGAGCTGGTCAAGCTCAGAAAGGCCGTCGAGGCCTCCGGCGAGGTGATCTTCCTGACCGACCGTGAAGGCGCCATCACGTATGTTAATCCGGAATTTACCCGACTGTACGGTTACCACGCAGATGAAGTGGTGGGCAAGACCACGCCTCGCATTCTCAAGAGTGGATTAATAGGACCGCAAAGTTATGAAACATTCTGGCAGATGATTCTCAACAAGCAGGTCGTCAAGGGAGAACTGATCAACAGAACGAAAGACGGCCGGCTGATCCAGATAGACGGTTCGGCTAATCCGATTCTTGATGACCGGGGCGATATTCTGGGATTTCTGGCAATTCAGCGTGACATCACCGAGCGCAAGCGGGCGGAGGCGGCGCTGCAGGAGAGCGAGGCACGCTATCGTGGCCTGTTTGAAAACTCCCCAATTTCGCTCTGGGAGGAAGATTTTTCCGCCGTCAAGCAGCGCCTGGGAGCGCTGCGCCAGCAGGGCGTCACAGATTTCCGGGCCTTCTTGGAGAGTCACCCGGACGTGATAGCCGAGTGTGCGGCGCAGGTCAAGATCAAAGATGTGAACAACGCGACGCTGAAGTTGTACCGGGCCGGCAGCAAGGCGGAATTGCTCAGGGGTCTGGATCAGGTTTTCAGCGCCGAGTCGTACGACTCATTTCTGGATGAACTGGTCAATGTCGCGGAGGGCAAAACCGAGTTTGAGTGGGAAGGGATCAACCGGACTCTGACCGGCGATCGGGTGGATGTCAGCCTGCGCTGGTCGGCGGCCCCGGGCCATGCGGACCGCTTGTCGAATGTCATCATTTCGTTGATGGACATCACCGAGCGCAAGCGGGCGGAGGCGGCGCTGCAGGAGAGCGAGGCGCGCTACCGGATTCTCTCCGAATTGACCTCCGACCACGCCTACGCGTTACGCGTTGAACCCGACGGCCGGCTGGTGGAGGACTGGTCAACCAAAGCCATCACCCGTATCACCGGATATTCCGGAGAAGATATAGACAGGCGCGGCGGGTTGATCACGCTGATTCATCCGGATGACATGCCCAGGGCCTTGGAAGACTTTGATCGCCTTTATGCGGGCCGGCCGCTGGTGAGCGAATATCGCGTTCTCACGAAGCGCCATCAGGTCCGCTGGCTGCGCTTTTACGCTCACCCCAGCTGGGACTCGGCGCTGAACCGCGTTGTTCGGATCTATGGCGCGGTGCAAGACGTTACCAAGCGCAAGCAGCACGAGCGCGAGCAGGAAGCCATCGTCACCAGCGCCGCCGCACTGCGCACGGCCCAGACCCGCGCCGACATGCTGCCGGTCATCCTCGATCAGACGTTAGCCCTGGTGAACGCCGAAAGCGCGGCGCTGGTGATGCGTGACCCGGCCAGCGATGAAATGGTGGTGGAACTGGCGCGTGGCGGTTGGGCTACGGCGGTGGGCCAGCGCCTGCCCCCGGGCGAGGGGGCCAGCGGGCACGCTATCGCCACGGGCCAACCCTATGTGAATAATGATGTCCGGAACGATCCGCCTACGGCCCGGCTTGGGCTGCACGGCGATAGTCAGGCAGTTGCCGCCATCCCGCTGGTGGCGCAAGGGCAAATCATGGGTGTGATCACGGTTGGCCGCCCAAGCCCGATCACCGACGACCAGGTGCGCCTGCTCACGGCCATTGCGGACATCGCCGCGAATGCCATCCACCGGGCAACCCTGCACGAGCAAACCGAGCGCCGTCTGCAGCGCTTGGCCGCCCTACGCACGATTGATATGACCATCACGGCCAGCCTGGACCTGCGCGTCACGCTCGACGTCCTGCTCGATCAGGTCGTCAACCAAATGCACGTGGACGCCGCCGCCGTGCTCATGCTCACCCCCAGCCTGTCCGTCCTGGAATACGCCGCCGGGCGCGGCTTCCGCAGCAGTGCAATCACCCGCGCGCACGTCCGCCTGGGCGAGGGATATGCCGGCCGCGCGGCGCTCGAACGGCGCACCGTCGCCGTTCCCAATCTGCGTCAGGCTACCGGCGAACTCTCCAAAGCTTTGCGGTTGTCGGAGGAGGGATTCCAGGCCTATTACGGCGTGCCGCTTGTCGCCAAAGGCAACGTCAAGGGGGTGCTCGAACTCTTCCACCGCGCCCCGTTGGCCCCGGACCCGGAATGGCTGGATTTCCTGGAGACGCTGGCCGGGCAGGCGGCTATCGCGATAGACGATGCCGAACTGTTCGACCGTCTGCAGCGCTCGAACGACGAACTGACTGTGGCCTACGACGCCACCCTCGAAGGCTGGTCCCACGCGCTCGATTTGCGCGACAAAGAGACCGAGGGCCACACCCAGCGCGTCACCGAGCTGACCCTCCGCCTCGCCCGCGCCGCCGGCATGAGCGAAGACGAACTCGTCAACGTGCGCCGGGGCGCGCTCCTGCACGACATCGGCAAGATGGGCATCCCCGACAGCATCCTGCTCAAGCCCGGGCCGCTCACCGACGACGAATGGGTCATCATGCGCAAACACCCGGTCTACGCTTACGAGCTGCTCATGCCCATCCCGTTTCTGCGCTCGGCGCTGGACATCCCGTATTGCCACCACGAGAAGTGCGACGGGACCGGCTATCCGCGCGGATTGAGGGGCGAGGCCATCCCGCTGGCCGCGCGCCTGTTCGCGGTGGTGGACGTGTGGGACGCGCTGCTCTCCAACCGGCCCTACCGCGCGGCGTGGCCAGAGGCGAAAGTGCGCGACTATATGCGCAGCCAGTCCGGCCTCTACTTTGATCCGCAGGTGGTGGAAACATTCCTGATGGCGCTCGGCGGCGAACCGCTCCGAAGTTGAACAAAAATTCAGATCAGCCGAGCAGCCCACTCGCGCGATGCGCTGGGTTATGTCGTGACCTCTGTGAGAAGGTTGTGAGCCGAATGAGGTAATCTAATCTGGGGCAGAGCGCCACCTGTCCGCGCTCTGAACACCGACCAAATAGCCATACCCGGTTTTTCCTTTGCCAGCCTGCGCGCACGCCTGACCCTGCTCGTCCTGCTCGCCGTCCTCCCCGCGCTCGGGTTGACGCTCTACAACGCCGGGCAAGCGCGCCAGCGCGCGGTGGCCGAGGCGCAGGCCGAAGCGCAGCCGCTCACGGGGCTGACGGCCAGCAACGCAGCGCAGTGGGTCGAGGGCGCGCGCCAGCTCCTGGTCGCTGTCTCTCGCTTTGGCTTGGTGCGTAGCTATGACGTGAACGCATGAATGGCAGGCCTAAGCCAGTGTTTCTTCCCTAGGGCGCCGTGGCGACGTTCCGCCGGACCTTCCCCACCGGAGACAATACGTCTAGAAGCCGCTATGAATAACCTCCAAACGCCTCCCACGCGTCTGAGGCGATTCGCATTAGCGTGCACAACGGTCATCACTGCCATCAGCGGGTTGTCAGCCGTGGGCTGGCTATTCGATGTGCTCATAATAACGCGCGTCAGCCCTCGCTTTATCCCTATGGCCCCGAGCACAGCGCTGATGTTTCTCGTGCTGAGTGGGGTATTGTTCGCCCACCAAAGTCAGCCGGCGCACCCTCGCAACCGGCTGTACGCGACGGTGGGCGTGTCTTTGGTTTTATTGACATGCGTGCTGGTGCTTATCGGTTTTTTTACAGGGGTGGAAATCGACATCGGTCAGTTACTACTGCCCAATCCCCCGGCATTTGACCGGGTTCCCATCGGCCGCATGTCCCCCATAACGGCGGCAAGTTTCCTGTTGGCGGGCCCGTCGCTTCTGTTGTTGCTTTATTCTCCACCCGACAGATTCCTGGCTAGGAATATCAGCGCGACCCTTGCGACTGCTACGGCTGTCGTCGGATTGACGACAACGCTCGGCTACTTGTATGGGGCGCCGCTGCTGTACGGCGGCACGATAATACCCGTGGCATTGACTACAGCAGTCGCGTTCTTGTTCCTGGGCACAGGCCTGGGCGCTGCTGCCGGGCCATCTGCCTGGCCCGCGAGAGCGCTCATGGGCGCCTCTGTGCGTGCTCGGTTGATGCGGGCGTTCCTTCCGCTGACCCTGGCCATCATCCTCATTGAGGGCGGGCTCTACAATATGGTTTTTTCACGGGTCGGCAATTCCGCCCTGACGGCTTCGCTGATAGGCTTGCTGTCCCTGATCGTCATCAGTATGGTTGTGTCACGAATAGCGCTCGGGGTCAGCAACGAGATTGAGCGCGCCCAGGTTGAGTCGGAACAAGCGCAGAAGGCGCTGCGCGAGAGCCTGGAGCGCTACCACCGCGCCCTCGACAACATGTTGGAGGGCTGCCAGGTTATTGGCTTTGACTGGCGTTACCTCTACGTCAACGACGCGGTTGCCAGACACGGCCGCCGCACCAAGGATGAGTTGCTGGGCCATACGATGATGGAGGTCTACCCCGGTATTGAAGATACAGGCGTGTTTGCTATCCTGCGGCGCTGCATGGAAGAGCGCACTCCAAACCACATGGAGAATGAATTTGCCTATCCCGACAGCGCCACGGCGTGGTTTGAACTCAGTATTCAGCCTGTACCTGAAGGAATTTTCATTCTGTCTATCGATATTACCGAGCGCAAGCAAGCGGAGGCAGCCCTGCGGCAGAGTGAGGCCAGTTTCCGACTGATGTTCGTCAACAATCCCCAACCGATGTGGGTCTACGACCAGGAGACACTGCAATTTCTGGAAGTGAATGAGGCCGCCGTCACGCACTATGGCTACTCACGCGAGGAGTTTCTGCGCATGCGCATCGCCGACATCCGGCCCATGGAGGATGTGACCCGCCTGCTCGCCTCGGTCACACGGGATCGCCCGACTTTGGAACATTCGGGTGAATGGCGGCATCGCCTCAAAGACGGCCGGCTCATTGACGTCGACATCATTTCGCACGTGGTGGAGTTCGCCGGGCACGGGGCGGCGCTGGTCATCGCGCAAGACATCACAGAGGTCAAGCGGGCGGAAGCAGAGATCCGAAAACTGAACGCGGAACTCGAACAGCGCGTCGCCGAGCGCACTGCGCAGTTGGAGACCGTCAACAAAGAACTGGAGGCCTTTGCCTATTCTGTCTCGCACGACCTGCGCGCGCCGCTCCGCAGTATTGACGGCTTCAGCCAGGTCTTGCTCGAAGACTACGGCGACCGGCTGGACGCGGACGGTAAAGACTACCTCCAACGTGTGCGCGCCGCCACCGGGCGCATGGCGGAACTGATTGACGCGCTGCTCACCCTCTCCCGCGTGACGCGCGCCGAATTCCAGCGCGAGCGGGTGGATTTGAGCGCGCTCGTCAGGGAAATCGCGGAAGACCTGCGGGGGCACGAACCGGAAAGGGGAGTAGAGTTCGTCATCGCCGACGGCCTGACCGCCGAAGGCGATCCCCGGCTCCTGAGCGCGGCGCTGGAGAACCTGCTCGGCAACGCCTGGAAATACACCGCCAAACAGCCGCAGGCGAGCATTGAGTTTGGTCGCCTCACCCCCCTGCCCGCTAGCGCC
>Ga0209109_10001028_pt1 | contig 15375 bp, 11 predicted proteins | sample Rifsed10ft2_FD_184004 | JGI IMG/M metagenome (GOLD analysis project Ga0209109, IMG submission 184004) | Soil microbial communities from Rifle, Colorado, USA - sediment 10ft 2 (version 2) | ecosystem: Environmental > Terrestrial > Deep subsurface > Rock core/Sediment | place: Rifle, Colorado... | reverse complement strand
CGGGCTGGCAGAGCACGGGCGCCGTCACGGCGGCGCTGCTGGCGGGGATGGGCTACACGGGCGACACCACGGTGCTCGATGACCCGGAGCACGGCTTCGCCTACTTCACCGGCTACAGGTCGTGGTACCCGGAGGAGATCACGGCCGGCCTGGGAGAGGCCTGGTGCTTCAACACGCGGATGCACTACAAGCCCTATCCCTGCTGCGGCGTCTTCCACTGCGCCCTCGACTGCTTCTACGCCATCCTCGACGAGAACGACCTTCGGCCGGAGGAGATCGAGAGCGTCACCGCCTACTGCCGCTCGAGCATGGACTCGCCCCTCTTCGGCAAGCGAGAGATCGACGGCATATCCGGCGCCCAGTTCAACCCGCGCTACGTCTTCGCCGTCGCCGCCCACCGCGTCAGGCTCGGCGTCGAGTGGTACGACCCGGACACAATGACCGACCCAGCCATCCTCGCGTTCATGGATAAGGTCACCTCCGTGGCTCACCCCGATTACCTCAAGGCCCTGGAAGAAGACCCGCTGACCAACCTCGGCCGGGTCGACGTCGTGGCGAGGGGACGGACGTTCAGCGAGGAGCGCCGCTACCGGCGGGGCACGGCCGGCACGGAAGCTAGGCTCACGGACGACGAGCTCGTCGATAAGTTCCGCCACAACGCGGCGAGGATCCTCACGCGGGAGAAGACCGACCGCGCCGTGGAGGCGCTGATCGGGCTGGAGAAGGTCGAGGACGTCTCGCAGCTCATGCGCGCGGTCACCCTCTGACATGGGCGCTGCCGACGGCAAGGCGATCACAAGGGCGCTGGCAGACAACGTCCTGAGCACGCGCTTCGAGGACCTGAGCGCGACGACGGTCGCGAACGCCAAGGACCGCATCCTCGACATCGTCGGCTGCGCCATCGGCGGCGCCAGGGCGCCCGGCAACGCCGGCCTTATCGAGCTGGTGAAGCACTGGGGCGGCAAGCCCGAGGCCACCGTCCTCGGCCACGGCCTCAAGGCGCCGGCGCACACCGTCGCCATGGCCAACTCCATCCTCTGCCGCTCCTTCGACTGGGGTGTGCTCACCCTCATCATCGACGGCAGGCGCTTCCCGACCCATACGAGCGAGACGACAGTCATGACGGCCCTCGCCCTGGGCGAGAGCAGGGGCGTGAGCGGCAGGGAGCTGATCAGCGCCCTCGTCGTCGGCGACGACCTGGCGGCGCGGATCTGGACCGCCTCCGACCGGCCCCAGCCCGGCCAGGGCCCGGGCCGCGGCCCGGGCTTCGAGCCCTGGGGGACGATAACCACGCTCGCGGCGGCGGCCATCGCCGGGCGCCTGCTCGGCCTGGACGGCTCCCAGCTGCGTAACGCCTTCGGCATCGCCCTGAACATGATCGCCGGCGCCGGCTCCGGCCTCTGGGACGGCGCGACGATGTTCAAGCTCAGCCAGGGCACCTCCGCGCGCAGCGGCGTCAACGCCGCCCAGCTGGCCAGGGCGGGCTGGACGGGGCTGGAGGATCCGCTCTTCGGCGCCCACGGGAGCTACTACTCCTCGTTCGCCGGCTGCGAGCATCCCGAGCGGATCATCGAGGGCCTGGGCAAGGTCTACCACGCCGAGGTCGTCTTCAAGCCTTACCCCGGCGGCCGGCCGACGCACGCCCCCATCGACGCCGCCCTGGCGCTCGCGCGCAAGCACGAGTTCGACGCCGACGACATCGAGGAGGCCGTCCTCCGCACCTCGCCGCCGGCGACGGCCGCCCACTACGCCAAGCCCTACAAGGTCGGCGACTATCCCACCGGCGACGCCCTCTTCAGCTACCGCTACTCGGTGGCGAGCGCCCTCGTACGCAAGCACGCCCGCAACGAGGACTACGACGAGGAGCATATACGCGACCCGAAGGTGCAGGCCCTCATCGCCAGGACGAGGCTGGAAGGCCTCGACCGGCCGGAGGGCGTCGAGCTCGAGGTGAGGCTGAAGGACGGCCGCCTGCTGCGCGAGTACGTCCCGGTGGCGCTGGGCGAGCCCTCGAACCCGCTCTCGCGGGAGGGCCTCGCTGCAAAGTTCATGACGCAGGTGGAGTATTCTCAGACCGTCAGCACGAGCGACGCGGAAAAGCTCCTGAAGCTGCTCGCGCGGCTGGAGGAGGTCGACGACGCCGGCAGGCTCGTCGAGCTGGCGGTGAAGCGGGGATAGGCCCTCCTCAGGCACGCTCATCGGCTGACGAGGGCGTCCTTCGGGCGAGGGACTGTTCGGGAGGAGATGTTCAAATGGCCAAGACGATTCGGATGTACATCGACGGCGAGTGGGTCGAGGCGAGCGGCAAGCAGACCTACTCAGACCTCAACCCCTACAGCGGCGCCGTCTACGCTGAGGTCGCCCGGGGTGGGCGCCAGGACGCGCGGCGGGCGATCGAGGCGGCCGCGGCGGCGTTCCCAGCCTGGGCCGCCACGCCGCCGTCGCAGCGCCGGCTGCTTTTCCTGAAGGCGGCGGACATCCTCGAGCGGCGGCAGCAGGAGTTCGCCGACGCCCTCATGGACGAGACGGGCTCTGCCTTCGGCTTCGCCATGTTTCAGCTCTCGTTCACGCCCAGCCTGCTGCGAGAAGCGGCCGCCCAGGCCTACGCCGTCACGGGCGAGATCCTGCCCGCCGACATGGCGGACGCCTTCTTCATGGCGCTGCGCCAGCCCGCCGGCGTCGTCGGCGCCTTCGCGCCCTGGAACGCGCCCCTGATCCTGTCGCTGCGGGCCATCGCCCTGCCCATCGCCTACGGCAACACCGCGGTGTTGAAGCCCTCCGAGGAGTCGCCCGTGGTCGGCGGCACGATGCTCGCCGAGCTGTTCGAGGAGGCCGGTTTCCCGAAGGGCGTCCTCAACGTCATCACCCACGCCCGCGAGGACGCCGCCGCCATCGGCGACGAGCTCATCGAGCACCCGGCCGTGACGCGGATCAGCTTCACCGGCTCGACCGAGGTCGGACGGATCATCGCCGAGAAGGCGGGACGTAACCTCAAGCGCTGCGTCCTGGAGCTCGGCGGCAAGGACCCGCTCATCGTCCTGCGCGACGCCGACGTCGACTACGCCGTCGGCGCCGCCGCCTTCGGCGCCTTCATGCACCAGGGCCAGATCTGCATGTCGACGGAGCGCATCATCGTCGAGAGGCCCGTCGCGCGCGAGTTCACCGAGAAGCTGGTGCAGAAGGCCGCCGTCTACAAGGTCGGCGACCCGCGCGACCAGTCGAACATGCTCGGGCCGTTGATCAACCAGGCGGCCGTCGACCGCGTGCACGCCCACGTCCAGGAGGCGGTGGCGCAGGGCGCCAAGGTGCTAACCGGCGGCAGGCACGAGAAGCTGTGCTACGAGCCGACGGTGATGACCGACGTCCAGCCCGGCATGCGCCTCTTCGCCGAGCAGACCTTCGGGCCGGTGGCGCCGGTGATGGTCGTCGACGACGCGGAAGAAGCGCTGCGCCTGGCGAACAACTCGCGCTACGGCCTCTCCTCCGGCATCATCACGCCCGACTTCACGAAGGCGCTGGCGATCGCGGAGCGGCTGCAGACCGGCATGGTGCACATCAACGACCAGACGGTGAACGACGAACCGCAGGTGCCCTTCGGCGGCGTGAAGGGCAGCGGCTGGGGCCGCATGGGCGGCAAGGCGGCGCTGGAGGAGTTCACGGAGCTGCGCTGGATCAGCGTCCAGCGCCGGCCGCGGCCCTTCCCCTAGATCGCCAGGGCGCCAACGGCGCCAACCACAAAAGCCGGGTCGTGAGGAGAGCGGCAGCCGGCGCCTGCCCTGAGCCTGTCGAAGGGCCCCCACGCTAGTGGGCTGGTGCCGAAGGCCGGGATCGAACCGGCACGCCCTTGCGGGCAACGGTTTTTGAGACCGTCGCGTCTGCCTATTCCGCCACTTCGGCGCCTGAACCAGTCTAGAGGCCTCGAGTCTAGCGTTTCAAGCAGTCATCAGTCGGCTCCGCATCGCTCTCGCGCTGCTACGCCTAGAGGGAAAGGGTGTGGGGGACACCCCCACACCCCTGGCAGAGGCGCTGCGCTCCTTCGGCAGGCTCAGGACAGGCTCTCTGCACTCCCGCTTGTCCTGCTTCCCGAGGACCGAAGCGGCGGTCTCTTCAGCCGCCGCTCCTTGTCACCTGGAGCCCGCTGCTTGTTGCTCGCGCCTTCGCCGTTTCGTCAAGGCGAGACTCTCGCCAACCGATAATCTCTTTAGTGCGGCGAATCTTGCGCTCCCTGATCCCATCACGGCCGGCCGGCATCGGCCCCGCCCGCGCCCTCTACGTCACGCAGGCCGCGTACCTGGCGGTTCTCCTCGGCTTTTTCGTGGTCAAGGGCGTCGGCGTCACGCCGGACATCATCTTCCTCTTCCTCGCCTTCGGATTCGCTCTGAAGGGGGCGCGCTGGACGTTCGTGCGCGACTTCGGCCCCTTCGTGCTGCTCCTCCTCTCCTACGACGCCCTGCGCGGCTTCGCGGACGACCTCGGCGGCCGCGTGCACGTCACCTATCCCATCGCCTGGGACCGTGCCCTCTTCGGCGAGGTGCCGACCGTGACGCTGCAGCGCTGGCTCTTCGACCCGGATAACGGCCACTGGTACGACTATGCCGCCGCCCTGATGCACGTGATGCACTTCGTCGTGCCGCTCCTCTTCGCCGCTGTCCTCTGGCAGCACTACCGCCAGCACTACTGGCGCTTTGTCGTCTCCCTCGTCGTCATGTCCTACGCAGGTTTTGTGACCTACATTCTGCTGCCGACGGCGCCGCCCTGGTACGCCGGCCTCACGGGCGACCTGCCCGGCGTTCAGCTCGTGCATGAGGCGCTGCCGGCGCTGGGGGCTATCTACCGCTTCCTCAGCCCCAACCAAGTGGCGGCCATGCCTTCCCTCCACGCCGCCTATCCCTGGCTGTTCCTCATGTTCGGCGTGCGTATCTGGGGCTGGAAGGCGGCGCCCTTCGCCCTCTACGTCGCGGCGATGTACTTCTCCATCGTCTACCTCGGCCACCACTACGTCGTCGACATCCTGGGCGGCATCGCCTACGCCGTCGTCGCATACGTCCTCTGCGCCACCGACCTCGTCGCGGAGCGCGTGAGCGCCCTCTGGCGCCGCCTGCGACCGGCTCCCGCCGCGGTGGAGGCCCTCGCCCTCGCCGAGCGCGAAGCCGCCTGACGCTACGAAGCGAACCGGCGGCCTTCCGGCCGCCGATCCTTGTTACCTGTTACTTGTTACCTGTTACTCCAGATAGTCCCGCAGCTTCTTCGACCGCGAGGGGTGGCGCAGCTTGCGCAGCGCCTTCGCCTCGATCTGGCGGATGCGCTCGCGCGTCACGTGGAACTCGCGTCCTACCTCTTCTAGCGTCCGGCTGCGGCCGTCCTCCAGGCCGAAGCGCAGCTCCAGCACCTTGCGCTCGCGCGGGGCCAGGCTCGCCAGCACGTCCATCACCTGCTCCTTCAGGAGCTGGTGCGCCGCCGCGTCCGCCGGCGCCAGCGCCACCGGGTCCTCGATGAAGTCGCCGAGGTGGGAGTCCTCCTCCTCGCCGATCGGCGTCTCCAGCGACACCGGCTCCTGCGACACCTTCATGATCTCGCGCACCTTCTCCGGCGCGATCTCCATGCCGCGGCCGATCTCCTCGCTCGTCGGCTCGCGGCCGTACTCCTGCACCAACCGGCGGCTCACCCGCACGAGCTTGTTAATCGTCTCGACCATGTGCACGGGTATGCGGATCGTCCGCGCCTGGTCGGCGATGGCGCGCGTGATCGCCTGGCGGATCCACCAGGTCGCGTAGGTGCTGAACTTGTAGCCCTTGCGGTAGTCGAACTTCTCGACGGCGCGGATGAGGCCGATGTTCCCCTCCTGGATGAGGTCGAGCAGCGACATGCCGCGGCCGATGTACTTCTTCGCCACGCTGACCACCAGGCGCAGGTTCGCCTCCGTCAGGCGCTTCTCCGCCGCCAGCCCTTCTCGCTTCAGGCGGTCGAAGTGGGCCTGGAGCGCGTCCTCGCAGCTCGCCAGCGCCTCCTTCGCCTCGAACTTCGGCGGCAGGAGGGCGCCCTGGCCCGCGGCCGCCGCCATCATCGAGACCAGCTCCGGCAGCAGGATGTGCGTGACGATGGACAGGCGGACGATGGAGCGCGCCGCCTGGTCCTGCTCCACGCCCCGCGCCTCGGCCACCGCCTCCGCGAACTCGAGGTCCATCTCCGCGTCGATGAGGCTGCGCAGCGCCGGGTCGCCCAGCCGGTCGGCCAGGGACGACCTCTGCGGCAGCTGGAGGTGCTTGACGGCCACGTCCAGCACCGGCTTCAGCTGGCTCAGCTGCTCGAAAAGCGTGAGGGCGACCTCGACGGCGCTCGGCTCGCTGCCGTGCTCCCCGCGCCAGGTCTGCTCGATGGCCTCGATGTGCTGGCCTTCCTCCATCTGGCGCGCCAGGCGCTTCTCGTCCGCCGCCGAGAGGAGGAAGACCTTGCCGATCTCGCGCAGGTACATGCGGACCGGGTCGTCGATGCCCTCCTGGTCCTCCAGGGCGACGCTGCTCGCCGTCGCCTCCCGCTCCTCGTCCGCTTCGGCCGAGAGCTTGATGTCGGGCTCCGACCAGATGTCGGAGCCGATGCCGCGCGTTCGCGTCTCGATCATGTCGGCGACGCGGCGGAAAGAAGCCTCGCCGCCGACCTCGCTCGTCGTCAACAGCTCGCCTGCACCGCTGCCGGAGACGCCCTCTATAGCCACTCGATTTGTCACCTAACCACCTTGCAATACATCGCCCCGACGACAGTCGGGGTCAGCGCGGGGTCCTTCCGCTTCTATGGGGTGGAGCGACTTCCTGGATGGTCGGGGTGTTGACCTTCGATCAACCGGCGGTGGAAGCGCAGGCCTGCTTCCATATCCTCGAGGAGTCGGGACGCCGCCCCGACGACTTCGGGGTCTGCGTCCTCCGGGGACTCCTCCCCGCTGCCTGCGCCTCTTCCTGAGCCTGTCGAAGGACTCAGCTTCGCTCGGGCGATGGACGCAACTTGCCCCGGCCGCACCCCTGCCTCTCCCTCGGCAAGGGCCAGGGCGCTGGCCTCCTTTACCGCCCTCATTCTACCTTGCTCCAGCCGCTCCACACAATCTAACAACGCCACCTCCGCCTGCTCCGTTTCAGTGACGTGAACGCGAGTTTTGAGGACATTCTGATAGTGCTCCCAGAGCTCCGTCTCCTCCTCCAAGACGGCTTCGCCGGCCCGCCAGCGCCGGAACAGCTCCCGGTTCTCGCTCAGGCTGAACAGCTCCTCCGAGAGCTCATCCGCCAGGCGCCCAAGCTCCGGCTTCAGATAGAGCAGCGCCAGGCAGAACTCCTCTTTTGCTGCCGCCGCGGCCGTCTCGGGGCGCACGACAGGCCTCGCCTGCTCTGAGGCGTCGCTTTCCGCGGTTCGTCCTCTCGCCCTGCTGCTCCGGAGCCGCCTGATCTCTCGCCACAGCTCGTCTTGAAGCGCCCGGTCACCGCGGGCCACGCGATGGAGCCATTCGCCCCGCTCGTTTGGGCTGTCGATCTCAGCGATCAACGGCAGCATCTCGTCTGCTATGACTTGGCGGTCTCTGGGATTCGTGAGGTCTTTGCCCGCACACACGATGGCGTAGTAGTGGTCAACCACCGGCCGCGCCGCCTCCACGGCTGCCGTCCAGGCCGACGCGTCGGCGCGGATCAGCTCGTCCGGGTCCTTGCCCTGCGGCAGGGCCAGCACGCGTATGTCCAGCCGCTTCGGCCGCACCCCGGCTCTCCCGGGGCGCTCGGCGGCCGTGGCCACCACCTGCACGGCGCGCAGGTTGGCGGCGCTGCCCGCCTCGTCCGCGTCCATGGCGAGCACGACGCGCTCGGCGAAGCGCTGGCAGAGCGCGGCCTGCTTATCCGTCAGCGACGTCCCCATGGAGGCGACGACGTTACGGAAGCCATGCTGGTGGGCAGCGATGACGTCCATATAACCCTCGACTATGACGGCGGTGCTGCTGCTGCGGATGTCGTCCTTGGCCCTATCGAGGCCGTAGAGCACTCCTCCTTTATCGAAAATCGGCGTCTGGGGCGTATTCATGTACTTTGGCCCCTGCTCCGCCTTCTCAGAGCCGCCCGGCAGCACCCTGCCGCCGAAGCCGACGACGCGGCCGCGGTCGTCCCTTATCGGGAACATTAGCCGGTCGCGAAAGCGGTCGTAGGTGCCCCTTTCGCCCTCGATGAGCAGGCCGGCCTCCACCAGCTGCGCCTCCGCGAAGCCGCGCGCCAGCAGGTTGCCGCGCAGCCCGTCCCAGCCCGCCGGCGCGTAGCCCAGGAGAAAGTCGCTCACCGCCCCGCGGTCGAGGCCCCGCTCCTCCACGTAGGCGCGGGCCGGCGACACGTTCTGGAGCAGGCCGTGATAGAAGAGCGCCGCCGCCTCGTTGGCGTCCTGCAGCGTCTTCATCTCCTCCCGGCGGCGGCCATCGCCGCGCAGCTCCACGCCCGCTCGCTCCGCCAGCAGGCGCAGCGCCCCGGCGAAGTCGAGGTTCTCCTTACGCGCGACGAAGGCGATGACGTCGCCGCCGGTGCCGCAGGCGCCGAAGCAGCGCCAGCTCTGGCGCTCCGGCTGGACGATGAAGGACGGCGTCTTCTCGTTGTGGAACGGGCAGAGCGCCCGGTAGTAGCGCCCCGCCTTCTGCAGGCGCACGTAGCCCCCGACTACGTCGACGATGTCGAGCCGCGCCTTTACCTCATCGACCGCGCTCATGTGCCTCCCCGCCCGCGTTTCGTCTCTGGCATACCATGCCCGTCAATAGTCCAGTCGCCGCTGACAATAACGCTCCCAATGCCAGCCTTCAGCCGGGCGCCGACGTACCCTCCATCTCCTTCCGAATCGCCTCGATCTGCGTCGTGTGCTCCGCCTCGTGCTCGATGCCGTAGGTCCGCACCATCCAGGCCACGGTCAGCCGGCCGCGTCGCGGGTGCATGACGGCCCGCTCGAACCCAGCCTCGACCGCCGCGGCCCGGTCGATCAGTCCTCCGAGCTCCCGTCTTGCCGCCAGCAGGCCGTGGATCAGCTGCGGCACCGGCGCGACGCGGCCGGCGCGCGCCGCTGCCTGATGCGCGGCATCGTCGGAGGGCTGCACCGTTGCCTCCGGCGCGTCCAGGGCCATCGCGATGCGCCGCGTCCACATCCGCTCCAGGTCGAGCAGGTGCGCCAGCACCTCGGCGATTGACCAGCCCTGCTCCCCCTCTCTGCTTGCGGAGAGGGGGTTGGGGGGAGAGGTCGGCCGACGCTTGAACTGTTCCTCGCTCACGCCGGCGATGGCGGCTAGGAGGCGCTCTCGTCCCGCGCGTAGTTCGTCCTTGAGCGCCTCGACGTCCGTCATCGCCGACCTGCTTGTTGCTTGTTACTTGTTACTTGTTACCTGTTACTTGTTACTCATTAGTCCGGCGTCGGCGTGCCGATGGGCGGCGGCACCGCCGTCGGCCCGCCGGCGACGCAGTCCGCCGTGTTGTTGTTAAGGTTGCCCTCCGGCGGCGTCCCCAGCAGGTCCAGCTTCGCCGACGTCCGCGGCGCCTCGATCTCCACGTCCGTCGGAACGTTGATGCTGGCGCCCGGGTCGAGCGCTATCGCCTGCTGCTTCGTCGCCTTGATGCCGGCGCTGGTCGCGACGGTGATCACCGCCACGCGCGCCTCGATCTTCGCCTGGCCGGCGTTGGTCACGACGACGATGAGGTCTGCCCCCACCCTGCAGTTGTTGTTCAGCACCCTCAGCGCCAGGTCGATGGCGCCGGCCGCGCCCGTGGCCGTGGGCGTTGGCGTCTCCGTCGCCGTCGCCTCCGGCGGCAGCGTCGCCTGCGGCACCGTCGGCCGCGGGATCGGCGTCACGGCGACCACCGGGATCTGCGCCAGGCTCTCGTCCGGCACGCCCAGCGCCGAGTTCGGCACCCAGCCGGAGAGCGCCGAGCCGATGGGGAAGTATATCTTGAACCAGCCCGCCTCCTCGTCGCGGCCGACGACCTCCACGTCCAGGCCGGAGCGCAGCGTGCCGATGCCGGCGTACTCGGTGCCGGGCCCGTCCCGCACCGTCGCCGTGGCGATGGACTTGGCGGCCAAGCCGCGCGACTCCGGCGTCAGCGGGCTGATGATGAGGCCGCTATCGCCGTTGCCGCCGCCGCTGCCGCCGAAGACGATGACGACAACCGCCGCCAGGAAGATGGCCACCGCCACCGCCAGCCCCGCCAGAACGTAGGGGTTGCGCAGCAGCGACTCGTCCGCCGGCGCCTCGTAGTAGTCGGCCTCCTCCCACTCCTCGTACGCCTCCGCCTCGTCTTCGGCGAACGCCTCCTCGCCGGGAAGCTCCGCCTCGTCGACAGGCGCGGCCTCGTCGACCTCGTATGTCGGTTCGGGCTCCGGCGGCTGGCGCCGGCGTCGTCGGGGCGGCGTGGGCGTCTTTTCTGATTCGGGCGTCAATGCGGGGTTTCCTGCCTACGTTGCCTAATGCTACCAGAGTCGCGCCCTTAGCATGAACCGCGACGCCCTGAGCCGAGCCGCCTAGCGCAGCGCCGCTGCTTCTGACGCCCCCGCGGTTGTGTGATAATCCGTTCGTACGCACGCGGCGTGCCTTCCCCTCCCCCGCCGCGCCTGCCCTCGGCCCGGTCAGATAGCCGCCAGGTGAGGCATGGACGACCTGTCTCCTCCTCCTCCTTCGACAGGCTCAGGACAGGGCCCTTCGACCCTTCGACAGAGCTCAGGGCAGGCAGGCTCAGGACAGAGCTTCTTCTCCCTCCCCGTCTTCTTCGGCTTCGCCGCCGGCATCTTCGCCGGCGTCGCCCTCGCCCTCCTCGCCTTCCTCGCCTTCTACCTCCTGCGCGAGGAAGAAGACGCGGCGTCCAGCCCGGCGCCGCTGGCCCTCCCTTCGCCCGTCGCGACCGCCGCCTCCTCCGACGCCAGCGAGCCGCGCACCGTCTCCGCCCTCAGCGTCCACATCGGCCCTGCCGAGGGCTACGCCGCCCTCGGCACGCTGCGCCGCGGCGAGACGCTGCAGATCGTCGGCCGCAGCGCCGACGCCACCTGGCTGGCGGTGCGCTTCCCGCCCGGCTCCAACGGCCTCGGCTGGGTGCCGCTCAACGGCGTCAGCGGCGTCGATGACGTCCAGAGCCTCGCCATCGCCTTCCCCACGCCCCTGCCCCGCGGCCCCTCCTTCTTCGGCAGCGACGGCTCCGACGACGGCCGCTTTGCCGTCACGCCCACGCCGACGCCCCAGAGCCTCCCCGACCTCGTCGTCACGTCCCTGACGCGCCTTGCGGACGGCCGCATCTCCGTCACCATCGCCAACCAGGGCGGCGACCTGCGCGACCGCGGCTTCATCAGCGTCCGCGTCAGCGACCTGGTGGGCGACTCCGAGGAGGTGACGGCCGCCACAACCGAGCTGCGCGCCGGCGCCTCGTTGGCCCTCGTCACCAGCGTCTACCGCGTCGAGAAGGACCAGGTCGTCATCGCCACGGTGAACCCCAACGGCAGCGTGACGGAGAAGAGCCTGACCAACAACACGCTGCGCGTAGAGATCGACGTGGCGCCGTAGGGCGAGGACGCGCCGTCCTGTCGTTGCGAGGTCGCCGCAGGCGACCGCGGCAATCCCGGGCTGCGGGCGTGCCGGGATTGCTTCGGGCGCAGCCTGTCCTGAGCTTGTCGAAGGAGCAATCTCGCCCCTGGCTGATCACCCGTCGGCGGCGACAATCCCAGCGCCGCGTCGCTGCGCATCCAGCGCCCTCCCCTTCGGCCTTTCGACAAGCTCAGGGCTCAGGGTCGGGCTTGTCTGCTCCGCTCGTTGTTAGGGCGCATGGGGGGACACCCCCCATACCCCCCGTCGGGGGTTGCACCCCCGTACCCCGCTTGCTTCGGGCCTGACCCCTGACCCCTGACCCCTGACCCCCGACCCCCGACCCCCGACGACTTTCCCTCATTTACACACGAATCGTTAACCTTTAAGCTCTCCCAGGCGTTTTACCGCCGGAAGCCCCTCATAGGTGGGGGGCGTCTGGCCGTTCGCACTTATGAAGCGGACGTGACGAGAGGGGGTAAACGGGGACTACCAGGAGCCAAACGAGCGTAGGTCCCTCGGCGTCGCAGCTGCGATTCTCGGCCGAGGGCGACGCGAGGCAGCCTAAACTCGAAGCCGCTCCTGGGGCAGAGACGAAGCAAAGAGAGAAACATCGGTACGCGTCCTTCCCGACAGGGAAGGGCAACCAGGAGGAAAGAAACCTTGATAAGTAGAAAGTTTGGAGTGGCTGCCCTCATCGTAGGGCTCATCATCGCGATGGGCGCCTTCGGCCTCGGCGCCACGACGCGGGTCGCTCAGGCGGACCCGACATCGGCAAGCTGTGCCGACCCCACCCTCAGCAACGCTCAGACAACGCTCTGCAGCGCTGTGTTCTTTGAGGGCGAGGACAGCGGCAACGACGACGCCTGGTCGGTGACCGCCAGCGGCGCGCTCAGCGGCCTTGCGGCCGTGGCGTGCTGGGTGGACGCCAACGACGACGGCGACTTTGTCGAGGAATTCGCGACCGACGCCCTCGGCAACTGTGACCTCATAGCGATCAGCGGCACGGACGCGGACGCCGCCGCCCTTGACGACGACTCGACCGTCCAGAGCTGGACGCTCTTCTTCTTCGTCACGGGCAGCTGTTCGACCCCCGGCGGAGCCCCTGAGGCGGGCCTGATCACCGTCAGCCAGCACGGGGTTGACCTCCCCATTGCCACTAGCTGCGCACCGCCGGCAGCTGGACCGACTGTGGTGGTCTGCGGCGATGACCTGAGCGACCTCAGCGACGACGAAATCGATGTCGAAGCTGCGCTGGTCGTTGAGGACATCGTCCCCGGTCTCGTCAAGGTCGACATCTCGACCCTCGAGATCAACCCTGCCCCCGGTAGCACCAGCAACGCCCACATCCGCGTCGACGTCACCAGTACGCTGACCGAGGATGTGGAGGGCATAGGTGAGGATGGCGACGTGGTCGTTCTCTGCACCGAGGTCATCGGTATCGCCACCACGGGCGTTATCGAGACGGGTGACGTCAACGACGAGGACGACTTCACTGACAGCGGCATCTTCAACGTCTTCGGCACGGGCTCCTGCGCCCAGATCGAGGACCCGAACGACACCAACGTCCTCCAGGAGGAGGTCCAGGCTGACGAGATCCTCGAGGACGAGGACGGCGACCCGTACACGGAGGCCGACTTCGTCTACTGCGCCAGCGCGGGCTCGACTCTTGGCCCGACGACGGTAACCTTCATCGTCCACGTGGACGAGGCGGACATCGACGACATCATCCTGAAGGTCAACTTCACGATCGTCGGCCCGCCGGCGACCCTGACCATCGACGCCTCACCCAAGACCCTGGTCTGCGGTGAGAAGGCGACGTTCACGGGCACGGTGAAGGACGCCATCGCCCAGAACGTCTCCAACGGCACGCCCGTTGACGTCTGGACGAACTTCGGTGGTGTGACCATCCCGAGCTCTACCACCAACACCTTCGGCATCCAGGGTGCCACGGCGACAGGCGGCGGCGCTTACAGCGGCTTCCTGCTGACCAGCACCACGAACGAGGGCCCGTACGAGGTCGTCGCTCGGGTTGCCACCGGCATCCCCGGCGTCTACCTCTACGCGCAGACCACTGTGACCTGCGCGAAGAAGGCCGCCGCTGCTCCGGCAGTCGGCGCTCCTGCGACGGGCACGGGTGGTAGCCTTGGCGCCCCCAGCACTGGTGACGCTGGCCTGGCCGACGCTGGCAACAGCTCGGTCCTGTTCAGCATCGCTGGTGCGGTAGCCTTCGCCATCGCTGGCGTCGCGACCCTGCGGTTCGCGCGTCGGTAAGCGAAGAGGTCCTTCCTCGGAAGGAAGGACAGACCGTAAGGTCGAACAAGGGGCCGTCCGCAAGGGCGGCCCCTTTGTTTGGGCCCCGTCCGTCTTTGCGAGACCCTTCTTTGACTGGCCGTGGCATGTCACGAGTGCCAACTGACGAAGCTCGCTATATTGCTTCGCAGAGCCTCTCCTGAGCTATGCGAAGGGCTCGAAAACACAAGGAACGCGCCGGAGAGGCCGTAATGGAAGTCTTCCGTAATGAACGCCGCACGCGCTGCCCGATATTCGTTTAAGATACGAGGCAGCCTAACAAGTAGGAGTACGCTATGCGGTGGATACATCTCCTGATGCTGCCGGTTGTCTTGGCGGGCCTAGTCAGCATCGTGCTGGCCGGGACTGGTGGCCCCTCGGCGGCGGCTCCTGAAGACGAGATCGTGTCCGTCTTGGGCCGCTCGCGGGTTGGCGGACGAGACGTCTTCGTCCACATAACCTTCGTCGTTCCCGCCGGCCGCGACAAGCAAGAGCTTGCTGAAGCGCTGCTTGCCGCCCAGGGCGCCGTGCCCGACATCGAATCGGCTGCCTTCGTCGCATCGGGCTTTCTCTGGCCTCAGTTCAGCGACGCCTCAAGCTCAAACAACTTCGTGCCTCAGTACTACAACCGGTCTGGCCAGCCGTCCGATGGCGCCGCCACCTCCTTTCGCAGGTCACAGACGACCTGGACGAACGTGCCCAGTTCCCGCTTCACCTTTGCCTACGCCGGCTCCACCACGCGCTGCCCATCCCTCGTCGACGAGTGCGCGGGCGCCCAGGCCTTCGATGGCCGGAACGATGTGGGCTGGCTAGTGCTAGGCGGGTGCTGCACCCTCGGCGTGACGTGGTACGGCATCGGCCCCTCCGGACACGAGGCCGACATGGCCCTCAACACCTCACTTCCCTGGTCGACTACTGGCGGACTATACGACATCGAAACAGTGTTTCTTCACGAGAATGGCCACGTCGCTGGTCTTGGCCATTCGACCTCGATAGGCGCCGTGATGAACGCGAGCTACCAGGGCGTCCGGCGTACGCTCGCTTGCGACGATATCAGCGGGATAAGCGCGCTCTACCCAGACGCCGGCGTCAACCCCTGTTTGGCAACCCCGACGCCCACGGCGACGCTGTTTCCGGGCGGCGGCCTGCCCGTTCCGCCTTCTCTCGGTCTGCCTCCCGCGTTCTGCCCCCCGTTTTGCCTACCCCCGGTCTGCCTACCCCCGATCTGCATACCGTAGCTATTCCATGCACACTTACGGTCTGGTGGGGTTGCCACTAGTCGCCAGAGCCCTTGACGGCTGACGGCTGAAAGCTTGTCCTGAGCTTGTCGAACGGCTTGTCCTGAACTTGTCGAAGGGCTTGTCAGCCATGATCACCCTCGGCCTCACCGGCGCCATCGCCTCCGGCAAGAGCGAGGTCGCCCGCCGCCTCGAAGCCCGCGGCGCCTTCCGCGTCGACGCCGACCGCGTCGCCCAGGAGACCTACGCCGCCGGCGGCCCCGCCTACGACGCCGTTGTCCAGGCCTT
>Ga0209109_10001027_pt1 | contig 15380 bp, 10 predicted proteins | sample Rifsed10ft2_FD_184004 | JGI IMG/M metagenome (GOLD analysis project Ga0209109, IMG submission 184004) | Soil microbial communities from Rifle, Colorado, USA - sediment 10ft 2 (version 2) | ecosystem: Environmental > Terrestrial > Deep subsurface > Rock core/Sediment | place: Rifle, Colorado... | reverse complement strand
GACCCGTTTCATTACCGGGCGACCCATCCCACCACAGGAGATGAGAGATCCCCAAATGATCGGCCTGGTCGCTGCAACCCTGCGAAAGGTGCACGCAATGCCGGAAATCCCCGGAGAATTCTGGGTGCCCCGCATCGTAGACGGCTACACCCGCATCGCAAAACGCTACCGGGTTGCGTTCCCGAAAAACTTTGACTGGTTGATCGAGCGCCTGCGAGATGCGGAAGCCGCCTTGCAGGCGAACGCCTTTGTGCTGCGGCCCTGTCACAATGATCTGCTAAATGAGAATTTTCTCTATGATGGGCAGATAAGGATCCTGGATTGGGAATACGCCGGGATGGGAGATCCATTTTTCGATCTGGCGAATTATTCGGTTAACCATGATTTCACAGATGAGCATGACCGGAATCTCCTGAAGGATTATTTTGGGGAAGTTACATCTATAAATTGGGCGCGCTTGAAGATCATGAAGATCGTCTCGGATTTCCGTGAGGCGATGTGGGGCACTGTGCAGACGGGTATCTCGAAACTCGACTTCGATTTCCTGGGGTATGCTAACAAACATTTTGACCGGCTGACCAAAAACATTCAGGATCCTCGTTGGGAACAATGGATTAAGGAGATTTCGCAACATGCCTGAACTTCCCTCGCACGCGCAAGTTGTCATCATTGGTGGTGGCGTGGGCGGCTGCAGTATCGCCTACCACCTGACGAAAATGGGTTGGAAGGATGTGGTGGTTTTGGAGCGCCACGAGTTGACGGCAGGATCGACCTGGCACTCCGCCGGCCTGGTTGGGCAGCTGCGCTCGGACGCCAACCTCACCCGCATGATGTACTACAGCACCGACCTCTACAGCCGCCTAAAAGAGGAGACCGGCCAGGATACCGGTTGGCGGGCAGTTGGCGGTCTGCGCCTGGCCTCCTCGGCAGAACGTATGCAGGAGCTCAAACGCCAGGTGGGCATGGCGCGTTCTTTTGGCATGCCCATGGAGCTTCTGACGCCCCGGGAATCCCTGGATCTGTTTCCCATTATGGATATCAAAGGCGTTGTGGGAGCCGCCTACACGCCAAACGACGGCATGATCGACCCAACCGGCCTTACCAATGCGCTGGCGGTGGGCGCCCGATCTGGCGGGGCCCAGTTCTTCATGGAAACCGATGTTGAAGCGATCACGGTGAAAAGAGGCCGGGTGGAGGCCGTGGTGACCGACCGGGGCACGATCCAGACCGAAATCGTGGTCAACGCCACCGGGCAATGGGGCGGTGAAGTGGGCCGGATGGTCGGTCTCAACCTGCCGGTGGTTCCCATGGCGCACCTCTACCTGATCACCAAGCCGATCCCCGGGGTAGAGCATGATTTTCCCACGCTGCGCGATCCGGACCTGCTGGTCTACTGGCGCGAGGAGGTCGGTGGGCTGGTAACCGGAGGCTATGAACGCAACCCCGCGCCTTTCGGGCTCAGAGGCATTCCAAAAGACTTCAAGTACCAGCTCCTGCCGCCCGATTGGGAGCGATTTGAACCGCTCATGGAGAATTCCATCCGCCGGGTCCCCATTCTGGAAACAGCCGAGATTATCCAGCTGCTCAACGGTCCGGAGGGCTTTACCCCGGACGGAGAGTTCTTGCTCGGACCGACGGAGGTCAAGGGCTTCTGGGTGGCCTGCGCATTCTGCGCCCATGGCCTGGCTGGCGCCGGCGGCATCGGCAAGGTGATGGCGGAATGGATCATAAACGGCCATCCGGAATGGGACATGTGGCGCCTGGACGTGCGCCGTTTCGGGTCTAACTACGCCGGTCAGGACCACGTGGTAGAACGCACCATTGAGACGTATTCCCGGTATTACGACATCCACTATCCCAATGAAGAACGCATGACTGGTCGCAATTTGCGCCTCTCCCCCACCTACTACCGCCTGCGTGATTTGGGAGCGGTATTTGGCGAGAAGACCGGGTGGGAGCGCCCCAACTACTTCAAGCCTTATGAGGCCCTGGCCCGCCACGGTCACGAGCCAAAAGGCTGGGCGGCGCACGGCTGGTCGCGCGCTATCGGCTATGAACATATCATGACGCGCCAGAACGCCGGTCTGTTCGATGAGACTTCATTCAACAAATTCGAAGTGCGTGGACCGCGCGCAGCTGCGTTCCTCAATCACGTTTGCGCCAACGACATCTCCCAGCCCCCTGGCACTGTTGTCTATACGCAATGCCTGAACCCGCGCGGCGGAATCGAATGTGATTTCACCGTCACCCGCCTGGATGATCAGCGCTTCTTCATCATCACTGGCACCGCTTTCGGTCAGCATGATTTGTCCTGGCTGCGCCTCCACCTGCCGGAGGACGGCAGCGTAAGGCTGGAAGATGTCTCCTCTTTCTACGCTTGCATCGGCATGTGGGGTCCAAAAGCGCGTCAGATCCTTCAGAAGGTCACCAATGCCGACGTCTCGAACGCCGTTTTCCCCTATATGACCTCCAGGAAGGTCATGGTCGGGGATGTGCCAGTCATGGCCTCCCGCGTGACGTACGTTGGTGAGCTGGGATGGGAATTTTACTGCCCGATGGAATACGGCCTCAGGTTGTGGGATACGCTTTGGGAGGCTGGAAGAGCCGAAGGGATGGTGGCGGCGGGATACCGGGCCATCGATTCCCTGCGGCTCGAAAAAGGCTACCGTTATTGGAGCGGAGAAATAACGCCGGATTACAACCCTTATGAGGCCGGACTGGGGTTCGCCGTCAAGCCGGACAAGGGCGACTTCATTGGGCGCCAGGCCCTGCTCGAACAAAAAAATAATGGTTCTCAGCAAAAGTTATGCTGTATGACCCTGGCAGACAGCCAGGTGATCGCCCTGGGCAAGGAGCCGATCCGGCCAGCCGGCGCCGAGGAAATCATCGCCTGGGTGGCCTCTGGTGGCTACGGCTACACGGTCGGTAAGAGCATCGTATACGCCTACCTGCCAATCGCGTTCAGCAAAACAGGCACTGAGGTGGAGATCGAATTCTTTGGCGAGCGCGTCTGCGCGGTGGTCGAGAAATCCCCCCTTTGGGATCCCAAAGGAGAGCGGATCAGAGCGTGAGTGGCCAGTAACTAGTGATCAGTGGCCGGTGATCAGTGTGAGAAAAGGCTCAATTAAAAAGGAAAAGATCACCGCTGGACAGAATATAGATTGTTCTTGACGAAAAGTCTCACCCATAAATGATTGGAGGAAGCAATGTCAATCGTAAACGCGAAAGAAATCATGTTAGAAGCTGCGGAAAACCATTATGCCGTCGGGGCCTTTAACATCACCAGCCTGGTTCAGATGGAAGCCGTCGTAGAAGCTGCCATTGAGAACAGAGCGCCGGTGATCATCCAAACCTCGGTGAAACCGTCTAAGTTTTACGGCAAGGAAGTGCTGGTCGCCATCTACCGGGCGCTGGCGGAAACTGCGCCGGTTCCGGTCTGCCTGCACCTGGATCACTGCACCGACGTCGCATACTGCAAGCAATGCGCCGATGCCGGTTACACGAACATCATGATCGATGCCTCTAAGCAGTATTTTGAAGACAACATCGGCCAGACGAAGGACGTGGTAGATTATGCTCATTCACGCGGCGAGATTTCGGTGGAGGGCGAAGTCGGCACCGTCTCCGGCGTCGAGGACCAGCTCATCGTCGCCGAGGATGAGGCCCAACTGTGCAGCCCCGAGCAAGCCGTGGAGTTCGTGGAGCGCACTGGCGTGGATATCTTCGCGCCGGCAATCGGAACCGCCCACGGAGTGTACAAAACCAAGAATCCAAAGGTGGACTTCGAACGTCTGGGCAAAATCAATCAGATCTTCAACGGGAGCGGCGTGAAAGTCCCCTTGGTGGTGCATGGAGGCACCGGTCTGCCGCCGGAATACATTTCCCGGCTACTCGAGATGGGCGGCGCCAAGTTCAACGTCTCGACCGAGCTGAAGCACACGCTGATTAATGCCACCTTTGACTATATAAACGATCATCGCGACGAATACGATCCGGGCAAGATCGACAGCGCCGTGAGGGACGCCACCCGCGCCGTCGTCGCCCACTGGATGGATATGCTGTGCAGCAGCGGCAAAGCCTAAGGGCAGTGAACAGTGGGCAGTGGACGGTGGACAGTCAACTTTCAATCTTCAACCAATAGACTGAAAATACTCTAATCAAGGACAACGATATGAAGTCAATTGAAGAGTACTACGTTCCCTGGGTTAAGGGGATTCCGATGTATGTGTCCAGCCACATCGAGCTGGCCTGGCGCAGGCCGGAGCTGCACCGCATGATGTCCAATGAAAACCCGCACGAGCCTTCGCCGAAGGTGCTGGAAGCGATCATGAACTACGGGAAACTGGCCAATCGCTACCCCGACCAGGGCCTGGTGGTGCGCTCCAAGATCGCCGAAATTAACGGCCTGGATGGACCGGAAAACGTGATGCTGGGCAACGGCTCCAGCGAAGTATTTGATAATATCTTCCGCTGCTTCCTGCAGCCCGGTGAAGAGGTCATCCAGCACACCCCTTGCTTCGGCATTTATAAGCTGCGCGGCAATATTTTGGGTGGCAGCCTGGTTTCCGTGCCGATGGTGTACAAAGATCGCCAGCTGCTCTTTGACCCCGGCTCCATCCTGGAAGCGATCACGGAAAAAACCAAAATCATTGTCATCGCCAACCCCAACAACCCGAGCGGCAACTTTATGGACCCCGAGCACTTCGTCACCATTGCCGAGACGGGAATTCCGTTTATCGTCGACGAAGCTTATGTCGAGTACGCCGGGCTGGACGAATCCCAGGTAGGCCTGGTTAAGCAGTACAAGAACGTCTTGATTACGCGCACGCTTTCGAAAGCCTATGGCCTGGCGGGTATGCGCTTCGGCTACGCCCTCGGACACGAGGACGTCATCGGCCAGATCTCCGCCGCGCTCCTGCCCTGGAACGTGGGCACCGTTCCGATGTGGGCGGCGTTGGCGGCTTTAGACGACACGGAAGGATTAGAGGAGCGCGTCAACTTCAACAATGGCGAGATTGCCTATATTGAGAGCGCCTTAGCCGATATTCCCGGCCTGGTGACCTTCCACTCCAAGGCCAACTATATCTTATTTGACGGGGGTCAGGCGGGTAAACGAGGCGCGGACATGGTCAAATGCGCCGAGGAAAAAGGGCTGATCTTCCGGCCTGAAACGGCGAAGTATGGCAGCGATGGCTGGTTCCGCCTGACCATCGGCACCGCCGAAGAAAACCGTATGGCAGTAGAAGTCATCCGGGAGTTCTTCGCCGCCTGAACGGCAAGGCACAAGAATCCCCCCCAGCCCCCCTTGATAAGGGCGGAGCAGAGGTCCCAGCCCCTTGATAAGGGGGGAGCAGAGGTCCCAGCCCCTTGATAAGGGGGGAGCAGAGGTCCCAGCCCCTTGATAAGGAGGGAGCAGAGGTCCCAGCCCTTTGATAAGGTGGGCCAGGAGGCCACCTTTGGAATAGGGGAGAATCCTGGGCCCCCTTGAAGCGGGAGGATCTATACTTTAGCGAGGAGGCATATTATGGCACAAATTAAGGCAGTCTTCTTCGATCAAGATGGGGTGATCATCGACACCGAGCGGGACGGACACCGGGTGGCATTCAACAAAACCTTCAAGGAGTTCGGTTACGATTTCGAGTGGGATGTGGAATATTACCACGAGCTGCTCCAGGTCGCCGGCGGCAAGGAGCGCATGAAGCACCACCTGCACAGTAAGGGTTTTGGCGTGCCGGTGAAACCTGAGGAAGAGGATGACCTGATTAAGTCGATGCATAAGCGCAAAACCACGATCTTCGTGGACATGATCGAGAGCGGCGAGCTGCCGCTCAGACCTGGCGTGAAGCGCTTTATGCAGGAAGTCAACGATGCCGGGCTGGTCCTGGGCGTGTGCACCACATCTAACGAGCGCTCTGCGCACGCCGTGGCTTACAAGATCCTGAAGGACATTAATTTCGACTTCGTCCTGGCGGGCGATGTGGTCAAAAACAAAAAACCCGCCCCGGATATCTATAACCTGGCGCTGGAAAGGACCGGCCTGAAGCCGGCAGAATGTCTGGTCATCGAAGATTCTCGCAATGGGGTTCTTGCGGCAAAAGCCGCCGGGATGCCCGCCGTTGTCACCACGAACCACTACACCGAAAGGGAAGACGTCGGCGACGGGGACATTGTCGTTACGGCACTGGGTGATCCGGATGGTGAGCTCGGGGCATTGAAGCAAGGCGGCGAAGGTCTGGATTTTGATGGTGTGCTCCATCTTAACCAGCTGGTAGCATATTTTTCATCCTAGCAGCAATCTCAAAACCCTGAGATTTTGAAACCTAATCGCTCGGCTGCGGAAGGCCTCCCAGCCGAGCGGTCTCATTTTCCGATCTTATGCTCACATTAGCATTTTCTTCCTACTTATATTTGCGCCAATAAAAGGATAATTCCAAAAGTGAGGATAAAAGTAAGCAAGAATTGAAGAGCTAAGACCACCCAAACTGGCAGGTTTCTACCGGCGATATGCCATTCCGAAGGACGCCGCAGCAGGCTATTCAGCGTCTGGGGTTCGAGCATTTCCTTCAAAACCGGAATTAATCCGGCTTCGACAGACTTCCATTGTCTCGGACGGACAGCATCCGAAGTCATGTCCAAATCGTCTTCAAGGTCAGACAGGGCTGCGTCGACCTCAGCTACGCCAGGAAACCTCGCCTTGGCGTCTTTCTGTAGAGCGCGGGTGACGATATTCGCCAGATCTTCAGGCACCTGCGGATTGAGCTGTCGCGGAGAAGGCGGGATTTCGCCAGCATGCATTCGCACCATGGACCAGGCTTCGTGAGAAACGAAAGGCAGCCGTCCGGTGAGCATCTCGAATAAGGTGACGCCCAGGCTGTAAATGTCAGACCGCGGATCGAGACTTTTTCCGCGCGCCTGTTCAGGTGATATATATCCCACACCTTCCAACATTACGTTGGTCTTCGATAAACCTGTCTCCGAAAGCAGCCCGGTCATGCCAACGTCTGACACTTTAACGCGCCCATCCGGCTGCAGGAGAATGTTTTGCGGCTTGACGCCGCGATGTATCAATCCGCGCGCATGCACCGCGCCTAAGCCAGCACAGACCTGGCGGGCGATGTATATCGTCAAAGCAGGTGATAGTGGACCGTGTTCGGCAATATAGGTGCCCAGGTCGACCCCATCCATCCATTCCATCACCACGAAGTAGTGACCCTGGTCCAGGCCGTAATCCCGGATGGTAACCAGATTATCATGTGAATATTCATCCAGTTTGCGAAGGTGCTCCCGAAAGCGAATTGCAAAGCGAGGATCGGCAAGATAGCGCCCGTGAAACACTTTTAGAGCCACGGGTTGATCGTGTTTAAGGTCCTCGGCGCGATACACGGAAGCCCTTGGGCTTCGACTGATCTCCATTTCCAATTGATATCCAGGACCGAATTCGATGCCTCTATCCAGTGATATTTTTGGAGTTGTCGTTACCATATATTCATGTTTATCCTTATGGTCCTTCATTCCCCGCACTGGAATCATCTGGTTCTACCTCGGGAACGTACAATTCTGTTCCTTCAGTGATGCTGTGCGGGTCCTGGAGCCGGTTGGCATCCATTAAAAATTGAACCGTGGTATCGAATCGCAAGGCAATCTCCAGAAGTGTTTCTCCCGGTCTAACGATATAAGTTTCCAACTGTATATCCCGGTGGATGATCGGCAAGTACGCTTGCAGCCCACTCCTGGCAGGCGCGGGAGAAGCGCTCACCGGAGCTTTGTCCCAACGATCATAGGTCAGCACCCTCAAATCCTTCCTGAGAAAGTCCTCCTGGCGGACATAACCATGGTTATCCAGCCACGCTTTGACCGTCTGGTCAGGATCATCTGATTCGATCTCCCGCACCACCAGCCATACATATGGTATCCCCTCCATTAATGCGCTTACATCTTCGACCTCCCTGGGTTGAGGGTGAAGGAGAATTTCGTCACCGGGATAGCCCTGGGTACGGATGGAAACATCATATTGCCTGAAATAATAACTAAAGGGCAGTTCTGCATATCCAGGGATAAAAACCACCAGCCCATCCGGTTTGCTTTGGATTTCCTGGGCGACATATCCGGCTATGGTGCGCCAATCCTCTTTCTCCTCATACCAGGCATTGTGGCCAATCGAAACGACATTCATTGCAACCAGAGGCAGCAAGAGCGCCAGGATGGCTTTTCGGCTTTTGAACTGCCAGATGGTTCCGGCAATGAGCAAATAATAGCCTAACGAGGCGACGATCAGGTTGCGGCTGAGGAAGATAGGCTGGCGTAAGCTGAGCAGCAACGAGATTCCCAGAGGAACGAACAGCCATAGGCCGGCAAACCGCCGCTGCCAGGTTTTCCTGGGAATGATATAGGCCCAAACGAAGATCATTGCCATATAAATCAGGCTGAGTTCGATCAGGGGAAAATTGAGACTATGGAAATCCAGGAATGTATCAAGAACAGTGTGGAAGGATGGCGCCGGCAGCCAGAAATCTTCGGTCACCTGGCGAGTTTGCCGCCAAAAGAAAGGCAGCCAGGGCAGATAGAGAAGCCCAATAGCACTCTGGCTTAAAATCCACTGCCTGAATCGCACCGAAAAACGCTTGATGGATAGCAGGTAGAAAATCGTGATCGTGGCGACGTACCAGATCGCGCCGTTGTCGGTATACAACGCCACTATAGTGGTAAGCACATAACCGGTCCAATCCTTACGCTCCCCATCGCGCAACCCTCGAAGGAGGAAATAGGCTGAGGACAGCACGAAGAAAGTCAGCATGGCATACATCCGCGTTTCTTGCGCATACCACACCTGGAAGGGGGATAATGTCAGGATGGTCGCACCAATTAATCCCACCCACTTATTTTCGTATAACTCCGCAGCCACCTTATATATCAAAGGGATGGCCGCCAGGCTGAATAGTGTGGAGAGCAAACGCACCCAAACTTCGCCGTCACCAAAAACGAGCCACATTTTTAGAAGCAGATAGTAAAGCGGTGGGTGTGTATCCGTTCGCACGACCATCTGGAGGACGCCGGTAAGATCGCGTTGGCTGATGATGATGCTGAAGGCCTCGTCCAACCAGATGCTCTTATCCGCCATCAAGTAGAGGCGCAGACCGGCCCCTATGACGACCAGAGCGGCGAGCAGCTTCCGGTGCAGAGCTACCTGTAACGAATCGCGCACGATTCCACGCAAGGCGCGGTGCATATCAAAAGATTTAGCACGGTCGCCAAGCGCGCTGAGGAAGGTGTGGGAATTAATAATATTTCTTAGCGTCTCCTTTGCGTTCTTGGCATCCTGGCGGTTCATAGCATGCTCCCCGTTTCGTCAACGGATAAGGTCTCGATCAGGGAAGAGCGCAGTGCAGACAGGTAGACGACCGCGTGCCAGCCGAGCAATGCTGCCAGGAGAACGCCTTCGCGGTTGGTGCGTACATTCAGGACGAAAGGGATTGCAGCGATCAAAAGTACCCCCAGAACCGCTTCCCAGGAGGAAGCTTTCAAGGCGCGGCTTAGATCGGATTCCAGGCCAGTCTTGGGTGTGCGCAAGAACGCGCCTTTGTCGTTCCAAAAAGCCGACAGACAAGCGCGCGCAACCGTCCAGCTCAAGGCTAACATCGTAATGAAGGCGCCGAGTCCCGATCGCCAGGAGCAACCGGTGCTCAATCGCAACGCCCAGGCGACCCGTAGTATCCCGGTGACGACGGACAGCACCGGTACGAGCAATATCCATTCAGCCAGCTGCCGGACGGGCAGCTGCCATCCATAGGCAAAAGCAGCGGTCGTCAAGAGCAGGAAAGCCGTGAAAATCAGGACTAATAAGTCATTTAGCCAGCCTAACAGGCCCATCAGGTAGCTCAGACGCTGTTGGAAGGTGAGCTTCCCGCTGCCCTCCAGGTGTGACCAGGGGAGCAGCTGCCGCCAATAACGTTTCAGGATTTGCATGCCCCCAAATGCCCAGCGAAAACGCTGTTTCTTAGTGGTCTCGAAAGTGGTCGGTAGTAAGCCATGCCCATAAGGCTGGTTGATGTAGATGCTCTGGTATCCTTTTTGCAGCATGCGCAGGCTGGCTTCCGCGTCCTCGGTGATGCACCACTCGTCCCACCCGCCGATGCGCTCGAGGACGCGCTTGCGGATCAGCCCCATTGTCCCCGCGAAGATTATTGCGTTCTGCTCGTTACGGGAACGCATGCTGATTTCGAAGAAAAAACGCTGCGCCAGGGTACTGTAATGAGCAAACAGATTTTCGTGGCTGTTGCGGAAGGCCTGCGGCGTTTGCACGAACGCCACGCGGGGATTATGGAAATAGGGAACCGTCTCGCGTAGAAAGTTAGGTTTGACCACGTAATCGGAATCAACTACTGCAATAACCTCAACATCCGGAGCCGTTTGGGTGAGGGCGAAATTCAAAGCACCGGACTTGAATCCAGGATAATTCTGCAGGTGAAAGACCTTGATGCCGTAACGGTGGCAATAGTCCACCACCGGTCGCCAGAGCTCGTCATCGTCGGTATTGTCATCCACCATGATGACTTCATAGGTTGGGTAATCCAGGTTGCGCAAGGAATCCAGGGTTTCGATAACCATCTCTGGCGGTTCGGCGTGAGCAGGAACGTGTATGGAAACCTTAGGCCAATAATCATTGGGAAAGGTATACGGCGGGAAATAGCGCTGCCAGTGCAAACGTGCGAGTACGTCCAGGACTTCATAGGCGAAGTATATCGTCAGCACTACCACAATGATTTCAGCAGAGAACAAAACCAACGACCCCAGGACCACCAGCGGCTCCAGGCCGCCAAACAATATCGCCCAAAGGATCCTTCCGAGGAAGACCAGCTGGATAGCTGCAAAGGAGGCCAGGAAAGCATGACCGCGGGTGTTCCAGTCTGGCTGAAACTTCCAGAACAGGAGGGATAGGAATGCATATGCGCCAGTAAATATCAAAGTAAGCGAGGAACCTGACTGCCACAGGAAGTAAAGCAACGCGGTCGTAGACCAAATGCCAACCAGATGCAGCAGGCCAGCCAGCTGGCGTTCTCCCTCGGGGCGATGACCGCTCCACAGCAGCCATGCGAAGCTGACCAGGGTAGACATGACGAGATAATAAAGGATTGGTTCCATCATGACTTCAAGTACCTCTGCGACCCAGCCAGAAAGCAGCCAGCAGGAAACCCAGGCCGAATAGCCCCAAACCGGAGGCGATGGCCAGGCCGACGACCAGCCAGCGGCTCACGCCTGTGTCAGAGACACGAGATGGTGGCGGTGTCCGCTGAGCAATCGTATGCGGCGATGGCGTGGACCCGTGGGTTGGGTTTGGCGCGGGTTGTGTTGACTCTAATGCTACCGGCACCGGTTTGGTAACGGTTGGGGTCGGTGGGATTGGCGTAATCGTATTACTGGAAGGCACCTCAGCATTCCAATCTGGTTCGCGTCCCCAGACGAGCTCGCCATCTAGATAGAGGGTCACCATTTCCCAATGCTTATATTCTGTTTCCGGAGAGAAACTATAATCAACTGACTGATCATATGCAGACCAGTCCGCACGGTTGAAACGCACCTTGATTTCCCCGCTGTTCTCGCCGGGGTCGAGAGGTTTCAAGCCAGGACGGAAGTGGATGCGCAGATAGCTTCCACCGGTCTCCGAGGTATGGAAATCTCCCAACACGTTAGCACAGCCGACTGCTGCCCAATCACAATGAAAAACCAACGTTTGCTCAGGCTGTTCTTCATACCAGTAGAAAAGATCAAGGTGTTCCAAAGGCACGGAGATTTTACCTGTATTATGAATGATGAATTCGGGTTTTGCATCTTGGGTTTGACTGTCGGGGTTGGCCGTTCGATACTGCACGGACAGCGCTCCAAGAACAGATGCGGCGGGAATCGGAGTCTGGGTTGGGGTGGGATCTGGTGTGAGGGCAGGTTCAGGTAGGCGACTAGAAGGTTCAGCATCGCGCTGCTCGATTCCAATCAATGGGAATTGGTATCCGGAAAGCAATGCCTGCTTGTCAGGGTCGACAGTTTGCCAGTCGTCAAGCAGAATCCCGCCGGTGTCACCCGAATTAGGGTTGAAGGTCCAATAGGTATAGCTCAGGTTGTTTGCCCGCAGATATGAAACCAATTCGCGCTGCCAGATGCCCTCTTTGTCATCACCTACCGAACGCCCACCAAACTCACCTACGAGAACGGGTGCAATCTCCTCATTATGCAAGTAGCCCCAATGGCGATCCCAAATTTCGGTTAAGTTTTCGGGAAAATCGGGGGCTGAAAACCAGGGTTGTGGGTATACGCCTGGACCATACTCGTGGGTGCTGTACACGAGTTGATTGGGGACATCCAAACGCACTGGACGATCCCGCGCCCCCATTAGGTTGCCTCCCCACCAATACCAGTCTCCCTGGTACTGGTCGACACCTTCAACGATGATTAAGAGATTGGGATTTACTTCCAGGATGGCACTGCCGGCGCGCTCGGCAGCCAGGTGCCAGTCCGTCTCAGGATCGCCGCTTCCCCAGGTGGCGCGCCCGTGAGGCTCGTTGTGCAAATCAACTCCGATCACGGTATCATCCTTAGCATAGCGCTCGACCAACATGACCCAATCGCTGATCCAACGTTCCTCATCGTACTGTGGTGTATACCAGAGTTCTGATTGAGCGTGGCTATCCGGTCGGTGGCGATCGAGGATCACTTTTAAGCCGCGTTCTCCGGCCCCGTCGATAATCCTGTCCATAATTTCAAGCCCGCTCAATCCCTCCAGATCCGGATTAAGGTCATAATTGATGCCGTTGGGAGCACTGGAAGGATCAAAAAGCTGGTTGCTATAGGGCAGGCGCAGGGTGTTGAAACCCAATTCTACAATCTGGTCCAAAATACTATCCAGATTTCGCGCCCACAGACCGTGCGGGGCGAAGGCTTCGGTTTCGAGACCGAACCAGTTGATCCCGGTCAGGATAACCTGGTTGCCGTTAGAATCCAAAATACGATTGTCTTCAGTGTGCAAATAGTTGTGGCTCTGTGCTCGTGCGGGCTGGTGGACCCCGAGGATCCATACCACAAGAACAATTAAAGTCCACGAATTCATTAATTTCAAATAAAATTTATCCATGATACGAGTCACGATTATCGATACGCAACAAACCATTAGTTTCTTCACCAATGAGGCGACCTTACTGCGGTTAGTGGCAGGTTGTTCAGTCAATCCAGCCGACCTAGGGGAACTGTTGATCGCCTCGGATATCTACCAACCAGAGATCGCGGCAGAGATCATGTCTGATCTGATGGAATTTGATAAAACCCTCCGCCATAAGGGACCTGATTTCATCCACGCCGCCATCGAGCAGGCCAAAGCTAAGAATCAGGCATTTGAAATGACGTTTCAAGTCATCGATGATATCACCAAAGGGGAGGCTTTCCAATCACGAGAATGTGACCTCGCCGTTTTCGATCTCCCTGAGCAGGTCATCCGGACGTCTAGGGGTTTAGAAATCACAACCTCCGGTGAAGTTTCGCTTAACCCCGAAAAAAGGTCGTCCAGCCCAACGGTGACTTACATCCTTCCCCAAGATTGGGTCATCGAAAACCTGTAAACGTTTACCCTTCTATTTATCCTGAGGCAAATAGAATTCGCAACTGGCATCAGCGATGTCGCAGGTGCGTACTAACTGCTCATCCAAGACAACGCGGAATCGAGAGCTCCGGCGATCTGGCAACCAAAAATACCATGCCTGGTTTTGAGCGATCAACCATGCCTGGGAAACATCACAATCTGCCGGTTTAGCAGGGGCTTTGCCTGGAATTAATTCAAGATCCGTCGCCTCGGCACGCAGCAACTGCAAGCAGTTGCCGTTCGCAAGCCCTTCAACGGATAAGTTCAATTGCTCCCACTGCTCGGCCCCAAATGCAGCGGTGACTTCTCCCTGATCGGAGAGCCGTTCGAAATTAAGGTTGGCAAAACTGATTGATTCATCAGATATATTCGTAACAGCAACCGCCGATTCGTCGTAGACCAGCCGCATATTCGCGGGGGGCATCAAATCTGGTCCGCGTGTGAATGCTACGGTGACAGCTGCCAGAAAGACCCCTAGCCATGTGACCAGAGCCAGCGCAAAAGTATATCTTCCCTCCCAACTCAGTAAGGGAGAATCAACCGGGTCCCCAACCTTCCGGAGAGTCAGTTCAGGAAATACAGGTTTATATGGCCGATCAGCGTTAAGTTCTGTTTCAAACTGCGCTTCCACTTCAACATCCTCAATCTCCCCGGTTGACTCCCTATGTATAACCGGTTCATTTTGGACGCCATCCACCTGGGATCCACCTGCTGCCCCTCGAAGGGCACGATTGTAATCATCCACAAACGCCTGTGCTGAAGGATAGCGCTCATCAGGTATTTTTGCCATGGCGCGCTGCAAGACCGGATCGAGGGCAGCAGGCAGGCCGGGGTTAATAGATCCTATCGATGGGGAGGGATCGTGGATGTGCTTGAGGACGATTGACAAGGGAATATCCCCAATGAATGGTAGCTGACCGGTCAGCATTTCAAACACAATCACCCCGAGAGAATAAATATCACTACGACTATCAATATTCTCTTCCCGTAGACCTTGTTCTGGGCTCATATAGGCCGGGGTGCCGCTGATGGCTATATTCCTGTGCCAGGTCGATTCAGACCGGAGCGCAATGCCAAAGTCGGCGAGATAGGCCTCGAATTCCCGATCAAAAAGGATATTGCTGGTTTTTAGATCGCGGTGAATAACGCCCTGATGATGAGCGTAATCGAGTGCGGCAGCGACGCGGGTCAGCACGCGCAAGGTCTCTTCAGGAGAAAACGGACCTTGTAAAAGCCTTTCTGCCAGAGAACCCCTGGGCATATACTGCATGACGATGTAGGGTTGGCCCTCATGGGTGCCATATTCATACACTGGAACGATGGCCTTATGCTCCAGAGCGGCAATCAGCTCCGCCTCGCGCATGAATCGGGCTCGAAATCCCAGGTCGTTTAGATATTCAGGCGGCAGCACCTTGATGGCAACCAGGCGATCGGCTTGGGGATCGTAAGCCTGATACACTCGCGCCATCCCCCCATATCCAATCTCAGCGCGCATTTCGAAGCGATTAAAAAGCTGGTCTGCGATCATAATTCAAGCCAGGAGGTTATAAATTTGCGCCTCAAAATCAGGGGCAGGGACCCATGGTATCACCATGATTCAAATGACCCTGTAATGCTGATTGTTCCAGGGTAATCGTCTTGCCGCCTTTTTTATTCCCCGGATTATGGCAAACTGTAACGCTGCCGGAAGTTGAGTTTTTCGGTTTTGAGGCTGGCCCAGGCTTATTTGCAGGTTTAATTTCTGGTTGGCATTCAGGGA
>Ga0209109_10001026_pt1 | contig 15384 bp, 12 predicted proteins | sample Rifsed10ft2_FD_184004 | JGI IMG/M metagenome (GOLD analysis project Ga0209109, IMG submission 184004) | Soil microbial communities from Rifle, Colorado, USA - sediment 10ft 2 (version 2) | ecosystem: Environmental > Terrestrial > Deep subsurface > Rock core/Sediment | place: Rifle, Colorado... | reverse complement strand
GCAATTGAACGCCCCTACCTACATCTTTTGCGGGTAAGGCTTTGCGTTGCATTGAACTGTCTCCTCGAGCTAACACCAGCGCACCAATCGCCAGGCTCACGCCGAACAACGCCAGGGCGGCGGCGCCCATCCCCCTCCCGCCGCTCTTCGGCAACACAGCAAAGGATGGGATCGGGCCGGGCTGGATGCGCGGGGCCGGGTCGGTGAACTTGGGCTGAGGGCGGACGATGGGGAACGCCGAACCCGCGAATTCAACCGCCTGCGCCGCCGGGCTATAGATCAGCGCCCGCAGGCGCGGCTCGCGGTCGGTCAGGTTCTCGAAAAATCGCTCAGAGCGATAGGGGACGTCCCCGCGCCCGTCGCCGTCCGCGTCGAAGCCGGTGTAGTCGCTCCAGTAGTTGCCCTGCCAGAGGTTCTGGCCCGGCGTGCCCCCGCCCTGCACCGCCACCTGCTCGACGTTTTCCCAGAAGGTGTTGTTCTCAAACGTGTTGCCGCGCACGGCGGGCAGCAGGATCACGCCCACGTCGTTGAACGCGAAGAGGTTGTTCTGAAACTTGCCAAAGGCCGCGGGGTTGAACGGCGTGCCGTCCAGAAAAGTCCCCGCGCGATTGTCCACCAGCGCGTTGTCCGTCACATCCACGTTGTCGGCGTCCTTGAATCCGAGGGCGTAGCCGCTCGGCCCGCGCTGGCCGCGGATCAAGTTCTCGCGCAGCACGACGTCGGCGGAATACATGGTGTAGATGCCGACGGAGTTGTCGAGGATCTGGTTGTTCTCAATCTGCGCGTTGTCGCAGTACATCAGGTGAATGCCGTAGCGGCCACGCTCGATCACATTCCCGCGCACGACCACGTCTTCGGAATACCATATCACCACGTCGCGCGTTGCGTGCACGGTGTTGTTCTCGACGGTCACACGCTGGCTGTACCACAGGCGGATGCCGTCGCCCTTGCGCCCCTCGTCGTATTGGGCTTTGCTCGTGATGTCGTTGCCGCGCAGCACCGCGTCGTCGGCCTGGGCAACAAAGATGCCGAAGAGCACGTCGTGCAGGCGGTTGTTTTCCACGACGATGCGCGGCGCGGTGAGGGTGATGCCCGCGTGGTCGCGATCCGGCTCCACGCCGCTGGCGCGCACCTCAAAGCCGCGCAAGACGACGCCGGGCGCGGCGAGCGTCACCACGGTCCCCTGCCCGCCCCCGTCAATCACCGGTGCGCCGTTCGGCGTGTCCACGCCTTCCAGCGTAATGCCTTCGGTCTGCACCACGAGCGGGCCGGGATACGTGCCGCCGCGCACTTCGATCACATCGCCAGTGTGCGCATCCGCGAGGGCGGACTCAAGGGTGGTGTAGGGGCCGGAGGGAGAAACGACGAGGGGAGAAGTGCGAAGTGAGAGGCGATCAGTGGTCGGTGACAGCGCTGTGGCCGGCGTTGCGCCCAGGAGGGTTACCGCCGTTATTAGCACCACGCCAAACAGCGTCCAATGCCTCATCTCACCCGTCCCACGACTGGCCCGCTGATTACTGGCCACTGACCATTGACGACCGGCTGCTTTTCACGCGCTTGCGGGCGTCCACAATCGGCTTGTAGGCGGCGCGGTGGAACCACAGGCCGAGCAGCACGGCGAACACGGCGGCGATGGTGAGGTAGAAACCGATCTCGAATTGGGCCACCGTGCCGAACTGGCCGACTTTCCCCACCCCGAGGATGGGCGGCGTGAAAGGCTCAATCGCGCCGCCGAGCGCGGAGGTCGGATCAATACTGTGGCCGTAAGCATAGAGAATCCACCACAGGTCGGCGATGAAGACGAAGGGGAAGCCGAGCACGGGGAGGGCCAGCACGCCTGCCCACTGGTTGTGGATGAACACGCCCGCGATCAACAGCAGGCCCAGCACCACCAGCGCGATGACCGAGATCGAGCGCTCCAGCCGCCCGCCCTCGTCGAGCGGCGGCATGCCGAGGTAGTGGTTCAGCTCGTCAATCTCGCGCATGTCACCTTCGAGGTGGTTGACGTACACGTCCACCTTCAGTCCCTTCGGGTACTGAGGCGCGGTCATGGTCATGCTCCAGTAGGGCACGAACAGAGAGATCATGAGCAAGAGCGCCGCCAGCATGAGCAGCGCGCTAGGCCACAGATAGTCCATCAGGCCGCGCGTGCTGCCGTCGGGGAGGAGGACTTTGACGTCGGGATCGAGGGAGAAGAAGCGCATTTTTTGCCTATGACTGCATTGCGGATTTGAGATTGCAGATTGCAGATGGAAGGGCCTCGCCCAAATCTGCAATCTGCAATCCTCAATCTGAAATCAACTTATGGTTTCACCAGGAAGTACCCCGCCATCTCCAAGTGCAGCGCCGAGCAGAACTCGGTGCAGAAGAAGGCGAACGTGCCGGGCTGCGTCGCGTCAAACTCGACCGTCTGCGCCTCGCCCGGCTCCAGGCTCAGGTTGATATTGTATCCCGAAAGGCCGAAGCCGTGCGTCGCGTCGCGCTGGCGCTCGATGTTCGTCAGGTGCCAGATGACGTGGTCGCCCTGATTGACTTCGACGATCTCGGGGGTGTAGTGCGAGCGCACCACCACCATCCAGATTTCGACGGTGCTGCCGTTGCGCTCAACGCGCGCCTGCGCCGGCTCGGTGACCGCGTTCGGATCCACGCTCATCGTATCCGGGTTCCAGCCGACTTCGGGATAGACCTCGAACGGCTTGAGCTTGTCGGCCTTGATGATCTGAGCGTAGTGCGGCTCGGCCATGCCGATGGGCAGGTCGTACAGCACTTTCATCTGGTCGCCCGTCTGGCTGATGTCCACGAGCTGGAAGTTCTGCGGCAGAAGCGGGCCGACGTTGGCGAAGCGGTCAATGCTCCACTTGTTCAAGGCCACGACGTATTGCCCGTCGGGCGAAGCCGTGTCGCCTTCCGCCGCGGCGATGTGGCCGATGTTGTATTGCACGGGCAGTTTCTGCACGAGCGTCCACGGCTGCTCGGGATGCTTGCTCGCGTACGGGCCGCCGAGCGTCCAGCGCGCCACCGCCGAGTCGAGGAAGAGCGAGGTGTAGGCGTAGCCCTTGTCGTCGTAAACAGTGTGGAGCGGGCCAAGGCCGAGTTCCACCTGCGCTTCCATGCTCTGGTCGAGCGGGATGACCGGGACGCCGTATTGATCTTTCTCGAAGCCGCCCGCGGCAATCGCTTTTTGAATCTTGTCGAACGAATAGATCGTCACGTGCGGGTCGAGCTTGCCGCCCACCACCACGTACTCGCCGCCGGGGGTGACGTCCGAGCCGTGCGGGCTTTTCGGTTCAGGCGTGAAGTACAGGAGGCCCTCGTCAATCGCCGTTTGCAGGCGGATGACGGCCATGCCGTTGATGGTTTCGGCTTTGCCGGCCTGGAAGACTTCTTCGGCTTTCTTCCAGTTGATGATGTGCAGGTAGTCGGTGTCGTTCTTGGTCGTCCCGGCTTCGAAGGGGGGCGCATCCGGCGCGCCGCCGGTCGCCAGCTCGGTGTTGAACGAGTTGCAGAACACCCACCCGTCGCTCACGGCCTTGCCTGCATCGCACAGGTCTTGCCAGTAGGGGGGCAGCTCGATCTGGAAGGATTTGGACTCGTCCACGCGGCCCTTCAGGCGGTCGAAGGCCCAGAAGGTAATCAGGCCGCGATACTTGTCTTTGTACTCAGCGAGGGGCGCGTATTCCCAGCCGATGGGCGTGGCGTATTGCGGGCCTTCGACGACGTACTCGGTGTTCGGCGTGACGAACGTGCCGCCGTGATCCACGATGGCGTTGGGGTTCTTGATGATCTGCTTGGTGTCGAAGTCGCGCAGGTCAATCACCGCCAGCCGCGCGTTGGCCTTGTCGTTGATGAAGGCGAACTGGCCGTCGTACTCGCCTTTGGTCTCCGAGAGGCCGGGATGGTGGGTGTCGCCCCATTTGATTTCCTTGCCGTCCACATAGCCTTCTTCGAGGACTTTGTCCCCGCTCCCGCCAAAACCGTAGCCCTGCCACGGCTCGGGCGTGAAGACGCCGATGACTTTCAGAATGCGCATGGAGGGCACGCCGAGCACGAGCACCTGCCCCGACTGCCCGCCCGAGGCGATCATGATGTAGGGGTCGAGCTGGCCGGAGGGCGTGTAGGTCTTGAGCGCGGCGTAGATGTCGTCCTGCGTCAATCCGCGCTCGGCGGCGACCGCCGCGGCGTCGGCGGGCAGTCCCCCGCCCGCCGGGGTGGCAGTGGATTTTCTACCACAGGCCGCCAACAACGTTGACAGCAAAAGAAGTACGGTGAGGAGTTTTTTCATGGGTAAGCCTCCTGAAGAGTGGTGGATGGATTCCGTGGGACGACTTTCGCTCCCAAACTAACCCAGATTGTCGCCTAAAACTGTGTCCGGTAGTATGACCGCCGTCATACTGGTGAAAATAGTGACAAATGACATGGTTTTTCCATGAAGAAGATAAGGTAAAGCAGAGAAGCCCTGTCCGCTGTCTCCGAGCCTCACAGCCTGGAAAATAAAAAGGAGCGATCTCATCCGGACCGCTCCCACGATGGCCGTCATACCGACGGCGGCGCATTCGTCCTAAGGTGGTTTACGCCGATGTCGCGCGGGGGGAAGATTAGATTCCGAGGTACGCCTTGCGCACTTCCGGATTGCGCGCGACTTCGCGCGCTGCGCCTTCCAGCGTCACCCGCCCCTCGCTGAACACGAAGGCGTAGTCGCACACGGCCAGCGCCATGTGGACGTTTTGCTCCACCAGCAACATGGTCAGTCCTTCGGCTTTGAGCTTGCCCAGCGTTTCAAATAGACTAAGAGTGAGCACCGGCGAAAGCCCGAGCGAGAGTTCGTCGAACATCAGGATGCGCGGCTCGGACATGATGCCGCGCGCCACCGCCAGCATTTGCTGTTCGCCGCCGCTCAGCGTGCCCGCCGGTTGATTCTGCCGTTCTTTCAAACGCGGGAATATCTCAAAGACGCGGGCCAGGTTGCGTTTGACGTGCGGCGTGGCGCGGCGCGGCGTCGCGCCCATCTCCAGGTTTTCGTACACCGTCATGTCAGTGAACAACTGGCGGCCTTCGGGCACGAGCGACAGACCGAGTTCGGCTTTGGCATGCGCCGAGAGGGCCGTCACGTCGCGCCCGTCGAACGTCACCGTTCCCTGCCACGGGCGCACCAGACCCATCAGCGTCCTGAGCAGGGTGGTCTTGCCCGCGCCGTTCGAGCCGATGAGGGCGGTAAGTTTGCCGGGTTCCAGCCGCAGGCCTGCGCCCCACAGGATTTGCAGTTCGCCGTAGCCGGAGCGGAGGTCGTGGATTTCGAGGAGGGACATGGTTGATCGCAGATTGCAGATTTTGGATTGGCGATTGCAGAGCGTGGAGCCTTCCCAAATCTGCAATCATCAATCTGAAATTCTTAGCTGCTCCGCCAACTTCGGATCGCCCAGATACGCTTCGATCACTTTCGGGTTCTGCGAGACTTCTGCGGGTGTGCCCTCGGCGATCTGCTCGCCGAAGTCAAGCACGATCATCCGATCGGAGAGATTCATCACGGCATGCATCACGTGCTCGATCATCAGGATGGTGATGCCCTGATCGCGTATCTTCCGGATCGTCTGCACCATTTCGGCGATCTCGGTCGGGTTGAGGCCGGCCAGCACTTCGTCGAGCAGCAATAGAAAAGGAGTGGCGGCCAAGGCGCGGGCCAGTTCCAGCCGTTTCTTCTGGGCCACGTTTAGGCTCGCCGCCGGAAGGCCAGCGCGCGGCGTCAAGCCGACCAGCGCCATCACCTCTTCGGCGCGCCGGCGGGCCTCGACCAGGCCGGATTTCATGCGCCCAAAGCACGCACCGACCATCACGTTCTCGCGCACCGTCAGTTCGTTGAGCGGCTGAACGATCTGATGGGTGCGTGCCATCCCCATGCGCGCCAGATGGTATGGTTTGGCAGCCGTCACATCTTTGTCCCGGAAGACGACGCGCCCTTCGTCCGGCGGATAGACACCGTTGATGGCGTTGAATAGCGTGGTTTTGCCCGCGCCGTTCGGACCGATGAGTCCCAGAATCTGGTTCTGCGGCAGATCGAAAGTCACCCGGGTCAAGGCCTGTAGGCCGCCGAAGCGTCTGGTCACCCCTTGAACAGAAAGCAGGATCGTCACGCCAGCACCCTCCTCAGTGGAGCAACGCGCCGGCGCAGCAAGCCAATCGCGCCGGCCGGGATGAAGAGCACGATGAGCAGCAATAGAACGCCAGAGACCGACAATTGGATGTCCTTGAAGAAGTCGCTGGTCACCAGATAACCGCGCATACCCTGATAGGCAAAGGCGCCCAGCATCGGGCCGAGCACGGTACCCTGCCCGCCGAGCATGACCATGACCAACAACTCAATGGAGGCGTGTAACGGAAAGGCGTCATGCGGTTCGACGTTGCCGTTCTTGAAGAAGAACAAAGCGCCGACAGCGCCCGGGATGATCGCCGAGAGCACATAGGCCCAGGTTTTTGCGTTGGGAGCCACGACGCCCATGATTTCTGCCGCGTCCTCATTCTCACGGATCGCCTGCAATCCCAGACCGAACTTGGACGTTCGCACGATATGACTCATGCCGATGGCGATGAGGGTCAGCGCCGCCACGAGGTAGAACGACATCTCTAAAGCTTTAGAGGCGCCGCCATACCCCTGATAGACTCTAAAATTCAAGGTCATGCCGATCGGGCCGCCGAACGGATCAAAGTTGTTGATAAAGGCCCTCAACGCTTCGTTGACGCCAATGGTGGCGAGCGCGAAATAGGCGCCGCGCAGTCGCAGAATGGCTGTGCCCAGCAGAAAAGCCAGGAGGCCGGCGGCGAGACCACCGGTCAGCATGGCCGGCCACAAGGACCATTCCATGACGCTGAGCAGATAGAACCCAACGTATCCGCCAAAGCCGTAAAAGACAATGTGCCCGAAACTTACGTAACCCGTGTATCCCAGCAAGATATTCAGGCTGGAGGCCAGCGCCACGGCCTTCAGAATGGTGAAGGCGCTTTCACGATTGGCGGCTTTGCCGGTGATAATCGGCCAGAGAACCAGGGCCGCGACCACCAGAACCGGAAGGATGAGACCGGCGTGTCTTCGCCCGTTGCTCATCGCTTCGCTCCAAAGAGACCGGTAGGACGTATGAGAAGGATCACGACGAACAAGGCGAATTCGATGACGGGCACCCACGAGGTCTCCAGGAAGGCAGGGATTATTCCTTCCAGGAGGCCGAGAATCAGGCCGCCCAGCAGTGCGCCGAGGGGATTGCCCAATCCTCCCAATACGCCGATCACGAAGCTCTTGAGTTCATAGCCGCCACCGGACAGGATACTGAAAGGGAAAAAGGTCGCGATCAGGGCCCCCGAAACGGCGGCGAGCATCGTCCCCAAACCGAAACTCAGGGCCAGGATGCGCGTGGACGGAACACCCATCAGTTCTGCCGCGTCCCGATTGTTGGCGACCGCGCGGATGAATTTTCCCGGTCGCGTCCGGTATAGAAACAGGTACAGCGCGCCTGTGTATAGGATAGCGACGAGCGCCGCGATCAGGCGAGTGCCCAGCAGGGTGATGGGGCCAAGGCGGAAACTGCCCATGTTGAAATCCACATTGTATGGCGACGTCGTGAAGACGGCTGTGCCCAGGCCGATGATGATCATATTCACGGAAAACGTCGCCAGGAGCGATGACAGGTGCGGAGCGTTGATGACGCGATGGACCGCCGCGGCGTAGATCAATATGCCCAGCAGCAATCCGAGCGCTGCGATCACGAACAGGCCAATATAGGGATTGATCCCCATCCGGATGAACAAGAAAAACGTTCCAAACATCCCCAGCGCGATGATGGGGCCATGGGACAGGTTGATGACGTTCATGACGCCCCAAATCAGGGTTAGGCCCATGGCCGCCAGCCCATACACGAGACCCAGAAGGATTCCGTCTGGAAGGGACGCTAAGAGAAGGCTAACCTGCTGCATGCTCAACTCCCGGAAGCGAGAGTAGACGCCTCCCCTCAGGGGAATCTCTGAGGAGAGGCGTCGCGATACCAACCTACTACGGAGCCGGAACCGGGTAGAGCGGATCTGCCGTGGCAACATCCGCAGGCCAAATGACCTCGCGAACAAGCTCGCCCGCGTCGCTCTTCTGCCACTGGGCGACTACCATTTCGTGGCTGATCTGCAAGCCGTGCGCTTCGGGGGTGGTGTCAAACTGAATGCCGCCGTAGAACGTGAAGATGTTCATGGCTTCCAAAGCCGCCTTCACCTTCTCCGGATCCGCCGAGCCGGCGTCGAGCATGGCCTTCTGCAAAAGCAGGCCGGCAGCGTAACCACCGGCGGCGTGGTAGGTCGGCTTGTCGCCAAAGGTAGCCTCGTAGGCCGCCGCAAAATCAGTGCCGCTGGGGCCGTACCACTCAATATTGAGAGCGGCAGCCTCTTCTTCGGTGTGGGTGGCCTTGAGTTCCCACTGGCTGGACGTTGACACGCCCAGCGCGGCGTCACCCAATTCGGGGAACTTCGAGTCAGCCGGGGCGACCAACAGCGAGATGAACTTCAAGCCGACCTTGCGCTCGTACAGTTGCCGCGCGAAGGTGCTACCGTCGGGATAGTGCCCGCCGCCCAAGAGCACCGTCGCGCCTGACTCTGCCAGCTTGTTGATCACCGGGCCGAAGTCCGTGGTGTCGGAGGCATAGCCTTCTTCGAGCACGATCTCGAAGCCTTGCGATTCAAGGTAAGGCTTGAGGCCGCTCACGACGCTGGTAGAGAACTTGTCGTTCTCGTGTACGATGGCGACCTTGGCTTCAGGATCCAACTGCTTGAGCATGTCCACGGTGCTGATCAGGTACAGGCTGCCGGGAGTGTATAACTGAAAGACGTTGGCATAGCCCTGTTTGTAGGCGTCATCTTCCGCTGCGCCCACAGTAATCATGACCTTGCCGTTCTGCTCGGCGATGATTGCCGCCGCCGCCGTCAGGCCCGATGAATAGGGGCTGATCAGGAAGTCCGCATTGTCCTCGGTAATGAGACGCGTGTAGAGTTCCTGCACGCGCTCCTTGGTGGATTCGTCATCGTAGGTCTGCGCGGCGAATTTGACGAGGGTGCCATCGGCCAGTTCTAGGCCGCCCGCGTCGTTGATCTGGTTCATCCACAGGTTGAAGCCGTTCACCTGGCGCTTGGAAGAGACTTCCTGCGCGCCGGTCAGCGAGGATGTAAAGCCAATCGTGACGGTCTTTTCGACCAGGGTCGGCTCGGCGGGCGCCTGGGTTGGGGCTGCCGTCGCCTGCGGTTCTTCGGCGGTCGCCTTTGGGGGTTCGGTGGGGGCCGTCGTCGGGGCCGCGGTCGTCGCCGCCGGGCCGCAGGCGGCGAGCACGAGCGCCACAATCGCGAAAAGGCTGGTTAAGGCAAGTAGCTTGCGGGACATTGTTGATCTCCTCCAGAGATAGAGTTTGGAATGGGTGCGAGAGAGCAGATTGGCGTGAAGTGGAACAGACATCGCCTCCTTTCGAGGGATGTACCCTGATGCCATTACTCTATCGCCGGAGGCGGAAACAACGCATAAACGCGGGCGGGGGAAATATAAAAAATTTGTGAACCCCTCACCCCCCACCCCGGCGCTACGCGCCACCCCTCACCCCTCTCCTGAGCTTTGCTCAGTTTGCTCAGGAGAGGGGGGAGGGGCCGGGGGTGAGGGGTGAGGTCTACCCCGCGTCGAAGCGATACCCCACGCCATGCTCGGTGAGGAGGTGGTGGGGGTTGAGGGGATCGGCTTCGATCTTCTGGCGCAGGCGGCGGATGTAGACGCGCAGGTATTCGGATTCGTCGCCGTACTCCGCACCCCACACGCGCTGAAGGAGCTCGCGGTGGGTGATGACTTTGCCTGCGTTCCGCATGAAGTAGTGGAGCAGTTCGAACTCGGTGGGGGTGAGCTTGAGCGCCTCGCCGCGCCGGGAGACCAAGTGGGCGGCGGGGTCGAGGGTGAGGTCGCCCGCGCGGAGGACGTGGGCGATGGCGGGGGCGGGCTGGGGTTTGGACCGGCGCAACACGGCACGGACGCGGGCCAGCAGTTCCTCCACGCCGAAGGGCTTGGTGAGGTAGTCATCCGCGCCCAGGTCGAGCGCGGCTACCTTATCTTTCTCTTCGCCGAGCGCGGTGAGGAGGATGATGGGCACGAGCGACGACTGCCGGATGCGGCGCGTGGTCTCCAGCCCGTCCATCGTCGGCATCATCACGTCGAGGATGATCAGGTCGAGCGGCTGAGTGTTGAAGAGGGCGAGCGCCTCCAGCCCGTTGGCCGCCGTGTGCACGGTGAAGCTGCGCGCCTCGAGGTTCTTGCGGATGAAATCGCGCAGCGGTTGTTCGTCGTCAACGACGAGGACGGAGGGGCGGGAGGTCATAGGTTGCCGTAGGACAATCTTCCAGATTGTCCGGCAGGAGTGGAAACAAACTGGAAGCTTGTCCTAAGAGTATTTGGAAAACGACCAGTTCCAATCTTCGCGGCGCGAGACGAGGCCAGCGGCAACTGGATTGTTCAACACGTAGCTGACGATGCGCCGCCATTCGGGTTCGTCGCGCACAGCGTGGTCATAGCTTTCGTGCTGCCAGAAAGCTCCTTCGCGACCGAGCAGTTGATTGGCCTCTTGCGCGGTGTAGCTTTTGAGTGAGTGCATGATCGCCGACATGGCGTGATAGCTGCTATCCGGTTTCGGCAAGGGGGTGTAGATCAGATGAACGTGGTTGGGCATGATGCAGAAAGCTTCCAGATCATACTTCCGCCCGTTGAGGTGGTGAAGACTGTCAGTAACTATAGCCGCCACACGCGAATCGCGCAACCAAAATGGGCCGGACCGAGCTGTATCCAATGCCCTATCCCACCTGCCAAAGAGGCGGCGCTGTTCTTCGTGGGCACGACGGCGGCGTTCTTGCGGGTCAGGGATTCTTTCGAGCGACCGGTCTACGCGTTCACTTTCTTCAAGCAACCGTTGCAGAACCTCGGCGGGGATTGAGTCGGCAAGGCGAAAGGTAATGAACAGCGTGGCACCAAGCGGCTGGATGTGTGGAAGATGACGCCGGTAAAAGAGCTGGTAATCGAGCCTGCTCATAATTTGTAGAACAATCTTCCAAATTGTCCGGCGGGGACAAGCCGGAGGCTTGTCCTACGAGATGGACAAGCTGTCTTATCCGATGGGCAATGTGAATGCAAAAACCGCCCCCTTTTCCGACGGTTCCACCCAGATCCGCCCGCCGTGCGCTTCGACGAAACCCTTACAGATGGCGAGGCCCAGCCCGGCCCCGCTCGCTTGCCGTGCAAAGCCGTCCTCAATGCGGTAGAAGCGGTCGAAGATTTTTTCGCGGTGCTCGGACGGGATGCCGGGGCCGTCGTCGGCGACACGAACGAGCAGATGGCCGTCCAAGTGCTCCGCGTTGAGGCGGATGGGCGCATCGGGCGGCGAGTATTTGGCGGCGTTCTCAAGCAGGTTGCGCAGGACGGCTTCGATGCGCGGCGGGTCGGCGTGGAAGAGGGGGAGGTTGGGCGGGAGGGTGAGGCCGAGGCGCGCGCCGAGCGGAGGGCGCACGCGGGCGGCGGCTCGGCCGACGAGCGGGGCCAGCGCGCACGGCTCGCGATGGACGACGAACGTCCCGGCCTGAATCTTCGAGAGGTCGAGCAGGTCGGTGACGAGGGCACTCAGGCGGTCGGTCTCGGCGGAGGCGACTTCGAGGAACTCGCGCTGGGCGGCGGCGTCCCATTGCACGTCGTCGGCTAGGAGCGAGGTGATGTTGCCCTTGATGACGGCCAGCGGCGTGCGAAGCTCGTGCGAGACCGTGGCGATGAGGGCAGACTTCATGCGGTCGAGCTCTTTATCGCCGGTCACGTCAAGCCACAATTGGCCGCGCCCAATGAGCTGGCCGTGCTCGTCGGTCACATCGAATGATTGCAGACGGAGGTCGAGGGTGCGACCGTTGTGGTGAATAGAGAGCTCAGTGTGGGGCGAGATTGAATCTCGCCCTCCGGCGTGGGCAAGGAGTTTATCATGCAGGGAGCCGGCGGTGTGCGCGGCAATGTCTTCAGGGGCGACGCCGGCGAGCTCGAGGATGCGGCGGTTGCAATACAGGATGCGCCCGTCCGAGCTTTCGAGGATGAGGCCGTCGCCAAGCGATTGCACGAGGGCCTCGAGCGTGCGGGTCTGCTCGCGGAGTTTTTCGTCGGTCAGCGCGAACAGGCTGGCGTTCTCAATGGCCATCGCGGCGTGGTTGGCGAAGTTGACGATGAGGCTGATCTCTTCAGGCGGACAGACGTGCGGCTCGCGCCAGTACACGAGGAGCGCGGACGGGGGGGCGTGCGGCGTGATGAGCGGCGCGGCCATCAAGGCGCGGTAGCCCTCGGCGCGGGCGCGTTCGCGCAGGGAGGCCGGATAGTCCGGTTCGGCTTCGGTGTCGCTCACCAGAACCGGCTGGCCTTCGAGGATGGCGCGCACGGAGGGAAAGATCGGCCCGGCGGCGACGCTGCGATTGCGGATGCGGCGGATGTATTCCTCCGAGAGGCCGCGCGCAGTGCGGAGGCGCAGTTCGTTGGCGCGCTCGTCGAGGGCGATGATGGCGCACATGTCCACGCCCAGCAGGCGCTGAACCTGTTCGAGGATGATGTCGAGCACCCGCTGGGAGTCGAGGGTGGAAACGACGGCGGTGCTGGTCTCGAGCAGCGTGGAGAGTTCGGCGAAACGGCGCTCGATGTCGCGCTCCATCTGTGTGAGGGCGCGGACGAGGCGGCCCATCTGGTCGGACCGGTCGGAGTGCGGGGCGAGTTGGGCGTGATGTGTCGGCTTCACCGCTCGTTGGCTGATGGCGGCGCTGAAGGCGGCCAGGCGCTCGAGCGGCGCGATGACGCGGCGCGAGAGCATCATCCAGAAGAACAGCCCGCCGACGAGAAAGACGCCGATGGCCACGAGCAGGCCGTTGTGAAAGGCGCGCGGCGAGGCGAAGGCATGGGCGGCGGGGTGCTGGACGACGGCGGCCCAACCGGCCGAGGCGATCGGGACGTAGCTGAACAGCCATTCGCGGTCCCCGGAGGCGCGCCCGATGCGCGAGGCAGACTCGCCGCGCAACGCGGCGTCGGTTTCGGTCGGGAAGTCCGCGCGGGCGTCGGTGAGGAGTGCGTTCGGCTCCGAGTCGGCGACGATCTGGCCGGTGGCGTCGAGGATGCTCACGCGTAACCCGGAGGTCGGATCGGAGGCAATCTGCGCGAGGGTGGAGGAAAGCTGTTGCAGGTCGAGATTGGTCGCGACGACGCCGAGGAAATTGCCGTCTGTGTCGCGCACGGGCATGACGGCGGTGGCGACGGGCCGGTCAGTGGTGGGCGAGATGCGCCCCTCGGACATGAGAGGCGTACGCGAGACAAGCGCATCCTTGAAATACTGCCGGTGGGAGAAATCCAGTCCGACGGTACTGCCCGGGCCTTCGGGATAGTGGTAGAGCATGATGCCCCGTGCGTCGAGCAGATAGACAAGGTTGATTTCACTGCGTGCCGTCTTGACGGTGGCGAAGAGTGGTGCGAGGTGGCGCGTGTCCATCGCCTGCACTTCCGGCGCGAGCGAGAGTTCGGCCGCGGTGGTGAGGGCGTTTTGGAGCAACGCATCCGTTTCGAGCGCGATGGAGCGGGCGAGGGCGAGGTCGGCGGCCTGCACGTCGCGCTGGAGGCGTGCACCTGCGAGTGAATCGAAGATCAGCGCGGCGACGATAACCGGCCCGACGAAGAGCAGGTAGAGCGCGAAGAGCTGGAGGCCGAGGTCACGGCGGAAGGGAAGCCAGCGCATGAGGATATTATATGACGAAAGACGGCTCCGCCTCACCCCCAGCCCCTCTCCCGGTGGGAAAAGAGGGAGGCCGCTTCACGAGAAGTCCATAGTCCAAGTTGCGGGCGCTAATGCCGGACGATGATAACTTCCCCGTCGGCGGGCAAGGGCGTTGAAAAAGTCGCGCCGGTCTGGAGATTTAAGATAGTGATGTGATCCATTCGTTCGGGAAGCAGGATTAGCCATTGCCCATCCGGCGTGAGGGACACAAATTGCAGCGTGGGTTCGGGCAGGTCGGCCACGCGGGAGAACGTGAGGGATTGCATATCCAACCACCACAGGCCGTATGACTCGCCCGCCGTCTGATTCAGGTCACTACCCGCCCGCAGCGAGCAGTACCATCCACGGCTATCCCACGACCACAGCGCGCTGTAAATATGGCTAGGCTGTTCGGGGAGATCAAGCCAGCGGAGACGTGGAGTTTGCGCGGCGAGGTCGTAGAACCCCAGCCGGTATTTGAGCCGATTATTCTCGGCGCTGTGGGTAGCAGGGAAAACCAGATAACGACCACTCGGAGAGAGACTTGCGCTCCCGTAGCCATAAGTGCGTTCCGCTTCCTCCCTTGCGGGCAGTATGGTGATGATCTCGCCAGTCCCCACCGAGAACTGCCAGATTTCGCCGAAGCTCGGGTCGCAGCCCACGGGTTGCAGGTAAAGAATGTGGCCATCCGCTGTCTGCCCGACCAGGTGGACATTGCTCTGGCTGGAGAAGATCGTCCGAAATGTACCGCTATCAATCTGATATTGACCGACAATGCCTCCGAAGCCTGTTGCGCCACAACTGCTCTCGACAACGTTGAGGTATAGAAGCGCCCTGTGATCGAGACTCACCATCAGTTGCCCGAAGAGTGCTGGCTTCTTGAATTGCACGGCGAATTCGTTTGTGCCATCACTCAGCCCCACGCGCTGAATGCCCTGCTCGCGCCAGATGAAGACATCATCGCCAACTTGCAGCGCGTCTCTGGCCCGCCCCGCATCCGGCAGTTCTGCCAGAACGCGCCGTGCGCCGTGCGTGTCTTGCTCAATCAGCGTGTTCTGATAGATGTAGAGGAGGTGGGGCAGTGAGGCGTCGAGTGTTGGCGCGGGCGTCGGCGTGGCTGTAGGAGAGGGAACGGGTATGAGGATGGAAGTGGACGCGGCGGTCACTGTCAACGTGGTGACGACGGTCGGCGAAGTGGTGGGGAGTGGGGACAGTTCGCTGATCGGCGCGGCACACGCGGCGAGCAGGAAAGCGCCGACCAACATCGCCGCGTTGCCGAGCGTAAAAGGATAGAAGCCTTTGAGGAGTTTGGCGGGAAGACGAGAGAGCGCCATATTCCGCTCTCACTCCAGCGCGCGCAGCTTAGGCACAAACACCCAGATCAGCGCGGCGCACCCGAGCGCAATCGCGGCGCTGACCACGACGGCGGACGGCTCGCCTACGCGCTCCGCGACCGCGCCGACCCACAGCGCGCCGATCGGCATCGAGCCGAAAAAGGTCAGGCTGTAAATGCTCATGACCCGCCCGCGCAGCGCATCCAGCGTCAGAGTCTGCACGAGCGCGTTCGCCAGGTTCATGG
>Ga0209109_10001025_pt1 | contig 15399 bp, 8 predicted proteins | sample Rifsed10ft2_FD_184004 | JGI IMG/M metagenome (GOLD analysis project Ga0209109, IMG submission 184004) | Soil microbial communities from Rifle, Colorado, USA - sediment 10ft 2 (version 2) | ecosystem: Environmental > Terrestrial > Deep subsurface > Rock core/Sediment | place: Rifle, Colorado... | reverse complement strand
GTGCCAGTGGTTCTCGAGGGGGAAACCCTCGACGTCGAGACAAACCAGTCGCTGGGGTTTGGGTTCCAGGCCGAGCGTGAAGCGCGACATGATCGACACGCCCAGGCCGGCAAGGATGGCTTCCTTGATCGCTTCGTCGTCGCTCAGCTCCATGCTGATCCTCGGGGTAAGACCGCGCTGCTCGAATAGCGCGATCGCGAGCAGCCGCGTCCCGGATCCGGGTTCGCGCATCAGGAATGGCTCCGTGGCGATGCGCTCGAAGCTGATGTTCCGCGCGCTGGCGAGTGGATGGTCGTCGCGCGCGAAAATCACCAGCGGGTTGGGTAGCAGCGCCTGGGTTACGACGTCTTCCCGGTGGAGCGGCGAGGCGAACAGGTACAGATCATCCTCGTTGCTCGCAAGCCGGTCGATCAACGACTTGCGGTTGTGAATCTCCAGCGACGCCTCCACTCCCGGATAGCGCTGGATGAAGGCGCCGAGCATGCGCGGGGCGAAATACTTGCCCGTCGAGCAGACGGCCAGCCGCAGATGCCCGCTCTCCATGGCGCGCATGCCGTTCAGTGTTTCATCGAGCATGGAAAAGGCGTGAAACACTTCATGACACCCGGCGTAGAGGCGCTGACCCGCGTCCGTCAGGTAGACACGCCTGCCGACCTGTTCGAACAACGGCAGGCCGACCGTATCGGTGAGTTTCTTGATCTGCACCGAGACCGTGGGTTGGGCGATGTGAAGTTCCTCGGCGGCGCGGGTAAGACTTCCCAGTCTCGCACTGGCTTCGAAAACGCGAAGCTGGGGAAGCGTTCCGTGCTTGAGGTAGCGTCGGATTCTTGGCTGCAGCATGGCGATTTCTCCTTCGATCGATTGCCATACCGCCGTGCCGTAAACGCACAGCGGCCTTCACCTCAGGATGAAGGCCGCTTTCTTAAACATGCCTTCACCCGATGGGCAAAGGTCTCGCTTGCACGTTGCCGGCGCGACCGGGGCCGAAACCCGTTTTGACGATCGCGCCACAGCAGCCATCGGCTGCCGAAGCTACTCCCCTTTGGAGGGGGCGCCCAACTTTCATCGGGCTACCAATTAACTATAACTAGCAGAATTGGCGCCGCCGTTCAAGGTTTTCATGGTCGGGCGCAACATTATGAATTGTAATTGCAGTCATTAAGAATCGTACGCAAGCATGCGATTCCTTAATGAAATGCATGACAAATCTCAAATTTTCTTCCCTGCCGCCACTGCCCATACTCTATCTGAACAAACTTGAGACGTCCCGCGCGGTAAACCTTGCTTATAGACCACAGGGTTCAAGAGGAGGTTGCAATGCAAGTCAAAGACTCCCACGCCAAGCCGATTGAAGATATCGTCAGCGGCCTGCAGACGCACCTCGATCGCGGTCTGACCCAGCAAGTGGCGCAGGACCGTCTCCAGAAGGTCGGGGCGAATGAGCTGGCAAAGGAAGAACGCGCCTCGCCGATCACGCTGCTATTCGCCCAGTTCAAGAACACACTCATCATCATCCTTCTCGTTGCCACGATACTCTCCGCGTTGTTGGGGGAAATTGTCGACGCGGTCATCATTTTCGTGATTGTAATGTTCTGCGCCGTTCTCAGCTTCGTTCAGGAATACCGCGCCGACCAGGCGCTTAATGCGCTGAAACGCATGCTGGCGCACACGATCACGGTGCTGCGCGACGGCATCGAGGTGCGCATTCCATCCCGGGAGCTCGTACCCGGAGACATCATGCTCTTGGAGGCGGGCGACCGCATACCGGCCGACGCGCGCCTCGCGGAAATTCATGCGCTCAAATGCGACGAAGCGCCGCTCACGGGAGAGTCTTTCCCCGTCGATAAAATCTCAACGCCGTTGCCGCCCGATGTGGCGGTCGGCGATCGCCGCAATGTTGTTTTTACCGGGACAACGGTGACCTATGGCCGAGGGAAGGCAATCGTAACGAGCACGGGGATGAATACGGAATTCGGCAAGATCGCCGAACAAGTCTCCACTGTAAAGGGGGAACCGTCTCCGCTCGAAAAGCGTACCGCGGAAATCGGTCGCTGGCTGGGGTTGATCGCACTCGGTGTGTGCGGCGTCGCGATCGTGGTCAGTATCGCAAGAGCGTGGATGGGAAACGAACTCAACATCGAGTTGGTATTGACCATGACCATGTTTGCCATCGCGCTCGCGGTGGCCGCGGTCCCGGAAGCACTGGCGGCGATCGTAACCGGTGCGCTCGCTATCGCGATGCACGAGATGGCGAAGCGTAATGCGCTGGTGCGGCGCATGCCCGCCGTGGAAACGCTCGGATGCACGACGGTGATCTGCTCCGACAAGACGGGCACGCTGACCAAGGGCGAGATGACCGCGCGCCGCGTGTACGTGGGTGGCCGCACCAGCGAGGTCAGCGGGGCGGGATACGATCCCGCAGGCAGTTTCAAACCGCCGCTGCCACTGGACGACGACGCGGTGCGGCTCATGTTGACGGGAGGGTTGTTGTGCGGCGATGCCGTATTAAGCGATGACGTTGGACGCTGGTTTGTAAAGGGCGATCCCACGGAAGGCGCGCTTGTCGTATTGGCGGCTAAAGCGGGGCTGCCACAGCACGATACGCGGACGGATGCGCCCAGGATCGCGGAACTGCCATTCAGCTCGGAGCGCAAGCGGATGGCGACGGTGCACCGCATGCCGGACGGACGCCATCTGGCTTTCGTGAAAGGCGCCCCCGAGGTTCTGCTGGAGAGATGCGTTTCGGCGCAGCGCCAAGACCGGCAACAGCCGCTGACCGATGACGCGCGGGCGCAGATCCTCGGCGCAAGCGAAAAGATGGCAAAGGATGCACTGCGTGTGCTGGCGCTGGCGTACAAGGAAGTTGGCACGGACGGACCTCACGACGAGGAGACAGTTGAGGTCGGACTGACGTTCCTCGGGCTGATCGGCATGATGGATCCGCCTCGCGACGAGGCCAAAGAAGCCGTAAAGATTTGCCGTCAGGTGCATATCCGCCCGATCATGATTACGGGGGACCACAAGCTCACCGCGGTAGCGGTGGCTGCGGAAATCGACATCTACCGCGAGGGCGATATGGTGCTCACCGGCGACGATCTCAGCCGCATGAGCGATGAAAAATTTCAGGAAATCGTTGACCGGGTGAGCGTCTATGCGCGCGTGTCACCCATGGACAAGCTCAAGATCGTGCGGGCGTGGAAGAATCGTGGCGAAGTCGTCGCCATGACGGGAGATGGGGTCAACGACGCGCCGGCGCTGAAGCATGCCGACATCGGCATTGCCATGGGAATCAGCGGAACCGATGTAGCGAAGGAAGCCGCTGACATGGTGCTTGGGGACGACAATTTCGCGACGATCGTGCGGGCGATCGAACGCGGCCGCTGGATCTACGACAACATCAAAAAATATCTGACTTATCTGCTGCGTGCCAACATAACGGAAGTAGTCGTGCTGGGCGGTGTCGTGATTGCCGCGGGACCCGAGCTGTTGCCGCTGTTACCCGCCGCGATTCTTTATATCAATTTGGCCACCGACGGCTTGCCGGCCCTGGCCCTTGGACTTTCCCCGCCCGACCGCGACATCATGCAGCGGCCTCCTCGTGATCCGACCGAGAGCGTGTTTTCCCGCGATGTGCGGTTTCTTGTGCTGCTCGGCGTTCTGATCGAGTGCCCGATCTTCTTGTGGATCTACTTCGACAACTATGCCGAGATCGAGGTCGCAAGAACCAAGATCTTCCTCCTCTTCGTTTTTGTCGAGCTGATTATCTCCATGAGTTTCCGGTCGCTGCGACACAGCGTGTTCCAGGCGCCCCCGCACAAATGGCTGTTGCTGGCGATGGCGTGGGAATTCATTTTGTTGGCTGTGCTGATCCAATTTCCGGTCGTGCGCGAGACATTCGGTATCAGGATGCCCACCGGATCCGACCTGGCAATGGCGTTGACCGTCAGCGCGGTGGTGGTGTTCGCTATCGAAATGACCAAGGCATTCTTGAGAGCAACCACGGGGGAGCCGTCCGCAAGACGGTCTCGGTGGATAGACATGGGACAGCTCATGGCTCAATTCCGGAAACGGACCGCAGAGCGTCTGGACACGGGACACGCCCCGCCGTTTCCTAAACCCGTGGGCAGCTTTTCGCAAGGCGCAAGTCTCGCGTCGATCTCGCAACAATTCGCAGGAGGAAACACCATGCTAAAGGTACTTATCCCGGTAGACGGCTCCCCGAATTGCCAGTTCGCGGTGAAGCATGTCATCAAGCAATTCATGAACAACACCGCGATGGAGCTACATTTGCTGAATGTTCAGCCACCGTTCAGCAGTTACATCGCGCGCTTTGTCGGCAAGAAAACACGCCGCGACTACCATCGCGATGAGGCCGAAAAGGCGCTGAGCCCGATTAAACAGATGCTCGATGGCTTCAACATCCCCTACTCGGTGCATGCCGAGGTGGGTGAGAAGGCGAAAACCATCACCGATGCGGCCCGCCGCTTGCGCTGCGTCCACATCGTGATGAGCACGGCACGCAAAAACTCGCTCACTCGCCTGGTCGAGGACTCGGTTACCAACAAGGTGCTTAAACTGACTTCGGTGCCGGTCGAGGTGATTGTGGGCGAAAGCGTATCGAAGTGGGAGCGTTACGGTATTCCAGCCGGTATCGGTGCCGCGCTTCTGCTGCTTTTCGCCGCGGCGGACTGACCAGCCTCGCGCCGAACCGCGATCGCGAAACAATGCGATGCAAGGGGTCGAACACCCCTTGTAACACATATACATTGCTCTCGTCCCGCCATCGTTAAAGCGGGCGGAGCGGAAAGCGAGCGCCGCGTCTTTCTGGCGCAGCCAGGGATTGACCTTTCTCTTCCGAACTTCTCGCCTTGCCGTAATGGATTTGCCCAACTTGTTTTTCCTGCACACGCGCACTTTGATAAAGCGTCCACCGCGTCGCGGGTCTATATGCGACGCCGCTGACCTGAATCGATATAATTGCTGCTGACGACGTGCTATGCATCCCAAGCAGGTAGGAGCTGGCCTTGGAGAGTCCGGTACCGGAAAAACCACGGATACGACAAAGCGACCTGGCGCCACGCAATCGTTTTGACCGCATGGAATGGGCCGGGGCGTTCGGTGATTTCGGGACGCTGATTCCATTCGTTGTCGGCTATATCGGTGTTTTGAAAATGGATCCCTATGGGGTTCTGCTCGCTTTTGGAATCGCCATGGTGGTTTGCGGGGCGTACTACAAGACACCGTTTCCCGTACAGCCGATGAAGGCCATCGGTGCCGTTGCCATCACTCAGGCAGCTCAGACAGCTGTCATTACTCCGGCAGCGGTGTACGGCGCGGGCCTCGCCACCGGGCTGCTTTGGCTCGTCCTGGGACTCACGGGCGCTGCAAGCCGAATCGCGAAGATTGTTTCCCAGCCTGTCATTGTCGGCATTATCCTCGGCCTTGGCATGAGTTTCATGCTCGAAGGCGTGAAAATGATGGCAACGCACTGGGTGATTGCTGCAGTGGGTCTTGCCGGCACGCTGCTGCTTCTTGCCAATCGCCGTGTCCCGGCCATGTTCCTGCTGCTTCTGTTCGGCGCAATCTGCGGCATGATCTTGAATCCCGATGCGGTCCAGGCGCTGACGGCAGCGTCGGTTGAAGTGCGCGCCCCCCGGTTCGTCCTGCTAGAACTGACATGGAACGACCTGCTCATCGGCCTGGTATTTCTTGCATTACCCCAGCTTCCGCTCACACTGGGCAACGCCGTTATTGCAATACGCGAAGAAAACAATCGGCTATTTCCCGATCGCCCGGTGACGGACAAGGGCGTGGCCACCTCTACGGGTCTCATGAACATCGCGGGCGCCGCCGTGGGCGGGGTGCCGATGTGCCACGGCGCGGGCGGCATGGCCGGGCATGTCGCATTCGGCGCGAGAACCGGCGGCGCGCTGATCATTGTCGGCACATTGCTGCTTGTGCTCGCGGTATTCTTCAGCGGCTCCATTGACGCACTCTTTCGCCTTTTCCCCGCCGCGATCTTAGGGGTTATTCTTTTTCTCACCGGTGCCCAGCTGGCGCTGGGGTCTTGCGAGTTCAGCAAGGACAAGGGGGAGCGGTTCGTAACGCTCGTGACGACCGCGTTCGCGATGTGGAATATCGGCGTGGCCTTCCTCGTTGGTATCGCGGGTTGTTACCTCGTCAAGCGAGGGTGGTTGAGGCTTTAAAGTCTTCAGCCCTTGTGGAGGGAAATGCGCAGCGATTGAAATCAACCGGTGCGCATGCCGTGTTAAAGTGATATTCCGCTTATTGCTGTTCCTCAAGCCGGTCGGTGGCGGGCGGCGGGGTGCGCGACAGCGCGCTGATCTCCGCGCGCAGTTCCGGTGTCATGTTCACCCGCATGGAATCCAGCGATGGTTGCAACTGCTCCAGGCTGCGAGCTCCGACGATGGGGCAGGTGACGTCCGGGTGCGCCGCCACCCAGGCGACCGCCAGGCTCACGGGATGCACGCCTTTGGCCTGCGCCAGCTCGGTGAACGCGGCGGCGGTTTCGACCATCCACGCTTCACGGTAGCGGGATGCGTACTCGGGATTGCTGATAATCCTGCCTTTGTCGGGCTTGCGGTTGGGACCGTATTTGCCGCTTAACAGGCCGCCGCCCACCGGGCTGTAGGTGATGACGCCGAGTTCTTCCGCGCGCGCGAGCGGCAGAATCTCGGCCTCCGCCTGGCGTTTCACCAGGTTGTACATGGGTTCGATCACGTCGAAGCGCGGCCAACCGTTTTTCGCGGCGATGCCGAGGCCCTTGGCAATCTGCCAGGCGGCGTAGTTGCTGGCCCCCAGGTACAGCACCTTCCCGTCACTGACGAGTTTCTCCAGCGCGCGCAATGTTTCCTCGAGCGGCGTCATCGGGTCCCAGCGGTGCAGGAAATACACGTCCAGGCGGTCGGTGCCCAGCCGCTTGAGGCTGGCCTCCACGGCGCGGGCGATATAGCGCCGGTTCGCGCCCCGGGCGTTGATGTCCTCAACCATGGGCAAAAAGCACTTGGAGGCGATCACCAGCGCGTCGCGTTCGTTTTTCATCAGCCGTCCCAGGATTTCCTCGGCGCGGCCTTTGCTGTAGGCGTCGGCGCCGTCGAAAAAGTTGATGCCCAGTTCCCGGACGGCGCGGTACATTTTCGTGCTCTCCGCTTCGTCGGCATCGCCGCCGAAAGACATGGTGCCGAAACACAGCGACGACACCTTCACTCCCGTTCTGCCCAGCCACTTGTAGTCCATGACGCCTCCTGAAAGAAGAAGCGCAATATTACAATGTTTTTGACTGGACACGGTGAATCGGGGGGAATTCGTGAATGCTCGGGGCCACGCCAGTTAAAACGGCGCCGAACGTCCGCTTCCGGCCGGCATCCGATTTGTACGGAGTAACGCGGAAACAGCCGACCGGAATAAGCTAAATCGCTGAACAGCCGAGGAAAGCTTCGGCGATAACCGTGCGCGCGGAATTGTAAGCGTGGATGCGGAAGCAGACGGTATCGCCGACGTACAGTCCGAGATCGCGCACCGAGTCGTAGGTCACGGTCGGGGCGGCAGGATTAATGAGACCGGAGTTCGTCGGCAAGTCGGAGACCAAGGCGTTGGCGGCATCGGCGGTTGTGCCGTAGTACACCAGGTAACCCGAAGCGTTATCGCCGAACGGTTGCCAGCCGACCTGCAGCACGCGCGAGGCCATCTGCGATACGGTGAGCGAGGCGACCGATATCCCCGCCGCGCTGGTTCCGGCGACCGCTTCGAGCGCGCCCGGCGTGGGTGGTACGGCGCGGCACTGGCCCGCCAAATCTTGCGCGGCCAGTCCGCTGCCGCACTCAATGACTGTAGGTTCCGGAGTCGGTGAAGTAGGTTCCGGAGACGGCGCAGTAGGTTCCTCAGGCGTAGCGATCGGGTCTTGAGGCAGGACGATAGGTTCCTGCGGTGGGACGATAGGATCCTCAGGCGTAACGACGGGTTCCTGCGGCGGCGCGATCGGATCCTGCGGTGGCACGCTAATACTATTGCCGCCGCTCAAACTGCTCCCGGCGAACAAACTCCCGCCACGGATCATGCTTTCGCTGCAGCCGACGAGCAGCGCCATGGTGATGACCAGCGAGCCGCAAGCGATTCGGTTTACGGATCGCCGCCGCGGGGAACGCGGTTCGATTTGCGCGGTGCGTACCGCCGGAGATAAAGACCAGGAGTCACACCGTAAGGACACGGCGTGAAGCGGTGCGGTCTGCGACTTCCAATCCATGGTTACTTCCCTCGAAGCGACTGTGCTGGCAGCCAGTCCTTAGCAGTCGCACCCTCCCGCACGCTTAAGCATGGCGGACATTCGAGGTACTTCCATTGTTGCTGGATGCATGTAAGCGGCAGACCGACAAGTGGGAAGCGCGGAGGGAATCGAGCGACTGTTGGTAACGCGGTGCAATCGACGTACGCGCGGTATGCACGGCCGGACGGCGCAACGCGACACGAACCCCGGGTGCTACTTGCTGCTCGCGGCTTTCATGAAGATAATCGGGTTCGCGTGCATCTATCCCGTCGCGTGTCGTCACCGCTCGTCATCCCGTGATAAGGTGTGACGATGAATGCCAAGCCCGTCCCATGTCCCGGCTGCGGCAAGCCCGTCGCGGGCAAGTTCTGCAGTCACTGCGGAACGGCCATCGCCTCGACCTGCCCGTCCTGCGGCGCCAAGGTTAAACCCGGCGCGCGCGCGTGCCCCGAGTGCGGCGCATCCCTCGCGGCCCGGATGGAATCCGAACAAGGGAACGCGCGAGCGATCGTGCCGTGGGCCGCGCTCGTCCTCGCGGCGGTCGCCCTGGTCGTTGCGGTAGTGGCCTTGTTTGATCGGGGCGATGGTGCGACGGCAACGGCAAGGTTTTCACCACCCATGTCTTCTAATGTTCCCGCGCCAGACCAGCCGCTGGACCTTGCCGGCATGTCACCGCGGGAGGCGGCGGATCGGTTGTTCAACCGGATCATGGCCGCCAGCGAGAACGGGGATTCCGAGGAAGCACGACGGTTCGCGCCGATGGCCCTTCAAGCCTATGCCAGTCTGGGAACCTTGGACAACGACGCCCGCTATCATGTGGCGTTGATTCATTTGACGGCGGGCGATATCAAAAGCGCTCGCTTGCAACTCGATCAGCTGCGCCAGTCCGTCCCAAAGCATCTCTTGGGTAGCATGCTGGAGCACCAAATCGCCGAACACAGCGGGAACAAAGACGGTGCCGCGCGCTCCTACAAGTCTTTCCTGGCCGCCTACGACGCCGAGATCGCAACGGGGAGAGCCGAGTATCTGGAGCACCGGGGCGGCATCGAGCGCTTCCGCGCGGCGGCGCAAGCCAGCAAGGCAGGAAAGAAATAAACCGGGAAAGTGTCGCTGGGGCCCGCGATCGTGCTGATCCTGCTTATTAATATCTGACGGGCGTTCTTCTCCGGTGCGGCTTTCCTGTTCGGGCGCCTGATCGGTATCATCGCCCAAGCGATGTCCACCTCACCCACGACCATGCACCCCGGCGACCACAAGTTTGACCTGACCCATAACGGCTTCACGCGTCATTACATCGTGCACGTGCCGCCGGGCTACGATGGCGAAATCCCGCTGCCGGTCGTCATCATGTTGCACGGCGGTGGCGGCAAGGCGCGCGGCGCGATGCAAGAGACCGGCTGGTCCGCCAAGGCCGACAAGGAAAACTTCCTCGTGGTGTATCCTGAAGGTTTGCCGCGCGATCCCGCGCGCCGCGCGAGCTTCGCGACGAATCCCCAGCGCTGGGACGAAGGCGCGCGGCGTTCAATCGTGCCCGCTGCGCAAAAGCACATCGACGACAGCGGTTTCATTCATGCCCTGCTGGACGACTTGGGCACCCGGCTGCGCGTGGACCCGCGCCGCATCTACGCCACCGGATTTTCCAACGGCGCCTCGATGACGTTTCGCGCCGGGCGCGAACTGGCCACGCGTCTCGCCGCCATCGCGCCCGTTGCGGGCAGCGACTGGCTCGATGATCCCGTGCTCGCCCGTCCGGTGTCACTCCTTTATATCACCGGCACGCAGGACCCGCTCAACCCCATCGACGGCGGCGAGATCAAATTCGGCGATACCCCCGCCGGCCGGAAACCGCCGGTGCAAGCGTCCATCGACAAGTGGGTGCAGCTGCTTGGTTGCACGGCGGAGCCCAAAGTGATTTACGATCGAGACGGCGTCCGTGGCATCGCCTACACCGCCGGAAAAGAAAATGCCGAAGTGGTTGTTTATACCGTCGCCGGAATGGGGCATTTCTGGCCGGGCGGCATGAGCCATCTGCCGGAGCGCATCATCGGAAAACCCTCCGATGCGATTGACGCCACGGATGTGATCTGGGAATTTTTTCAGCGCCACCCGCGGCCGTAATGCCGGGATGAACTTCCGATCCTGATCCGGTTCCAGGCTCAAAAGATTTCCACGAAGCGGCGGACAAGCGACTGGTGGTACCGCAGCAAGACGATGGCCAAGCGGTATAAACTTGCTGAGACCGCGGTGCTCTAAATTCTCGATTCACGCAATTCGGATACGGGATTGGCAATCCGGTTCCATGCTGATCTTGTGTGTGGCGCGCCTGCCAAGTAGACTATACAGTCTAACCAGCTAACCAGGCGAAATTCCGCTTAGCCCGCTATGTCCACCGTCGTTGAGTTACCCCCAGACACTCGCCAGCGTCTGTTGGAAGCCGCTTGCGATGCCTTCCGCGAAGAAGGTTATCAAGTGAGCATCGACCGCATCGCCGCCCGTGCGCACGTGGCGCGGCAGACGGTGTACAACCACTTTCCCAGCAAGGACGCCCTATTTGCCGAAGCGGTGCGCCATGCCATCCAGTCGGTACTGATAACCCTGGATGGAGACGGCGCTACGCGCGCTACGCTGTTGGCTTTCAGCGAAGCCTACCGGGCAAAGATTCTGAGCGCCGAGGGCATCGCGATCTTCCGCACGCTGACGGCGGAGGCGCCGCGTTTTCCGGCGCTGGCGAAGCAATTCTTCCGCCAGGGGCCGCAGACGACGCGCAAGCGTCTCGCCGAGTATCTCGCGCGGGCCATGGAACAAGGGCGGCTGAAACGGGATGACCCCGATTTCGCCGCCGAGATGCTGACGGCCATGTTGGCGGATTTCGACCGCCTGCGGGGCCTCATGAACCTGCAAACGGATTTGCTCAAGCCCACGAAAACGGCGCAGGTGGTGGATTGCTTCCTGCGCGCCTTTGCTCCCGAAAAGGACATGCCATGAAACGCCTCGCCCGGTTTTTATTTCTGTCCCTGCTCGCCGCTTGCAGTCCGAATGACAAGAGCGGCCCCGCGGGTCCCGGACCCGGCGCCATGCCGCCGCCGGAAGTCGACGTCATGCAGGTGGGCCGCAGCGCCGCGACACTCACTCGGGAACTGCCGGGAAGAGTGATCGCCGTGCGCACGGCGCAGGTGCGGGCGCGCATCGAAGGTATCGTGGAAAAGCGTCTGTTCAAGGAAGGCAGCGACGTGCGCGAGGGCCAGCCGTTGTTCCAGCTGGACGACCGCACCTACCGTACCGCCGCGCAGGCGGCGGAAGCCGACGTCGAGGTAAAAAAACTCAATTTCTCCCGCGTGGAGTCGCTGCTGCCGATCAAGGCGGTGAGCCAGCAGGAAGTGGATCTGGCGCGCGCCGCGCTCAGACAGGCCGAGGCCCAGCTTTCGCGCGCGCGGCAGGATCTGGAAAACACCACCGTGCCCGCGTCCATCTCCGGCCGTATCGGCCGCGCGCTCGTGACCGAAGGCGCCCTGGTGGGCCGGGGAGAGGCGACGCTGCTGGCGGTTATCGAGCAGCTCGACCCGGCGCAGGTGCTCTTCACCCAGCCCAATGCCGAAGTGTTGCGCCTCAAGAGCGCGCTCGCCGATGGGTCGCTGAAAGCGGCGGGAAGCCGGGTCGTCGAACTTATTATGGATGACGGACAGCCCTATCCCAGGAAAGGCCGGCTCATTTTCAGCGACATGAGCGTGGACCCCACCACCGGCTCGGTCACGCTGAAAGCGGAGTTTCCCAATCCCGAACGGTTGTTGTTTCCCGGGACGTTTGTGCGCGTGAAGTTGCCGCAGGGCGTGGCGGAAGGCGTAATCGCCGTGCCCCAGCGGACGGTGCTTTCCGGGCCCGATGGCCAATACGTCCTGCTGGTGGGGCCGGAGAACAAAGTCATGCCGCGCCCGGTGAAAGTCGGGGCCATGGCGGGCACGGACTTCGTCATCGAGGACGGCCTCACGGGCGACGAGACCCTGATCGTGAACGGCGTGCAGAAGGTCCGGCCGGGCGCGGTGGTGAAACCGGTGCCGCTGAAACCGGGCAGCTGACATGGCGCGCTTCTTCATCCATCGGCCCATCTTTGCCTGGGTCATCGCCATCCTGATCCTGCTGGTCGGCGCCATTGCGCTCAAGCATCTGCCGGTGTCCCAGTATCCTTCGGTGGCTCCGCCCCAAGTCGCCTTCAACGTAAATTATCCCGGCGCCTCCGCGCAGGTGATCGAAGACACGGTCATCAAGCTGATCGAGCAGGAGATGAACGGGATCGAGCGTCTGCTTTACATGGAGGCGGCTTCCGAGTTGGGTTCGGGCACGCTGACGCTCACCTTCGAGCCGGGCACCAACATCGATATCGCCTCCGTGGAATCCCAGAACCGTTACAAGCGCGTCGAGGCGCGGCTCCCGGAGGACGTGCGGCGACTCGGGGTGCCGGTGACGAAACCGACGCGCAACTATCTTTTGTTCGTCGCCATCTATTCCAAGGAGCGCAATCTCAACTTCATCGACCTCGGCAGCTTCACGGCGGCCAACGTGCTCGAGCCGCTGCGCCGCGTGCCCGGCGTGGGCGAGGCCATCCTGTTCGGCACCGAATACTCCATGCGCATCTGGCTCAAGCCGGAGCAACTCATCGCCTATGGCCTGACCACCGCCGACGTGAAACGCGCCCTCCAGGCCCAGAGCGTGCAGCTCGCCACCGGCGAGCTCAACCAGGCGCCGAGCGCTCCCGGGGCCCAGGTGAACGCCGTCATCGTCACGCGCGGCCGGCTTTCCACGGCCGAAGAATTCGGCAACGTGATCCTACGGCAGCTTCCCAGCGGGGCCACGGTGAAGGTGAAAGACGTGGCGCGCGTGGAACTCGGTGGCGAAAGTTATGACCGCTACGCCCGCATGGACGGCAGCCCCATCGCCGCGGTCGCCATTCGCGTCGCGCCCGGCGCCAATGCGCTCGAGGTGGCGAAGTCGGTGAAGGCGCGCATGACCGAGCTCGCGCGCTTCTTCCCCCCGGGAATCGACTGGGCCGTGCCCTACGACAGCTCGCGCTTCGTGGAGATCTCTATCTTCGAGGTGTTGCTCACCCTGGGCATCGCCATGGTGCTGGTGTTCGTCGTGATGTACGTGTTCCTCGGGCATTGGCGCACCACCCTGATCCCCGCGGTGGTGGTGCCGGTGGCGCTGGCCGGCGCTTCCGCGGGACTCTATGCCTTCGGTTTTTCCATCAACGTGCTGACGCTGTTCGCCATGGTGCTGGCGATAGGCGTCCTGGTGGACGACGCCATTGTGGTGGTGGAAAACGTGGAGCGCATCATGCGCGAGGAGCGTCTGCCGCCGCTGGCGGCCACGCTCAAGGCCATGGACCAGATCATCGGCGCGATCCTCGGCATCTCCATCGTGCTCTCCGCCGTGTTCATGCCGATGCTGTTCTTCGGCGGTTCCGTGGGCGCCATCTACCGCCAGTTCGCCGCGACCTTGATCCTCACCATGGCGTTCTCGGTGCTGATGGCGCTGTCGCTCACGCCCGCCATGTGCGCGACGCTGCTCAAACCGGGCGAAGCCGAAAAAGACGAAAAGCGCCGGTTCAATATTTTTTTCGGCCGCGTCGTTTCCGGCTATCGCGGACTCACGGCGCGCATCCTGGCCCGCACCGGCCGCTGGGTGGCGATCTATCTCGCCATCGTGGCCGCCACCGGTTGGCTGTTCACCATGATTCCCGGCAGCTTCCTGCCGGACGAAGACCAGGGCTATTTCATTACGCTGGTGCAACTGCCCGCCGGCGCGACCCAGGAGCGCACGGTGGAGGTGCTCTCCCGGGTAGAGCAGTACTACCTGAAGCAACCCGAGGTGGATAAGGTCATCGGCGTGGTGGGGTTTTCCTTCTTCGGCCGGGGGCAGAACGCGGCGATCACGTTCACGCGGCTCAAGGACTGGAATGAGCGCAAGGGGTATGAACATTCGGCGCAGGGTGTGATCGCCCGGGCGATGGGAACCTTCGTGCTCATCAAGGAGGCGATCATCTTCGCGGTGAATCCTCCGCCCATCCCCGAGCTGGGCGCGGTCGGTGGATTCGATTTCCGGTTGCTGGACCGTTCCGGCCAGGGCCGCGATGCGCTGATGAACGTGCGCAATCTCGTGCTCGGCCTGGCGTCGCAGGACCGGCGGCTCGCCGGCGTACGGCCGGAAGGCCAGGAACCCGGACCGCAGGTGTTCCTGGAAATCGATCGGGAGAAGACGCAGGCGCTGCAAATCGACATGGCCGATCTCAACGATACCATCTCGTCCGCCATCGGCGTGGCGTACGTGAACGATTTTGTGCGCGCCGGACGCATCCTCCGGGTGCAAATGCAGGCGGAATCGGATCTGCGCAGGACGCCCAGTGACCTGCTGAAACTCCCGGTGCGGAATCGCCTGGGCGAGATGGTGCTCCTGGGCGAAATCGCGAAACCGGAATGGATCGTCGGGTTGCCCAAGCTCGATCGCTATGATGGTAACTCCTCCATGAAGATCGCCGGCACTCCCGCGCCCGGTTATTCCACGGGCGAGGCGATGCTGGCCATGGAAGAAGTCGCGCAGAATTTGCCGCCCGGTTTCGGCTTCGCATGGTCCGGCACATCTTTCGAAGAGCGGCTCGCCGGCGCCCAGGCGCCGATCCTGTTCGCGCTGTCGCTGCTCGTGGTGTTCCTGGCGCTCGCGGCGCTGTATGAGAGCTGGTCGATTCCGTTCGCCGTGATTCTGGTGGTGCCGCTCGGCATCCTCGGTGCGGTGCTGGCGGTGGACCTTCGCGGGCTGCCCAACGACGTGTTCTTCAAGGTCGGGCTCATCGCCATCATCGGACTCTCCGCCAAGAACGCGATTCTCATCATCGAGTTCGCCCGCAAGCTCCACAATGAAGGCATGGAGCTCGTGGACGCTACGCTGGAGGCGTGCCGGTTGCGGTTAAGACCGATTCTCATGACCAGTTTTGCCTTCATCCTGGGTGTGACGCCGCTCGCGATCTCCACCGGCGCAGGCGCGGCCAGCCCCGGTCCTCGAGGTAGCGCTGTCGCGCGAGCTCCTCGGCGTCGAGGGTCGGTACGACGCCGACGACCATGGGGGTC
>Ga0209109_10001024_pt1 | contig 15402 bp, 14 predicted proteins | sample Rifsed10ft2_FD_184004 | JGI IMG/M metagenome (GOLD analysis project Ga0209109, IMG submission 184004) | Soil microbial communities from Rifle, Colorado, USA - sediment 10ft 2 (version 2) | ecosystem: Environmental > Terrestrial > Deep subsurface > Rock core/Sediment | place: Rifle, Colorado... | reverse complement strand
ACGTATTACACCCTCGAACGCCCGCCGCTGTGGATCATCCCTGCCTGGCCCATCGCCAGCCTGGCGATTGACCGGCTGTACCGCCTGCTGACGCGAATTATCAATCTCCAATTACCAATCTCCAAAATCCTTTACTGGCTCATCTTCCCCGCTTTCTACCTGCTCATGCTGTTCTTCGTCTGGCCCACGCTGAACAAATCCTTTACGTGGATAGCTCTCGGCCTGTGTGCCCTGTTGATCGCGACTCCCACTGATCATCGCGGGGCGGTGCTGACGTTCGCCGCCGGAACCGGGCTGGGCTACTTTCTGGAACGGTGGGGCACGACGCGCGAGTGCTGGACGTACTACACGCGCGAGGCCCCGCCATTCTTCGCGGTGCTCGCCCACGGCATGGCCGCCGTCGCTTTTTGGAGAACAGGCCTGCTCTTCCGCACCGTCCGAACCGAAAGACTGACCCATCTCATCCGTACAAGCCGCTCGCTCACCAGTAAGGAGGAAATACTTCCATGAAAACAGCAGATGTCGTGATTATCGGGGCCGGTGTCATCGGGTGCGCGATTGGTTTTGAGCTGGCGAAGAAAGGCTATCGGGTCGTTCAAATTGACAAGAACCCGGATTCCGGCTTTGGCTCCACCAGCAGTTCGTGCGCCATCGTCCGCGCTCACTATTCAACCTATCAGGGCGTCGCCATGGCCTACGAAGGCTTCTTTTACTGGAAGGATTGGCCCAATTACGCCGGCAGCCACGACGAGCGCGGCCTGGCCAGGTACATGAATTGTGGCAGCATCCTGCTCAAGACCCGGGGCCACAATTACGAGAAAGTGCTGAGTCTGTACCGCGAGATAGGGGTCGAGCACGAGGAATGGACGCTGGACGAATTGAACAAGAAGATGCCGATCTTCAGCACCAAAGCCTTCTACCCGCCCAGCCGCCCGGAGGACCCGACCTTTTGGAACGAGCCGGACGAGGAGATTACCGGGGCAATTTACACCCCTGGTTCCGGCTATGTCAGCGACCCCAAACTGGCGACCCACAACCTGCAGCGGGCCGCGGAAGCGCACGGCGCGCAATACCTGTTCGGGAGAACGGTTACGGAGGTGCGCCGGGACGCCGGGCGGGTGGCGGGGGTCACTCTCGACGGCGGCGAGACGATTGACGCGCCGGTGATCGTCAACGTCGCCGGCCCGCACTCCTTCGTCATCAACCGCCTGGCCGGCGTCGAAGGCGGCATGAAGATCAAGACCCGCGCCCTCCGGCACGAGGTGCATCACGTCCCCTCACCCGCCGGGTTTGATTTCGAGCACGATGGGTATCACACCTCGGATGGCGACAACGGCACCTACTTCCGCCCGGAGGTGGGCAATAGTATCCTGGTCGGAAGCGAAGACCCCGCCTGCGACCCGCAGGTCTGGATCGAGAACCCGGACGTGTTCGACCGGCAGATCTCGGACGCCCAGTGGAAGGCCCAGGTGTACCGGCTGGCGAAACGCATTCCGGGCCTGGGGCTTCCCAACGAGAAGAGAGGCGTGGTGGACTTGTATGATGTGTCGGACGACTGGCTCCCCATCTACGATAAGTCCGACTTGAAGGGCTTCTATATGGCCATCGGGACCAGCGGCAATCAGTTCAAGAATGCGCCGCCGGTCGGTCACGCGATGTCCGAGTTGATTGACCGCTGCGAGAAGGGCCAGGATCACGACCAGAACCCGGTCGTCTTCAAAGCCCGCTATACCGGGTTGAACCTCGACATGAGTTTCTATTCGCGGCGGCGGGAGATCAATGCGGAGAGCAGTTTTTCGGTCAACGGGTGACGAGGGCGTCCGAGTAATTGGACGTACTACACGCGCGAGACCCCGCCATTCTTCGCGGTGCTCGCGCATGGGATGGCGGCGGTGGCGTTCTGGCGCGCGGGATTGTTGTTGAAACTGGCCAGCAAAAGGGTGCAACGGATAAAACCGATGTCTACCCTCATCCGTGTCATCCGCTCCATCCGTTGACCCAACGAGGTAACACATGAGAATCGGCCTCGTCTTCCCCCAAACCGAAATCGGCAACGACCCGGCGGCCATCCGCGATTACGCGCAGACGGCAGAGGGGTTGGGCTTCACGCACATCGTGGCCTACGACCACGTGCTGGGCGCGAACCCCAACCGGCCCGGCGGCTGGAAAGGGCCGTACACACACGAGTCGCCGTTCCACGAGCCGTTCGTGCTGTTCGGCTTCATGGCTGCCGTCACGCAAAAAATCGAGTTCGTCCCCGGCGTCATCATCCTGCCCCAACGGCAGACCGCCCTCGTCGCCAAGCAGGCGGCGGCGCTCGACGTGCTGAGCGGAGGGCGGTTGCGATTGGGGGTCGGCCTCGGCTGGAACGAGGTCGAGTTCATCGCGCTGAATCAGGATTTCCACACCCGGGGCCGCCGCCTCGAAGAACAGGTCACGCTAATGCGGCAACTGTGGACGCAGCCGCTCGTCAACTTCTCCGGCAAGTGGCACGCGATTCCCGACGCCGGGCTGAACCCCCTGCCCGTCCAGCGCCCCATCCCGGTGTGGTTTGGCGGGACGGCGGACGCCGCGCTACGCCGCGCCGCGCGTATCGCCGACGGCTGGCTCATCAACCTCCGCACGATTGACGAGGGCCGCGTCGCGCTCGCCAAACTCGATGGCTTTCTGGCCGAGGCCGGGCGCTCACGCCCCGGTTTCGGCATCGAACCGCGCGTGGCCTACGGCGACGGCAAGCCCGAAGTGTGGGCGACAGCGGTCAACGATTGGAAGGCGATGGGTGCAACGCACCTTTCGTTCAACACGATGGGCAAGGGCTTCAACACGCCCGCCGCGCACCTCGCCGCGATTCGAGCGTTTGCGGAAGCGGTTGGGGTTAGTAAATGAAGTGGAGACCCCGTGCCCCCTCTGGCGATTGACCACGATTACTTGACGCGCACGTTGGCGGATCTGATTCGGATCAACTCCATCAATCCCTCGCTTGTGCCGGGCGGCGCGGGGGAGGCGGAGATCGCGGCCTACGTCGCAGACGCCCTGCGCCGCATCGGCCTGGACGCGGCGACGCACGAACCGGGGCCGGGCCGGATCAGCGTGGTGGGCAAACTCAAAGGCCGGGGCGGCGGGCAGTCGCTGATGCTCAACGCCCACATGGACACCGTGGGGATCGAGAACATGCCCGACCCGTTCTCGGCGGCGATGCACAATGGCCGGATGTATGGCCGGGGCGCTTACGACATGAAGGGCAGCCTCGCGGCGTGCCTGACGGCGGCCAAAGCGTTGACCGACGCGGGGATCGCGCTCGGCGGGGACCTGCTCGTGGCCGCCGTCGCCGACGAGGAATATGCGAGCCTCGGCACTGCCGACGTGATCCAGCATTACAAAGTGGACGCCGCCATCATCACCGAAGCGACCGAGCTGAATATCTGCCTGGCGCACAAAGGCTTCATCTGGCTGGAAGTAGAGACGACAGGCCGCGCTGCGCACGGGAGCCGCTTCGACGAGGGCATTGACGCCAACATGCGCATGGGCCGCTTCCTCGCCGAACTCGAGAAACTGGAAAAAGAGCTGCGGACGCGTAGAGGTCACTTCCTCGTCGGGCCGCCCTCGCTGCACGCGGCGACCCTCACGGGCGGAATGGAATTGAGCATGTACGCGGCCCGGTGCCAGCTGCAAATCGAGCGGCGCACCGTCCCCGGCGAGACCGAAGCGCAGGTCGTGGGCGAGCTGCAAGCCATCATTGACCGATTGGCCGCCGCCGATCCCACGTTCGAGGCCACCCTCAAAACCCTGCTCGTGCGTACGCCTTTTTCCATTGCGCCTGAGGCGGCCATCGTGAAGGCGGTTGGACAGGCCGCTTCCCGCGTGTTGAGCCGTGAGCCAGATTACATGGGTCAGCCGTTCTGGATGGATGCGGCGCTGCTCTCCGCCGCCGGAGTGGAAACGGTCGTCATCGGCCCCATCGGCGCAGGCGCGCACGCGCGTGAAGAATGGGTGGACCTCCAGTCACTCGCGCACCTGGCGCACATCCTGGCGCAGACGGCGATGGATTACTGCCGGTGAGGGTCAACGGATGAAACGGAGGCGCGGATTTTTCTTCATCTGGAATATCCGCTTCATCCGTTGACAAAGAAACTGGCTGAAGAAGGAGTCTCAGCATGCAAGACCGGGCGCGCGTCGTCATCATCGGCGGGGGCATTGTGGGGTGCAGCACTGCATATCACCTGACCAAGCTGGGCTGGCGCGATATTGTGGTGCTCGACCAGGGGCCGCTCTTCCACAACCTCGGCTCCACCTCGCACGCGCCGGGGTTGATGTTCCAGCACAACAACTCCAAGACCGTCTGCACATTGGCGATGTGGGCGGTGGAGACTTATCTGGAATCCGAACGGCTGGCCTCCCATGGCCGCTCGGTGTGGCAGGTGGGGAGCCTGGAAATTTCGCACACGCCCGAACGATGGGAAGAACTCAAGCGCAAGATCGGCAACACCAAGTCGTGGGGGCTGGAGGCGCATCTCCTCGGTCCGGATGAGATCAAGCGGATGATCCCAATCATGGTCACCGATGACCTCTACGGCGCATTCTATGTCCCGACGGATTGCGACGTGAAGGGCGTGGCCGTGTGTGAGACCCTGGCTCAGCACGCGCAGAAGAATGGCGCGGCCACCTTCTATCCGAACACGCCTGTGACCGGAATCGAAGTGAAGAACGGGCGCGTGGTGGCGGCGCAGACTCCGCAAGGCCGTATCGGCGCTGAATCCATCATCTGCACCGCCGGGCTGTGGGGGCCGGTCATCGGCAAGATGGTGGGAGTCCACATCCCCCTCACCCCGTGCCAACACCTGTTCATCAAGACCAAGCCGCTCCCGGAGCTGGCGGGCGAGACTGAGTGGGTGCGCCATCCCATTGTGCGCTATCAGGACAAGGACCTGTACTTCCGCCAGTACGCGGATGCCTACGGCTTTGGCTCGTATCGCCACGACCCGCTCCTCGTCCCCGCCGAAAAACTTCCCAAGGACGATCACCCGGCCATGTTCCCCTTCACCCCGCAACACTTCGAGGAGTCCTGGGAAGATGCCGCCCACCGCATCCCGTGCCTCCGTAACGCTCAAGTGGATATGCAGTTCAACGGGCTGTTCTCCTTCACCCCGGATGGCAATTCCATCCTCGGCGAGACTCCGGACGTGCGCGGCTTTTGGGTGGCGGAGGCGGTGTGGGTGACGCACGCGGGCGGGGTGGGCCGCGCCCTGGCCGAATGGCTGGTGAACGGCGAGCCAACGAGTGACCTGCGCGAGGTGGACATCAATCGCTTTCATCCCCACGCGCCCAGTTGGGCCTACGTCAAAGCGCGCGGGGAGCGGCAGTACGTCGAGGTCTACGACATCCTCCACCAACTCCAGCCAATGGGGAATCCGCGCGGCCTGCGCACGGCGCCGTATCATCAGCGCATGCAAGACCTGGGCGCGGTCTTCTTTGAGAGCGCAGGCTGGGAGAAGCCGCAGTGGTACGAGGCAAACAAGAAGCTCCTGGGCGACCACAAAGGATTGCCCCTGCGGACAGGCTGGGCCGCGCGCTACTGGTCGCCCATCATCGGCGCGGAGCACGAGGCGACGCGCGAGCGCTTGGGTCTCTTCGATTTGACTTCCTTCACCAAGATAGAAGTGACCGGCCCCGGCGCGCTGGCTTTCTTGCAGAGGCTGACCGCCAACCAGATGGACAGGCCTGTGGGGAGCATCACGTACACCTCGATGCTGACTCCCAAAGGCGGCATCAAGGCCGATCTCACGGTGACGCGCCTGGGCGAAGCTCGCTTCTGGGTGATGACCGGCGGGGGCAGCGGCCTGCTCGACCTCGCCTGGCTCCGGCATCACGCGCCCGCCGATGGATCGGTCCACATTCAGAACGTCACTTCCGCTTACGCCGCCGTGGGGTTGTGGGGGCCGAGGGCGCGCGAGGTGGCGCAGTCGGTGTGCGAGAACGATCTATCGAACGCCGCGTTCCCCTACATGACCGCGCACCAGATCTACATCGAGTATCTGCCCGTCACCGCGCTCCGCATCTCGTACGCGGGCGAACTGGGCTGGGAGCTGTACACCCCAACGGAGTACGGCCTGCGGTTGTGGGACATCCTGTGGGAGGCGGGCCAGAAACACGGGATAGCCGCCATTGGCGGAGGCGCGTTCGACTCGCTCCGGCTGGAGAAGGGATATCGCCTGTGGGGTGCGGACCTCCACACCGAGTACAACCCGTTCGAGGCGGGCCTGGACTTTGCGGTGCGGATGAAGAAAGGCGACTTCATCGGGCGCGAGGCGCTGGGCGAGATCAGGAGCAACGGCCTTAAGCGCAAGCTGTGCTGCATGACGCTCGACGATCCGACCGCGGTCATCATGGGCAAGGAGCCGATCTTCGCGCCGGGCGGTGGAGGGGCGCATCATGACGCGCCCGTACTCGGCTACGTCACCAGCGCCAACTACGGCTACACGGTGCGCCAAAGCATCGCCTTTGGCTACCTGCCTGTTGAGTACGCCGCCGAAGGCTCAAAGGCTGAAATCTACTACTACGGCAACCACTACCCGACCACGGTGCGGAAGGAGCCGCTGTATGACCCGGAGAATACAAAACTAAAAGCGTAGCGTAGTCCGTCAGGCGCGCGCCACGCACTACGTTTCCATATGACCTCTCCTGCCACCTACAAACTCATCATCTTCGACAAAGACGGCACGCTGATCCACTTCGACGCGATGTGGGGGGCCTGGGTGACCGAACTCGCGCGGCGATTGGAAGCAGAAACCCGGTTTCTCGGAAGAAACCGGGTTTCTGAACCGGTGACGGACCGGCTGTTCCGGGAAATGGGTTTCGATCCCGTTTCCGGGCGCGTCCTCGCCCACGGGAAACTCGCGGCGACTCCGAATGCCCGCCTGCGCGATCTCACTGTGGATATGCTCCGGGGGATGGGCCTCGCCCCCGAGGCCGCCGAAGCCGCCGTCGCCGCCGCGTGGCACATCCCCGACCCCGTGACCCTCGCCCGCCCCTTCACCGATCTGCGCGCGCTGTTCGGCGGGCTGCGCGAGCGGGGCGTCAAAGTCGCCATCGCCACGACCGACGACCGCGCGCCGACCGAAGCCACGCTCGCCGGGCTGGGGGTGGCGGCGCTCGTGGAGGCGATGGTCTGCGCCGACGACGGCGTGCCGGTCAAGCCTGCGCCGGACATGGTCTTCGCGTTGTGCCGCGCGACGGGCGTCGCCCCGGCGCAGTGTGTCGTCGTCGGGGACACGGCGGCGGATTTGCAAATGGGCCGCGCTGCTGGGGCCGGGTTGGTAGTGGGGGTGCTGTCGGGGGTCAGCTCCGCCGAGGTGCTGAAGCCTTATGCGGATGGGGTGATAGCGTCGGTCGCCGAACTGATAGATAATATGGCCTGACTGCATCTCTCGGAGAGGGTCTATGGCCAGCATCGAAGCCAAACTGGAAGAAATATGGGGGGACCTGTTCTCGGGCGACGCAGCGCGCGTCCGGAAAGTCTGGATGAGGTTGACGGACGAGGAATGCGGCATTGTCCTCCAGCATCTCCAGCAGATGATTGACGATCCGGGCTTTCAGCCTTTGCAGAAAGAATCGGCAGCCACCGCGCTGCGCCTCATCCGGGAGATTGATCAGTAGAGACGCGCCATCTCACTCCGCTTCGCTCCGGGGACTGTCGTGGCGCGTCTCTACCCGGCCCGCTCCGGCAGCGCGAACAACATCAGCGCGCACGCCAGCAGCGCCATCACTGCCCCGAAGTAGAACGGTGCGCCCGGCCCGAACCCGTTCCACCCGAAGGCCCCCTGCCACAAAATCCCGGCGATGAAACTCGCGGGGAACGCGGTCAGGCCAATGGCCGCGTTGAAGAGGCCGTAAGCCGTCCCGCGCTTCTCTGCCGGGACAAGATCGGCGACGAGCGCTTTGGCGACGCCCTCCGTCAGCCCGTAGTAAATTCCATACACCGCCATCAACGCCCACGCCTGCCACCCCGCCGTCACGCTCGCAAACCCGAGATAGATCAGTCCGTACACGGCCCATCCGCCCACGATCAGCCGCCGCCGCCCTACCCGGTCGGAGAGCGCGCCGGCCGGGCCGGACACGAGCGTGTACACTGCGTTGAACGTGATCATCATCCCCAACACACCCAGCACGGGCAGACCCGCCGCCTGCGCGCGCAGGATGAGGAACGCATCCGACGAGTTGCCGAGGGTGAACAGGACGACGATGAAGAGGAACAGTTTGAAGCGCGCGTCGAACGCGGCGAGGGAGAACGAGGGCGCGCGCGCCGCGCGGCGCTCAGTGGGAATGGGTGTTTCCCGCGCCCCCAGCGCCAGCCCGATCACAGCGAGCACCGCCGGGAGGATGCTGAACAACACTAGCGTGTGAAACGTGGAGCGCTCCAGCTTGAGGCCGGCGCGCTGCACGTACCACACCACCCCGAGCGCGACGAGCAGCCCCACCACCGCGCCGGCCGTGTCGCCCGCGCGGTGCAGGCCGAAGGCGAGGCCGCGCTGCTTTTCGTCAATGCTGTCTGCCACGAGCGCGTCGCGCGGCGCGGTGCGGAGGCCCTTCCCCAGCCGGTCTCCGAAGCGCACTCCCAGCACCCATCCCCACGAATTGGCGAAGAACAGGAACGGCTTTGAGAACGCGGAGAGCGCGTACCCGCCGACGGCCAGCCATTTGCGCTGGCCGAGGCGGTCCGAGAGCCAGCCGGAGAAGACTTTCAGCACGCTCGCCGTCGTCTCCGCGATACCTTCAATGAGGCCAATGACGTTTGTCTTTACTCCGAGGACGTTGAACAAGAATAGAGGCAGCAAGTTGGAGAGCATCTCGCTCGACACGTCGGTGAGAAAACTGGTGAGCGTGACCACCCACACGTTGCGCGGGAGCGAAGCGAGGCCGGATTTCCGCGTTGAGGCTGCGAGTTGAGCCATAGGTTTTTCTTTCATCGCAGAGCGCGCAGAGAGCGCGGGGATTGACCGCCATCGGCTGCAAGCCGACGGCTACGCTTGTGAAGCCCGCGCCGCGGGCTTGTGCTCCCCTGAGCCCTTCGTTTTCAACGAATGGTGAAGGTTGACTACTTTCCAAGCCGCTTCTTGAACTCGGCGGAGAGGGCGGGGACGATCTTGAACAGGTCGCCCACCACGCCGTAGCGCGCGAGTTTGAAGATGGGCGCTTCGGCGTCCTTGTTGATGGCGACGATCACCTTGGCCGAGCGCATCCCGGCCTGGTGCTGGATCGCGCCGGAGATGCCGCAGGCGATGTAGAGATCGGGCGAAACGGTCTTGCCGGTCTGCCCGACCTGATGCGCGTAGGGAATCCACCCCGCGTCCACCGCCGCGCGGCTGGCCCCGAGCGCGCCGCCGAGCGTTTGCGCGAGATCGCGCACGGGGGCGAAGCCCTCCGGGCCGCCGACCCCGCGCCCGCCGCTGACGATGATCTTCGCGTCCGCCAGGCTGACCTGCCCCTGCTCGACGGCGTAATCCACGATTTTCGTCGGGATCGCCTCCTCGGCCAGGGCCGCGCTCACGGGCGTGATCGCGCCGTTGCGAGAGGCGTCCGGCTCAGGCTTGGGGAACGCGCGCGGGCGCAGGCTGACGAGTTGCGGGTGGTGCTCGTCACAGGTCACGTCCGACAAAAGCTTCCCGGCATACACCGGGCGCGTGGCGTGGATCGCGCCATTCACGACCTTGAGCCCAATCGCATCGGCAATGGAGCCGGAGTTCAAATCCACCGCGACCAGGCCCAACAGGTCGCGCCCGCGCGTGGTCGCGCCCGCGAGGATGACTTCGGGCTTGTGCTGCTGCGCAAGTTTGACGAGTAATGCACCATAGGCCTCAGCGCGAAAGTCGTCGAGCGTGGCGTCGTCGGCGAGCAGCACCTCGTCCGCGCCGTGCGCGATGACGTCCTGCGCCAGCGACTGCACGCCCTGGCCAAACAGGAGGGCTGTGACGCCACTACCCCCCATCTCGGAGTTGAGCTTACGCGCCGCGCCCACCGCCTCCAGCGAGGCCTGTGCGATTGCGCCTTTGAATTGTTCGATGAAGACCCAGATTTTGTTAGGCATAGTTGGCGTATAGCTGATCGCTTATCGCGTATTGCACATCGCCCTGACAGACCAGCCAGGCGGTATGCGATTGGCGATACGCGATAGGCTAAATAACTTTGTCCGCAATGAGTTTGTCCGCGAGCTTCGCGGCGATCTCTTCGGGCGCGCCTTCGATGAGCTCGACCGCGCCCTCGCGCGCGGGAGGCGGATACACGCTGGGCCAGCGCATGGCCGATCCCGCCGCGCCGATCTTCGCCGGATCGCAACCCAGGTCCGCCGCTGTCCATGTCGGGATCGCCGCTTTAGCCGCTTTGCGAATCCCCATGAAGGACGGGTAGCGCGGCTCGTTGATGTCTTTCACCGTGCCCACCACCGCCGGGAGTTTGCTCGTGACGATTTGCCTGCCCTGCTCCAGCAGCCGCTCGGCTTTGATCGTCTTGGCGGCCGGGTCAAGCTCGGCGATCTTGCTCGTGTAGGTGAGCGGCGGCCAACCCAGCCGGCGCGCCACGCCCACCGGCACCAAGCTCGTGTCCCCGTCAATCGCCTGCCGGCCGAAGAGCACCACCTCCACATCGCCCATCTTCTCGATGGCTTTGGCAAGGGTGTACGAGGTGGCAAGCGCATCCGATCCCTTGAGCGCGGGATCCGAGATCAGGATGCCCTCGTCACACCCCATGGCGATGCAAGTCTTGAGCGCTTCTTTTGCGCTCTCCGGCCCCATGCTGATCGCGGTGGCCTTGCCCCCATGTTTCTCCTTTAGCCGGATGGCTTCCTCAATCGCATACTCGTCCCACGGGTTGACCACCAGGCTGGCGTCTCCCCAGGTGACATGCCCGTTCTCCACGCCGATCTTGGCGGCGGAGTCCGGGGTTTGTTTGACACAGACGACGATGTGCAAGGTAACCTCCCTCTGAGAATCAAAACGGAACGCGGCGCTCCGGAGAGCCGACCGCGTTCCTGATTATACCTTACCGCGTAGCCCAAATCCCGACCGGGGTTATCAACTTCGCAGAGGCGGTGCACATCTCAGGCGTGGCGCACCTGTCTCCATTCAGGGCGTCGTCATGTCCACGGTGGTGTCTTTGCTCTCTTTCCACGTCACGGTCTTCCCGTTCGTCAGCGCGCAAGTCCCCACGCCGCGCACGGCTAGCCTGCCGATGCCGCTCGCCTCCAGGTGCGCCGCCGCGCCACTCAGGGTGAGCTTGATGCCCTTCACGTTTTTGGCCGTCGCGCTTCCGTTCCCGATGTACAGCGTGGTGTCACCGGAAGTGTACTTGACGAAGCCCGAGCCGCGGGAAAAGGTGAGCGTGCCCTTGGAGGGTTTGGTGTGCACCACTGCCCCGGCTTTGGAAGACAACGACATCTCGACAAAGTTGCCGGTGAACACCAGGGTCCCGTTCCCGTCGCAAGTGATCTTCCCGGCTGCCGCGGCTGCCGGCCCCCACGTCCCCAGCAACAGGCTAAGCCCCAGCCAGCCACTGAGAATTCGCGTCCGAGTGTTCATGGTTCATTCTCCTTTTGATGCCAGAGTCTTGCCGTCAATTCTCGTCTCTGAGATTAGGTGAGGATTGTGCGGTTGTAAGATTTGCTGACAAAGTGATTCGCAAACACGAACGGCGAATATAAACAAATTATATCAGAGAGATGACGGCTTATAATGGCGGATTGGGACAACTTCCTATCGCCAAGATTATCTTTTTGCGGTATAACTCATTTTCAACCAAGCCTTGTATATGCAGCAACTCCTGAGGAGAATACTTTCGTGCCCCAAACTTACCGTGCTCTGGTCGTCGAAGATGACGACCTCAACTATAAACTGATGCGCACCATTCTCCGCAGCCTGCCGCTGGAGATGGTCAACGCCTCCACGGGCGCCGAGGCCGTCGCCTTTCTCAAACAGCACATCCCCGATCTGATTTTCCTCGACATCAATTTGCCCGACATGCACGGCTGGGAAATTCTGGATTTCTTCAAGAACGACGCGCGCCTCAGCCGCACGCGCATCATCGTCCTCACCGCGCACAAGGAGCCCGTGCACCGGCTCATCGGCAGCCTGCAGCCCATCGCCGCGTACATGAATAAGCCTGTCCAATCCGATGAGCTGATCCGGCAGGTTCGCCAACTGCTCAACCTGTAATGGGTGATAGCCCTTCGGCCCCCTCCGGCTCCGCTCAGGGCGAGCCCTCAGGGCGAAGCTGGCGCGGGCGCTCGGCGAACGACGGACTGCCCTCGCTTCGCGCCGCGGCCGCGCGCGGCCTCATCCTCGCCGCCCTCATCTTGATTCTTCGCCCCCAGCCCCTGCCGCTCGCCATCCCACAGGCGTTCCGCACGGCTCAGGATAAAACCGCCGAACAGGAGTACGCCGTTGCTGCCGAGGCGCTGGAAAACGCTGCCGCCCGCCTGCCCTACGACGGCTACGTAGCCTATCGCGCCGGGATAGCGGAAATCTCCGCCCAACACTTCGACGCCGCCATCCGCCACCTGCTCGTCTCCGCCGCGATCGAGGGGTGGACGCCGACCAAACGCATCGCGCTCGGGGACGCCTACCTCGGCCGCGGGGAGCGTGTCGTGGCTCTCGCACAGTGGGAACTCGCCCGCAAAGACACGCCCGCTTCGCGCGACGACGGTCTCATCGTCCGCCTCGCCAACAACTACGAGGCGATCGGGCGTTACCCGGAGGCCATCGCCGCGCTCGCCCATCTTGCCGATCTCCGCCCCACCGATCCCCTCGTCCACTATCGCCTCGCGCTGCTCACTGCCGCCACCGCGCCCACAGACGCCCTCGCCCGCCTCACTCTCGTCGCCTCACTTTCGACGGACCTCGCCCCCAATACCCAGGCGCTCGCGCAAGCCATCGAAGCCGGGCGCGCCTCCGGCGACGAGGCCTACACCTTCGGACGCGTCGGCTTTGCGTTTGTCCAACTGAAAGAATGGGGGCTGGCGGAACTCGCGCTCACCCGCGCGGTCACGCTCAACACCGGTTATGCCGACGCCTACGCCTATCTCGGCCTCGCGCAAGACATGCAGGGTAAAGACGGCCTCGCCGCGCACGAACAGGCTATCGCGCTCGCGCCGCAGTCGCCGCTGTCCCAGTACCTCGCCGGCCTGCACTGGCGGCGCGCGGGGAACTCGGAGAAAGCGCTGCCCTATCTCAAGCAGGCGCAGGCGCTCGACCCGCAGAACCCTGCCATCGTCGCCGAAATGGGCGGCGCTTACGCCAGCCTGAACGACCTCGCGCAGGCCGAATTGTGGTTCACCGAAGCGGTGCGGCTCGCCCCGCAAAGTCCGCAGTTCTGGCTGCTGCTCGCGCGCTTCTATACGGACCACGAATACAACGTCGCCGAGCTGGGCCTGCCCGCCGCGCGCATGGCCGCCGGTCTCAATCCCTCCAGCGCCCTCGCCGCCGACGCGCTCGGGTACGCGCTCGTCCTCACGGGCGACCTCGTCAACGGCGAGAAAGCCCTCGAACGCGCGCTCAGCCTCGACCCCAATCTGCCGAGCCTCTATTATCACCTCGGCATCCTCTACGCCGTACAGGGGAAGATCACCGAAGCGCAGGCGGCCTTCAATCACACCCTCGCGCTCGACCCGCAAGGCCCATACGGCGGGCTCGCCCTCAAAGCCCTCGCACAAATCGCGCCCTGACCCCATCGAAGCCATGCTATACTCCTGACGCGAAACGCGAACGGAGCGAAACAGCCATGGGCCGATGTCCACGATTAGGAGCGACGACGCTATCCCTGATATGGATCGCCGCCCTGATCGGGGGATGCGGCCCGGGGCCGGCGCCCCCTACCCTGACGCGCGTCGGCGAGCCGCCTGTGACGCCCGACCTGAGCGGCATCACCGTGCCCTCGGGCCAGCTGCTCTTTCAAGATGATTTCAGCGCCGCGAACAGCGGGTGGGAAGTCTTCGCCGAACCGGAGGCGAGCGCGGCCTACGTTGATGGAGAATACGTGTTGCGACTCAATCGCGCGCCCCTGCGCGCGTGGGGCCTCCTGCAGGACCCCAGCCTGCCCGCCGACCTTATCATCTCGGTCACGGTTTATCCCGGCGCGGGCGCGGCTTCGGGCGGCTACGGCGTCATCTGTCGCTTCGCCGACGACCAGCACTACTATTTCTTTCTGATCACGAGTGCGAGCCAGTTCATCATCGGCAAGCGCAGCGGCGGAACGCAGACCGGGCTGTCGTCGCCCAAGTTTCGGCCCTCGGACGCCATCCTGCCGGGGGACACGCCTAACCGCCTCACGACCGCGTGCGTGGGCAACCGCCTCTCGCTCTCGGTCAACGCCGTGCCCGTCGCCGAAGTCACGGACAATGAGTTTCCCAACGGCGCCGTTGGGTTGGTGGCCGCCGCCACCCGAGGCGAGGGGCTGGAAGCGCGCTTCGACGATGCGGCGATTAACGCGCCGTGAAAAGATGATTGGACGCCGTTACGCTGGCGGTTGTAAACCGCGCCCACAAAATGCACGCAACGCGCGGAGCACGGGACGGGGCAATCGCCGGAACGCTCATATGGAGATATTCGGAATGCACTGCCGGTTTCGCCACTCGCTCCTCCTCGCCGCGTGCGGCGTTGCGCTCGTCCTCACCGCGGCCTGCACCCCCTCCCGCCACCCTACCTACAGCGATCCGAACATCCTGTTCCAAGATGATTTCTCGCAGACCACCAGCGGCTGGGATGCGTACTCGGACTCGGAAAAGACCGCCAACTACGACAACGGGCAATACCTGATTGCCGTGGAACAGACCGGGGTAGACGTGTGGGGGCTGCCCGGTCTGGACCTGACTAACCTGCGCCTCGAAGTGGATACGCACTATGCGGATGGGCCGGAAGACAACGAGTTCGGCGTGATGTGCCGCTACACCCGCGACGGCGACAAGCACAGTTTCTATTTCTTTTTCATCAGCAGCGACGGCTACTACGCTATGGGCAAAGTGGTCAAGAACAAGCGCACCGTCCTGAACCCGACCAGCGGCGAATACCAACCTTCGGACTCGATCAATCCGGACAAGTCCGCCGTCAATCATCTCAGCGCGACGTGCGCCGGGAAGAAAATGTCGCTCGCCGTCAACGGCGCGCCCGTGGGCGAGTTCGAAGACGACGACCTCTCGCACGGCGACATCGGCCTCATCGCAGGTACACTCCTCGACGAAGGCGGAGTGAAGATTCATTTTGATAATCTGGTGGTGAGGAAGCCGTAACGTAATGCGTGGTTCGTATTGCGTAACACACAACGGAATACGCACTACGCAATACCGTCGTCCAATCCACAACATACGATGACAAGGAGCCTCCATGTCCTCCGACTGTCTCTTCTGCAAAATCATCGCCGGGA
>Ga0209109_10001021_pt1 | contig 15411 bp, 12 predicted proteins | sample Rifsed10ft2_FD_184004 | JGI IMG/M metagenome (GOLD analysis project Ga0209109, IMG submission 184004) | Soil microbial communities from Rifle, Colorado, USA - sediment 10ft 2 (version 2) | ecosystem: Environmental > Terrestrial > Deep subsurface > Rock core/Sediment | place: Rifle, Colorado... | reverse complement strand
CGCTTGGGCAAAGGCCGATTCAGGCGCCGTATCTTTCCCCAGGAGTTCTTGTAGTTCCCCGCGCTGGTCGGCGGTGAGATTGGCGGAATGTAACAGCGCGCTGGCCAGGTCCGGACGAGAACTCAAGCGGCCCAGATCCGCCAGCAGTTCCTGTACGGCCGAGGTTGATAAGCGCCGGGCGGCCGCCGGCAGCAACTGAGGCGGGCAACGCCAGTGCTTGGCGAGAGCGAAAGCGATCTCTGGTTTTTCGATGAGGTGTTGGCCACAGTAACGGAATAGCGCGGCTGCGGGCGCATCCCCTTCCAAAGCAGAGGCCAGGGCGGCGAGGGACTGGGAGAGCAGGGCACTGCCGGCGCGCTCACGCACAAGCTCATCCCCGTCTTCGGCCAGCACCGCCAGCAGTTCTGCCCGCTCGGGGGCGATGAGGCCGGCGCTGCCGGAGCAGACGGCCAGCTTGCGTTCCCGACTGCCCCGCCCGGAAACAATCTCCTCATACAGCTCCGAGCTAATTGCGTCCTCCCGTGTCGGTTTGGGGGTTCCGGCGCCCGAGGGTGATTTTGCCCTGCTGCCCCAATGGACCGATGGGCGCCAGAATTTGACCGTTGAGTTCGAGGCGGATGGCCCCGGCGTCCTGTGTTTCTACGGTCAAGGTATTTTTCGCGCTGAAGCTGCGGCTTTCGCCGGCAAGGATGGCGCCGGCAAAAATCTGTTGGCCGTCAGAGAAGACGGTCAGGTAAGTCTCCTGGTCCGCGTCAATCTTGAGTCGCAGCTCGCCGGCCGGGCCCGGCAGAGGGCGAGTGGGCGACTCCGGCGGCGATCCTGTCCAGGGGCTGGGGGTCTGCGGGGAAGTATTCGGGGACGTGCCTGGGTCCACCGGCAAGGTCCAGACCATCGCTGGAACCGCGGGTGGCGCAGGGGCCGCAGGCAGGGCGCTGGCCGCCGCGTTCAGTTCCGCTCGACGCGCGGAAAACCACCGCCAACCGGACCAGCCGGCGCCGGCCAGGGCTAACACCACGGCCATTCCCAGCGCAATCCAGGGGGCCCTTCGCAGGGCGGAGGGTTGCGGCGGCAGCTCGGAGGGGATGGCGGTGGCCCCGGGCGGGCGCATGGCCAGGGTGTACTCGGCCAAGAGGTTTTCTTCCTCCAGGCCCAGGAAACGGGCCACGGTGCGAACGAATCCACGATTGAAAACGCCGCCGGGAAGACGGTCCCAGGCTTCCTTTTCCAGTGCATCGAGGAAGCGCGTGCTGATACGAGTGGCTCCGGCGATTTCCTCCAGCGACACCCCGCGCATCTCCCGCTCGCGCCTCAGGTGCTCGCCAAATCCGGCTTGGGTCATGGGGTGCGGCCGCCCGGGCTGCATTGCCATACTAGGCGGGGCTCGGAGGAAGTGTCAATCCGCAGGCGGAGATGGCGCCCGCGGTACGGGGGCCAACTAGTGCGAAACACGCCAGCGAATCGGTCGTTGCACGGGCTGCGAAACGATGCCTATAATTCTGATGTTGTTGGCCGTGGAAGGCAGTTCGCTGCACATCGAGCCAGGCCCAGGCGCAGAGTGGCGGAGACTAAAAATCTTATAGGCACGGAGCGCCGGCTGAACCCCGTGGTGGGAACCAACCCGCGGGGCGCCGAAGAAGTCGCCGTGTTCCACGAACTGGGCAAGGCCCTCACCTCTTCCTTGCAGCTCGATCAAGTGCTGCGCACCATCATGGAGAAACTGGACGAGTTTCTGCAGCCGGATACCTGGTCGCTGCTGCTGCTGGACCAGGCCAAGCAGGAACTCTATTTTGAGCTGGCCATCGGCAAGAACGCCCAGGCGCTCAAGGACATGCGTATCAAGGTCGGAGAGGGCATCGCCGGGTGGGTGGCTCAGAGCCAGCAGGCAGTGATTGTCGCCGATGTCAGCCGGGACACGCGATTTTTGGCGCAGATGGACGAGAGGACCAAGACCGAGACGCACTCGATTGTGGCCGTCCCGGTCCGTTTCCGCGAAAACTGCCTGGGTGTGATCGAGCTGATCAATTGTGTGGGGGTGGAGGGATTCAATGATCGCGACCTGGCGCTGCTGGAGGCGCTGGCGGATTTCGCGGCCATCGCGCTGGAAAATGCGCGGCACGTGCAGAAGATTCGCGAGTTGACCATCACGGACGACTGCACCAGCTTGTACAACGCGCGCCACATGAATTTTATCCTGGAGACCGAGGTCTACCGTTCGCAGCGGGACGGCTATGAATGTTCACTGGTTTTTCTGGACCTGGACCATTTCAAGACGGTCAACGATACGCATGGACATTTGCTCGGTTCTACGCTGCTGGCGGAGGTCGGCCAGGTTCTGCGCGCCCACTGCAGGGCCATGGATTTTGCGTTCCGGTACGGGGGCGACGAGTTCGTCATTGTGCTGCCGCAGACTTCCAAGGAAAATGCATGCTTGGTGGCCCGGCGGCTGCACAAGCTGATTCGCGAGAGGCTGTGGCTGACCGCCGAAGGGGCCGGCGTGCGAATCACCAGCAGCGCGGGCGTGGCCTCGTATCCCAGCGACGCCAAGTCCAAGGCGGAATTATTGCACTTGGCCGATGAAGCCATGTACGCGGTGAAGAATACGACCCGCGACAATGTCGCCGCGGCCAACCAGGGTGTCCTGCCTGTACTCGGGAATCGCTGAACCTGCCGGGGCGGCCGCGCGCCGCGCCCATTCTTCCGGGTGTCTTGCCGGAGTCCTCTGCTTGCTTCACTTGGTATGGCGTGCTAGTCTCGAACCGCCCAAGACGCGCTGAGGTGCGGTCCAGCGTGGCCAGGCGGGGTTGAGCGGGCGGTCGCCAACGAGGCGTGCATGTCAAATGAAGCGCTGGGAATGATCGAAACCAAAGGCTTGGTGGGCTCGATTGAAGCCGCCGACGCGATGGTGAAGGCGGCCAACGTAATTCTGATTGGCAAAGAATACATCGGAGCGGGATACGTCACGGTGATGGTGCGCGGCGACGTCGGAGCAGTGAAAGCTGCGACCGATGCGGGAGCCGCCGCGGCGCGCCGCGTGGGTGAATTGATTGCTGTGCACGTGATCCCGCGGCCGCACGAGCACGTTGAGAAAATTCTGCCGGGTAGCGGCCAGCCGCCGGCCGCCAAGAAATAGGGCGGCATCGCCCCTCGGCCAGCGAGGCCGGTTCCCGTCCGTGAGGGCACAGCCGCCCGCGGGCGGTCGCGGCTGATGGTGCCTTCGGCCCGCACGGGATGAGTCCTTTGGATCTGCGCGACCGCGATCTCATCTCTCTCCAACAAGCGCGTGATCTGGTGGCCCGCGCTGCCAGTGCGCAGCAAGGGTTCGCCGCTTTTTCCCAGGACCAGGTGGACACCGTGGTCGAGGCCTGTGCGTCGGCGGCCGCCGATGCCGCTGAGGACTTGGCGCGACAGGCGGTGGAGGAGACCGGCTTCGGAAACGTCGCCGACAAAACTACCAAGAACCGTCTGGCGTCGGCGCAGGTGGCCCGGGCGATTCGCGGGCTGCGCACCGTGGGCATCCTGCGCGAGGACCGTGAGAAGGCCATCCTGGAAGTGGCCTCCCCGGTGGGCGTCGTAGCTGCCGTCATTCCCTCCACCAACCCAACCTCCACCGCTATCTATAAGACGCTCATTTCCCTGAAGGCGCAGAACGCCATCGTGCTGAGTCCGCACCCGTCGGCGATTCGTTCGATTTGTGAGACGGCCTCGGTGCTGTCCCGCGCCGCTGTGGCCGCAGGAGCTCCCGAAGGCCTCATCGGGTGCATGCAGCAGACCACGGTGGCCGGAACACGGGAGTTGATGAGCCACCGGCAGACCGGGGTCATTCTAGCCACCGGAGGCACCGGCCTCGTGCGTGCGGCGTACGGATCGGGGAAGCCGGCCTATGGCGTCGGCCCCGGGAATGTTCCGGCGTACATCGAGCGCTCGGCCGACCTGCGCAAGGCCGTGGCAGACATCTTCGCAGGAAAAACGTTCGATTATGGAACCATCTGTTCTTCCGAGCAGGCCATGGTGGTGGAGGAGTCGCTGCGCGAGGCGGCGCTCGAAGAATGCCGCCGGCAGGGCGCTTATTTTCTCTCCTCGGCAGAGGCGGAGAAGATCGGCGCGCTGGTATTTCTACCCGGCACGCACGCGCCCAATACCGGCATTGTGGGGCGGCCCGCAACGGTCATTGCCGGGATGGCTGGGATCAGCGTGCCGCCGGAAACGCGCCTGCTGATGGCGCGGCTTCAGCCCCAGCAGGTGGGGCGCGAATTTCCGCTTTCGGCTGAAAAACTTTCGCCCATACTGGCCTTTTATTCCGTCGCCGGTCTGGACGCCGGAATCGAGCTCTGCCGGCGACTTTTGGAATTTGGCGGGATGGGCCACACCTGCGCGATTCACTCGCGCGATGACGCGGCCATACGCCGCTTCGGCCAGGCCGTTCCGGCGTTCCGCGTTTGCGTGAACACTTCAGCGGTGCACGGTTCGATCGGATATTCCACGAACCTGTTTCCAGCCATGACCCTGGGTTGCGGCGCCCCGGGCGGAAACATCACCTCGGATAACATCGGACCGCAGCACTTGATGAACGTGAAGCGGATTGCCTGGGAGTCTCGGCCGGTCGAGCACCGCACGGTGCCGGCGGAGCAGCGCTTGTCGGGCCAGGCGCAGTCCCGGACGGCGGCGGCATCCGGGAGCGCGACATCCATGAGTACGGCGGGCACGGAGCGCGCGCCGGTCTCCCCGCCTGCTGCCACTCACCCATCGTGCACCGGCGATCCCGTGGCGGCGGGAACATCTGCCGGGTCCGCCAAGCTTCCGCCGGCCTCGGCGATTGCGGCGGAGATTGCCGGGCGTGTGTTCGCCGCTGCCGCCGGAGATCAGGCAGCGTCCACGTCCACTGCAATGTTGCCAGTTTCGCCGGTGCCGGCCATTTCGGCTTCGCCAACCCCGGTTTCGCCGGCCCCGCCGCCGGCGGCTCCGGATAAGCCGGCCTTGGCGGTTTCACCGTTCGTCTGCGAAAGCGATGTGCGACAGGCCATGGCGCGTCACGAGAAGATCCTGATCGGTCCTCGGACAATTTTGACGCCGTCGGCGCGGGATTTGGGAACGGAGCACGAAGTTTTCGTCGAGACCGGCGGCTCCTGACGCGGTTGTGTCCGCGCGAACCTGCTCCTATACTGGTTTTCCGGCCCGGGAGGCGGTCGCTTCATGCGCACCACTGAGGCGGCGCGTTATGCGCGCTGGTCTGCGATGGTCGCGGCCCTGCTGGCCGTCATGGTGGCCGGCGTGTATGCTTCGCGCGCCTGGCAGGCCCGCCAGGTCGAGAAGTCGGCTCCACCCCCGGTGCCGCCCGCCGTGCAGCAGCGTTCCGCTGAATTTTCCTTCTCCAAAGTGGAAGGCAATCACACGCGGTTCATCGTCCGCGCCTCCCGCGCGACGGAATTCAAGGAGGGCGGCCGCAGTTTGCTGGAGGATGTTTGGATCACCGCATTCGGCAATAGCGGTGAGCGATCGGACCAACTGCGCACGCGGGCCTGCGAATATTTCACGCAGACCGGCGCCATCATCTGTCCGGAAGAGGTGCTGATTGACCTGCACAGCACGGGCCAGGCGAATCCGCATTCGGGCGAGGACGCAGCGGCCGATCCTGCTTCGCGCGGCGTGCACATCGTGACCAGCCGGCTTTCTTTCAATCATCAAACCGGGGTGGCCACCAGCGCCCAACCCGTGCAGTTCCGCTTTGCGCAGGGCGAAGGCCGGGCCATCGGCCTGCGTTACGATTCCCAGCGCGGAGAATTGCACTTGCTGCACGACGTCGAACTGGTGCTTCGTTCGCCGGCGGCGGGCGAGCCGTCCGCGGCTGAGCCGCCCACCCGTGAGCCGATGATGGCCTCCAGCCGGGAACTGGTGTATCGGCGAGAGGAGCGGCTGCTCCATCTGTATGGGGCAGCTAAGATGCGCCAGGGCCGGCAGGAACTCCAGGCCGGTCAAATTACACTGGAGTTGGACGCGGAGATGCGCGCTCAGCGTTTGGTGGCCCGGGATCATCCCGAACTGCACAACCCAAACGATCGTTCCGACGTGTCGCTCTCGGCCGATGAACTGGCGGCCCCGTTAGGGCGCGGTGGCCAGCCGGAGCGAGTGATTGCCACCGGCCACGTTGTTCTCAATGCCCGCCGTGCCGGCGGCCAGGACCAACTGCAAGCCGCCTGGTCGGACCTCGAGCTCATCCCAGACACCCAGCAGCCGCGCCATCTCCGAGCGACCGGGGACGTAGAGGTGCAGTCAAGCCTTCCGGACGGATCCAGCCGGCGTCTGCAGACTTCGGCGCTGGAGGTTTTCTTCGTATCTGCGGGCGATTCTTCGGGCCGGGGCGATTCTCGCATCGAACGTGCTACCGCGCTGCCGGCCACCGTCGATTGGCAAATCTCCGATCAAGGTTCTGGCAGACCGCAGGCGGAGAGCATGCGACTGACCGGCCAGCATCTCGAAGGAGACTTTGGCCAAGCCGGCGAGTTGCGCGAGCTTCGGGGCACCGGCGGCGTTGAGGTGCAGAGACGAATGGGCAGCGGCCCGGCGGTGACCTCGACCTCGCGTGAGTTGCTGGCTCTCATGGGACCCGACGGAGAATGGTCGAGTGTGGACCAGAGTGGTGAGGTGCGGCTGAAGAACTCTGCCGGCGCCGCCCAGGGCGACCGCGCGCACTTCGAGCGTGCCAGCGACAGCGTGGCCCTGGCCGGATCGGTCATCATCGCCGATGCTTCGTCGCGGACTCGATCCCACTCCGCGACGTTTCGGCAGGGCGCGAGCGAGCTGCGGGCGGAAGGCAATGTGGCCACTGTTGAGATTGTGGCGGCCTCCGGCGACGCCGGTGGCATTCCGGCTGAGCCGGCCCATGTCTCCTCCGAGCGGCTGGTTGCAGACACGGCCAGCGGACACGCGGTCTATTCCGGCAAAGCGCGGCTGTGGCAGGGCGATTCGGTGATTCAGGCCGACACGATTGATCTTGACCGCGCCCAGCGTACCCTGCTGGCCACGGGAAATGTGCGCGCGGTGTTTCCCCAGGTGCGCCAAACTCCGCCCACTGGGGTCGCCGGGGCTGGCCCTGGGCCGGCCCAGCGCCAGTTCTGGCGGGCCGAGGCCGGCCGCTTGATTTATGAAGAGGGCGAGCGCCGCGCGCGGTTGGAACGGGGCGCCTGGGTCCACTCGGAGGAAGGCTCGATGCGGGCGGACCGCATGGATCTGTTCTTTATTCCGCTGGCCGTTTCCGCCGGAACTGCTTCCGCAGGGCCAGCTTCGCCTTCAGCCCATCCGGGCGCCCGCACCAGCCTGGGCACAGCATTGGCAGGGCAGGAACTGGAGCGGGCGGCAGGTTTCGGTGCGGTCCGGGTGGAAAGCGGCGAACGGACCGGAACCGGGGAGCGTGCGGACTATGGGGCCGCGGAGGGAAAGTTTGTATTGTCGGGGGGCCGCCCGACGCTGAGTGATCGGATTGGAAACTCCACCACAGGCCGTCAATTGACCTTCTTTTTAGCGGATGATAGGATTGTCGTTGATTCGGAGGAAGGTTCGCGAACGCTGACGCTGCACCGGGTCGAGAAATGACGGGATATGCTCAAGCTTCAGGGCGCCGGCCTCAGCAAGTCGTACCGAGGACGAAAGGTTGTTGATGACCTGGGGCTGGAGATCGGGCAGGGCGAAGTAGTCGGCCTGCTGGGACCCAACGGCGCGGGAAAGACAACGACCTTCTACATCCTGGTTGGCTTGTCCTGTCCGGACTCGGGACGCGTCCTTCTCAACGGGGACGATATCACCGACCTCCCCATGTACCTGCGAGCCCGCAGCGGCATCAGCTACCTTCCGCAAGAGCCTTCCGTGTTCCGCCAGTTGACCGTGGAGGAAAACCTCATGGCGGTACTAGAGACTCTGCCGATTTCCTCCGAGCGGCGGCGCAGGCGTACGGAGGAGTTGCTGGCGCAGTTGGGGCTGGAAGCGGTGCGAGACAACCGGGCCTACACTCTTTCCGGCGGCGAGCGACGCCGCTTGGAAATCGCGCGCTCGCTGGTGCTGGAGCCGGCCTTCATGCTCCTGGATGAGCCTTTCTCCGGTATTGATCCTCTCACCGTGGCGGACATCCAGAAGATCATCGCCGGGCTGAGCCGCGCCGGGATCGGCGTACTGGTCACCGACCACCAGGTCCGCGAGACCCTGGCCGTCACCGATCGCGCCTACATCCTCCAACAAGGCCGCATCTTTCGTGCCGGTTCCCCGGCCGAGCTCAGCGAGGATCCCGAAGTGCGGCGCGTTTACCTCGGCCAGCATTTTCGATTGAACTGACGCCCATGAACTGGCTCCAGCCCAAACTCCACCTCAAGGTCTCGCAGAAGCAGATCCTCACCCCGGGCCTGGTGCAGATGGTGAGCGTGCTGGCGCTCAACCGCCTGGAACTGCGCACCATGATCAATCAGGAGATGGTGGCCAACCCCGTGCTCGAGGAGTTTACCGAGGATGGCGTCACCAGCGAAGACTACAGCGAAGAAACTTTTGTCCGCGAGGAAACGGAAAAAGTTCCGGAGACCGAGCCCGCCAATCCCTTTGACGAATTCGATGTGGCGTCGTTCTTCAACCAGTATCTGGATAGCGGCAGCGGAGAGTCCCGCGGCGAACGGGAAGTCATCGAGCGCCCCTCTTTTGAAACCTTTCTCTCCTCTCCCCAGGGATTGAGCGACCATCTGGCCTGGCAGTTGAGCCTCACCGTTTGCAACGAAACGGTGGGGGCCATCGCCGACGTCATCATCGGCAACCTGGACGAAAACGGCTATCTGACGGCTTCTCTCGAAGAGATCGCCAAGAACGGAAACTATTGTCCCGAGGACGTGGAAGAGGCGCTGGCGGTGGTGCAGGAGTTTGATCCTTTGGGCGTGGCCTCCCGCAACTTGCGCGAATGCTTGCTGCTGCAACTGCGCGCCCTGGACCCACAGAATGCTTTGGCCCGCGAGATCGTTTCCGAGTGTTTGCCCAAGCGGCCGCTGGCGGCCACCGACGAAGAGCTGGCCAGCCCGGACAATCCGCTGGCCCGGCTGCTGCAAGCCAATCAACTCAAGGAGATTGCGCGCGCGCTGAACCGCCCGGTGGAATTGGTCAAGCGCGCCATGGACGTCATTCGCGGTCTGGACCCTCGCCCCGGCCTGCGCTACAACAAGACGCAGCCGCGCCTGGTCGAGCCCGACGTCTATTTCCGCAAGATGGATGATGGCTGGCAGGTGTTCATGAACGACGACGACGTGCCGCAGTTGCGGCTCAGCCCCATCTATCGCCGTTTGCTGGCCCGCGATGCTGCAGACCGTGAGGTGCGCAATTACGTCAAGGAGCGGTTTACGGCGGCGCTGCAATTGATGAAGAGCATCGAACAGCGCAAGCACACCATCCTGCGCGTCTGCCAGGTCATCATCCGCCGCCAGCCCGATTTCCTCGAGCACGGCGCCGATCAGCTCAAACCCATGATGATCAAAGAAGTGGCCGAAGAGGTCGGGGTGCACCCTTCTACGGTGAGCCGCGCCGTCTCCAGCAAGTACGCGCACACGCCGCAGGGCGTCATCGAGCTGCGCTCGTTTTTTAGCGAGTCCGTGAACGGGCCCGAGGGCGCGGGCATGTCGCTGCCCACCCTCAAGCGCCTGGTGAAGAAGATGATCGAGGAAGAGGACGGTTCCCATCCGCTCACCGACGATCATATCGCCAAGCGGCTGGCCGACGGCGGCATCCGGGTGACCCGGCGCACGGTGGCCAAGTATCGCGAAGACCTGCGCATCCCCAGCACCCACCAGCGCCGGATCAAGGCGTAGGCGGCCTTGGCCGTGAAGCGACGCGCGGCTCCAGACAGCCGGCAATTGGTCATCCTCACCGGCCTCAGCGGTTCCGGAAAAAGCACGGTCCTCAAGACCTTCGAAGACCTGGGTTACTACTGCGTGGACAACCTGCCGGTGCAGCTCATCCCCGTTTTCAGCGAGCTCCACCTTTACGGCGGCGCCGATATCACCCGCGCCGCTCTGCTGGTGGATGCGCGCGAAGGCGATCAGTTGAAGCGCCTGCCTGCGATCTACCGGCAGATTCACCGCGATGTTTCGGCCACGCTGGTGTTTATCGAAGCCTCCGATGAAGCGCTGCTGCGGCGCTTCAGCGAAACCCGCCGGCCTCACCCGCTGGGTCCGGTACGCGAAGGCTTGCGGCGGGAACGGGAACTCATGGCGCCCATTCGCAAGCTGGCCGACCTGGTCATCGACACCTCTCGTTTCAATGTTCATGAACTCCGCCAGTTCGTGGTCCGCCGCTTCCAGAGCCGCACCCGGCGCGCGCTGATGGTTTCGGTGGTGAGTTTCGGCTATCGCTACGGCGTTCCCGTGGATGCGGACCTGGTTTTCGACGTGCGTTTCTTGCCCAATCCGCATTTCGTGCCGCGCCTGCGCAAGCATTCCGGGAAAAATCCAAAGGTAGCGCGCTACATCCGCTCATTTCCGCAGACCCACCAGTTCCTGCGGCGTCTCGAGAGTTTGCTGGCCTACTTGATCCCGCACTACATTCGCGAGGGCAAGAGCTACCTGACGATCGCGTTGGGCTGCACGGGGGGCCGGCACCGCTCGGTGATGATGGCCGGTTCCATCCGCCGCGCCCTGGCTGCCCGGGGCTATACTGTAAAGGTCGTGCATCGCGACCTGGACCGGGGAATGACGGCTTGACAATCCAGCGCCGGGTTCGTAGCTTGGCCGTTTTCGATAGAGACCGAGGGAGCGAGTGAGTTTCCGCATTACCCTGCAAGAAGTATGGCGCCTGCTGCGGTACGTACGGCCGTATCGCTCGCGCTTGGCCGCCGGGATCGGCGCGCTGGCGCTGGTGGGCTTGGCCGAAGGCCTGGTGGCGCTGATGATTACGCCGCTCTTTGACCGCATCTTGAATCCCGGCAACCCGGATCCGCGCCTCCCGCTGCTCACTTTGCCGTTCACCGGCCGCACGATTTTTCTGAACTCCCTGGCGCCTGGCGGCCCGCAATACGTCTGGGCGGTGTTTGCCGCGGCGCTGCTCATTCTTTTTACCGGCAAGGCCGTGGCGGAGTTTTACGGCGTGCTGAAAGTCCAATCCGTGGGTTTGTACGCCGTCACCGATCTGCGCAACGAGATTTACGAGAAATTGGTGCGCCAGCCCGCCAGCTTCTTTCAGCGGCAGCCGCTGGGGCGCCTGATGTCCGCGGTCATAAACGACGTGGAACGCGTTCGCAACACCCTGTCTGAATCCGTCGCGGTCCTTTGCCGCCAGGCGCTGACGCTCTTCTTTCTGGTGCTGGTTTTGCTGATCACCGATTGGAAGATGGCCCTGGCTTCGATGATTTTGGTGCCGGCGGTGGTCTGGCCGGTGGGCAAGCTGGGGCGGAGGATTCGCCGTTCGGTCGAATCGGGACAGTCCCGCTTGGGCGAGCTGACGCAGATTTTGCAGGAAACCTTCAGCGGCAATCGCGTGGTGAAGGCATTCGGCATGGAGGGCTTTGAAATCCGGCGGTTCCGCGACGCGGCCCGGCGCCTGCTGCGCGACAACCTGCGGGCGGTGCGATTCGCCGTCCTCACTTCACCGTTGATGGACGTGCTGACCGCCGTGGTGGTGGTCCTGGTGCTGCTGTATGCCCGCGGGCAGATCCAGTCGGGCGGGATGACCCTGGGTGCGTTCGGCACTTTTGCCTACGCGCTCTTCCGGGCCTACGAGCCGGTGAAGTCCATCGGCGGCGTGTATCAGCAGTTTGAACAGGCGCACGGCGCAACGGTGCAGGTATTCGATTTTCTCAAGTTGGAGGAAGAGGTTTCAGAGCGTCCCGGCGCGCGCGCGCTGGCGCCGTTTTCGCGCCAGGTGGAATTCGACGGCGCCGGCTTTTGGTACGATCCGGCGTCGCCCGTTCTTCGCGGCATTCATCTCCGCGTGAAAGCCGGCGAGGTGGTGGCCATCGTGGGGTCCAGCGGGGCGGGAAAGACCACGCTGGTGAATCTATTGCCGCGCTTCCACGACGTCACCTCCGGCGCCCTGCGCATCGACGGAGTGGACGTGCGCGAGGCCACGCTCCGCTCGTTGCGCGAGCAGATGGCCATCGTGACGCAGGAGACGGTGCTGTTCAATGACACGGTGTGGAACAATATCTGCTACGGCCAGCCGGATCTGCCCCAGGAACGCGTGTTCGCTGCCGCCCGCGCTGCTCTGGCCCATGATTTCATCCTGGCCCTGCCGCAGGGATATCAGACCGAACTGGGCGATCGCGGAGACCGGTTAAGCGGCGGCGAGCGCCAGCGGCTGGCCATTGCCCGCGCCCTGCTGAAGGATTCGCCCATTCTGATCCTCGATGAAGCCACCTCGGAACTGGACTCTGAATCGGAGCTTTTGGTGCAAAAGGCGCTGGCCAACCTCCTCTCTGGGCGCACGGCTTTCGTGATTGCCCACCGGCTCTCGACCATCCGCCGCGCCGATAAGATCGTAGTGCTGGACGGCGGCGTGATCTCCGAGGCCGGCACGCACCAGGACTTGCTGGCTCGCGGCGGCATCTACGCACGCCTCTATCAGATGCAATTCTCCGGCGTGCATGTCGCGCGGTCGGCGAGCGGTCCAGGGCCGTCATGAAAGCAGCCGCGGCCCGCCAAAGTGTAAAGTCCATGACCGGCTACGCCGAGGCGCGGCGGGAGAGCGATGCCTGGCTGGTTCGCGTGGGACTGCGCAGCGTGAACCATCGGTTTCTGGACTTGCGGTTGCGCCTGCCCGAGGGCCTGGAAAGTTTCGAGCCACCCATTCGGCAATTGCTGCGCGCTCGTCTGCGGCGAGGCCATGTGGAGATGACTCTGCACGTCGAGCCCGCGCGCGGCGCGGCCGTGCAGGTCAACCGGGAAATCGCCGCGGCGTATTTGCGCGTGGTCGAAGATCTGCGGCGCGAATTCAACCTGACGCAGGAGCCGGACTTGGCGGCACTGCTGCGCCTGCCGGGCGTGGTGGCTGCGGCTGGTGTCGCCGGCGGCCCTTTGGGCTCGTTTGGCGACGAGGCCGCGGAGCGATTGCGTCAGCAGGTGTCGGCCTGTTTGGAGCAGGCGGTGGTTCATCTGGAAGAGATGCGCCAGGCCGAAGGGCGCTCTTTGTCCGAAGAGATGCAGCGGCTGCTGGCCGCCGTACAAGACAGGACCGCGCAGATGCAGGTGCTCATCGAGCGCAGCGGTCCGGCCTATGCCCTGCGCTTGAAGATGCGCCTGCAGGAGTTGCTGGCCGGCGCGCCGATGGATCCGGCGCGGTTGGCGCAGGAAGCAGCCCTGCTAGCGGAACGCGCCGATGTCAACGAGGAGCTGGCGCGCTTACAGAGTCACCTCGAGCAGTTCGGACGTCTGGTGGCCGGCGCCGGTGAAATCGGAAAGAGGCTCGATTTCCTGCTGCAGGAGATGCAGCGGGAGGCCAACACGCTGCTGTCGAAGACCCCGGGTCTGGGACCGGAGGGTCTGGCCATCACCGAGCTGGGTCTGCAGATCAAAGCGGAGATCGAAAAGCTTCGCGAACAGGTGCAGAACGTCGAATAGCCATGCCCGACCCTTCTCCCAGAATCATCATTGTCTCCGGGCCGTCGGGCTCCGGAAAATCCACGCTGGTGGAACGGCTGCGCGGGCTGCCCGGCACGATCTTTTCGGTGTCATGTACCACGCGGCCGGCGCGGGCGGCGGAAAGCCCCGGAAAGTGTTATGATTTCATTACCGAGGCTGAATTCCAGCGGCGGGTGGCGCAGGGTGAATTCCTGGAGTACGCTCGCGTGTTCGGCAAGCACTGGTACGGCACGCCGCGCAAGTGGGTGGACGACGCGCGGCGGCAGGGCCTGGACCTGGTGCTCGAAATTGACGTGCAAGGGGCGCTGCAGGTGAAGAAGCAGCTCCCGGATGCGGTGGCGGTTTTCATCGTGCCGCCTTCGCGCCAGGACGTCGAGCAGCGCCTGCGCGCCCGCGGCCAGGACTCGGAAGAAGCCATCGGGCGGCGCCTGGAGCGTGCCCGGCAGGAAATGTCTTGCTGGAACCAGTACGATTTCGTCGTGGTAAACGGCGATCTCGATCGGGCCAGCGAGGACCTTCGCTCCATCGTTGTGGCGTCGCGATGCCGCCGCGACGACAATGAGCAGCGGGTACGCACGATTCTGAATACATTCGGAGGTTCGTAAGCCTATGACAGTTTCCAATCAGCCCCCCGACAGCCTGTTTGCCTATGTGGTCGTGGCCGGCCGGCGCGCCCGGCAGTTGATGTTGGGCGCCATGCCGCTGCTGGCCAATCCACGTTCCCACAAGTCCACGCGCGTGGCCATGGAAGAGCTTAACGCCGGCCAGCTTCAATACGACCTGCCGGAGATTCCCCTCAGTCCCGCGGACAAAGACAGCAAGCGCAGCAAAGAGTAGCGTCAGGAGTCCCATGCGCGTCGTGCTCGGAGTCAGTGGAGGAGTCGCGGCGTACAAGGCCGCCGAGCTGGTCCGCCGGTTGCAGCAGGAGCGGCTGGAGGTCCAGGTGGTGATGACCCGGCATGCGCAGGAGTTCATTGCGCCGCTTACTTTTGCTGCTTTGACGGGACAAAAAGTAATCACCAGCATGTTTGGCGGCGAGGCGCCGGCGAATGTGGATAGCGCCGTCGAGCACATTGGCGTGGCCCAGGCACTGGACGCGCTGGTGATCGCTCCGGCCACGGCCAACACTCTGGCCAAACTGGCGCGAGGCATCGCCGACGATTTCCTGACCACGCTGTACCTGGCGACGGCGGCGCCGGTCATCGTCGCTCCGGCCATGAACGTCAAGATGTGGGACCACCCGGCAACTCAGGAAAATATCGTGATTCTGCGCGCCCGCGGCGTCCGCGTGGTCTCTCCCGACGAGGGCTATCTGGCTTGCGGGATGACCGGCGCGGGACGGCTGGCCGGGGTCGAATCCATCGCCCAAGCGGTGCTGGAAGCGCTGGGCATCCGGCATGACCTGGAGCGCGATGCTGTGCTGGTCACCGCCGGTCCCACCTGTGAGGATCTGGACCCGGTGCGCTACCTGACCAACCGCTCGTCGGGCAAGATGGGCTACGCGCTGGCGGAGGTTGCCGCCCGGCGAGGCGCACGAGTGATGCTGATCAGCGGGCCGACGGGACTGGATGCGCCGGAGGGCGCCGAACGAATCTTAGTTCGCAGCACCGAGGAGATGCACCGCGCCGTGCTGGCGCATCTATCCTCTGCCAGCATCGTCATCATGGCCGCGGCGGTGGCCGACTATCGCCCGATAGCGCCGCGCAGCGAAAAGATCAAGCGCCAATCCGAGCGGCTGACGCTGGAGCTGGAAGCGACACCGGACATTTTGGCCGATGTGTCCGGCATCCGCGGGGAGCGCATTCTGGTGGGCTTTGCGGCGGAG
>Ga0209109_10001020_pt1 | contig 15421 bp, 17 predicted proteins | sample Rifsed10ft2_FD_184004 | JGI IMG/M metagenome (GOLD analysis project Ga0209109, IMG submission 184004) | Soil microbial communities from Rifle, Colorado, USA - sediment 10ft 2 (version 2) | ecosystem: Environmental > Terrestrial > Deep subsurface > Rock core/Sediment | place: Rifle, Colorado... | reverse complement strand
CGAGACGGCTTGGTGGAGAACATGAGCCGGTCGGCTTCGTCCATCATGTCCGCCACCGTCATGCCATCCCGATAGTGGGCAATACCCACGCTGGCCGAGAGCGAAAAATCTTTCCAGTCCTGTTGGCTACCCCAGGCTTGCAATTGCGCCGCAAACCGCGAGGCGGCAACCTTGGCACCCGCTTCCTGGGTCTCCGTGAGAATCACGAGAAACTCGTCGCCGCCGTACCGAATGACGACGTCGCCTGCCCGAAAGTTGTCCCTGAGCATCACCGCCACTTCCCGCAGCACCCGGTCGCCGGTCAGATGGCCGAAGCGGGCGTTGATTTCCTTGAAGCGGTCGAGGTCAAAAAGGAGCAGCGAAAGGGGCTTGACGTGGCGTGACGCTCGGGCCATCTCCCGGCCGAGCACTTCCTCCAGCATGCGCCGGTTGTAGGCACCGGTGAGAGGGTCGAGGAGCGCCAGGGCTCGATTGAACTCCGCTTCGTGCTCGACCTCGAGTATGCTCCACCGCAGCCGCGTAATTTCCCGCCGCTTTTGGATGATGTAAATGTTGAACAGTATAATGAGCGTGACGAATCCGAAAACAAGCTGGGGAAGCAGCCGCGACTGGATGGTGATCGCCCGCAGGCCCCAAAAGACGGAAGGAGCAAGAAAGCTGAAGACGCAGCCGGATACGAGCAGGGTAACGAGCAACAGAATGGAAAAGAGCTGCCAATCTCGCCGGTCGAGTTCCTTCAGCCGGGTGGTGGGATCCTTACCCGAAGCCTTTGCTTTCCCGGTAGTTGAAGCTCCTTGTTTAGCGGCTGGGCCGGGAGATGCCTGGACAACATCCGGGGTTTGTGTGGCCATGTCGGAATCCTGCTATGGGGGAGGAGCAGCGTCCTCAGAGGTGGACAGATTTTAACAGATTGCTATCGTACTGTATCCCCAACTTGTTCTAAGGATAAACATCCATGGAACAGCCGGAAGAGAGCAGAGCGCAATTCTTGTCTTATTTGGTCGCGGCTGGTCTGGAGCCAACCAAATAGGTAATTGGGGCTGCCCATGAGCCGTCTTTTCGGGATTGTAGCGGCCAAGAACCTCCGGGTCAGGTTTGGGCTAGGGAGCCTGACCAAACAGTCAGAGCTTCTAAAGCAGATCAACCCGGACGGCTGGGGCCTGGGATGGGTGGGAAGCGCGGGAAGCGGGGTCGAGAAGAGGGCATTGCCGGTGAAAGGCAGCCCGGGGGTGGAGGAGCATTGGCTCGAAGGGGAGGGAACGCGGTTCATCGGCCATATTCGCCGGGGGACGCGAGGCGGGCGCAGCCAGCGGAATTGCCACCCTTTCCTCTACGGGGGTTGGATTTTTGCCCACAGCGGGCATCTCTTTCCAAAGCTTGAGGCCGCTGTCAGGAAGAGGCTGGGTCACGTTGAGCTCGGGAGCGAGACGGACAGTGAGGCGCTGTTCCGCTGGCTCCTCAAGAGTTTCGAGCCAGGACAACCGGCCGAACAATGGCTTCGCCAGGCGTTGAAGCCGCTGGTTGACGACGGCGAATTTTCAAGCCTCAATTTCATCCTGGCTAGTGACACCGCCTTCTACGCTTTCCGTTTATGTACGCGCTCAGCCGCCTTCTATTCCCTCTATCACCGGGACTGGACCAAAGGCACGCCCCTTGCTGGTGACTCCCAGGAGACTTACACGCGCCTTGAAAGTAAGGGATTGGCCGAATCGGAGGCTATCCTCGTCTGCTCAGAAAGATTGTTGGAAGGGGAATGGGCTGCGTTGGAACAGGGTGAGCTTTTGACCGTCACCGGCGATCTCGAAGTGCAAACCTTCAAACTCTTCTAGAAGCTCTTTTGTAACCCCGGCCCCATCGGTCGTGTCATTCTGCCTCATAGATGAGTCCCGATGAAATCGGGACGAAGAATCTCCCTGGATAGACGCTTCGCCCGGTGCGGCGCGCTTAGTATCACACAGCCCCGCCCGATCGTCCTCCTCGGTTATGTGACAGATTCTAGCGAACTCCGCGATTCTGGAGCTTATGGATCTCGTTGAGGTTGTGAAAGCCGCCGAACAGGGAGCCGGCGACATTGACGGTTTGTGGCAGCCACCAGAGTTTGCGCACCCAACGCCGCTGGCTACGAAGCATCCGCCAGCCAAGGTAGTTTGCGCCACTGGCGCTCACCTGCAGGGCGGCGAAGAGGCCAGCATCGGAGCCGGCCACTGGCCGAAGGAAAGGATTGACTTCGCGTCCGCCGTAGCCATGAAGCAACATGCGAGTGGTGCGAGCGTCAAAGGCAGCGGCAGCCTGGGTGCTGAAGGTGAGGGAAGTCCAGACCATGCGCTCGTTGCGTGAGATGGGGCGAGCTTCGGGCATTCGCAGGATGGGAATCGGGGCTGGCGCGGAGACCAAGGGCGGACTCAGAGGTTGAGGCGCCACCAACAGAGCGAGCGCACTCGGAGACGCTGAAAGCCGCTCCAACGCTGCCGCATCCTCGCCCGGAAACTCCTCGCCCGGCAACGCAGCAACGAGTTGTAGAAGAAGTACTGCGCCGGCAACGGTCATGGGGCCCTCCCGAGGGCTGGGGATGGGCGCCAAGGCTTGCGGTCAATCCGCATCCTTCGCGCTCATGCTCGAAAGTAGCTTCGCCCTACCGCCCGACCAATAGTGCGCGCGATACAAACCGTCCAGAACCCGCGTACCCCTGCATTTCGTACCAAAAACGCTCAAACTAAAGTTTCATGAAAGGAAATGCCGGTGAAAGGCACAGGGCGACTATACCTGCTTCGGGCGACAGCGTTAACGAAAAGTAGCCCTTTGTGACCAACAAGGAACTGAGGTTAGGCCGATCACAACAGCCGCTTCGGCCTCCCGGCCACGAGACATGCTCGGGCAACCCCCCGGCCTCGCCCTGCTATCCTGGCGGGTTTGGAACGACCGAAGATGAAGAGAAGAAGGGTTGCCTTGACAGCTCAAGACCGGGCCAATAGACTCAAAACGTTGAGCGCGCACAAGAAGGGAGCACGCATGCTGCTGCACCGGGATTATGTCCATTACCTGGCCAAGGCGCTGGTGAAGCGCCTATTGGAAGGCCAGATGATCGAAACCGGACAACAGCAGGCGCTGGTCGGCCGCATACGCGCCGCCATGGCCGAGGAGCTGGCGGTGGAAGACCGCGTGAACGAGGAGGTGCGGTCCATCCTCGAACAATATCAAGACGAAATGAGAAGGACCGGGGCCTCCTATCAGGAGATGTACAAGCGCGTCAAGAATCAACTGGTGCGGGAGAAAAAGCTAATCTTGCGATAGGAGTGGGCGTTGCGACTCAGCCGGGAAAAGATTATGAAAATCTCCCACGTTGTCACTGATGAACTCGTGAAGATGGACGAGGTAAACTTCGTCGAGGATCGGAACACCATTCGCCTGGAGATCGTGAAAATTCTTCAGACGCTTCTCAAAGAAGAAGAAAAGATTGATGCCGGCGTCAAGCAGAAAATTGGCTCGCAGAAAAAAGAGATTCCCGAGGGAAGCGCCGAGTACGATATTCTCTATCGGAAATATTACGGCGAAGAGCTGAAGCGGCTGGGGATTATCGCCCGCGAATAGCGCATCGCCTCTCAAAAGGCCGACGGGCGGCCCGCCGCAGCGGGCCGCCCGTTTCCCTTTTCAAGAATTTCCCTTCCGTAGCGCGCCTGGCGCCCGGCCCGGACCAGGGTTAGCTGCCGGGATTGCTGGGAGCGTCAGGGTCTTTGGGTTTGTCCGGCGGTTTGTCCGGCTTGCGCTTGAGAACCGGCCGATCGTCATCGGGGCTGTCGCCCGCCTCCTTTTGAGCCTCGGCATCTTTGTCAGCGCGCTCGCTGCGCTTGCGAAGGGTGGGCCGATCCGGATCGCCTTCTTTTGGTTTGCGGCCCATCTCCAAACGTGCCAGACGAGCCTTGACGGTGCTGAACTCAGAAGTGGTCACGATGTATTCTGGCCGCGAGGGAAGTACCTGGGCAATCTCTTCCTGAGCTTTGACGATGCGCTCGGGTGTGGGCGGATGGGTGGAAAAAGCCTTGGGCACCCGCCCGGGTCGCTTCTTTTCCTCGCCGCGCACTTTCTCAAAGAAAGAGATGAAGGCGTTAGGGTCGTAGCCCGCCTTGTACATGTACTGCAGGCCGAGGAAATCGGCCTCGCGTTCTGCGGAGCGGGAGAATTGCAGGAACTTCAGGGGGATCAGAAAGCTGGCGGCCTGGTGAATGCCGAAGCCGGGCCACCCGCCGATAAAGATCAGCCCGATGCTGGCCAATTGAACCAGTTCGGCCTTGGTGGCGTTCCGGGTGGCGTGGCGGGCGGTGACGTGAGCGATCTCATGAGCCATCACCCCGGCCAGCTCGGCCTCTTCATCGGCGGCCAGCACCAGGCCCGTGTTCACGTAGAAGAAGCCCCCGGGAAGAGCAAAGGCATTGATTTCGTCGGAGTCGATGACCTTGATCGTGAACGGAACCCTGGCGTCTGAATTGCGCACCAGGTTCTGCCCCACCCGATTCACGTACTCCGTGACCACCGGGTCATCCACCAGCTTCGACTGCCGCTCCACTTCCTGAGCCAGGGCTTTGCCGAGGGCTACCTCCCGTTCCAGGGAATAGAAATTGATGCCCTTGCCCACATCGCGGTTTCCGATTTGACTTACGTCGGCTTTCTTTTTCTTGTCGCCGGCCAGCGCCGGCGCACCCGCGAGGCAGCAAGCTACAACAAACCCCAGCAGCCGATCCCTCAGTTTCATGGTCTTGCCTCCTTCAGGGTGAAGCCTTGCGTCGGCAACCCGATTATCCCACTGCCGCCCGCGCCACGCAATGGCGCTACAACCTTAGATGACGCCAAGGCCGCGGGCGTTTCCTGTGGGATCCGGATTGCCTGCTCCTCCGGTGTGAGATAACGCACAGTACCCAAGCCGCCGGAGTACCGTTGACAGCCGAGGATGGCACGGCTAGATTGGGGTTACCTCGGGAGGACAAGCGGTGGCGCGCCGGAAGATTGAACTTGGGCAAATCTGGATCCAGGACGCGACCGGCGACCGCTATCTGCTCACCAAATTTTATAACGAGGCCCTTTCCACCATTGTCGTGATGAGGAAGGTCGGCGCCGAGAAGGAAGTGAGCCTGAAGGTTAAGGCTCGCTGGTCCAGCGAGGGGTTGACGCTACCCGGCTTCACCCTCACCCAGGATGCCATGGTGTTCTGACCCAACCGAATGTTTGCTCACCTTGCCGACATCATCAGCCGCTTCGTCATCGCCGTCATTTCCGCCGGGGGCTATCCGGGGATCGTTCTGCTCATGGCCATCGAGTCGGCGTGCATTCCCTTGCCCTCAGAAGTGATCATGCCATTTTCCGGCTACCTGGTGCTTACTGGCCGGTTCAATCTTTGGGGCACGGCGCTGGCCGGAGCGATTGGCTGCAACGTCGGCTCGATTGTCGCCTACTGGGTCGGGTGGCGCGGTGGCAGGCCCTTCATCGAACGCTACGGAAAGTACCTCCTCATCTCGCGGCGCGAATTGGCCTGGGCCGATCGCTGGTTTGAGCGTTACGGCGAGGCAACGGTTTTTTTTAGCCGCCTCTTGCCTGTTATCCGGACCTTCATTGCGTTTCCGGCGGGCGTCGCCAGGATGAATTTTCTTCGCTTCAACGTCTATACCTTTTTCGGTTCGCTCCCCTGGTGCCTGGGCCTGGCTTACCTCGGGCTGAAGATGGGGGAGAACTGGCCCAGGCTGAGGCACCACTTCGAGCGCGCCGATATCGTCATCGCCGCTGCCATCTTGCTCGGCGTGATTTTCTTCATCTATCGCCATTTGCGCCGCCACTCCTAGCTTGCCTTTTCCGTTTGGAGTGCAGAAGCTTGCTTGCCCTGAGCGGAGTCGAAGGGCTCCCGCTTTCGGAAGGCGGCCGCAAGCCGCCGCACTCCAATTCTGATCATTTGTGAAATTAGTTTTAAATGGATCGGACCGGCATCTTCACGATATCTTCCACCTGGACCATCTCCCGCACCAGAAAAGGCTCGGCGTATTGTGTGCCGATCATCAAGCCGTATTGGCGGACGGTGGCTGAGACCCGTTCCTGGAGCGTGTCCAGCGGCAGGAAAACCTCGCCGTCGTCGCTTTCCTCTTCCGGAGCGAACTGGGACTTGTAGCAAAGAATGGCCTGGCGCCGCCGCTCAAACTGCTCGGTAATATCCACGACAAACGTCGGGCGGACTTCGGCGTACATCGTCGAATAGAGAATCTTGAACGGGCGGTAGGCAGTGCCCTCAAGAGGTAACTTTCTGAGTCCAGCGAGAAAACAAGCCTCGTAGCCTGCGCGGGAGCAGGTGTAGTGGTCCGGGTGGCGGCCTTCCCAGTAGGGCAGGATCACCACCCGGGGGCGAAGCTGGCGGATCTTGTTTCCGATGGCCAGCTTGTTTTCCATGGTCGCTTCCACCCGGGCGTCCGGCAGGCCAAGGCTCTCGCGGAAGCTGGCGCCCATCCCCCGGGCAGCCGCCGCCGCCTCTTGCTGGCGAATTTCGGCTGAACCGCGCGTCCCCATTTCTCCATCCGTCAGGTCGAGGATGCCGGTGCGGTAGCCGATTTGCGCCATCTTGATGAGCGTCCCGCCGCAGGTGAGTTCCACGTCATCCGGGTGGGCGGCGATGGCCAGCACGTCGAGTTGCATGGTCGGAATCCTTTCGCGGGGCTGAATGCAGCAGGATTCTAGAGAACGGCGAGGAGCCCGTCAAATTCGCATGCATCCCTTCCCCATTTGAGTTGTCCCGCGGCGGCGTGGTATCTTCACCGATCCCAATCGAGCCGAGGTAGATAGACGGGGGGCGACATGAGGACGCTCGAGAGTCAGGCAGCGATTGTGACCGGGGCAGCCAGGCGCATGGGGAGAGACATCGCCTTGAAGCTTGCCGAAGCAGGCGCTTCCGTGGCCGTTCACTATTCCCAATCGGCCGAGGAGGCCAGGCAGACGGCGGCTGAAGTCGAACAGCGCGGCGTCAAAAGCCTTCTCCATCGGGCTGATGTTTCCCGTCGAGACGACGCCAGGGGGCTGGTGGAAACGGCGGCGCGCCACTTCGGCCGGCTCGACATTCTGGTCAACAATGCCGGGCTGTTTTTCGAGGGGCGCTACGACCGGCTCACCGAAGAAGACCTGGATCGAATCCTCGGTGTCAACCTGAAGGCTCATCTCTGGACGGTGCAGGCAGCGGCCCCGATCATGAAAAAGCAGGGCCGCGGGCGGATCATCAACATCACTTCCATCGGCGGATTGCTCTCCTGGCCGGCTTATACCCACTATTGCGTCTCCAAGGCTGCCGCCATCATGCTCACCCGCTGCCTCGCCCGCGCCCTTGGCCCGGAAATCACGGTCAACAGCATCGCCCCGGGAACCATTCAATTTCCGGGCGAGCCGCTCGATGAAGACTACGTGCGACGGTCGGCGCTCAAAAGAACGGGGAAGGGAAATGACATCGCCGGCACCGTCCTCTTCCTCGCTTCTGAGGACGCCGCATTCATCACCGGGCAAGTGTTCGTCGTGGATGGCGGCCGAACGCTGGCGTAGCGAAAGGCTCCGGATTCGCGCCTGGAACCGACGCTGCATTCCCGGCGCTGGGCAGCACGGTGATTCTGGTTTCTTCTCATCTCGGCCACAACCCGGCCCGCCTCAATTCTTCAAACGCGCCTCCAAAGTAGCTGCTGTTCCAATATGCTTTCCTGGCGATCTCCCGAGCGACCTCGCGAGCTTCTCGGGCGCTGTTCGCGAATACGATGACGCGCGTGCCTTTGTCCTTGTGGGGCAGCCGGCCATCTTCGTTGGCTTTCTCCGCCTCGCCCACCCGGATGCTCACCGCACCCGGCAGGCTGCCGGCCTCAAACTCAGCCCCGCTTCGCCCGTCAACGAACACCGCCGTCTTGTCACCCCTGAACACGTAGCCAAAACCCTCCAGGTCCGTTTGCACCGTGAGTCCCAGCGCCCGCCAAACCGGGAGACCCAACTGGTACCGCCTCACCCCCGTGTAGCCCCTCTTGACAAGCTGCTCGGAGAGTCGCCGGCTCTTGCCGCAAAAAGGGCCGTTGCAATAGAGGACCATGCCCGTTTTCTTGTCAGGATAACGCTCCACGATTTGTTCCACCTCTTTCTCATACAGGTTGATACTGCCCGGAATGTGCGCAATGGCGTACTCGTTTCGAGACCGCACATCGAGCACGGGCTCATTCCCGCTGGCAAGAATCTTTTCGAGTTCCTCGGTCGTAATCTCCGGCGTCACCGGGTTGGGTTCTTCGAGTGTCGCCTGATGGATATTCAACTTTGACTTTGCCAGGGCAGAGTCTGATGCTCCCATCAACCCTGCTGCCGCAAGCGCGAAGTGCAAGACAAGCGTCACCAGGAAAAAGCCTGTCGGTTTCATCGTTTACGCTCCTCAGAATAAAGCATCCTGCCTTTCATTGAAGGGCAGAACCATCACGGCCGGGGTAGGGCTCCACTTCGCCACAAGCGATTTTTCGAACCAATTCCAGATCAGCTTCGAGAAAATCGTATTCGAGTAGATGCGCCGGTTCCACCCAGGCCATGGCTTCAAAGGCAAGGTTTTTAATCTCGCCCGCAAACCCCCGAACAGCAAAAAATAGGATCTCGAATTCTTCGCTCGTGGCGCTTCCGCCTGGGCCGGACGGTGAACCGCCGGCGTCGTAGGCGTGGCGCGTTTTTTCGACCAAATGCCCCACGTCGGCCTCGACCCCCAGCTCTTCTTTGATTTCGCGGACCACTGCCTGCTCGGGCGGCTCGCCGGGGAGCACTTTGCCGCCCGGGAACTCCCATTTCAAGGGGAAGCGGTCATTGTGATGCCGCTGGCAAATGAGCAGGCATTTTCCCTGGCGAAGGATACCGGCGACAACCTGGATCACCGGGAAACCTCTCCCCTGAGCTGAGCTTCCACGCGGGCAATGTCCCGGGGAAGCGCCCGGATGCCGAGCAAGAGGATGCCGGCAGAAAGCATAATAAAGGCCGGAGCGATGAGCATGGCCCGGTCGAGCCGCGAGGCATCGGAAATCGCCCCCAGAACCCAGGCCGAGAGCGCGTCGCCAAGGAGATGGAGAATGACGATGTTCACCGCCAATGCGGTATTGCGAATCGCCGGGTGGACGCAGTTGATCATGGCAGCGTGCAGCGGGCCATAGTTCAGGAAAAGCAGAAATTCGGCAAGCCCAAGCGCGATGAGGAAAGTTGTCGGGTTGGACGCGAGCAGCCCCACCAGGCTCGCCGGCACCGCCAGGAGCAACCCGCCGGCCGAGACCAGGAGATACGCGCTGCGAGAGTAGCGCAGGAAGAAATCACCCAGATACCCGCCCGCGAAACTCCCCAGGCTGCCGCAGACGGCTGTCATGAGACCGAACTGGAGGTTGGCGGTGGCGAGAGGGATGCCGCGGATGCGCGAAAGAAACGTTGGCATCCAGAAGCTCACCCCGCCGAGAGCAAAAGTGAAGGCAGCCATCGAAAGGGTGATGACAACGAACGAACGGTTGCGAAGCAGGTCGGCATAGTGCCTCGACTGTCGCTCGCTACGGTGAGCCGCCATGGCCGGGATCGAACCGCTGTTGAGGTCGGTTTCGCCCCGCAGCGGTTCGCGCACCCTCAAAATCAACAGCGCCAGAAGCAACCCCGGCACGCCGCCGACGTAGAACGTGTTTCTCCATCCAAAATGGGCCGTGAGCGCGCCGCCAAGCAGGTAACCCAGCGCAGCCCCGCCGGGTAGGGCAACGTAGAACCAGGCCAGGGCGCGGCCACGATGGTCCTTGGGAAAAACATCGGAGAGAAACGCGGGAGCGATGGTCGAGTAGCCGGATTCGCCTACGCCGACCAGGGCTCGGGTAAGAAAAAGAACCGAATAACTCGCTGCGCGTCCGGTGGCGGCCGTGGCCAAGCTCCACAGGGCGATGCTGGCGCTCAAGATTCGCTTGCGCACGTAGCGATCGGCCATCAGCCCGGCGATGGGCGCGCTGACGATATAAAAGCTCATGAAAGCCGTGACTAGCGCTCCCAGATGAGCGTCGGAAAGGTTGAACTCCTCCTTGATGAGCGGGAGGCAGGCGGCGAGAAGATAGCGGTCAATGTAGTTCAGAAAATTGATGCCGCAGAGAAGAAGGAGCACCCCGCGGGCGCGCCCCGCGGCCATCGGGTGCGGGGCCGGACGCTGCCAGTCAGCCATTCATCCTCTCGCTCGCTCGTCCCGAAGCTCCGGGAGCGGCCGAATCCAGTGCACACGAGACGAACGTGAAAGCATAACACCCGAGTCCAGCAGCGCCACAGGAAAGTTCCAACTCGCGGGCGGCGGCCCCTCCGGCAGACACGTCAAATCTTTGATTGTTAATCAGGCGATACATTCGTGGGACGGTGACTTCGACCCAGGTGCGGCCATCGATGCGGACGAGGTCTTCGCCGGCATCCTCAGGTAACACCGGGTGGCCATCCTGGCGTGCTTCAACACGGATGGGCTCGACGTTGTGCGGCACCATCACCAGGTTGACCTCCTTGGCGGTATAGGCCAGCAGCAGGCGCGAAGGATTCTGCGGCGTTCCGGCCGTCTCCATGAATTCAGCTTGGCTGGTCCAAAAACCGGCGACAAAGAAGACGTCGGGGCAACGAGTTTCTGGCAGTTCGTAGTGGGCAAGGCTCCCGTTGCGGAAGCCGGAGGGGTTGCCAATTTTGCCGCGGTCATAGCCGAGATAGAGTTCGGGTGTGACGCGGTAGCAGACCGCACCGGGCCGGTCGGCCTCGCGGAACGGGAGGAGAGGAGCGGGGAGCGAGAGCGCGGGTTGGATTTCGCGCAGAAGTTCCTGGATAGTCAGTTCGGTTGCCGAATAATCGCCCTCGCCGAACTGGAAATAGCGAACGTAACCATCCTTATCGATGAGGTACTTCGCCGGCCAGTATTTGTTGGCGAAGGCTTGCCAGATGCGGTAGTGGTTGTCGAGCACAACCGGGTAGCGAATTTGAAAGCGGGCCACGGCCTCGCGCACAAAATCCACCGTGCGCGCAAATTGGAACTCGGGGGCGTGCGCCCCGATGATGGTCAGGCCCAAGTCGCGGTAGCGGCGGTCCCATTCGACGAGGTAGGGAAGGGTTCGAATGCAATTGACGCACGTATAGTCCCAGAAGTCTATGAGAACAACGCGACCGCGGAGTTCCCGCAACGTCAAAGGAGGAGAATTGAGCCACTCCGAAGAGATTTCGGGGGCGTGAATTCTGCCTTTTTCAATCTGCATGGGAGGACAATCGTCTTGCAAAATAAAGACTCTTCAAGGCCGATACCGCGCCGCCATCCTGGCATTCCCCCAGTTGAGGCCGGTCGCCGGCCGGCGCAACGCTCCCGCACCATCGGGTGATTCCGACGACCCTCCGAGCAGCCCCCGGGGAAAAGAAAATGACCGTAGCAGTGGGAGCAAGGGAGACAATCCGGGCAGGAAACCAGGAATGGCGGCGGAGAGCGCGGCGCAGCATTAATTGCCATTCTATGCTGGCAAAAGAGCCATCAGCAACCGCGTGCGTCATGCCGCCGGCGCCACATCCAGGGGCTCGTAGAATTTAGCCAATTCTTCCACCGGCGTGCGATGCCAGCGGCCCAAACGATGTTTGAAATAGCTCCACGGTATCTTAAAAAAGAGCACCGACGGAGCGAACTTCATGCTGTCCTGGATGAAGCAACTGTGTGTGCACCAGCAATTGGCTTCCGGGATCGCTTTCACCTCAGCTTGCATTTCGGCGGAGCCGAGCGCGGCCGTGACGTTGAAATCAAAATTCTTCAGGTTGCCGATCGCCGGTCGCAGCTCGCAGGAACGAAATTCGCCGTTGTGGTCCACCACCAGCGAGGTCACGCCGGCAGTGCACGCCATCGGCCAGCGGTGGCCTCGCTCCAGGTTCTGCTCTTGCACCTGAAAGTGGAAGCGCAGGTTGCCGAGATAGACCATGCGGGCAAACCAGCGGGCCGTGGGCGTCAGGTCGGCAAACAGACGTTCGGCATAGGCCTCGTGGATGGCAAAGAGCCTCAGGTGAATTGCCTTCAATTCCGCTGCCGATAGCCTTTTGAGGCTGGGATCCATCGGTGTGCCGCGGATCACCTCAAAATATTCTCCGTCCACTTCCGCGTTGCCGAGCAAGTACAGGCCAAGGCGGAACAACTCCTCGTAGTTCTCGCGGGTGATGACGGTGACGACGTTTCGTCGAAGGCGGCGCACCTGGCGGTATTTGGCCATGCGTTCGATTGTCCGGAGCGTCTTCTGGAAGTTGTTGGGGACGCCGCGAATTGTATCGTGCGTGTTGGCCAGGCCGTCAATCGAGAAATTGAGGTCAACCGTCAAGTCGGGGTTTTCCCGAAGCACCTGGTCCATCACCGCGTCAATCTTGTCCGGCAAAAGACCGTTGGTGGGCAGGTTGACGTTGACGATGCCGTTGTTGCGGCAAAACAGGGTGATGATCTCGGCCAGCTCGTCGCGCATGAAAGGTTCGCCGCCGGAGATCCAGAGTTTGCGAAAGCGAGGCGCCGTGCGCGAAAGCCTCTCCATCTGCTCGAACGTCAGGTCCTCGTTCTTGTTGAGGTTATCCCAATAAAAGCAGGTGCGGCAGAGGGAATTGCAGCGTGAGGTGACAAAAAGAAAGAGCGACTCGAACTCCTTCTTCCGCCAAATCTTCCTCACGTAAGGCAGATAGTGGCGCAGCGAGCGCGGCATTGGCTTATGTAGGGCCTTATGTAGGGCCTTATGTAGGGGCTTATGTAGGGGCTTATGTAGGGGCAAGCTTCAGCTTGCCCTCTCTGCTCCCTCTTCTTCTTGCCCTCTCGTCCTCTTCTTCTTGCCCTCTCGTCTTACATAGCCCATTCTAGGCAGCAGCGTGTCCCAAAGCAAATGCTTCCGCATTATTATTATTATTTATGTAGGGGCAAGCTTCAGCTTGCCCTCTCTGCTCCCTCTTCTTCTTGCCCTCTCTTCTCCTTCTTCAACCAGGCCGGTTGACCGTAAATGGCCGGGCTCCTATACTCGAAAAATACTTGGGGAGCTCATGGACGAATCTTCCCGTCTTTACAGCCGTGCCGTTTTGGAGCATTTCAAAAATCCACGAAATGCAGGCGCGCTCGAGAATCCAACTGCACAGGTGGAAATGACCAACCCTGCTTGCGGCGACGTCATGCAGCTTGGGCTTCAGGTTGTGGACGGCAAGATCGTTGCCGCACGCTTCAAAACCGTCGGGTGTGTGGCGGCCATCGCGTGCGGTTCCATCCTGACAGAAATGATTTCCGGGCGGAACGTGACCGACGTGAGCCGGCTCACTGATCGGGAGATTGCCGCGGCGCTGGGTGGGTTGCCGCCCGCCACGGCGCATGGCAGCCAGCTCGCCGCCGATGCGCTGCGGGCGGTCCTGGCGAAGCTGCCCGCGGAAATGCGCGACCGTCAGGGCACGGCTTAAGCCGTGCCGAAGCGACAGTATGAAATCAGGGGTTTCAACCCCTGAGGTCATCGATCGGGAACATCGCAGGCAGTCTGCGAGAAACCCTTGAGTGAGAAGCAATCCATCGACTGGGTCTTTTTTGATGCGGGCGGCACGCTTCTCTTTTTGGATCCGGAGCGCGTTGTAGATCTCCTGGGCACCAGAGTTGACGGGGCATCGAGCCGGTTGCAGTCCGCCTGGTATCACGCCATGCTGGCCTTTGACGAGCGTGTGCTGCGCAAGGAGAAACAAGAGGGAAGCCTCTGGCTCTGGTTCTGGCGCGAGATTTGCCGCGCGGCCGCTTTCGAACCGCCTTCGGAGGAAACCGCCAAACGGTTGTGGGAAGAGAACCTCCGGCGCAACCTCTGGAGCCGGACCACCCCGGAGGCGCTCCGGGTCACCCAGGCGCTTGGCCCCGCCGCGGCAGGCTACCGCTTGGGAGTAATCTCGAACAGCGACGGGAGCGTGGCCGAGACGCTGGTCACCGCCGGGCTGGGCGACCGCTTTGAGGTCATCTTGGACTCAGGTGTCGTGGGTGTTGAAAAACCCGACCCGGAAATTTTCCGCCTCGCCCTCCAACGCGCCGGAACCAACCCGGAACGCGCCGCCTTCATCGGCGACAGCTACACCGCCGACTATCTCGGCGCAAATGCCGCCGGATGGCATGCTGTCCTGCTCGACCCTCTCGGCCTGCACGCCCAGAGGCAGGTAAGGAGCGTCAAAGCGTTGACCGAATTCGCGGCCAGTTTAGGGCCAGCGCGTGGCGGCCGCCTTTAGAGTTTATGTGAAAACCCATCCACGCCGAGCCCGGTGGCACCCGCCACCGGGTTTGTTCTTCGTCCCCCAGGCAGGAGCCTGGGGGCTCAGAGTTGTGCTGGGCGAACCCATCTTGCGGAAGAAACTTCTACACACACTGTTTGCGCGCGCACCCGTGCAAGACAGTTGGGAAACCGATATCCCATCCCCGCCACGGGAAGCCGCCGCTATTCTCACCCGTTGGCGGAAGCGATACGGCGGTAGCTTTCCGGATCGTCTATATCGAGGATCACGCCTTCATCTTCCGTCGGAACTTCCAGGACATTTGCGGCAAACTTGTGCACGACGGCGCGGGCGCCCTGTTCGAGGGGCGCGGCCAGCAATTCGCCAAACAGAGACGCGGCGAAAAGGACCGGGTGGCCGCGACGCCCGCCGAAGGTGGGGATCACGATGCGTTTGCCGCTCTGGTAGTAGCGGTCGAGCAGAAGCCGCACCGTTTCCCGCTCGATGCACGGATGGTCCACCAGGCAGACCAGAGCGCCGTCCACAAGCTGTTCGGGAATGCTCCGGATGGCCAGTTGAAGGGAAACGAGCTGTGGCTGCTCGGGGTGAGGGTTGACAACGAGCTGCGCGGGATCAAAGGCGATCTCTTCTCGTACGGCGTCGGCATTCTCGCCAAGAACAATGCGAAGGAAGCCGATGCGCGGCTGGTGGAGGATCTCGATCAGATGGCCGAGGAAAGTGGACCCGCGATAGGCCAGCAGCGCCTTGTCGCGGCCCATCCTCGAGGAACGACCCGCAGCCAGAATGATCCCCGCGATCATGAGCGTCTAAGTCATTACCGTCTAGCTCGTTCGAGCTTGCGCAGCCTGGAGAATCGCTCGCTTCACCAGATTGCGAGCGAGCGCGACCTTGTAACCATTGTGCGTCATCGGCCGCGCGCCTTCCACCGCTGCCTCTGCCGCCCTCGCCGCCACCCCCGCGTCAATCCTTGCCCCTCGCAACACCCCTTCTGCCTGAGAGCAGCGCCAGGGAGCCGGCGCCACCGCCCCCAGAACCACCCGCGCATCCCGGCACTCCCCGCCGCTCATGTCCAGAACCACCGCCGCTGCCACCACCGCAAAATCCCACGTGTTCCGCTCCCGCACTTTCAGATACCTTCCGCCCCTGCCTGCCGCAGCCGCCGGTACCC
>Ga0209109_10001016_pt1 | contig 15433 bp, 10 predicted proteins | sample Rifsed10ft2_FD_184004 | JGI IMG/M metagenome (GOLD analysis project Ga0209109, IMG submission 184004) | Soil microbial communities from Rifle, Colorado, USA - sediment 10ft 2 (version 2) | ecosystem: Environmental > Terrestrial > Deep subsurface > Rock core/Sediment | place: Rifle, Colorado... | reverse complement strand
TTGTATTTCAAATAATTAATAATTAACAAAGACAAGAAATATAAATTATGATAATTTCCTACAATAAAAGCCACGTTACTGTCCTTGTCCATATTTCACAATTTCTTTTATTCTTTTCAAAAGGAATTGTGAATTTCTTTTAAGGATTTTCTCTTACAATTAAAATCAAAAAAGCCTGTTTTTTAAATCAAAAAACAGGCTTTTTTATCTTATAAAATAATATTTAAAAAAATCATTTATTTAACCATTTATACAACATCTTTTCTAAATCAATCTGAATAATTGGTTTTGGCAAATAATCATTCATTCCTGCTTCAAGGCATTTTTCCTTATCACCCGTCATTATTCCGGCAGTAATTGCAATTATTGGGATATTCTCAGAATTTTTTAATATTCTGATTTCCCCAGTTGCCTCATATCCATTTTTATTAGGCATCTGAATGTCCATTAAAATAACGTCCGGCTTCTCCTTTTTGTATTGCTCAACAGCTTCATTACCGTCTTTAGCTTCAAAAATTATACAATTCAAAATTATTTTTTTTACCAATGTTTTTGCTAAAAGCATATTAATCTTATTATCCTCAACAATTAAAACCTTCTTATTGCTAAGGATTTCAGCAGAAATAAGGGGAACAATATCTTTTGTAATAATTTCTTCTGCATTGCTATTTTTTTTATGTTTTGATTTTTTAAATTTAATTTCGAAGAAAAAATCACTACCATCACCATACTTGCTGATTAATTGTAATTTGCTATCCATTAACGCCAATAACTGATTTGAAATAGCCAAGCCTAATCCTGTACCTCCAAATTTTCGATTTGTTGAATTATCCTCTTGTACAAAAGAATTAAATATTTTTTCATTATTATTTACCTTAATTCCAATACCAGTATCTTTTACAGAAAATATTAAATTTGACATCTTGTTCGTTGAATTCGCTACTTCAGTAATATCCAATCGTATTTCTCCAAAATTGGTAAATTTTAATGCATTACTTAATAAGTTTACCAGTATTTGCTTCAATCTGACAGAATCAGCCAGTATGTATTGCGGTACTGTACTATCTATGTTTAGTATTAAATCGATATTTTTTAAATTGGCTTGGTATTTAAATAAATCAACAACTTGACGAGTCAATTTATGAAGGTTAATTTCTTCAATATCTAATTCTAATTTTCCAGATTCAATTTTAGAAAAATCCAAAACATCATTAACAATCTGCATCAGTGAAGTAGCCGATTCGTTAATAGTCGACATATATTCCGCTTGATTTTTTTTAAGATCAGATTTCATTAACAAATGGGTAAATCCAATAATTCCATTTAATGGAGTTCTAATTTCGTGACTCATATTTGCCAGAAAATCAGTTTTAGCTTTATTAGCCGTTTCAGCCAATTCTTTGGATTTCAACAATTCAATTTCTAATACTTTCCGTTCCGTTATATTCATGAAGCTAATCACAATTTCAGTAATATTTCCATTTTTATCCAAAACGGGGAAACCATTGCATAGTAACCAGATTACATCCTGTTTTGAAGGTCTGTCAACTCCAAGAATCATGTTCTTAAAAGCCTTTTTCTCGGATATAATTTGATTAACAGGGTATTTTTCAATAGCCATTGCAGTAAAATCCTCGTTCAAAAATGACCAAGCAGGATCAAAGGCTTTTTTCCCTTTCATTTCACCATCAGTGAATCCAAGCAATTCAGCTGCCATACTATTACTGACAATTATTGAAGTATCTGGCGCATGAACGATAATACCAGCCTCAAGGTTGTTCAATAAACCACGATAGCGTTCTTCACTTTTAAACAATGCAAAATCTACTTTTTTAGATTCCGTAATATCTCTGGAAAGACAAATAAAATGAATCTCATGATCTTCATTCTCTTTCATAGGAGCGATAGAAAGTTCAAACCAATGCAATCCATCCTGTAATTCTAAAGTGTACTGCCTTCCATTAGAAAATCCTTTTACGGACGCTTCATACAATGCCGACATAACTAGATTTGAAGCATCAGGAGGTAAAACTTCATTAAATGTTTTACCTAGAAATTCATTTGGATGCATCACATGCAAATCATTAGCGCGGGAATGGTAATTATAAATGTGACCATCTAAATCTACTTCAAACAATATATCAGGAATAGCATCAAATAAACTTGCCAATTTTTCATGCATTTTCACCAAATTCTCTTTTGCTTTTTTGAGGTCAGTGACATCTAACATTGAACTAATAAAACGGATTGGTTTCCCGGAATCATCCCTTACAATTGCTGCACGCTCATAAAAAACACCATAACTGTCATCCGCTTTCTGAAAACGAAATTCATCTGTCCACGAACTTGAATTTCCTAAATAGGCCTCTTCAATATTTTTTATTACTCGTTCTTTGTCCATTGGATGCAGTTTGGATCTCCAAAGAAGTCTATTTTCTTCCATAGACAAATCATCATCATAAGCATTTACAAGTTCCTTAAATACTTGATTATGCCAACTTTTACCGGTTACGAAATCCATTTCAAATATTGCATCATTTGTAGCCAATGAAATCGTTTCGAATCGATTATTTGCAATTCTTGTTTTTTCTTCTGCTCTTTTACGCTCTGTAATATCCAACATCGATCCAGTATAGCGAATTGGTTTTCCTGATTCGTCTCTGGTAATAATGGCACGATCATAAAAGTCACCATACGTTCCATCCGCTTTTAGAAAACGAAATTCATCTGACCATGCTGTGGCGGTCCCTTTATAAGTTTCCTCTAATTTTTTGATCACACGATCCCTGTCATCTGGATGAAGTTTAGATCTCCATAAAGCTTTGGAATCCATTTTATTATCCTCATTGTTACCAAAACTAAAAAGTTCCAGAAAAGTTTTATTGTTCCAACTACGTCCGGTCACTAAATCTACTTCTGATATGGCATCGTTTGTTGCCCTAGCGATTCGTTCAAATCGCTCATTGGCAATTTTAATAATTTCCTCAGCTTTTTTTCTGTCAGTAAGATCAACACCCATTCCCAACAGACATTTTCTTCCTTCGTATTCTATTGCTAACGAATTAATATAGTAGGGAATTTTATTTTTATTTTTGCTGAAGAATTCAACTTCAATCCCAGCTGTTTTTCTTTCAAATACCGTTTTTATTCTTGTTTTGATTTTTTGTTTTTCTTCTCCATCAAAGAAGTCCAAAGGATTCATTTGACTAATCTCATCATAATCGTAACCAGTTACTTCTTCAAAATTTTTATTCCATTTTACAAAATTTCCTAACTCATCATAGAGATAAAAAATACCCGGCAAATTATTAATTATCGTTTCTGAAAGCTGTTTTTCTTTTAAAATCAGACTCTCGGTAATTTTTCGTTCGGTAATATCTGTAACTGTTCCAATATAACCTATTGTCTCATTTTTGGAATTTTTTTCAGGAATAGCTTGCCCCATAACCCATGCAATTGATTCATCATTGCGAACAAAACGATATTCGGAGGATGAGTTTTCTTGCTTTCTAGCGGCCTGCTCCCAGCCTTTAAATAAAATTTCTTTATCCTCTTCATGTACCGCTTTTAGCCAACCATTTCCTAGAGCTTCCTTAAAAGATAACCCCGAAATTTCGCACCAGCGAGGATTAACATAAGTAGTCAGGCCATCTGCATCCGTATGAAAAATTCCAACTGGTGCATACTCTGTCAGTGTATGATAACGTTGTTCACTTTCAAAAACTGCCTTTTCTGTTTTTTTGTGTAAAGCTTCCTTTTCAAAAACCTCTAAAGCAAAAGCTACATCACCAGTTGCTTCTTCCAGCAATGCAATTTCTTCCGCATCAAAAAAGTCTTTCTCATTGGCATAAAAACAAAAAATTCCAATTACCTTTCCGAATTTTTTTATTGGCACTGTCATTGAAGAAAAATAACCTCGTTTAAGAGCTTCTTCTTTCCAAGGCTTCATCATTATAGCATTCTCAATATCATTACAAACAACATATTTCCCTTCTCTTGTCGCAGTTCCGGCTGGACCTCTGCCCTCCGGTATATCTTCAATTGAAATTGATTTAATTATGGAAAGATACCCACGATCTTCTCCGGCTATCATTGCAGGAACTATTTTTTTATTAGCAAAGTCAATCATACCAATCCACGCCATTCTAAACTTTCCTAAATTAACAGCGATAGTACAAGCCTCATTAAAGAGGGTCTGTTCATCAGTCGTACGAACAATCATCTGGTTGATCTGGCTAATAAATAAATAAAGTCGATTGGCTTTAATAAGTTTTTGTTCTGCCTCAACTCGTTCAGTGATATCAGTAATAATTCCATGACAAATTACTATTCCTTCTGATTCAACTACTGGTAAGGAATTTACATCATGCCAAACTAATCCTTTTGTTGGATGCAAATATCGGTACTGCGCTCTAAGTGGAACTAATTTAGATTTGGTCAGTTTAATACTTTCCATCACATGGTCAATATCATCTGGGTGAATCAATGCAAAAATAACATTTGAATCATTTTCAATGACTTCATACGAAAACCCGAAAATTCCTTCAATCGCATCACTTGCATATGGAAAAGTTAATGAGCCATCCTTATTTTGACGCATGGAATAAATTAAACCAGGAGAAGTAGCAGCAATTTTAGCAAATTTATCTCTTTCTTTTACTAAGGTTTCAATTGCTTCTTTTTGTTCAGTGACATCTCGTAAATTAGAAACGATGCCATTCACGCCACTATTCTTAGTCAGATTATTTAGTACTCCTTCCAGCCAGATATAATGCCCTTTTTTATGTTTTACTTGAAATAAAACTGGATTAGGAACTCCAGGATTATTCAATGTTTTTTGGATTGCTTCATCAATATAATTTACATAATCTGGATGAAAATAGTCTTTATTAGAAATTTCTTTTAATTCTTCATTTGTATAACCGGTTATTCGCAAAGAAGAGGGACTACGAAATAAAGTCTTCAAATCTTTGTCAAGTACAGTTATAATTCCTTCATTATTTTCAACCAATGCCCGAAAACGTTTTTCACTTTGTTCAATTCTTTCCTCAGATTTTTTCTTTTCTGTAATATCCTTAAAAAAAATTGATAGCCCATCGGCAGAGGGGTAAATATGATTTTCAAACCATGTATCATAAGGTGCATAATACTCTTCTAAATTGATGTATTGCTGAGTTTCTGCTGCTTGATAGTACGCTTTATAGAACGGTTGATTTACACCCTCCGGAAATTCAGTCCAAATATGTTTCCCTATCATTTCCTCTGGTTTCCTATTAAAAATTTCTCCAGCTTTTTTATTCATGAAAGTATAACACCAATTATTATCTAATGCTACAAAAGCATCGGATATACGCTCAAAAGTATTGGAAAGTAATTTGTTAGCGCGTTTAAGGCTAGTTATGTCCTTAATAAAACCCATAAATCTGGTTTCAGAAAGTTTTACTGAATCAACACCAGACCATCTGATTTCTCCAGATTTATGAATTGTTTTAAATTCACCTTTTGACCCTCCTACTTTTTTTAACCTATTAAAACACACTCCTAAATCATCAAGAGATTCTTGGTAAGTTAAATCCATCATAGAAAGTGTCAAAAGCTCTTCTTTAGAATAACCAGATATTACAGTCACAGCATGATTTACTTCGACAAATTTTCCGTTTTCATCAGCGACGAAAATCCCATCAGGAGCATTTTCTATATAATTCTTAAACTTTGTATTACTTTCCTCTTCAATTAATTTAGCATTAAGAATAATTTCAACCTGTTCTTTTACTTTTAAAGTTTCTTCAATTTGCTTTTTTAAAGTAATATCTTGTGTATTACCTCTAATTGCCACAACTTTTCCATTTGAATCTGTTACCGGAAAGACAATGATGTTAAACCATTTTATTCTATTATTTGAAAATAGTGCTGCTTGCTCTAGCTCAAAAGGTTCTTTATTAATTATGGATTGATTGATTTTATTTTGAAATGAATCAACATCAGCTTTTGTGAAACAACTTAGATAAGCCTCAAATAAATTTTGTTTGGAGTTGTTATCAATTTCATAAATGGAATACAATTCCTCAGACCAAATCATTTTTTTATTGGTAAAATTGAATTCCCAACTTCCAATCTTAGCAATTTTTTGTGCGTCATTTAATAATTTATCGTTCGCTATTAGATTTTCCTGAGTTTCCCTTAAGGTAGTAATATCTCTTCCAATTGCGTAAATATTTTCAGAGGAAATGCTGTTTGCAGTCCACTGAATAGTGACAAACTCCCCATTTTTTTTCAGAAATCTATTCTCATAATTGATTGAAGGCTTTCCTTCAACAAGGCTTTCAATCTCATTTAGCGATCTTTCAAGATCATCAGGATGCAAAAGATGAAGTAAAGAATTATTAAGCAATTCTTCTTTTGAATATCCTAATATATTAACAAAAGCGGGATTCAGCTCTTTAAAAAAAGCATCAATTCCCACAATACACACTAAATCGTCAGATTCTTCAATAAAGAACTTGAAACTAGCTAATGATTCTTCTTTTTTTTGTAATCGAATTATTTCTAATTCTTGTTCTTCCGTTTTTTTGAGTAATTCGTCATACGTTGGTTTGGCCTTATTTATACTCATAAAATTCAAATATAATTATCAATAAATCTATTATACTCGCTAAATATAATAAAATAAAATAAGAAATTGGACTAGGTCCTTTTTTATAAAACAACATTTAAATATTCAACATTATTCAGATGCAACATTTGTCACTGTGCCAATCGGAATTGGTTGTTGCTTACCACTTTTATAAGAGCCAATTTATTGCAATCTTCGATTAGAACTGGCGTTTAATGGATACTATTTTGAAAAAATTAAATATAAAAGATTAAAGCCTAATCAATTTATTGAACCTAACCAAAATAATTGCTTCAGCTTTTTTTGGAGAATACTTAAATTCAAAACACTGTATTTCAAGCACTTATTTTTAAAATTATTTAATTAAAAAAGCGCTTTCTTAAACCTTAATTTAAATTTAACAAAAAAATAACCAACATTTGTATGTACAAATAAAAAATGTGTTACATTTGTACCAACAAATAAGATACGTAAAGGCATGAAAATTGAAGATGAAATAAAAAGTACCGTAGCATTGGACATTTCAAAAAAAATTATTCTGAATATTATGTATACACAAAATGTAATTACAGATAATTTTAATGAAATATTAAAACCTTTTGATATATCTGGCGAACAATACAATGTTTTACGAATATTAAGAGGTCAGAAAGGAACTCCTGCGAATATGTGTGTAATTCAAGAACGCATGTTAGCGAGAACGAGTAATACTACTCGTTTAGTTGATAAATTATTATTAAAAAATCTTGTTACCAGAAACGTTTGCCCTGAAAACCGAAGAAAAATTGAAGTTTTAATTACGCAAAAAGGCTTAGATATCCTTAAAGAATTAGACCCTAAAGTAATTGAGCACGAACAGTTTTTTTCGAAAAATTTAAATTCGCAAGAAGTAGAACAATTAAATAGTTTATTAGAAAAATACAGAAATAAATAACAATCATTATGAGTACATTTTTAGACCACCAAAACTGGCGTTATGCCACCAAAAAATTTGATATAACAAAAAAAATAACAACTGAGGATTTAAATATATTAAAAGAAGCTATTCGTTTAAGTTCTTCTTCATACGGTTTACAACCTTATAAAGTCATTATCGTTGAAAATCCAGAATTAAGAGCACAATTGCAGCCAGCGGCATGGGGGCAATCACAAATTGTAGAAGCTTCCCATTTAATCATTTTTGCAAATGAAACCAATATTGGTGATGATGCAATTGATAGTTATTTGAAAAACATAAGCGAAACGAGAAGCACACCAATTGAAGCTTTGTCTGGTTACGGTGATTTCATGAAATCTAAAATTTCAACATTAACTTCAGAAGATAAAAATATTTGGACAGCTAAACAAACCTACTTAGCTTTAGGAAACTTATTAAATGCAGCAGCCGAATTAAAAATTGACGTTACTCCGATGGAAGGTTTTCTTCCTGCTCAGGTAAATGAAATCTTAGGATTAGACAAATTAGGTCTTAATGCTTCTCTAATAGCAACTTTGGGTTACAGACATGAAGAAGATGCTACACAACATTACAAAAAAGTTAGAAAATCAAACGAAGATTTATTTATCACATTATAATTACTAATTCAAATTAAATATTAATCAAAATCAAATTAAACACATGAAAAATTTAAAATCAATTGCATTAGCATTAGTAGTAGTTTTATCTACTTTATCAGTAACAGCACAAACTAAAAAAGTAGATGCTTCAAAGAGTTCAATCAACTGGGTTGGAAAAAAGGTAACAGGACAACACAATGGAACAGTTAACCTAAAAGACGGTAAATTAGTTTTCAAAGGAAAAAAATTAGTTGGCGGATCTTTTAATGTAGATATGACTTCATTGACTGCAACTGATCTTCAAGGTGAATACCAAGGAAAATTAAATGGTCACTTGAAAGCTGATGATTTCTTTGGAACTGAAAAATTTCCAACTGCAACATTAGTTTTCAAAAAAGCAAAGTTAAAAACTCCTAATGTTTACACTGTAACTGGGGATTTAACTATCAAAGGAATAACTAAACCTATTACTTTTGATCTTACAACAACAAAAAATACTGCAGTAACAGCGTTTAAAGTTGACAGAACCAAATACGATATCAAATACAATTCGCCAAGTATTTTCAGTTCTATTGGAGACAAAGCAATATCTGATGATTTTGAATTAGCAGTAGCTTTGAAATTCTAATATTTTTTCAAAAAAATATGGTAAACCCTGACAAGAAATTGTTGGGGTTTCTTTTTTTATTCCACCAAAAATATTAAAAGCTCTTGTAAGCACAAGGGCTTTTTTAATTAACATCTTTAAACTTATAATAACAAATAGATAATATTCAGTAATTATTCTTTTAACATACCCACAGTATTTTTGGTAAAAAATAAAAAAGACCACAAATAATTGGATCATGAAAAAAACAATACTAATTGTAATTCTAAGTTTAATACCGATACTATCTATAAATGCTCAACAATTGAAAGGAATTTCAGGCGACAATAATTGGCTAAACAATTGGACTAATTTTAAACCAGCCACAACAGAATATAATGACGCAAGCAATATCTTGACAGGAATAATAGACAGTAATACTAAACTGTACAAGAAAAATACATACCGCCTGGCAGGTACCGTTTATGTTACCAAAAATGCTGTATTGACCATTGAACCCGGAACTGTTATAAGAGGTGACAAAGAAACATGTGGTACGCTCGTAATAACAAAAGGAGCCTCTATCATTGCTGAAGGAACTGAAACCGACCCAATTGTTTTTACATCCAACAATAACATCTCGGAACGAAAACCTGGTGACTGGGGAGGAATTATAATACTTGGAGATGCTCCCATAAATAAAATGGGTGGTGTCAGTTATTTAGATTTTAACCTGGATCCTGCAGTAAGTTATTATGGAGGACAAGATTTGGACAGCAATTCAGGTATTTTAAAATACGTACGAATAGAATTTTCAGGCAGAAAAATAAATGCATTAAAAGAACTTAATGGATTATCATTAGCAGGCGTTGGACGCAAAACTAAAATTGACTATATCCAAGTTAGCTACTCAAATGATGACTCTTTTGAGTGTTATGGCGGACTGGTAAATTTCAATAATCTAATTTCCTATAGAGCCACCGATGATGATTTTGATTACACTCAGGGAGTTCAATGCAATATCAGTAATTCTTTAGCAATACGCCATCCCTTTTCTTCAGATATTTCGGGATCAAGATGTTTTGAAATTGACTCTTACGACAAACCTGAAAACACAGACTTTTCGAAAAAATTATCAAAAATAACAGCCAATAATATTACTTTGATCAACATGGAAGAAAGCAGTCAAGGATTGGTTAGAGAAGCTATTTACGTTAAAGACAAAAGTTATTTCAGTTTAAACAACAGTGTTGTTTCCGGTTTTAAACAATGTGTTTTACTCGAAAATAAAATAGCCGCAGTTCCTGTTAATTTAGCAAAAATTAATCTTCAAGGAATCTTAATTAATAACTGCGAGAGTAACATTCAAAGTGAAATTGAGGCAAATAATACCGAAATAATGAATTGGTATAACAATGATTCATTTTCTCTGGAGTACTCTAAAGTTCCTAATTCATCATTGTTTTCTGAGTCTAACACAAAAAAAATACCTGACTTTAGACTCAAGGCAAATAATGTAGTTGTAAGTGGATATTAAGGAATAATGATGTAAAAAATTCAATCTCAAATAATAAATAATTAACTAGACCCCATCAAGGAATTGTTGGGGTTTCTTTTTGACCAAAATTATTTAACAAAAAAGCGCAAAATGAAATGTTTTTTTTCGTTTTTTATTTTTGAATAATCAAATTACATTTATATATTTGTGACAATGAAAACAATAACAAACAATACTTGGTGGTGGAACAATTTACGTCAATCGTCGTGAACAAAGCTTCCTGTAGTATTATTAAACTATAAATATAAAAGGCTTGTCATCACGACAAGCCTTTTTTTTATGCTTCATTTATTCGCTATCCAATAATATTAAAAAATTATATTTTGAAACCTTTTATACTAAAAACAAATTACAAGCAAATCCTTGCCGATACCATTACCCCTGTGAGTGTTTACTTTAAAATTAGAGATAAATTCCCTAATAGCTTATTACTGGAAAGTAGTGATTATCATGGAAGCGACAATAGTTTTTCTTACATCTGTTGCAACCCAATTGCATCTATTAAAATAGAAAATGAAATTATCCATAAGACATTTCCCGATGGGAGCTCTGAAAAAATTACAATTGATTCTACAACTGATATTCCAGCAGTTATTCAAGAGTTTTCAGGTCAATTTAAATCAGAGAAAAATGATTTCAAATTCATCAATAATGGACTTTTTGGATACATTTCCTATGATGCCGTTCGTTATTTTGAAAAAGTAACTATTGCCAAAAAAGAAAATAGCAATACCATTCCTGATGTGTATTATGCCGTGTACCAAAATATAATTGCCATCAATCATTTCAAAAATGAAGCCTATATTTTCTGTCACAGTTTAGACGGAAAAAACAACATTTCAGAAATTGAACAGCTGTTGCAATCCCGAAACATTGCTTCTTATAAATTCTCTAAACAAGGCGAAGGATTTTCGAATCTAACGGATGAGGAATTCAAGCATAATGTGGCTTTGGCCAAAAAACATTGTTTTAGAGGAGATGTGTTCCAATTGGTTTTATCGAGAAGATTTACACAAGGTTTCAAAGGAGATGAGTTTAATGTGTACAGAGCGTTGAGAAGTATTAATCCTTCACCATATTTATTCTTTTTTGATTATGGCGATTTCAAAATATTTGGTTCTTCACCCGAAGCACAAATTATTGTTAAAGACCGTAAAGCTGAAATTCATCCAATCGCAGGAACTTTCAAACGTACGGGCGATGATGAAAAAGATGCCGTTCTTGCAAAAGAATTATCCATTGATAAAAAAGAAAACAGCGAACACGTAATGCTGGTTGATTTAGCCAGAAATGATTTAAGCAGAAACGGTCATAATGTAAATGTAGAAAAATACAGAGAGGTTCAGTTTTTCTCGCATGTTATTCACTTGGTTTCAAAAGTGACGGGACATTTACATGAAAATGCAACAACGATGCAAGTGGTAGCGGATACATTTCCCGCAGGAACTTTAAGCGGAGCTCCTAAACACAGAGCGATGCAACTAATTGAGGATTACGAAAAAACAAACCGGAATTTTTATGGTGGTGCCATTGGTTTTATGGATTTTGAAGGCAATTTTAATCACGCGATTATGATTCGTACTTTCCTAAGCAAAAATCATCAATTGCATTCTCAAGCCGGAGCAGGAATTGTAGCCAGTTCAGATGAAGAAAGCGAAATGCAGGAAGTATACAACAAATTGAGAGCCTTGAATGCGGCTTTGGATTTAGCGGAAACAATATAAAAGTATTCTGTTTTCAGTCGAGTTTTATAGAAACTGAAGATTTAAAAGAAATAAAAATGAAAAAAATATTAGTCATAGACAATTACGATAGTTTCACTTATAACTTAGTGCATTATCTGGAAGATTTAGATTGCGAAGTAACCGTTTACAGAAACGATGAATTTGATATTGATGAAATTGCAATCTTCGATAAAATACTACTTTCTCCGGGACCTGGAATCCCGGATGAAGCAGGATTATTGAAAGAAGTCATTAAAAAATACGGACCAACCAAAAGCATTTTCGGTGTGTGCTTAGGACAGCAAGCGATTGGTGAAGTATATGGAGGAACGCTTTCTAACTTGGACAAAGTCTATCATGGTGTCGCCACCAATGTAAAAACCGTTGTTGATGATGAACTTTTATTTGAAGGATTAGGAAATGAATTTGAAGTTGGACGCTACCATTCCTGGGTGGTGGATGCTAATTTACCTGATGTTCTGGAAGCGACTTCATTCGACGAAAACGGACAAGTAATGTCATTGCGCCACAAAACTTTCGATGTTCGAGGCGTACAATTTCATCCCGAAAGTGTGTTAACGCCAAACGGGAAAAAGATATTAGAAAATTGGGTTAAAAGTTAATCTGATTATCAAAAGACTTTATAACATTTAAGAATCCTTTTTCAATGAAAAATATATTAAACAGATTAATCAATCACGAAATGCTTTCGAAAGAAGAGGCGAAAAATGTGTTGGTTAATATATCGAACGGAAGTTACAATACCAGCCAAATCGCTTCTTTTCTGACCGTTTACATGATGCGAAGTATCAGCATCGATGAGCTTGCCGGTTTTCGTGAAGCATTATTGGACTTGTGTATCCGAGTAGATTTATCAGCGTATAATACCATCGATTTATGTGGTACAGGCGGTGATGGAAAAGATACTTTCAATATTTCAACCTTGGCATCCTTTGTTGCTGCAGGAGCAGGAATAAAAGTGGCGAAACACGGAAATTACGGAGTTTCCTCTATTTCGGGTTCGAGTAACGTGATGGAAAAAATGGGAATCAAGTTTAGTAATGATGTTGATTTCTTGGAGAGATGTATCGACAAAGCAGGGATTTGTGTTTTACATGCTCCTCTTTTTCACCCTGCTATGAAAAACGTAGGACCAATTAGAAAGGAACTAGCTGTAAAAACATTTTTCAATATGTTGGGACCAATGGTAAACCCTTCGTTTCCAAAAAATCAGTTGGTCGGGGTTTTCAATTTAGAACTAGCCAGAATGTATGCCTATTTGTACCAAAGTACGAATACTAATTTCACCATCCTTCATTCGCTTGACGGTTATGATGAAGTTTCATTGACAGGACCTACAAAAACGATTACGAGTTCCATGGAAGGAATGCTAAATCCAGAAGATTTTGGTGTTCGGCTCTTATTGCAAAGCGAAATTGAAGGCGGGACCACCATCGAAGAATCCGCTCAAATGTTTACTGATATCATTTCTGGAAAAGGAACAGAAGCTCAAAATAATGTGGTTTGTGCCAATGCGGGAATGGCAATTGCTACTGTTACAAAATGTTCTCCTTTAGAAGGATTTCAAATAGCGAAAGAAAGTTTATTATCTGGTAAAGGACTTGTAGCTTTGAATAAATTAAAAGAGTTAAGCAAATAAATAGTTTAAGGTTTAAAGCTGTTTGACAAAAACAGAATTTTAAACCTTAAACAAAGAAAACATCAAACAAATAAGAATGAACATTTTAGATAAAATCATAATTGACAAAAAAAGAGAAGTCATTCTCAAGAAATCAATCATTCCTGTTTCGCAATTGGAAGCTTCGGTTTTCTTCGAAAAAAAGACTATTTCTTTGAGTGATAATTTAAGAAACAGCACGTCAGGAATTATTGCGGAGCACAAACGCCGTTCGCCTTCCAAAGCCGAAATTAATTATAGCTTTACGGTAGAAGAAGTAACAAAAGGATATGAAAATGCTGGCGCTTGTGGAATTTCAGTATTGACGGATGGAAAATATTTTGGTGGTTCGTTAGACGATTTACTTTTGGCAAGAGCCACAGTAAACATTCCGCTTTTGCGAAAGGAATTTATTGTGGATGAATACCAAATCTTGGAAGCTAAAGCGCACGGAGCCGATTTAATATTGCTTATCGCTGCGGTTTTAACCAGAGAAGAAATCAAATCATTATCTGAATTTGCTAAAAGTTTAGGATTGGAAGTTTTACTGGAAGTTCACAATCAGGAAGAACTAGAGAAATCGATTATACCAACATTAGATATGATTGGCGTCAACAATAGAAATCTAAAAACATTTGAAGTAAGTCTGGATTTCAGCAAGCAATTGGCAGCACAAATTCCAGATGATTTTGTAAAAGTTTCCGAAAGCGGAATTTCATCTATTGAAGCAATCAACGAACTAAAACCTTTTGGTTACAAAGGATTCTTAATTGGAGAAAACTTTATGAAAACGGATAATGCCGGTAAAGCAGCAACGGAATTTATTAGCCAACTATAAAAATAACCCTGTTAGGGTTGGATTTAAAGAAACAAATGAAAAAAAACACAGACAATCAAGACACTTTGGCTTTTTCCTCTTTGGGGTGGGCTGGGGTGGGGATAAAAATCTGCGGCATGAAATATCCCGATAATATTCTCGAAGTAGGTTCGCTCCTACCCGATTATATGGGATTTATATTCTGGGAGAAATCAGCTCGGTATTTTGATGGAGTGATTCCTGAATTACCAAAATCAATCAAAAAAGTGGGTGTATTTGTAAATGAAACTGTCGAAATTATTTTGGCGAAAGCCCAAAAATACGATTTACAAGCCATTCAATTGCACGGTCACGAATCTGCCGAATTTTGTTTACATTTAAAAAGTGAATTAGATTCTAAAATCGAGATGATTAAAGTTTTTTCGGTCGATGATGATTTTGATTTTGAACTATTGAAACCATTTGAAGCAGTTTGTGATTATTTCCTTTTTGATACCAAAGGGAAATTACCAGGAGGAAACGGAACAACATTCGATTGGAAAGTATTAGAAAAGTATCCATCCAGCAAACCATTTTTCCTGAGTGGAGGAATCGGAATTGATGAATTGGAAGCAGTTAAAGAAATATCAAAAACCAATTTACCCCTTTACGCCATTGATGTAAACAGTAAATTTGAGATTCAACCAGGATTAAAAAACATAGAAAAATTAAATAGTTTCAAGGATATCTTGAAAACTTCAAACCTATAAAGTTTAAATAAAATGAGTTATAACGTCAACGAGAAAGGCTATTACGGAGAATTTGGAGGCGCTTACATTCCTGAAATGTTGTATCCAAATGTAGAGGAATTACGTCAAAATTATTTAAAAATTACAGCAGAGCCAGAATTTCAGACTGAAT
>Ga0209109_10001014_pt1 | contig 15458 bp, 20 predicted proteins | sample Rifsed10ft2_FD_184004 | JGI IMG/M metagenome (GOLD analysis project Ga0209109, IMG submission 184004) | Soil microbial communities from Rifle, Colorado, USA - sediment 10ft 2 (version 2) | ecosystem: Environmental > Terrestrial > Deep subsurface > Rock core/Sediment | place: Rifle, Colorado... | reverse complement strand
CAAATGATCCAAGCCAATAACAGCAGTTCCCAATCGGGAAGTTTTGTAAATCAGGACCAAGAATATTTGATTACAACAGGGAAGTTCTTAACCTCAGCAGATGACGTAGAAAATTTGGTGGTTGGTGTGAATAAAAACATGCCTGTCTATTTGAAACAAGTTGCCAGCATTCAAGACGGGCCTTCGACGGCCAAAAGTTATGTGTCTTTCGGATACGGAAAAACAAATGACAACTATAAAAGTGCGCAATCCGAATATCCCGCGGTTACCATATCCGTTGGAAAAGTAAAGGGAGCGGATGCGATGAAAATTTCGGAGAAAATCATTGATAAAGTAGAGCATTTAAAGGCTACAATAATTCCGAACGATGTTCATGTTAAAGTAACCAGAAATTATGGTGAAACGGCTTCTGACAAGGTGGGTGAATTATTGCTTCACTTGGGTATCGCCATTTTGGCTGTTACTTTCTTGGTGATGCTAGCCATGGGCTGGAGAGGTGGATTGGTCGTTTTCTTCTCGGTTCCATTGACTTTTGCATTGACTTTATTCAGTTATTATATGCTGGATTATACTTTGAACCGAATTACACTTTTCGCCCTGGTATTCGTGGTGGGGATTGTCGTCGACGACAGTATTATTATCGCGGAGAACATGCACAGGCACTTCAAGATGAAGCGATTGCCGTTTAAGCAAGCAGCTATTTATGCGATAAATGAAGTGGGAAACCCAACGATTTTGGCAACATTTACGGTAATTGCAGCCATTCTACCGATGGCATTCGTATCAGGAATGATGGGGCCGTACATGAGCCCGATGCCTATAGGCGCTTCGATTGCCATGATATTGTCACTGTTTGTTGCATTGACCGTTACGCCTTATTTAGGATACCATTTATTGCAGGAAAAAGATGCGCAAGAGCATAAAGAAAATGAAGGCCTAGAAACCAGTTTCATCTATAGAATATACAACAAGCTGGAGCGTCCATTACTGGAAAGCAGCATGAAGAGAAGAGTGCTCGTGGGAGTGACGGTGTTGTTATTGTTCGGTTCTGTTGGTATGTTTTTCACCAAATCAGTTTTGGTAAAAATGTTGCCTTTCGACAATAAAAATGAATTTCAAGTGGTAATCGATATGCCTGAAGGAGCGACTCTGGAAAGAACATCAGCAGTTACGAAAGAAATTGCGCAATACTTAACAACAATACCGGAGGTGGTAGATTATCAAAACTATATTGGTACATCAGCACCAATCACCTTTAACGGATTAGTTCGTCATTATGATTTACGTGGCGGAAGCAACATGGCCGATATTCAAGTGAATTTATTGCACAAAGAAGATCGAAAATTACAAAGTCACGACATTGCGAAAGATGTGCGTCCGCAAATTCAGAAAATCGCCAAAAAATATGGCGCCAACGTAAAGATTATCGAAGTTCCGCCAGGACCTCCTGTTTTGTCCACATTGGTAGCCGAGGTTTACGGTCCAAATTACAAAGACCAGATTAAAGTGGCGCAGCAGGTAAAAGACATTCTGCATACAACGGATGGTATCGTAGATATTGACTGGACTGTAGAGGACAAGCAAACGGAATACAAACTGGAAGTGGATAAAGAAAAAGCAATGCTTAACGGGATTGCGCCACAACAAATAGTAGGGAATCTGACTTATTTATTGAAGGAATATCCAATATCTAATTTGTATGACGAAAACTCGAATGACAATATAGGCATTGTCCTTTCGCTCGACGATAAAGACAAAACGAGCTTGAAAGACATCCAGAACTTGAAAATAAAAGGAAGCCAGGGGAATATGATTCCGGTAAGTGATTTGGTAAAAGTAAAAACGGATACTTTACAAAAAACTATTTATAGAAAAGACCAGAAACGCGTGGTTTACGTGACGGCTGATATGGCCGGAGCACTGGAAAGCCCTGTCTACGCCATTTTGGGGATGACCGAGAAATTGGATAAAATGAATATCCCAAAAGGGTACAAAGTCAATGAATTGTACATGAACCAACCAACGGATGAAAGTGATTTCACCGTAAAATGGGATGGTGAATGGCAGATTACATTGGAAGTGTTCCGTGATTTAGGTGTTGCCTTTATGGTTGCCATCGTGATCATCTATATGTTGATTGTGGGTTGGTTCCAGAACTTTAAAACGCCTATCGTGATGATGCTTGCCATTCCGCTTTCATTAATCGGGATTGTATTTGGTCACTGGTTACTGGGTGCTTATTTTACTGCAACTTCTTTCATCGGTATGATAGCGTTGGCAGGGGTTATGGTTAGAAATTCAGTCTTGCTGATTGACTTCATAGAAATTCGACTGAATGACGGTATCCCTTTAAAACAAGCGATTATCGAGGCTGGAGCGGTAAGAACCTCCCCTATTCTATTGACGACTGGTGCTGTTGTAATTGGTGCTTCCATCATATTATTTGATCCGTTGTTTCAAGGATTGGCCATTTCGTTAGTGTTTGGAGCGATCGTTTCAACTATACTTACCTTAATTGTGGTGCCTTTGATATACTATATCACGGAGAGAAAGAAATGGGAAAAATAAAAAATAGTTGAAAGTTGAAAAACCAGAACCTTAAACTTCAAACCTTAAACAAAAAAACAAATGAAACTACTTATTATAACCGCAATAAAAGCATTTGACAAAGACATCAAAAAAATGCTGAACCAGGCAGCCGTAAAAACCTTTAGCTACAAAGAGGTAACAGGATTTAAGGATATTTCTGAAGTGTCAATGGAAGGAAATTGGTTTGGAAGCGAAATGAGCGAAAACGAATCCATACTGTATTATGCCTTTGTAGACAATGGAAATGTAGATACACTTATCGAAAAAGTAAACGAATTCAATGCGAAGCAAGAAAGTTTATCAAACATTCATGTGGCAGTATTAAATATAGAAAAACACAATTAAAAAATAAAAAAAATGAAAAATAAAGTATTTAGAATTATTGTAGGCTCATTTATCTTAATCAGTTTGCTTTTAACAATCTATGTAAATATAAATTGGTTGTGGTTTACTGCTTTTATAGGCGTCAATTTAATTCAATCTGGTATTACCAAATGGTGCTTATTAGAGACTATTTTATCCAAAATAGGATTGAAAGACTAAAAGTTTTGAACATAAATGGAAAACCGAAACAACCGTTTCGGTTTTTTTTATGGCAAAAAAAATAAATCCTCTCCTCTTCCCCTTCCCATTATTCGCTCCATCTCCAGCAAAACCAGGCGGTGCTACATTATCCCACCGCCGATATTCCCATCCAAATCCGATGCGCAAACAATCCCGGAAATAAATTTTAACAAAAAAATAACTAACATTTGTATATACAAATTAAAAAAGTGTTACATTTGTACCAACAAATAAGAAAGGGTTTTATGAAAATTGAAGATGAAATAAAAAGCAGCATACCATTAAAGGTCTCAAAAAAAATCATTTTGAATATTTTGTACACGCAAAATGTGGTAAATGAAAAATTTAATGAAGTATTAAAACCGTATGATTTATCAGGGGAGCAATATAACGTTTTAAGAATATTAAGGGGCCAAAAAGGGAATCCCGCTAACATGTGTTTGATACAAGAACGCATGGTTGCGAAAACAAGTAACACTACCCGCTTAGTAGATAAATTATTATTGAAGAATCTGGTTACAAGAAATGTGTGTCCAGAAAACCGAAGGAAAATTGAAGTGGCTATAACCCAAAAGGGACTGGACGTTTTAACCAAATTGGACCCTAAGGTCATCGAACATGAAAATTATTTTTCACAGAATTTAAGTACGGAAGAGCTCGAACAATTAAACGCATTATTAGAAAAATACAGAAATCAACAAATACAATAAATTATGAAAACCTTTTTAGATAAACAAAATTGGCGCTACGCCACCAAAAAATTTGATGGTACAAAAGTAATCTCAGAATCAGACTTGGATTTTCTGAAAGAAGCGGTTCGTTTAAGCGCGTCTTCATACGGATTGCAACTCTATAAAGTAATAATCGTTGAGAATCAAGAATTAAAGGCACAATTATTGCCTGCTGCTTATGGACAAACACAAATTACAGATGCTTCCCACTTATTTGTTTTCGCAAGTCAAACGAATATCGGGAATACAGAAATTGATGCTTACCTTAAAAATGCAAGCGAAATAAGAGAACTTCCCATTGAAGCATTGTCTGGATATGGAGATTTCATGAAAGGGACAATTAACCCGATGCCGGAAGACGTTAAAAATATTTGGACAGCTAAACAGACGTATTTAGCTTTGGGAAATTTATTGAACGCCGCAGCGGAGTTAAATATTGACGCTACACCGATGGAAGGTTTTAATGCAGCGCAATTCAATGAAATTTTAGGATTGGATAAACTAAACCTAAACGCAGTTGTAATTGCACCGGTCGGATATCGTCATGAAGAGGATGCTACACAGCACCACAAAAAAGTTAGAAAATCAAACAAGGATTTATTTATTACATTATAATTATTAACACAAATCAAATTAAACAAATGAAAAATTTAAAATCAATTGCTTTAGCATTAGTAGTAGTACTATCTACTTTATCAGTAACTGCACAAACAAAAAAAGTAAATGCATCGGAAAGTACAATCAACTGGGTTGGTAAAAAAGTGACTGGACAGCATGAAGGGACGGTAAACTTGAAAGATGGCGCATTAGTTTTCACCGGAAAAAAATTAACTGGCGGAACATTCACCGTTGACATGACTTCATTGACTGCAACAGATTTAAAAGGTGAGTACCAAGGAAAATTAAACGGACACTTGAAATCAGAAGATTTCTTCGGAACTGAAAAATTCCCAGCGTCTACATTAGTTTTCAAAACGATTGCCGCTAAATCAAAAAATCTTTATGCTGTAACTGCTGATTTGACAATCAAAGGAAAAACAAATCCTGTCACTTTTGATATTGCCGTAAACGGGAATACAGCATCGACAAAGTTCAATGTTGACAGAACTAAATACGACATCAAATACGGTTCAGGTAGTTTCTTCGACAACTTGGGAGACAAAGCAATCTCTGATGAATTTGAATTAGCTGTAGCTTTGAAATTCTAATATTTTTTATAATACAATGTTTACTAATCTACCCAACAAGAAATTGTTGGGTTTTTTATTGCACTCAAATAATGTAACAAAAAAGACAAAAAGCCAGTGTTTTTTTATTTTAATGTATTTGAATAACCAAATAACATTTATATATTTGTAACATGAAAACAATAAAAAACAATACTTGGTGGTGGAATAATTTACGTCAGTTGTCGTGAACTAAGCTCCTATGGTATTATTAACTATAAATATAAAAGGCTTGTCATCACGACGGGCCTTTTTTTTATGCCAACAATTTTTGCTGTTCATACCATTAAAAATCTTAAAATTTATTCAAGTTGAAACTATTTACACTAAATACTAAATACAAACAAATCCTCGCTGACACCATTACTCCCGTCAGCGTATATTTCAAAATACGCGATAAGTTCCCCAACAGCTTACTTTTGGAAAGCAGTGATTACCATGGGAATGACAACAGTTTCTCATACATCTGTTGCAATCCGATTGCATCGATCAAAATAGAAAACGAAACGGTCTGCAAAACCTATCCTGACGGTACTTCAGAGAAAATTGCGATCGATGCAGACACCAATATTCCGGGAGTGATCCAAGAGTTTTCGCATCAATTTAAATCAAAAAAAAACGATTTCAAATTTATCAACAATGGTCTGTTCGGATACATCTCTTATGATGCCGTTCGTTATTTCGAAAAGGTGACTGTCGCCAAAAAGGACAACAGCATTTCAATTCCTGATGTGTATTATGCGGTTTACCAAAACATCATCGCCATCAACCATTTTAAGAATGAGGCCTATATTTTCTGTCACAGTCTGGAAGGAAAAAACAATATCTCGGAGATTGAGCAACTGTTGCAATCCAGAAATATCGCTTCCTATAAATTCTCGAAAGAAGGGGAAGGTTTCTCCAACTTGACCGATACCGAATTCAAGCACAATGTGTCTTTGGCTAAAAAGCACTGTTTTCGCGGGGACGTTTTCCAACTGGTTTTATCCAGACGATTTACGCAAGGTTTCAAAGGAGATGAGTTCAACGTGTATAGAGCATTGCGAAGCATCAACCCATCGCCTTACTTGTTCTTTTTTGATTATGGCGATTTCAAAATATTTGGTTCTTCACCTGAAGCCCAAATTATCGTAAAAGACCGCAAAGCCGAAATCCATCCGATAGCCGGAACTTTCAAACGAACCGGTGATGACGAAAAAGATGCCATTCTTGCTAAACAACTGTCCGAGGACAAGAAAGAGAATAGCGAACATGTGATGTTGGTAGATTTGGCACGAAATGATTTGAGCCGTAATGGCCATGACGTGAAAGTGGAAAAATACAGGGAAGTGCAATTCTTCTCTCATGTGATTCATTTAGTTTCAAAAGTGACAGGCTATTTACATGAAAAAGCAACAACCATGCAAGTGGTGGCCGATACGTTTCCAGCCGGAACGCTCAGTGGCGCTCCAAAACACAGGGCCATGCAACTCATTGAGGAGTATGAAAAAACGAACCGTAATTTTTATGGCGGCGCGATCGGTTTCATGGATTTTGAAGGGAACTTTAACCATGCGATCATGATCCGAACTTTCCTGAGCAAAAATCACCAATTGCATTCACAAGCGGGTGCCGGAATAGTCGCCAGTTCAGATGAAGAAAGCGAAATGGAGGAAGTGTACAACAAATTGAGAGCGTTGAATAAGGCGTTAGATTTGGCGGAAACAATATAAATCCCCACCCCAGCCCTCCCCGAAGGGAAGGGAGCCAAGTCTGAAAACTTGGCATCTATAAAAAATAATAATTAAAACCCTATTCACCCCAATAGGTACTCCCCTCCTTCGGAGGGGCTGGGGGAGGAAGATGAAAAAAATACTAGTCATAGACAATTACGATAGTTTCACTTACAATCTGGTGCATTATCTGGAAGATTTGGATTGCGAAGTAACCGTCTACAGAAACGACGAATTTGATATCGAGGAAATAGCGAGTTTCGATAAGATATTACTTTCTCCCGGTCCCGGAATTCCCGAGGAAGCCGGTTTGCTGAAGGACGTGATTCGGAAATATGCCGCTACCAAGAGTATTCTTGGCGTTTGTTTGGGACAACAGGCCATCGGCGAGGTTTTCGGAGGAACACTTTCTAACTTGGATAAAGTGTATCACGGCGTGGCCACAATGGTAAAAACGGTGGTTGATGATGAATTGCTGTTTGAAGGATTAGGAAATGAATTTGAAGTGGGCCGTTATCATTCTTGGGTGGTAGACAGCAGTTTACCTGACGTTCTGGAAGCCACTTCTTTTGATAAAAATGGCCAAGTAATGTCTTTGAGACACAAAACATTTGATGTCCGCGGGGTGCAATTTCATCCCGAAAGTGTGTTGACGCCAAACGGAAAAAGAATATTGGAGAATTGGGTAAAAAGCCCCATAGCCCCCAAAGAGAGAATAACTCAATAACTGAAATAAATGACACTGATTTTTAATCACTAAAAACCCTATTTACCCCAATAGGAGCTCCCCTCCTTCGGAGGGGCTGGGGGAGGCTAATGAAAAACATATTAAACAGACTGATTAACCATGAAATGCTCTCCAAAGACGAGGCAAAAAATGTGTTGGTTAATATATCCAACGGAAGCTATAACCCAAGCCAGATTTCAGCATTTTTGACCGTATACATGATGCGAAGCATTAGTATCGAAGAGCTCTCCGGTTTCAGGGAGGCCCTATTAGAATTGTGCATTCGTGTCGATTTATCAGCATACAACACAATCGATCTGTGCGGAACAGGCGGCGACGGAAAAGACACTTTCAACATATCGACCCTGGCTTCTTTTGTGGCGGCCGGAGCCGGAATAAAAGTGGCGAAGCACGGTAACTATGGTGTTTCTTCCATTTCTGGTTCATCTAATGTGATGGAAAAATTGGGAATCAAATTCAGCAACGAGAATGATTTTCTGGAAAGGAGTATCGATAAAGCGGGAATTTGCGTTTTGCATGCTCCCCTATTTCATCCAGCCATGAAAAACGTCGGTCCTATCCGAAAAGAGTTGGCGGTAAAAACCTTCTTCAACATGTTAGGCCCGATGGTAAACCCATCATTTCCAAAAAATCAATTGGTGGGCGTTTTCAATTTGGAACTCGCCAGAATGTATGCCTATTTGTATCAAAACACCGATGTGAATTTCACCATTTTACATTCATTGGACGGCTATGATGAAGTGTCGCTCACGAGTCCGACAAAGATTATCACCAGCTCTATGGAGGGAATGCTGTCTAACGAAAGTTTTGGCATACGCCTTTTGTCACAAAGCGAAATCGAAGGCGGAAAAACCATCGACGAATCGGCACAAATGTTCACCGATATCATTTCTGGAAAAGGCACAGAAGCCCAGAACAACGTCGTTTGCGCCAATGCGGGAATGGCAATAGCAACCGTAACCAAATGTTCCCCGTTGGAAGGATTCGAACTGGCTAAGGAAAGTTTACTATCTGGGAAAGGGCTTAAAGCTTTGAATAAGTTACAAGAGTTAAGCAAATAAGCAGAAATTGAAAAATTAAATGATTTAAAAATTTAAAGATTATGACAAAGTCCTTTGAAGAATTTGAAGTTTATAAAAAAGGAATTCAATTGGCTAAATTAGTCTTCAAATTATTAAACGAAAAAGCTTTTGAAAAAGAATATGGTTTTCAAAATCAAATAAAAAGGGCCGTTATTTCAATTACAAATAATATTGCCGAAGGATCTGAATATAATAGTAATAAACAATTGATTAAATATTTAAAAATTTCTAAAGGTAGTTGTGCCGAAGTACTAAGTATGCTGGTACTTTCAAGAGAGCTTGGTTTTTGTGAAGAAAGCCAGATAAACGAAAGTTATACCCTCAGTATTGAAATTTCGCAAAACCTTTCCAATTTTATAAAGTATTTAAATTCTAAAATCAAAGACTAAATTTTTTATACAGATTGGAATTTTTCAATCTTTTAAATTTTTCAATCTTTAAATAACTTAAACGATGAACATTTTAGACAAAATAATAGTAGATAAAAAACGAGAAGTCATTCTCAAGAAATCCATCATTCCGGTCTCGCAATTGGAAGCTTCGGTTTTCTTTGGAAAAGAAACTATTTCTTTGAGTCAAAATCTAAGGAACAGTTCTTCGGGAATCATTGCTGAGCACAAACGCCGTTCCCCTTCAAAATCTGTTATCAACCTTAGTTTTACAGTGGAAGAAGTGGTAAAAGGATACGAAAATGCAGGTGCTTGCGGTATTTCTGTTTTGACGGACGGGAAATATTTCGGGGGTTCACTTGATGATCTGCTTTTGGCGAGGGCCTCGGTAAACATTCCGCTATTGCGAAAAGAGTTCATTGTCGACGAATACCAAATCCTGGAAGCCAAAGCTCATGGCGCTGATTTGATTTTGCTTATTGCCGCGGTTTTAACACGCGAAGAAATCAAATCATTGTCCGATTTTGCCAAAAGCTTAGGATTGGAAGTTTTGTTGGAAGTGCACAACAGGGAGGAACTGGAAAAATCAATCATGCCCACATTGGATATGATCGGGGTCAACAACAGGAACCTGAAAACATTCGAAGTCAGCTTGGATTTCAGCAAGCAATTGGCGGCTCAAATACCGGACGAATTCGTGAAAGTTTCCGAGAGCGGCATCAGTTCCATCGAAGCGATAAACGAACTGAAACCCTATGGATACAAAGGCTTCCTTATAGGCGAAAACTTCATGAAAACGGACAATGCCGGCAAATCTGCAACCGAATTTATTAAACAGTTAAAATAAAACCAATCAAAAAGTTTGTATAAAAGCATTGTGAACTTCGCGAAACCTTTGTGAACTTTGCGGTTAAATAAAAAGACTATGAAACTCAAAATCTGCGGAATGAAACACCCAGACAACATACTCGAAGTCGCTGCGCTCCTACCTGATTATATGGGCTTTATATTTTGGGAGAAATCGGCGCGCTACTTTGACGGTGTTATTCCTGAATTGCCAAAATCGATCCGTAAGGTTGGGGTTTTCGTCAACGAAACCATCGCTGTTATTTTGGACAAGGTGCTGCTGCACGATTTGCAGGCGGTGCAATTGCACGGACAGGAATCGGTAGCGTTTTGTGAAGAGTTAAAAAACATATTGCCAAAAGAGGTTGAAATCATAAAAGTCTTTTCGATAATCGACAGTTTTGATTTTGAAGTTTTGAAACTTTTTGAAGCCCTTTGCGATTATTTCCTTTTTGATACCAAGGGGAAACTGCCTGGAGGAAACGGAACCACTTTCGACTGGACTGTTCTGGGAAAATATCCGTCGACAAAACCGTTTTTCCTGAGTGGCGGAATCGGAATCGAGGGAGTGGCCGCGGTAAATGAAATTCTAAAGACCAATTTGCCCGTTTATGCCATCGATGTAAACAGTAAATTTGAAAAAGAACCCGGATTAAAAAATATAGAATTGTGCAAAACCATACGTAGAGACGCACTGCAGCGCACCCCTACAGATAACAAAATAAAAAAATAATTATGTCATACAACGTAAACGAAAAAGGCTACTATGGCGAATTTGGAGGCGCCTATATACCCGAAATGTTATATCCCAACGTGGAGGAACTGCGTCAAAACTATCTGAAAATTACGGCAGAACCTGGGTTCCAGGCAGAATTTGATGCCTTGCTGAAAGATTATGTGGGTCGTCCCACTCCGCTTTATTTCGCGGAAAGATTATCAGCACAATACAATACTAAAATCTATCTTAAAAGAGAGGATTTATGCCATACGGGAGCGCACAAAGTGAATAATACGATTGGTCAAATCCTATTGGCAAAACGTTTGGGAAAAAACCGAATTATCGCCGAGACCGGTGCCGGACAGCATGGTGTGGCGACAGCCACCGTTTGCGCATTGATGGGACTGGAATGCATCGTGTATATGGGTGAAATCGACATCAAGCGCCAAGCGCCAAACGTGGCCCGCATGAAAATGCTGGGCGCCGAGGTACGTCCCGCACTTTCGGGTTCCAGGACCTTAAAGGACGCCACAAACGAAGCCATCCGCGACTGGATCAACAATCCCGTAGACACCTATTATATCATCGGTTCCGTGGTAGGTCCGCACCCTTATCCTGATATGGTGGCGCGTTTTCAATCCGTTATCTCTAAGGAAATCAAGGAGCAATTGTTGGAGAAAGAAGGGCGCGAAAACCCGGATTACGTGATCGCTTGCGTAGGTGGTGGAAGCAATGCCGCAGGTGCTTATTACCATTTTCTGGACAACAAGGACGTCAACATTATTGCGGTCGAAGCTGCCGGATTGGGTGTCCATTCCGGAGAAAGCGCAGCGACTTCAGCCTTGGGGAAAGTGGGCGTCATTCACGGAAGTAAAACCTTGTTGATGCAAACCGCAGATGGCCAAATAACCGAACCGTATTCCATTTCGGCGGGATTGGATTATCCCGGTGTTGGCCCCATGCACGCCAACCTTTTCGCGACCGGAAGAGCGCAATTCATATCCATCACTGATGAGCAAGCCATGAACTGGGGATTAAAACTCTCCAAGATGGAAGGCCTAATTCCTGCCATAGAAAGTGCCCATGCCTTTGCCGTTTTGGACGAAATGAAATTCAAGCCGGAGGACATTGTGGTCATCAATCTTTCCGGACGTGGAGACAAAGATTTAAATACCTATATTGACTACTTTAAATTATAGGGATTTAAGCTGAATTTATTTCAGGGCGTTCCCGCTGAAAAAGCGGGCGGGCTGTACGCTTTATCTTTTTTGTGGCTGAAAAAAAACCACAAAAAAGGATGTCGCTTCCATCCCTAATGCAGCTCAAAACAAGATAATTGGATTTTAAAATAACTTTCAAAACAGAAAAAATGGAAAAATTATTTGCTTACGGAAACCTAAAAGAGGAAGACATTCAAGAAACCGTTTTTGGGAGAGTATTAAAAGGAACTCCTGAAACCTTGGTGGGATACGTGGTAAAAGAGATAAAAATCGAGGAAGAATACGGAATAGAGTCTTATCCAATTATTGAGGCAACCGAAAATAAAAACGACACGATCAGTGGGATGGTATACGAAACAACATTTCAAGAACTGCAATTGGCCGACAGGTACGAGGGAAAACACTACAAAAGGATCAAAGTCCAGTTGCAATCCGATCAAACTGCCTGGGCTTTTACGGCCATCACATAAATCAGAAAAAATAAAAGATCAAAAACAGATTGTTAATCTGACAATAAATACCCTAATGAACAGAATAAATCAAAAACTACAAGAAGGCAAAAAGATACTTTCCATCTATTTCTCCGCCGGTTACCCCAATCTAAACGACACGGTGCAAATCATTGAGGATTTGGAGAAAAACGGTGTTGACATAATTGAGATAGGTTTGCCATTCAGCGACCCTTTGGCAGATGGCCCCACAATACAAGCCAGCTCAACGCAAGCCTTGCACAACGGAATGACCACACAACTTTTGTTTGACCAGCTTAAGGACATTCGAAAAACGGTATCCATTCCGTTGGTGATTATGGGATATTTCAACCCGATGTTGCAATACGGAATAGAAAATTTCTGCAAGAAATGTGCGGAGATTGGCATCGACGGACTGATCATTCCTGATCTTCCTGTTGACGTATACGCCGACGAATTCAAAGCAACTTTCGAAAAATACGGATTGAAAAATATATTCCTTATTACGCCACAAACATCTGACGAACGCATCCGTTTCATAGACAGCGTTTCTGAAGGATTTATCTATATGGTAAGCTCGGCGAGTGTAACGGGTTCGCAATCCGGATTTGGCAGCACACAAGAAGCGTATTTCAAACGCATTGCCGGCATGAACCTAAATAATCCCCAAGTGATCGGTTTTGGGATCAGCAATGCCGAAACCTTCAAGCAAGCGACTCAGTTCGCCAAAGGCGCCATCATAGGCAGCGCTTTCATCCAGCATCTGACAGAAAACGGAACCCGAAAAATCGAGGAATTCGTGAAGGCGATCCGATAAATAAAAATCCTTTCTATATAAAAACGAGAATGAAAAATGGAAGATAATTTACAAATCTGTCAGAGTTGCGGAATGCCACTTGACAAAGACCCGAATAATGGAGGAACAAATGCTGATAACAGCATTAGTGATAAATATTGTAGTTTTTGCTTTAAAGATGGAAAATTTCTAGATGAAGGTATTAGCCTTCAAGAAAAAATTTATAAGAATATTCAGATTGCTGTTTCCAGAATGGGCATACCAGAAAGTAAAGCCAGAGAAATGGCTGAGAACATAATACCACACTTGGAGCGATGGAAATCTTAAATAGCAATCTTCAAAATAGAAGACAAAACTGAAAAATCCAGTAAGCCGCTCCCGCACGAATCCTTTCGTGTGGTAAGTTGTTATGAATAGAAATTATATTTTTTCACGCTCTATACAGTTTTCTTCGCTAAAATAAATTTCTTAGCTGCGCAAAGTCCCGAGACCTTTAGAAGCGGAATATTTTAATTGATTGACGGGACTTCAAAAAAAATTTGAGTAGCTTTACTAATGAAATTTTATAAAACTGAACCATGGCAATCAAAAACATAACAATTACACAAGGCTTCATCATTGCGGGTTTGATGAACCTGACGGTCTTGATTTTTTCAAGATTCTTCACCAATCCAACCATTCCTGAATTCGATTCCGTTGTGATGTCAAATTTTGGCCTATTAATGATTGTCCTTTGGGGACTGGCCTATATTTCTATTTCCAAAAGTTATCGTGAAGTGAAATGGCTCGTTGGGGTCTTTGTGGTTGGAAAATTCATCTATGGCTACGTTTGGATTAACTGGATCTTGAATAATAACATTTCAGCCGTGTACAAAAAAGATACAATGGCGGGAATCTTTTACTCGCTATATGGGATAAATGATTGGATCTTTTTTGTGTTCTTCCTATTAGTCTTCATCAAAATATTCAAAATGCCAAGCAGCCTAAGCAACGCATAACAACATCTATAAAAAAACAGCCTATATGGGTGGGAGCTTCTTATCAATTTGCGAAGATATGAGTCCGGGCACTTATGGAGGTTTATGGCGTTTAAAAATATTTTAAATTAGGCTCAAATTCTGGAGACTTTGAGCAGCGGGACAAAAATTAAATGACTTTTGTATGATGACCTATTTTTTATTGATTATCGGTTTTATAATACTCATAAAAGGCGCGGACCTACTGGTAGAAGGAGCATCGTCAATTGCACAAAAATTGAATGTGTCTGATTTGGTAATCGGATTAACGGTAGTGGCTTTTGGTACTTCTGCGCCGGAAATGTTTGTTAATGTTTTTGCGAGTATCGAGGGTAATTCAAATATCGCAATTGGTAATATTCTAGGAAGCAGCATCGCCAATATTTTCTTGATACTTGGAGTGTCGGCCATGATTTATCCACTTGCGGTTAAAAACAATACCGTGTGGAAAGAAATCCCATTTAGTTTGCTGGCGGCACTGATTTTGGGGATTTTGGCAAATGATTATTTGATTGACCACAAAGCCAGTTCAGAACTAAGCCGAAGTGATGGCCTAGTGTTGCTTGGCTTCTTCATCATTTTCATGTATTACATTTTCAGCATTGCCAAAAAATCCGAACACATATTAAAGGAAGAGTCCCCACAAATAAGTAATTTCAGGGCTGTTGCTTATATCCTTTTGGGCTTATCAGGACTCGTATTAGGAGGCAGCTGGATTGTCAACGCTGCAGTAAAAATCGCCAGTCAATTTGGGGTGAGCGAATATTTGATTGGTTTGACGGTTGTTGCTGTAGGCACTTCTCTTCCCGAACTTGCCACCTCAGCCATGGCAGCTTATAAGAGAAATACTGACATCGCTATTGGCAATGTGGTGGGGTCCAATATTTTCAATATCTTTTGGGTATTAGGTATTAGCGCGGTGATAAAACCATTGCCCTTCCAACCTACCGGCAATTCCGAAATTGCAATGACGATTGTCGCCAGTATACTTTTATTTTTAGTTTTTTTTGTTGGTAAAAAACACGTACTAGAAAAATGGCAGGGCGCATTATTTCTGTTGTTATATGCCGGATATACCTCGTTTTTAATAATCAGAGGATAGAAGAACACACTATTAAAAAACCGGTGCTCTGCAGAGGGCCTTTTAAAACCCGTATAGCTGGAACTAAACCCAGTAAAAATTAAGCCAAATAATAAAACTTAAAACACGATAACTTACCATTATGGAATATCACTTTAGAAAAGCGGAGATGTCCGAAATGCCTCAAATATGGGAGATCCTGCAACAAGCCATACTGCGAAGAAAACAAGACGGCAGCAACCAATGGCAAGACGGCTACCCCAATCCCGA
>Ga0209109_10001012_pt1 | contig 15473 bp, 16 predicted proteins | sample Rifsed10ft2_FD_184004 | JGI IMG/M metagenome (GOLD analysis project Ga0209109, IMG submission 184004) | Soil microbial communities from Rifle, Colorado, USA - sediment 10ft 2 (version 2) | ecosystem: Environmental > Terrestrial > Deep subsurface > Rock core/Sediment | place: Rifle, Colorado... | reverse complement strand
CCGCCGCGTCTCGTCCCACGCCGGCCCCTCGAAGAGGTCGCAGACGTTGACCGTGAAGCGCCCGGCCGCGTCCATCGAGAACGCCAGCGCGCTGACGATCGGGTGGCAGTAGGGGCCGTTGACGGCCGTGTTGATCGGCACCGGCAGCAAGGGCATGACGTGCGAGCCGCGCGCGTCGCCGGTGACGAAGGGGGCGATGAGGAAGGGCTCCGTCACCTCCTCCGGCGCCGGGAAGATGCCCTGCGTGCGGACGATGGCGATCGGGTCGTCCTTGCCGGTGTACTTGCCGGCGATGTTGTGCAGCCGCGTGGCGGAGACGGAGACGATCTGCTCGTCCGGCTTGTGGCGAGACCAGACGGACTCGACGGCGAAGCGGTCGATGTTCTGGAGCAGGGCGGCGACGTCCCAGGCGCGGTCCGGCACGTCCAGGCGGATGATCCGGTCGCCGTGGCCCTTGTCGCCCTTGTAGTCCATGTCGATGAGCTCAAGGGAGAAGCCTTTGTGCATCTTCGGGTTGAGGAGCAGCCCGCCGTCGTGCATGGGGTCGCAGAAGACCGAGTACAGCGGCAGGTTGTAGGCGCCGGGGCCGCACTTGTCGGCGGTGAAGACGATGAACGCCTCCGCCGGCCGGTCGGCGCTCTTCGGGTCGCGCTCCATGTCGATCTCAGCGACGCCGGGACCGGCGCCGCGGACGTTGCCGGACGGCGCGTCGACCAGCAGGTCTTGGCCGGCGCCGTAGCAGCCCTCCTCGCGGGCGATCTCCGTCGCCGCCAGGAAGCAGTCCCAGGCGAACTTGTGCACAGCGTCCGCCCCGGCGCCGTGCGTGTGCGACATGAGCAGGGCGATGTCGTCGCCGGTGTAGGTGACCATGCCGTCGATGAGCAGGTTGCCGACGGCGCCCGCGACGCGCCGCTTGGTTTCCGCCACCATTCGCTCCGTGGGCCTGGTGTGGCCGCCGATGCTGCCGACGTCCGCCTTGATCGCCGAGAGTGTGACTCGCATTGCTTTCCTCCTTTGGGTTGGCGTCCTAACGGGTCCGCTTACGAGACAAAACGCAGAGGCGCTAGCACAAATTACGGCGACCTTTCGGCCGCCGCGAAACTGCTAACCAAGGGACGGGGCGTAACAAGAGCGCTTCAGCTTGAGGTGAGGTCCGGTCATGGCTCTATTCCCCAATCAAGTATGGTAGGAACGGGCTTCCTCGGCGTCAACATGCCGAACGGCCTGCGTCACCCACCTATGCATAGCACGGTTGGCCGCGGTCGCGTCTCCGAGGGTCGCTGGTCGTCGAGAGGAGGGTCTTACTGGATTGTCGGCCGACGGGCTGTGCCCCAGCAGCGGCAGCCCAATGCCCCCCCGTTAAGGGGCGAAGCCCTCACGATGGCGGAACTCCTCCCGCTCGCCCTCCTCCTCCGCCAGCTTCTCCTCCGCCTGGCGCGACAGCTCCAGCTGCTCGTCGACAGCCTCCTGCAGGCGCCGGCCGTACTCCTCCGCCCGCTTCGGCTCGCGCGCCTCCAGCACCTCGTCCAGGAGGGCGTAGTAGTTGGCGCCCAGGTAGTGCAGCGGCTTTGCGTCGTCGTCCTGGAGCAGCCAGCGGTCGGAGAACGCCTCGTCGTCCGCCGAAACGGCGACGACGCGCCCGACGAAGAGGAAGTGGTCGCCCACCTCGATGGTGTCCTCCAGGGCGCACTCGATCCAGCCGACGCAGCCTTCGAGGAGCACGGTGCCGACGCGGCGGGCGCGGAAGGTGGGCAGCTTCGTCAGCTCCAGCTTGTCGAACTCGGCGCCGCTCAGGCTGCCCAGGTACTGGACGTGGTGCAGCAGGGCGCGGCTGGGGATGTTGATGGCGAACTCGTCCGTCTTCTTGATCATGTCGTAGGAGTGGCGCGAGGGGTGGACGGCGATGCCGATCAGCGGCGGCCGGATGCTCAGCGGCATCGCGTAGGCGATGGGCAGGACGTTGTGGCGGCCGCGGTGGCTACAGGTGACGAGGAGCACCGGCCCGCCGGTCAGCAGGCGCCGGGCGTCCAGCTCGTCGAGGCTGCGTCTCACAGGGGAATGGTAACAAGTAACAGGTAACAAGTAACAAGGCGGGCCCGCGACGCGTTACCGTTGCTGCGTCTAGAAGCCCAGCTCACGGGCGATGAGGACGATCTGGAGCAGGACGCCGTCTTTGGCTTTAGCGACCCCTGGGAACTCGGGGGGAGTGACGTCGAAGTCGGTCATCTTGAACTCGGCGTCGGCGGTGGCGCCGAGCGTGTTGCCGAGCTGGCGCGCCTTGACCGTGAAGGTCAGCGGCTTCGACACGCCGTGGATGGTCATCGTGCCGCTGAGCGTGAGCTGCACCTCGACGTCCTCTACATAGCTCGTGGGGAAGCCCGTCACTGCCTCGACCTTGAACTCGGCGAAGGGGAAGCGCGACGTCTGCAGCGCTCGGTCTCGAATGGCGCCATCGCGTAGAGACTCGTCCGTCTTAAGGGTGCGCAAGTCGACCTTGAAGACGGACGGGAGGTCCTTGTAGAGGCCATCCTTCGTGAGGTAGAGCTCGCCGGAGACGTCAGAGGTCGTCCCCACCGCGGTCGCATCGAGGCCGCGCAACGTCTCTTCGACGACGAACTTGGCGAGCGACTCCTGAGGTACGACGACGAAGCGGCGGACGCCCGCGGGCAGGCTGACGGCCGCGGGCGTAACGCCAGCGGGCGCGGCCGTGGCTGAGGCGGCCGGTGTAGCCGTGCCGGCGGTGATCGTCGGCGCGGAGGTGAGCAGGTTGGGGTCGTCGCTGCGCAGGAGCCAGACGGCGACGACCGCGGCGATGGCCAGGCCAAGCAGCGCGACGCCGCCACCAGCGATGAAGAGCAAACGTTTTCGCATTCAGTCCTCCGGGGGATATTGGGCTTCAGGGATAGGTACGCTCCAGCGCCAAGCGCCGGTTCTCGGAAGAAATGTTAAACCGAGGCGCGGCCAAGCATGTTAAAGAAGCGTGCACCTGGCCTTAAGAGTGACCGATCGAACCGCCGAACGTCACCTGGGAGTCGATGTCCGGCAGGCTGCGTGCGTGGCGCGGAAGCCCAATGCCCAGGCGCTAGGCGCGCTCTAGGTACTGGCCGGAGCGCGTATCGACCTTGATCCGGTCGCCCGTGTTCACGAAGAGCGGGACGTTCACAGTCAAGCCGGTCTCCAGGCGCGCCGGCTTGGTGCCGCCCTGCGCCGTGTCGCCGCGCACCCAGGGGTCCGTCTGTGCCACTTCGAGGACGACGGCCGCGGGCAGCTCGAGGCTGATCGCCTCGTCGCCGTAGGTGAGGACCTGGCAGTCCTCGTTCGCCTTCAGGTACAGGGCCGCGTCGCCGACGCGGTCGCGGTTCATGCCGACCTGGTCGTACGTCTGGGTGTTCATGAAGTAGAAGATGTCGCCGTCGACGTAGAGGAACTGCGCCGGCTGCCGCTCGACGCGGGCGCGCTGGAACTTGGAGCCGGCCGGCCAGGTGCGCTCGATGATGTGGCCGGCGCGCACGTCGCGCAGCTTCAGGCGCACGACGGCGCCGCCGCGGCCGACCTTCACGTGCTCCCAGTCAACGATGGTGTAGAGGTTGCCATCCAGCTCGATGGTCACCCCCTTGCGCAGGTCGCCTGTGTCGATCATTGATTCCTTCCTCTGCTCCGGCTTCGCATCCCTCTCGGTCCGCTCCGCCTCTAGTAAGGGGAAGTGGGGGACACCCCCAGACCCCCGGCAGGGCTTCGCCCTGCACCTGACTCTCGCCAGGTCGTCGCGCCTTTACGAGTGCGCGGTGACCGTCGAGTGGCGTTTCTCAGCTTGTCGAGAGTGATGTCCAGCCGCGGAGCCGAATTGCCGGCACGCTAGTGCCCTCAGCCCGAGAACTGCAGCTTCGGCGCCCTCGTGAAAGAGACGTAGCGGCTGTCCTTGAGGTAGCCCATATCCTCGATGCGGATGCCGCCCCAGCCCGGCAGGTAGATGCCCGGCTCCACGGTCAGCACCATGCCGTCCTCCAGCACGTCCTCCGACGTCGCGGCGACGCGCGGCGACTCGTGCACCTGCAGGCCGACGCCGTGGCCGAGGCCGTGGCCGAAGTTGTCGCCGAAGCCCGCCTCCTCGATGACGCGCTGCGCCAACTGGTGCGCCTCGCCGCCCGTCATGCCGCTGCGGATCAGCTCCTCCGCCGTCAGCTGCGCCGCCAGGACGATGTCGTAGATGCGCTGGAACTGCTCGTCCGGCTCGCCGACGACCACCGTGCGCGTCAGGTCCGACATGTAGCCGTCCAGGTTGACGCCCATGTCGATGACGACGCCGTCGCCGGCGCGGATGACCTCGTCGCGCGGCTGGGCGTGGGGCATGGCGCCCCAGGGCCCGGCGGCGACGATGGTCGGGAACGAGAGCCCCTCGGCCCCGTGCTCGCGGGCGTACCTCTCGATCTCCCAGGCGACCTGCTTCTCCGTCCAGCCCGGCTCAATTCGCCCGGCGACGTCGGCGAAGGCAGCGTCACCCAGGGCGACGGCGCGCTCCAGCGCCTCGATCTCCGCCGGCTCCTTGATCACGCGCAGCGACTCGACGAGGTTCTCCGTCGCCACGAGCTGCGGCCGGTCAGACTCCGGCAGCGACCCCACGGCCGTTCGCAGCGCCCGATAGGTGGCGTAGGTGACGCCGTGCGCCTCGAAGCCGAGGCGCTGACCGCCCAGGCGCGCCTCCGCCAGCAGGCGCGGCAGCCAGCTCTTCATGCCGCCGTTCGCCTGGAAGAGCGTGAAGCGGGGCGACTCGCGCTGCGCCTGCTCGTAGTAGCGGAAGTCGACGGCGATGAAGGCGGCGTCCCGCGTGATGAGCAGGTGGCCCATCGAGCCGGTGAAGCCGGAGAGGTAGCGCCGGTTGGCGCCGACCGTCTTGTGGATGTCCTCCGCCGGCGCGCTGACGAAGAGGCCGCCGAGGTCGTTGTCCACCAGGGTCGCGCGCAGGCGCTGGACGCGGCCCTCCGTCGTCACTCCTTGCCCTCCTTGACGGCGGCGACGACCGCGTCGAGGGCGTAGAGGTAGCCGCGCCAGCCGAGGCCGGCGACCATCCCCTTGCAGACGGCCGATATGACGGAGCGATGGCGGAACGCCTCGCGCGCGTGGATGTTCGAGATGTGCACTTCGACCGTCGGCAGGCGGCTGGCGGCGATGGCGTCGCGCAGGGCGATGCTGTAGTGGCCGAGCGAGCCGGGGTTGATGATCAGGCCCTCGGCGGCGCCCTGCTGCTCCTGGATGAAGTCGATGATGGCGCCCTCGTGGTTGGACTGGAAGGCGAGGACGCTGGCGCCGAGCTCGCCGGCGCGCTTCTCGACGCGGCTGACGATATCGATCAGCGTGTCGGTGCCGTAGATCTCAGGCTCGCGCCGGCCGAGGGTGTTCAGGTTCGGCCCGTTGACCAGGAGGATGCGCATCGCGATTCATTTATACCACGGCGCTCAGCGCGGACTTGCTGCTTGGCGCGTCCAGGCTTCGCATCCTGCATCCTTCAAGGAAGGACTTGTCTGCTTCGCCTGTTGTTGAAGCTACTTCTGAGGGGACACCTCCTTCGACAGGCTCAGGACAGGCCTCAGACTCCCCGTCAGGCGCCGTCCTGAGCCTGCCGAAGGAGGGCTGCGCCCCCTGTACCCCTGCTATAGGGCGCGCTCGACCACAGCTTCGAGCATCGACCGCAGGATGAAGAGCCCGTCTTCGCCGCCCAGCAGCGCCTCGCTGACGCGCTCCGGATGGGGCATGAGCCCGAAGACGTTGCGGCCTTCGTTGACGATGCCGGCGATGTTCTCCAGCGAGCCGTTGGGGTTCGCCTCGCGCGTCACGTCACCTTCCGGCGTGCAGTAGCGCAGGACGACCCGGTCCTCGGCGTTGAGGCGGGCGATGTTCCCCGCGTCGGCGTAGTAGTTGCCCTCGCCGTGGGCGATGGGCATCATCAGCACCTGGCCCCTGGCGCAGGCGCTGGTGAACGGCGTCGCCGTCGTTTCGACGCGCAGGTAGACGTCCTGGCAGCGGAACTGCATCGACTCGTTGCGCATGAGGACGCCGGGCAGCAGGCCGGCCTCGCAGAGGATCTGAAAGCCGTTGCAGCTGCCGATGACCAGCTTGCCCCGCTCCGCCTCGCGCCGGACCGCGTCCATCACCGGCGAGAAGCGGGCGATGGCGCCGCAGCGCAGGTAGTCGCCGTAGGAGAAGCCGCCCGGCAGGACAATGGCGTCGTAGCGGGAGAGGTCGCTTTCACGGTGCCAGATCAGGTCGGCGTCCTGACGGAGGACGTTCTTGAGGACGTGGTGCCAGTCATGGTCGCTCCAGGTGCCGGGGAAGACGAGGACGGCGAAGCGCACGGACTTACCTCCAGTCGTCGATGACGTACACGCCGGGGCGGTTGAAGCCGGCCTCGTTGGGCCGCTGCATGGCGACGCCCTGGCTCTCGATGCGAAAGCCGGCGGCGAGAAGGGCGCGGTACGCCTCGTGCCGCGCCAGGTTGACGCCGCAGACGAGCTGGCCGAGGCCGCGCTGGGCCGCGAACGCCTCGCAGGCAGCGAGCAGCCGGTCGAAAACGGCGGCGGCGGCCGGCCCCGGCGACACGGCGGCGAACTTGACGTAGCAGACGCCGCTGCCGGCCTCCGTGCCGCCGCCGCAGTGGCAGACGGCGAAGCCAGCCAGGCGCGACGTGTCCCAGAGCAGCACCGTGTCGCCGAGCTTCTGCTCCTGGACGGCGCGCACCTCGCGGCTCACGTCCAGGCCGTCGTAGATCGCGCCCGTGACCTCCCGGCAGGCGGCGAGGCGGCTCTCTCGCTCCGCGGCCGCGTCCGTCGAGAAGAGGGCGTAGGGCGGGGCGGGCCTCTCTGGACGCACGGGCCCGGACATGAGGTGCGTGAGAAAGCGAGGCCAGAAGCCGTACTTCTGATAGAGCGCGAGGTGCTTCGGGCTGTTGACCAGCGTGTAGAGGCCGAGGTGCGCCGGGCTCCACATCGAGAACAGCGCCATGGTCGCGTCGAGGAGGCGCTGGGCGACGCCCTGGTTCCAGAGGTCGGGCCGGACGCTGAGGGGGCCGAAGTAAGCGAAGCTGCCCCAGTTCGCCGCGAAGTTCGAACCGACGAGGGCCCCGTCCAGCTCGGCGGCGAGGGCCGCCGTCGGGTCGGCCCGCCAGCGGCCGCGAACCAGCTCGCGGTCGCCGCCGAAGGCGAGCGGCTCCGGCAGGCCCAGGTGCGTGCCGAAGGCCAGGCGGAAGATTCGGTCGGCTTCCGGCAGGTCGTCTTCCCCCAGCGGCCGAACCGCAACGGCCTCCGGGCGCACAGCCTAGCCGCTCCTCGGAAAGCGGCGAAACGGCAGCCGGCGCAGGCGCAGCTCGCCCGGCGCCGGCGCCGGGTACTCGACTCGCGGGTGGTAGACGGCCTTCAGCGTTCCCTTGAACGAGTCCGTCAGCAGGCGCAGGTCGCGCAGGGTCAGGTCACACTCGTCCAGCTCGCCCTCCGAAAGCCGCTCGCTGAACACCTCGTCGACGAGGGCGTCGATGCGCGCCGCCGAGCGGTCGGGGCTGGAGCGCACGGTCGCTTCGCAGGAGTCGGCGAGCATGGCAATCGCCGTCTCCCGCGATTGCGGTTTCGGGCCCGGGTAGCGGAAGTCGGCCGTGTCCACCATCGGGTCGGTCTGGGCCGCTTCGCGGTAGAAGTAAGATACCAGGCGCGTGCCGTGGTGCTCGGGGATAAAGGCGGCGACCTTGGCCGGCAGCTTGTAGCGCCGCGCCAGGGCGAGCCCGTCGCTGACGTGGTCGGCGATGATGCGGGCGCTGACGGCCGGGTCCAGGGCGTCGTGCGGGTTGTCGCCGCCCAGCTGGTTCTCGATGAAGAAGCCGGGCCGCAGGAGCTTGCCGACGTCGTGGTAGTAGCAGCCGACGCGCGTCAGCAAGGCGTCGGCGCCGATGACGTGGGCGCCTTTCTCCGCCAGGCTGGCGACGATGACGCTGTGCTGGAAGGTGGACGGCGCCTCGTCCTGCAGGCGCAGGAGCAGCGGCTGGCTGAGCTGGGACATCTCCAGCAGCTGCAGCCGCGTCGTCACGCCGAAGAGCGCGCCCAGCGTCACGAAGATGCCGGCGCTGAGGAAGGCGCTGAGGCCGCCGTTGGCGCCCGCTGCCAGCGCCAGCCACGGCAGGTCGCGCAGCGCCGCGGCCGGGTCGACGAGCCAGGTCGAGGCGAGGACGGCCAGCACGCTCAGCCCGACGAGCAGACCGCCGAGGAGGAACTGCACCAGCCGCTCGGCGGCGCGCACGGCGAAGACGCCGGCGGCGCCCGCCAGGCCCGATACGAGGGCGAGCCGCGCCACATCCAGGGCGCCGGTGATGCTGACCACGGTCACGTCCAGCAGGACGATGGCGGCGAACGCCGCGAGCATGGCGATCAGGCTTGCGGCCAGCAGCGCCAGCTCGGCGCCGACGAAGCCGGCCAGCACCATGGGCGCCGCCGCCAGCGGCATGACGTAGGCGAGGAAGTGGCGCTCGTCGTCCGGCAGGATCAGCGGCAGGTAGACCTTCATCACGAAGACGGGCAGCGCCACCGCGAAGCCGACCACCGCCAGCTCCCGCGGCCGCACGGCTGAGCGGAAAACGTGCAGGCCGGCGGCCACCGCCAGGGCGACGAGGACCGATACGAGGGTGACGGCCCCGACCAGCTCCGGCCGCCACGCGTTGCCGATGAGCCCCGCCTCGACGAGGGCCTCGTGCGCTTCCGGCGTCACCGGCGTGTCCTTCTCGACGACGACCTGGTTGCGCAGGAAGGAGACGCGCACGGGCGCCACGGCGGCGCGCGCGGCCGCCCTGGCGGCCTCCGTTCGCGCCGTGTCGACGCCCTGGTTCGTGACGACGAACGCGTGGAGGACCTCGGCGATGAGCGTGCTCTGCTCCCGGTTGAAGGCCGGGTCGACGTAGGTCGAGGCGCGCGCCTGTGTCTCCGCCACCGCGTCCGGCGGCAACGACTGGCGCAGAATGGAGGCGAGGGCGCGCTTCGCCTCGTTTTCGATGACGTCGTAGTCGGCCGGCGACAGGTTGCTCAGCATACTCAGGCTGCCGGGCGAGAGGTCGAGGCCCTCGAGGGCCTCCAGGGCGGCCGCGCGCGCCGTCGGCGAGGCGACCGGGTTGTTGACGATGCCGCGCACCTGCGCCAGCAGCTCCTCCAGCTCGGCCTGCTGCCGCGAGGCGACGGAGGGGTCGAAGGTGAGGCTATTGGGGACGGCCGCAGCCGCTTCGTCCTGGCGGCGCTCCGTCAGGGCGGGGCTGACGAAGGAGATATCGCGCGGCGCGCGAACGGTGCGCGAAGCGACATCTCCCTCCTCCAGTGGCACGCCGGCGGGCGTGAAGGGAAAGAGGGCGACGAAGACGGCGAAGGCGAGACCGAAGACCGACGCCGCCAGGATGAAGGCCGGCCTCCGCGTGAGCGCGAGCATAGGCGTGCACGATCATCATACAGGACGGCCCTTCCGGTCACGGAAGGGTCTGCCCGCCGCCAGGCCCGATTCGCGCGCCGCGCCGACGCGCCTAGGTCGATCCCGAGAGCAGCTCCGTGACGACGGCGTTGATCTCGCGGCCCTCTGCCCGGTCGCGCAGCTCGCCCATGATGACGGGCATGACTTTGCCCTTGTCGGCCGGGCCGCGGGCGCCGACGCGCTCGATGACGGCGCGCGCGGCGGCGGCGATCTCCTCCCGGCTCAGCTGCCGCGGCAGGTAAGCGGAGAGCACGCCGAGCTCGGCCTCTTCTTTGGCGACGAGGTCGGCGCGGCGCGCCTTCTCGTACGCCTCGATGCTGTCGCGCCGCTGCTTGATCTCGCGGCGGATGACAGCCCGCACGTCCTCGTCGTCCAGCTCGCGGCGCTGGGGCGCGCCCGAGGGCGTGGCATCAGCTTGGTCGAGCCGGGCGAGCTCACGTTGGACTCTCTCGGCATTGCTTAGCTTTGGAGCGTATTCCAGCGACTTTGCGTCTTGCTCGGGCGGGATTTCGGCGTTGCGGATGGCGGCGAGGAGCAAGCGCAGCGTCGTCTTGCGCGTCTCGTCGCCGGCGCGCAGCGCATCGCGCAGGTCAGCGTTGATCTGCTCTTTGAGGGTCACGTCTTTCGCCTGGGATGCCTGCCGGCGTTGGGCGGGCCGGCCGCCGCACTGCCTTAGGCGGCGCTCTTTCGGCTCTTGCGGCGCTTGGCGGCGGCCTTCTTCTTGCGGCGGACGCTTGGTTTCTCGAAGTGCTCGCGGCGCCGCGCCTCGGCTAGGATGCCGTCCTGCTGCACGCGCTTCGTGAAGCGCTTGAGGGCGGACTCGAACGATTCGTTCTCCCCGATGATGACCTCGGCCAACCATACCTCCTGAGTGAAACTCGAACTGAGTGTAGCGAGGGCTCTGGAAGGGTGTCAAACCCACTGGCGTGGCGGCATAGGGCTGCCGCCCACTAGCGTGGGGGCATTGCGCTGCCGCGAATCCATTCGAAAGCTTAGACAGTCTCCCCGATCCGTCTTTGCGAGGAGCGAAGCGACGAAGCAATCTCGTCGCGGCCCGGATCGCCGCGGCTCTGCTGCAGGCAGCCTCGCAATGACACGCGTCGGCGCCTTAGCGCCTTGACGGCTTCGACGTCGCTTTCTATACTCGAATTGGCCCCGGAGTTTCGGGGGTCTAATTTTGTTACGCCCGAAAACAGCTCTTTCGTAGCTGTGCCCGAGTGGCGCAACGGCAGCGCAACCGATTTGTAATCGGTAGGTTGAGGGTTCGAATCCCCCCTCGGGCTCCAGAGCCTGACGCGCCAGGGCCAGGGTGGGTGAGTGGCTAAAACCGACGGTCTGTAAAATCGTTGCCCTGACGGGCTACGCAGGTTCGAATCCTGCCCCTGGCACCAAGAGACATCGTCCGATGATATGGACTGCGAGCTGGTGAAGAAGAATGCCCTCGAGACTTCGGAGAACGCTTTCGAGACTTCGGAGATCCTACCGTACCGTCACGGACCTGCCGTACGCCGTGCGGCGCCTCGAGGCGCTCCTATTGGAGACGACGCTGACGCCCGTCGAACGTCACCTCATGCTTGACGCGATGAGCAGGACGGATGGTCTCTTCGACGGCACGTATGACGTGTGGCGCGTGAAGCGCATCAACAAGGTGCTCGATATCTACGGCCTGGAGTACTTCTGCGGCAAGCGTGTTCTAGAGCTCGGCGCCGGCCACGCGGACATCGGCGCCTTCTTCGCTGAGATCGGTGCCGACGTGCTCTGTCTGGAGGGGAGACAGGAGAACGTCAATTACGCGCGACTCAAGCACCGCAACATCAAGAACCTCAAGTGCGAGCAGGTCGATCTGGAAGCCGACTTCTCCAACTTCGGCCGCTTCGACCTGATCATCAACTTCGGGCTGCTTTACCACCTGCGTAAGGTCGAAGAGCACCTGAAGTGCTGCTTCAGCATGACGGACGACGTCTTGCTGGAGACCGTGGTTTGCGACTCCACGGACCCGAACCGGATCTTCTTCGTCGATGAGGACGCCGCCGCCAACGAGGAGGCGCTAGGCGGGGTCGGCAGCCGGCCCTCGCCGTTCTACATCGAGAGAATAGCGGCCGAGAACGGCTTCGAGGCGGTCCGCTACTTTACGCCTGACCTGAACTACCAGAGGTTCGAGTACAACTGGGAACATAAGAACAACAACCGGCTGGGAGACTGGTGGCTGAGGCGCTTCTGGCGTCTGCGCAGGAAAACGGCGTCGAGTGACTAGACGAGATAGCGACCGGCGAGAGCCGCAGCGCCACAAACCAACGAAGAACGCTGCCAGGGTGGGTGAGTGGCTAAAACCGACGGTCTGTAAAATCGTTGCCCTGACGGGCTACGCAGGTTCGAATCCTGCCCCTGGCACCAGAGCAAAAACGTCCTATGATTAGGATGCGCAGAGATTGAGTCGGAGTCCTTCCGGGAAGGAAGGGAAGGGAATACGCCCACATAGCTCAGCTGGCAGAGCACGCCCTTGGTAAGGGCGAGGTCATCGGTTCGAATCCGATTGTGGGCTCCAGCGAAGGCAATCGGCTGTCGAGGCCGGAGACCGCGGGGCAGAGCAGCGACAGTCCTGTCCTTCCCCGGAAGGACGGGAACAGGGAGGAACGACAGGTAAATGGCTAAGGCAAAGTTTGAGAGGACGAAGCCGCACCTCAACGTCGGCACCATCGGTCACGTCGACCACGGCAAGACGACCCTCACATCGGCGATCACCAAGGTCCTCGCCTTCAAGAAGCTGGCCCAGTATCGCGACTTCGCCAGCATCGATAACGCCCCCGAAGAGCGGGCGCGCGGCATCACGATCGCCATCCAGCACGTCGAGTATGAGACGAACAAGCGCCACTACGCCCACGTCGACTGCCCCGGCCACGCCGACTACATCAAGAACATGATCACGGGCGCGGCCCAGATGGACGGCGCCATCCTCGTCGTCGCCGCGCCGGACGGCCCCATGCCCCAGACGCGAGAGCACATCCTCCTCGCCCGCCAGGTGGAAGTGCCGGCCGTCGTCGTCTTCCTCAACAAGGTCGACATGATGGACGACCCGGAGCTGCTCGACCTCGTCGAGCTTGAGCTGCGCGAGCTGCTCACCAAGAACGGCTTCGACGGCGACAACCTGCCGATCATTCGTGGTACCGCCCTGGCGGCCATGGAGAGCAAGAGCCAGGACCCGGACGCGCCGGAGTACAAGTGCATCTGGGAGCTGATGGACGCCGTCGATTCCTACATCCCCCAGCCCTCTCGGCCGGCCGACCTGCCCTTCCTCATGCCCGTCGAGGACGTCTTTGGCATCAAGGGCCGCGGCACCGTCGTCACCGGCCGCATCGACCGCGGCATCGTCAAGGTCGGCGACGAGATCGAGATCGTCGGCATCCGCGACACGCGCAAGAGCGTCGTCACCGGCGTCGAGATGTTCCGCAAGCTGCTCGACCAGGGCGAGCCCGGCGACAACGTCGGCTGTCTGCTGCGCGGTGTCGAGCGCGACGACGTCGAGCGCGGCATGGTGCTGGCGAAACCCGGTTCGATCACGCCGCACACAGACTTCGAGGCGCAGGTCTACGTCCTCTCGAAGGAGGAGGGCGGCCGCCACACGCCGTTCTTCACGGGCTACCGGCCGCAGTTCTACGTCCGCACCACGGACGTCACCGGCAGCATCGAGCTGCAGCCGGGCGTAGAGATGGTCATGCCCGGCGACAACACGCAGATGACCGTTCACCTGATCCAGCCGATCGCGCTCGAGGTCGGCCAGCGCGTCGCGATCCGCGAAGGCGGCCGCACGGTCGGCGCCGGCGCCGTCACCAAGGTGCTCAAGTAAGCGATGGCGAAGAAGGAAGACCGCGCGATCATCCACCTCGCCTGCAGCGAGTGCCGCGAGAGGACGTACACGACTACGAAGAACCGGCGCAACGACGCCGACCGCCTGCAGCTGAACAAGTACTGCCCGCGCTGTCGCGTCCAGCGCCTCCATCGGGAGGTGCGGTAGGCAAGGCTCGCCAGAGGCGAGTCTTCCTTCCGCATCCATGAGCCGCGCCGTCCGCAGGCAGCAGGTCGCCCAGAAAGAGAGCGCGGCGGCCAGGCGTCAGGCGCAACGGCTGCTGGGCACGCGCACGCCGCGCCAGACGCGGGGCGCCCGCCCGCCGGCCCAACCCAGGCGACGCTTTCGCGTCGGCGTGCCGCGCTGGTTGGAGGACATCGCCTCCGAGCTGAAGAAGGTCACCTGGCCGACGCGCGACGAGACGGTCTATCTCACCACCGTCGTCATCGTCGTCGCCGTCAGCGTCGGCATCCTCCTAGGCGGCATCGACCTCTTCTTCAACTGGTTCATGGACCGCCTGCTCCTCAGGTAATGGCGATGGAATCAGGCGTAGGCAAAGGCGGCGCGCGCGGCCGGACAAAGCCGGAGGTCGCGGAGCAGGAGGCAGGCGAAGAGCAGCCCTTCTCCGAGGAGGACTATTTCAAAGAGGGCCGCAATTGGTACGTCATCCACACCTACTCCGGCTACGAAAACCGCGTCAAGACCAACCTGGAGCACCGCATCGAGTCCATGGACGCGGGCGACCTCATCTACCGCGTCGTCGTGCCCACCGTGGACGAGATCGAGGTGCACGGCGGCGTACGTCGCACCGTCTCGCGCAAGATCTTCCCCGGCTACGTGCTGGTGGAGATGACCACGCTGGTGGAGAACGACGTTGAGTCGAGCCGCGCCTGGTTCGTCGTGCGCAACACGCCCGGCGTAACCGGCTTCGTCGGCTCCGGCGTGCGGCCCGTCGCGCTGGAGGAGGCGGAGGTCAAGCGCATCCTGCGCCAGATGAAGGCGGAGGAACCGCGCGTGCGTGTCGGCTTCGTCGTCGGCCAGAGCGTGCGCATCGTCGACGGCCCCTTCGTCGACTTCGTCGGCGTCGTGGACGACATCAACCTGGAGAAGGGCAAGGTGAAGGTCATGGTCTCCTTCTTCGGCCGGGAGACGCCCGTGGAGCTGGACTTCCTCCAGGTGGAGCGGCTTTAGAAGCGGGGTGCAGGGGCGGGGCCCCCTGACGGGGAGTCTGAGGGGTGAGGATGGACACCGCGGGTTGAAACCCGCGGCATCGGATCGGTAGCAGTGCAGGGCGCCGCCCTGCCGGGGAGCTTGAGGGGTGTCCCCTCAACTACTTTCTAGTTGCTGCGAAGCAGACAAGGCCCGAAGGCCGCAGGATGCGAAGCAGCCAGTCAGCGGGAGCCTTTCGGGAAGACCCGGGGCGCTAGGACCGCAAGGAGCAATCGATGGCCAAGAAGGTTAGAGCAGTCGTACGCATTCAGCTGCTGGCCGGCAAGGCGACGCCGGCGCCGCCCGTCGGGCCGGCGCTGGGCCAGCACGCCATCAACATCATGGCGTTCTGCAAGGAGTACAACGAGAAGACGGCTTCTCAGGCCGGCCAGGTCGTCCCGGCCGAGGTCACCGTCTTCGAGGACCGCTCCTTCACCTTCGTCCTCAAGACGCCGCCCGCCAGCGACCTCCTGCGCAAGGCGGCGGGCGTCGAGAAGGGCAGCCGCGCCCAGAAGCGCGAGAAGGTGGGCAGCATCAGCCGCGACCAGCTGCGCGAGATCGCTACCCTAAAGCTGCGCGACCTCAACGCCGCCAGCGTCGAGGCGGCGGAGCGCCTGATCGAGGGCAGCGCCCGCAGCATGGGCATCGAGGTCCGGAGCTAGGCCATGCACAGGGGTAAGAAGTACCGAGAAGCCGTCGCTCTCATCGACCGCGAGAGCACCTACCCGCCCCAGGAAGCGATAGGTCTCGCCAAGAAGACGGCGCCCGCCAAGTTCGACGAGACCGTGGAGCTGCACATTCGCACCGGCCTCGACCCGCGCCACGCCGACCAGCAGATCCGCGGCACGGCCCTCCTGCCGCACGGCCTCGGCAAGTTGGTGCGCGTCCTCGTCTTCGCCGAGGGCGAAGCGGCGCGCAATGCCGAGCAGGCCGG
>Ga0209109_10001011_pt1 | contig 15484 bp, 12 predicted proteins | sample Rifsed10ft2_FD_184004 | JGI IMG/M metagenome (GOLD analysis project Ga0209109, IMG submission 184004) | Soil microbial communities from Rifle, Colorado, USA - sediment 10ft 2 (version 2) | ecosystem: Environmental > Terrestrial > Deep subsurface > Rock core/Sediment | place: Rifle, Colorado... | reverse complement strand
GCGCTGGGAAGCGCTCTTGTAGCGTTCGAGACCGGCGGTGGGCATGTGCAGGCGCACGCCGGGATTAGATCATGTTCCTTGAGCAAGATAAATCTCCGTCTCGGTTTTGATGACGAACAGAATCGTCAAACTGGAACGCGGGCTGGAATGGAATTTCTGCCAGGCGTCTTCGAGGTTTGAGGCTTCCACGGTAAAGACAATCTTCCGAGGTTCGGCGGCAACGAAGTAGTACTTTCGTTCGCGTTGAACCAGTTTCGCCGAAGAAGAAAGAGCCATAGGCCGAGTGTGCCTGCGATCTGATCGATCCACAGGATCGGCGCGGGGATCAAGATCATTCTGCACAACAGCGACAAAAAGTTGGACGGAGACAAGCTCGGCGACAATGCGCGACTGTACCAGATCGGCACAGTCCTTCTCGCGGTCAATAGTAATGATGCAGCGGCGGAGACGCAGGCAGGCGATGGCCGTAGTACCGCTGCCCATGAAGGGGTCGAGGACCAGGTCGCCGGGATTGGAGGAGGCGAGGAGGATGCGTTCGAGGAGGGCGACGGGTTTTTGAGTGGGGTGTTTGCCGAAGCGTTTCTCCCAGGGTTCGGGCGGGCGGATTTCCCAGACAGATTTCATCTGTTTGCCGCCGGCGATGCGCTTCATTTCCTGATAGTGAAAGGTGTGGCGGCTCTTTTTGTTTTTGGCGGCCCAGATGAGGGTTTCGGTGGCGTGGGTGAAGTAGCGGCAGGAGAGGTTGGGGGGAGGGTTGGGCTTGACCCAGGTGATGTCGTTCAAGAGCTTGAAGCCGAGCTGCTGCATGGCGAAGCCGACGCTGTGGATGACGTGGCTGGTGCCGGAGACCCAGATGGAGCCGTTGGGCTTGAGGACACGCTGGCAGGCGGCGAGCCAGGCGCGGTTGAAGTCGTGGTTGGCGGCGGGGCCGCGGGAGCGGTCCCACTGGCCTTTGTTGACGCTGACCATGCGGCCGGCGTGGCAGGTGATGCCGTCGTTGGAAAGGAAGTAGGGCGGGTCGGCGAAGATGAGGTCCACGGTGGCTTCGGGAATGGCGGCGAGGAGTTCCAGGCAATCGCCCTGAAAGATTTTGATGTGGTGGCGAGGGTCGTGGAAGACGGGCGGGGGCAGAGCGGGGGAGGAGGCAGTGTTGGGAGCAGGTTTGGACATGGCGGCGCTCAGAGGGATCGGATCGTTGATCGAGTGGGCAACAGTGTCAAGGGAGGGGGAGGAGGAAATGGGGAATTGCAAATTTGAAATTTGAGATGGGAAGACAGAAGAATGCCGGGTCTGCGACCCGGCGCTACAGCAGGGCTCTGCCCCGCGCCCCGGCCGGCAAGATGCCGGCGCTACCGGGAGTTATTCGCGGAGGGATTCCTCGCCCCGGCAGGCCGGGGCTGGAAATGACAAGGCGTGAAAAGGAACCAGCGCGACGCCGGCGCTACCAGCAGAAGAGTGCCGGGTCTGCGACCCGGCGCTACAGGAGAAAGAACCGGCCCCGCAAATGCATCCGGGGTGCAAGCATCGCACAAGATGCCGGCGCTACCGGGAGTTATTCGCGGAGGATGAGGGCTTTGGAGGAGGGGACGGCGAGCTGGATGAGGCGGCGGGCGGAGTCGAGGTAGAGGTCGATTTCGAGGTCGGAGGTGCGGACGCGGAGGAGCTCGAGCGTTTTGCCCTCGATTAACTGGGGGTCCCGCGAACCCGTCCGGGACGCAGAAACCGCGCCGAACGATTCGACGGTGATGGAGCCCGGGGTCATCTCCTGCGGGATGAGGACGGGGAAGGTCTGCGCGCCGCGGGCGGACCAGTCGTAGAGGCGGGCGAGGATGGCGTAGTGGTGGTAGAGGTTGTTGTCGAGGATGACGATGCGGGGCGAGTCGAAGGTGAACTGCTGCTCGAAGGGCTGCGAGTTCTCGAGGAGCAAAGTGGCGCTGGCCACACCGCCGCGGAAGTCCACCAGGGCGCCGGCTTTTTTCTCACCCTGCGTGGACCACTCGTAACGGAGGGGCGAGCCGTCGGCGGTGAGGCGGAGTGTGCCCTTCACCTGGGTGGTTGTGCCATCTGCGGTGGTGATCTGCGAGGTGGCACGCGCCTGCCAGTCGCGCCCGTCTTGCGCAATCTCAAACTCCTCGCTGCCGACGGGCTGGCCGTCGAGCAGGATGCGGAACGTGCCTTTGTCAGCAGCGAGCGAGGCGGCGGGGGCGGCGCCGCGGGCCTTTGGCGATTTGTCGGCCTGTGCGACAAGCGCGAGCGGCGCAAGCAGGAAGATGGTCAGCGCGAGAGAAAGGGATTTGGTGGATGGAGTGGCGTGGGTCATGCGTTGACTCCTTTGTGGGCTGAAGCGGCGCCGGAAACGCAGAGCGAGCAGATGGTGGCGACAACTTGTTGCAGGTCGCTGGTGTTCTGAACGCGGGCGTCGGCCTGCTGGTAGAAGGGCAGGCGCTCGGCGTAGAGTTTTCGGAAGCTCGATTCATCGCGGAAGAGCGGGCGATGGGTTTTGGTGACGCAGCGGGCGAGCAGCTCATCGATGGGCGTTTCGAGAAAGACCACCACGGCGGAGGAGGAACGCAGCAGGGCGATATTGCGCGGCTGCGCGTAGGTGCCGCCGCCGAGGGCGAGGATAGTTGATTGCGGCAGGGCGATGGCTTCGGCGAGCGCCACTTGAAGCAGTTCGTGCTCGATGTCGCGAAAGGCCGGCTCGCCCAGGCGTTTGAAGATGGCGGAGATGGCCAGGCCGGTGTGCTCTTCGATGCGCGTGTCGAGGTCCACAAAGCGCCAGCCGAGCTGGCGGGCGACGCGGCGACCGAGCGTGGTCTTGCCGCAGCCCATGAAGCCGGACAGGCAGAGGATTTTTGGAGGGCGAGATGCGGCGGTCATGCGATCCGGCCGCTAATCGCGCGGCCGAATCCTGATCTTACCATTGTAGGTGGAGAGTTCGATGCGGGCGTGCCCTTCGTTGAACGTGCCGATAAAGGCGTTGGAGGCGCGGGGGACCTGGCGACGCGCGCCGCGGGGGTCGGGCTTGAGGGTGGCGAGATTTTCGATTGAGCCCAGGACGGTGGAGGCGTTCAAGTCGAAGGAGTCGGTCTCCGAGAAGCGGACCTCGATAATGCCGCTGTAGTTTTTCAAATTGTAGCTGCCGCGGCGGAGCTCGCCGTCGAAGAGAATGTTGCCGGAGGTGGTCTGGACGCGGGCGAAGTCGAGCTGCGGCTGGAAGAGCTGGATGTTGCCGCTGATCGAAGTGACGCTCAGACGGCCGGCGCACCTGGTGCAGATGAGCGAGCCGCCGATCGTTTTGACCATGAGGAAGCCGTAGACTTCCTGGAGCTGGACGTCTGCGGCGACCGTATCGAAGGTCATGTCGCCGTAAACGCGTTCGACAATCACCGTGCCGGAACCGGTCTGAATTTGGAGTTCGGTTTCCTCGGGGACAGTGATTTCGTAATTGGCTTCCATTTCGGCCGGGGTGAGGTTCTGGCCTTTCAGGTGGGTATTGACCTCAATGCGATTGTCGATCTGCTTGGATTCGACCTCGTTCTTTTCGCTGGTGTGCGTGCCGACGACGACGACTTCCATGCGCTTCCAGGACTTGACGTCAATGCGGCCATGGGCATTGCGGACGATGACCACCGGGCGACCGTCCACCGGGAAGCGCTTTTCGATGCGGTGCGCCGAGGCGGGAAGGGCCAGCGGCAGGAGCAGGGCGGCGGAAAGCGCAGCGGCCCGGCAGCCCCAATGCGATGCGAGTTTGCGAATCGAGTTCATCTTAGTCCCCTCTGGCGCCGCGGTCCGCGATCGTAGCCAGCAGGTCGGCTTTCTGCTGGTAGGCACCGAAGAGATACTCGCGTGCCAGAGTGTTCTGGGGTTCTTCGCGGACCTGTTTTTCACACATCGCGATAAAGTTGTCAACCAGGGCCATGTCTTTCTGCAGGATCGAGGTCACATCCGGGTGGCGGGCGGCCACCACGGACGGCGTGTTGGTTTCTGCGGAGCGCAAAGTCTCCTTCACCGCAGCGATCTCCAGGCCGTTGAGCATGCCCGCTGTGTTGTAGGACGTGCCGAGATTGCCGCGCAGGCCGATCAGGACCGCGGCGGCCAGCAGGATGGCGACGTAAGCGCCGGCCAAAGCGGGCCGGGGCAGCCAGTTGGTCAACAGAGCTAAAAATCCCGCGTGCTCGGGCTCTGGCTCGCGGATCAGGCCTTCGGACAAGAGCGCAGCGCGCAGCGAAACCCAGATTCGCTCGGGAGGCTCTGGCGTCTCGGCGCCGAGCGCGGCCGCGGAAGTCTCGATGACGTCGAAATCGGCGATGAGATTGCGGCAGTTGGCGCAGGCGTCGAGGTGAGCGGCCGCGGCGGGCGGGAACGGCTCGCCGGAGCGCTGTTCGAGATAGGATTCGAATTCAGTACACTGCATGGCGTTCATCCTTTTCTTACTTCCGACTGCAAACTTATCTCAAAACTCACGGCCGGCTAACCGGTGCCGGCGGATTCGGTCTTAGCGGCCTGCCGCACCTGGCGGGCGCGGTCGCGTTCGGTCTCCTGCAGCAGTTCGCGCAGCCTCATGCGCGCCTTGTGGAGTTGCGATTTCGAGTTGCCGATCGAACAGCCCATGATCTCGGCAATTTCGTTGTGCTCGTAGCCCTGCACGTCGTGCAAGACGAACACGTTCCGGTAGCCGGGAGGAAGCTGCTCGACCGAACGCTGCAAGTTCACCCGGTCAATCGAACCGGACAGGCGCAGGTCAGGCCCGCCCACGTCTTTCTTTGGCCCGCCGGATTCTTCGTCCGGCTCGGTGAGCTCCTCGAGGGAAGGGCCCGGGAGCCTCTTCTTGCGCAACTTCATCAGGACCACGTTGACGGCCAGGCGGTGCATCCAGGTGGAAAACTGTGATTCACCGCGGAAGGTGCCGATCTTGCGGAACAACTGCAAGAAAGCCTCCTGGGTGAGGTCCTCCGCCTCGGCCGGGTTCCCCACCATGCGCAGGCACAGCGCGAAGACGCGGCGGCTGTGCAACCTGTAGATGCGTTCGAAGGCGGCGGCATCACCCTGTTGGGCGAGCCGGATGGCCTCTGCCTCGGGTAGCTCGATATTCTCTGTGCGTTTCGGTCGGGCCACCGTACCGGTCGGGACGCATCCGTGGAATGGGATGCACCCCCCTGCCCCCTGAGTTGTCCCATGCGTCCCGGGGACGCACTGGCCGGCCGCCCCGGGAGTTGCTGCGTCGCGCCCTGGATGATGCTTTGAGAAACAGGAACTGCGGGCCAGAGGAAAAAGCGCCTCAATCCGCCGGAGCTATTCTGTGCTGAAAGCGGGCTGTGCGTCTAGGCGGAAGATTGCCGGGAGCGAGGGCGCCGGGCGGGACCCACACTGACCGGGCCCGCCTGCTCGGGGGTCTTACCGGGTATCAAGGCCGTTGCGGAGAGGCGCGCAGAGGTGCGGACAGCGGCCTCCATCTGGCGGCGGAAATGCTGGGTCTGTTCGTCGGGGAGAACATAGAGGAAGGACTTGAGCACCACCAGCGTCTCTGCCAGGCACGTTTTCAGATCATAGTCGAGCATTTCCAGGCGGTCCCAAAAGGCTTCTGGATTGGCGGCCCTGTCCAGACCAATCTGTCCGGCCAGGGGACGGAATTCAGCGGCCAGGTCGGCCACAATGATCACCAGGTCGTCCAGCTTGAGGAAGAATTGGGAGCTGCTGGTCAGGAAATGGGAAAGAAGTCTGCTTCTTTTGGCCTGGCGTCTAGCCGCTTCGCTGCGGAAGAACCCCGAATAGAGAGGGGCGACGCTCGGCAGAATCCCGAAATTCTGCGCGGTGCTGTGAAGGGTACGGAGAGCGACCTCGATCCGGACGGCAAGACGCTCGAAGAGGTCAGCGCAAATCGGAGCGACCTCGCAAGATGTGGCGGGGGAGCTCCGGTGGCTCAAGCCGACGCCCTCGTTGAGAGCGACTTCAAGCATCGAGGAGTCGGCGCACAACGCAGACTTCGCCGCCGCAAACGTTTCGGCTTTACTGGGTGGGAGCCATCCCTCCCATTCCTCGCCGATCGTTCTCTTGCGGTGCGCCTGACCCTTTGCGCGCCAGCGTATCAAGCTGCCTCCGAGGGGGGCGTAGTATACCAGACCAGGCTAGTCAAGCGGCTGGTTTCGCAGCGCGGCTGTATTTTTTATGGCACGGGGCTCGCTATCCCCGCTACAATTCCCGCGCGGAAGACCTCCCGAGGAGCGCCGAGAAAGGGCACGCCGCCTTGCGAATCGAACCGCTCGACCAGTACGCCCAACGGCAGAAGAAGCTCGAGCAGATCCAGGCGCTCGGGCACGAGCCCTATCCGCACAAGTTTGACTGGAGCAGCACGCCGGCGGAAGTACAGGGGCGCTACGGCCAGAGCAGCGCCGCGGAGTTGGAGGCCGAGCGCGTGCCCGTCCGCGTGGCCGGGCGAATCCTGACGCTGCGGCTGCACGGCAAAGCGGGCTTCGCCCACCTCCAGGGAGAGGGCCAGCGGTTGCAGATCTACGTCAAGCTGGATGTGGTCGGGGAGCGCGGCTTCCAGTTATTTCAATTGCTCGATTTGGGCGATGTGGTGGGCGTCGTGGGGCACCTGTTCCGCACGAAGACGAACGAGTTGACGGTTTGGGTGACCGAGCTGGTGCTGCTGACCAAGGCGCTGCTGCCGCTGCCGGAGAAGTGGCACGGGCTGGCCGATGTCGAGTTGCGCTACCGCCAGCGCTACCTCGATTTGATCGTCAACAAGGGCGTGCGGGAAATTTTTCAGAAGCGGGCACAGATCATCCGCGAGATGCGCAGCTTCTTCGATGCGCGCGGCTATATCGAGGTGGAGACGCCGATGATGCAGCCCATCGCCGGCGGTGCGATGGCGCGGCCCTTCATCACTCATCACAACACGCTCGACCTGGACCTCTATCTGCGCGTTGCGCCGGAGCTGTACCTGAAACGGCTGGTGGTGGGCGGTCTCGACCGCGTCTATGAGATCAACCGCAACTTCCGCAACGAGGGCATCTCCACCCAGCACAACCCCGAGTTCACCATGCTGGAGTTCTACCAGGCCTACAGCAACTACCGCGACCTGATGGACCTGACCGAAGAGCTGCTGCGCGGGCTGGTGCAGAAAGTGTGCGGAAGTTTGAGCATCCGCTACGGCGAGCAGGAAGTGGACTTCTCTAGCTGGCAACGGCTCTCAATGCGCGAGGCCATCTGCAAATACTGGCCGGCCGGGGCGGGCAACACGCCGAGCGTCGAAGAGCTGGCCAAACCCGGCGGGCCGCGCGCCGCTGCCGAGCGCTACAACCGTGCGGCGAAGGAAGCGGGCCGCGAACCCATTGCCGGCTCAGGCAAACTGTCCGATGGGGAATGGACTGGTCTGCTCTTCGAGGCGGTGGCGGAAGAGCACCTGATCCAGCCGACTCTTATCTACGATTTCCCGACGGCGATTTCGCCGCTTTCGAAACAGCGCGACGACGACCCTTCGCTGGTCGAGCGGTTTGAGTTTTTTGCCGGTGGCCTCGAACTGGGCAACGCCTTTTCCGAGCTGAACGATCCGGCCGAGCAAGAGCGGCGCTTCCGCGAACAGATCGCGCAGGGAGGGGAAGAGGCTCCGAAGCAACTCGATGAGGACTACATCCGCGCGCTCTGCTACGGTCTGCCGCCGACGGCCGGGGAAGGAATCGGCATTGACCGGCTGACCATGCTGCTCACCAATTCGCACTCGATCCGCGAAGTGATCCTCTTCCCGCTGCTGCGGCCCGAAGCGCGGCCGGAAGCTCGCGCCGTAACGGCCGACCCTGCGAGTGACAGCACGACGATTCCCCCAGGCAAGGGAAAATGAAGTTTGAATGGATGGTGGCGCAGCGCTACCTGCGTTCGCCCAACAAGCCCACGGTGCTGCGGTTGGTGACGCTGCTCTCGGTGGCGGGGGTGGTGGCGGGCGTCAGCACGCTGGTGGTGGCGCTGGCGATGAACGCTGGCTTCCAGGAGACGCTGCAGGAGCGGTTGCTGGGCGTCACGGCGCATGTGTCGCTCGAGCGGCCCGGCTCGGAAGGCATCCGCGAGGCAAGCGAGCTGGCCCGACGGCTTGCTACGACGCCCGGCGTGCGCTCGGCCGCGCCGGCCATCTATCAGACTGTGCTGCTCTCCGCCGGCGGGCGGGCCCAGGGGCTACTGGTAAAGGGAGTGGAACCGGCGCTCGAGCGTGCCTCGAACGAGGCCTTGCGGCGCGTGGTCTCCGGCGCGGCCGATTTCGCGCCCGATGGCGACGGCATCGAGGCCATTCTCCTCGGGAGATTGCTGGCGCAGGAATTGAAGCTGCGCCCGGGCGATTACGTCACGCTGACCAGCCCGCAGGGGCGGATGACGCCGTTTGGGATGATGCCGCGGACGCGGCGGTTTCGCGTGGCAGGGGTATTCGATTCGGGCTTCTACGACTACGACGCCAACTGGGGATTTGTCACGCTTGCGGCGGCGCAGGGGCTGGCGGGTGTCGGGGACGTGGTGAGCCTGATTGAGTTCCGCATTGACCGCGTTGACCAGGCCGCGGAAGTGGCCCGGCGGCTCGAACAGGCGGCCGGCACAGGCTTCCGCGCAAAGACGTGGATGGAAGAAAACCAGGCGCTGTTCCGCGCGCTGCGTCTGGAAAAGCTGGTGACGGCGATTTTCATCGGGTTGATTACGTTTGTGGCCGGGCTGAACATCCTGGTGGTGCTGGCCATGACGGTCACCGACCGGGCGCGCGACATCGCTGTGCTGATGGCGCTGGGCGCGCGGCGGGAGCAGGTGCGAACGATTTTTGTGCTGCAGGGGCTGACGGTCGGAGCGGTGGGCACGGTGGCCGGACTGGCAATCGGCTACGCGCTGGCGTGGGGAGCGAATACCTACCAGTGGATCCCGCTCGACCCGCAGGTGTACGCAGTGCCTTATGTGCCCTTCCATGCCAACCCGTCGGATGCGTTCTGGATTGCCGCGGCGGCGCTGGGGATCAGTCTGGTGGCGACGCTGGTGCCGGCGCGCGCGGCGGCGCGCATTCTGCCCGTCGAGATCCTTAGGTACGAATAATTTGATCCAGCAACTACTTCAGGCTTCGTCGTGCATCTCGATAAAGCGGGGAGTCGTACGACAGCGGGGGGCGCGGTAGGGGTACCCACGGGTGGAGGCTTTGGCCAGAGGCTTGCACCATGTAAGGTGTAAACTGACACTTGCGGCCGTAGAAGAGTGCGGGACTGTCGGCGAGAAGACTGCTTGGTGCAACAATTCTCGGTTTTGCAACAAGTTGCGGGGAAGCGGATTGGTAACGGATTCAGCCGGGTTGGCGAGCCAGGCAGGCGTTGGGCGAGAATGTGCAATGAGTTTGGCCAGCAGGCCGGGTGCAGGGTAGCCTGAACAGGGGAAAAGGATAGACACAAACCCGCAAACCTTTGCACCATCGAACAGACTAGAGGTCGAAGGTTGGAAGTTGGAGGTTGGAAAAAGAAAAAACGCGGGCAACGGCAGATGATGACCGAGAGACCAGAGACGCGAGCGAGCGAAGGCGGGCCGGTTGCGGCCGCTGTGCTGGAGGCGCGCGGGCTGGCGAAGGTCTACCGCTCGGGGGCGGCCGAGTTGCGCGTTCTTTCGGGTGTGGACCTGGCGCTGGAGCGGGGAGAGATGGTGGCGCTGGTGGGGCCTTCGGGTGCGGGGAAGAGCACGCTTTTGCATTTGCTGGCCGCGCTGGACAGGCCAACAAGCGGTACAGTATACTTTGCTGCGAAGGCGCTCGAAACGCTTACAGACGAAGCGCTTGCGGAGCTTCGAAACCGCCAGATTGGCTTCGTGTGGCAGCGACATCATCTCCTGCCGGATTTCACCGCAGGGGAGAACGTGGCCTTGCCCCTGCTGATGAGGGGAACGCGTCGCTCGGAAGCGCTCGACACCGCCCGGCAATGGCTGGGCGAGGTGGGGCTGGCGGAGCGGACCGATCAACGCGCGGGGGAACTATCCGGTGGCGAACAACAGCGCGTAGCTCTGGCCCGCGCGCTGGTCAGCGAGCCGGCTGTATTGCTGGCCGATGAGCCCACGGGGAATCTGGACGAGGAAAACGCGGAATCGATTTTTCAGTTGATGCAGCGCCTGCACCGGACCCACCGGCTGAGTTCGATCCTGGCCACACACAATCCGGGTCTAGCGGGGCGATGCGATCGGGTGTTGGGGTTAGAACACGGCAAACTAGTGCCTCGCGGCGGGGAACCGCGGGAGCACGAAGCCTCCGGGAAGCTTATCCCTTCTCTGCGTCCCGGAGTCGGAACCCGGGGAGAAACGAGCTAAACCGTGTTTGAACGCTATACCGAAAAAGCCCGGCGCGTGATCTTCTTCGCCCGCTACGAGGCCAGCCAGTACGGCAGTTCGTTCATCGAGACCGAGCATCTTTTGCTCGGGCTGATGCGCGAGGACAAGGCCCTGGCCAACCGTTTTCTGCGCTCGCACGGTTCGATTGAATCGATCCGCAAAGAGATTGAATCGCGGATCACGATTCGGGAGCGCATCTCGACGTCGGTGGAGGTGCCACTGAGCCAGGAGTGCAAGCGCATCCTGAATCTCGCCACCGAAGAGGCCGAGCGGCTGGGGCACAAGAACGTCGGCACGGAGCACCTGCTGCTGGGCATCCTGCGCGAAGAGAAATGCTTTGGCGCGGAGATCCTGCAGGAGCGCGGCCTGCGGCTTTCGACGCTGCGGGACGAACTGGCCCGCAGCGCCGGCGAGAAAGTGCCGGTAACCCGCCCGAAGGAAACTTCGCTGCTGGCTGAGTTTAGCCGGGACCTGACCCAGTGCGCGGTGGAAGGGCAGCTTGATCCCCTGGTGGGGCGCGAGCGCGAGCTCGAGCGCGTGGTCCAAATTCTGTGCCGGCGCACGAAAAACAACCCGGTGCTAATCGGCGAGCCGGGGGTGGGCAAAACAGCCATCGTCGAAGGTCTGGCGCAGCGGATTGCCGATGGCGACGTGCCACCGTTCCTGGCCGAAAAGAGAATCCTTTCGCTGGACCTGTCGTTGATCGTGGCGGGCACGAAGTACCGCGGGCAGTTTGAAGAGCGGCTGAAGACGATCATGAAGGAGCTGATGGAGAGCCAGAACGCCATCATCTTCATTGATGAGCTGCACACGCTGGTGGGGGCCGGCTCGGCCGAAGGTTCGCTGGACGCCGCGAACATCCTGAAGCCGGCGCTCTCGCGCGGCGAAATCCAGTGCATCGGCGCAACGACGCCGGGCGAATACCGTAAATCAGTGGAAAAGGATCGCTCGCTGGAGCGGCGTTTCCAGTCCGTGAAGGTGGCCGCGCCGAGCGAAGACGAAGCTATCCGCGTGCTGCACGGGGTGCGCGAGCGCTACGAAAAATTTCACGCCGTCAGCTACACCGACGAGGCGCTGCGCTACGCCGTCTATCTCTCCAGCCGGTACATCCCGGACCGTTACCTGCCGGACAAGGCCATTGACCTGATTGACGAATCCGGTTCGCGGGTAAAGCTGCGCCAGGCGATGCTGCCGGAAGAAGTGGCCGAGGTGCAGAAGCGGGTGAAGTTCATCACCCACCGCATGGAAACGGCGATTGCCAACCACGAGTTTGAGAAAGCGCGCTTTTACTCCGAAGAAGAGCGCAAGGAGAAGGAAAATCTGCGGGGGGTGCGAGAGAAGCTGAAGATTGATGAGTCTTCGACCGGCATCGTCACCCGCGACGACATCGAGGAAGTGGTGGCCCGCTGGACGGGGGTGGCGGTGACCTCGATCAAGGAAGACGAGCAGCAGAAACTGCTGCGCATCGAGGTGGAGCTGCACAAGCGCGTGATCAGCCAGGAGAAGGCCATCACCGCGCTGGCCCGCGCCATCCGCCGCAGCCGCGCCGGCCTGAAGGCGCCGGGGCGTCCGGTGGGCTGCTTCCTGTTCCTGGGGCCGACCGGCGTGGGCAAGACCGAAGTGGCGCGGCGACTGGCCGAGTTCCTGTTCGGCACGGAGAAGTCGCTGGTGCGCTTTGACATGTCCGAGTACATGGAAAAGCACTCGGTGTCGAAGCTGATCGGCGCGCCTCCGGGCTACGTCGGTTATGAAGAGGGCGGGCAACTCACCGAGCGCATACGGCGGACGCCGTACTCGGTGATCCTGCTGGACGAAATCGAGAAGGCGCACCCGGACGTTTACAATATCCTGCTGCAGGTGTTCGAGGACGGCCAACTGACCGACGGCCTGGGCAACACGGTGGACTTCCGCAACACGATCCTGATCATGACGTCGAACCTGGGCGCGCGGCACCTGCAGAAGCGGCAGGCGATGGGCTTCCAGTCTTCCGGCGAAGAGGCCACGGCGAAGAGCCTGGAAGATATGGTGCTGGGCGAAGTGAAGCGCGTGTTCAACCCGGAGTTCCTGAACCGGGTGGACGAAGTGATCCTGTTCAACTCGCTGGGCGACGAAGAACTGCTGCGCATCATTGACCTGCTGGTGGGCCAGATCAACGACACACTGATCCACCGCCAGGTGCAGATTGTGATGACGCCGGAAGCGCGCCAGTGGATTCTGGAGAAGACCTGCGGCGACCGCAGCTATGGCGCACGGCCGCTGCGGAGGGCGCTGCAGAAGTACGTTGAAGATCCGCTGTCGGAAGCGCTGATCCAGGGCGGACTGCAGCGGCCGGCAACGCTGGAAGTTTACGTTTCCGGGGATGGCCTGAGCTTCCGGCCCGTGCTCGAAGCAACCCCGGCTATCCACTAGCGAATCCTACGCGCACAGGCCGGGCTTCTTCCCGGGGACCCGGCGGGGGAGAGAGACATTTTGGGTCTGGGGGGCGCGGCCTTGAGAAGGCGCCTGGCCGCTCGCATAAATTCCTGTCTACCAGTTTTTCTACTGCTTACCCTGGTGTGTTTGCCGACGGCCGCGCAGGCGCAGGCCCCGGCGACCGCCAGCCCGCAGCAGCCCGCCCAGCCGCCCGCCGGATCGTCCGCCGTCATCCAGAGGATTGAGTTCGTCGGCAACCGGCGCATCCGCAGTGAAACGCTGCGCTCGCGCATTTTCTCCCGCGACGGCGACGTGTACAACGAAGACGCGCTGCGGCGCGACTTCCAGGCGCTGTGGAACACGCAGTACTTCGAGGACATCCGCCTGGAGGAGGAAGACAGCACCGACCGGCCCAACGCCAAAATCATCGTGTGGCACGTCAAAGAGCGTCCGACAATCCGCACAATCGACTACAAGGGGTTGAAGTCCGCGCAAGTGTCGGACGTACTCGAGAGGTTTAAGGACCGCAAGGTGGGGCTTTCGGTGGAAAGCCAGTTTGACCCGACGAAGATCCGCCGGGCCGAAGTTGTGCTGAAGCAGTTGCTGGCCGAAAACGGCCGGCAGTTTGCCACCATTCGAACCACCTACGAGCGCATCCCGGCCACCAACGCGGTGCGCGTGACGTTCAACATCACCGAAGGGCCCAAGGTCAAGGTGGGCAAGATCAACATGGAAGGCAACGCTGCGTTCTCCGACCGGAAAATTATCCGCACGATGCGCCACTCGCGCCCCTACGCCGTGCCGCTGGGGATCACCCAATGGAACGTCATGTCCAAGACCTACGACCGGCGAAAGCTTTCGGAAGACCTGGAAATCGGCATCCGCGGGCTCTATCAGGACAATGGCTACTTTACGGTGCTGGTGAAAGAGCCGGTGACGGACACGGTGGACATCAACCGCGGCGGCATCCCCGGACCCTGGCCGCTGGTGGGGCGCAAGCGCGGCAAGGCCACCAACATTACCATCCCGATCCAGGAAGGCGAACGCTTCCGGATGGGCCGGCTGGTGATCCGCAGCAGCGACCCGGACAAAAGCCTTTCGCTCAAGCAGGAATTCCTGGTGTCCATTTTTCCCCTTAAAGAGGGGGACATCTTCGGCATCGACAAGGTGCGCAAGGCGCTGGAAGACTACACCAAGCTGTACGGCGAGTTCGGCTTCATCGACTTCACCACGGTGCCGGACACGGATATTGACCAGGCGAAGAAGGTGATCAACCTCACGTTGGAGTTTGAGGAACAGAAGCAGTACTTCATCCGGCGAATCGAGTTTGTGGGCAACGTCACGACGCGCGATAAGGTGATCCGGCGCGAGATCCTGCTCGACGAGGGCGACCTGTTCAACAACCGGCTGTGGGAGATCAGCCTGCTGCGGCTGAACCAGCTCGACTACTTCGAGCCGATCAAGGCCGAAACGTCGCAAGAAATCAAGCGCAATGTGAAAGATGCCACCGTGGACCTGATCCTGAAGGTGAAGGAAAAGGGCAAGCAGTCGGTGGGGCTGACCGGAGGCGTGAGCGGCATCGCCGGGAGCTTCATCGGGTTGAGCTACCAGACCAACAACTTCTTGGGCCTGGGCGAGACGCTGACGTTTTCCGCCGAGCTGGGCGACCGGCAGCGCAACCTCCTCTTCGGCTTCACCGAGCCGTACCTTTTTGACCGGCCCATCTCGTCCGGCTTCACGATTTTTTCCAGCCGGTTCAGCTTCGACCAGGCGCGTGAGTCGGCCCTCCGGTTTGGCCAGCAAGTGCAGATTGACCCCAACCTCGTCCAGAACTTCAACCAGAACAGCAGGGGCTTTACGATCTTTGCCAGCTACCCGCTCAAGAAGTTTTCCTTCATGCGGCTGGGCGTGACCTACGGTTTTACCGACAGCAACATCACGGCGTTCAGCCTGTCGTCGCAATTGCTCTTTGAACAGTTGCAGTTCCGCAACCTGGCGGGGCCGTCGTCGCTGCGCGGCATCCGCTCGAGCCGCATCGTGCCGACGCTCAGCTACAACACGATTGACAGCCCAATTAACCCGAAGCGCGGCAAGAGTTTTTTCTATTCGCTGAGCTTTGAGGGCGGGCCGCTGCAGGGCAACGTCAACGCCATCACCAACGTGTTTGAGACGAAATACTTCCGCCCGATCAACAAGCGGCGCAACGTGGTGGGCTTCCGCCTGCTGGCCGCCTATGCCACCGGGTACAGCGGGCTGGCGCTGCCGCCCTTCAATCGGTTTTTCTTGGGTGGCGAGGATACGATTCGCGGGTTCGATATCCGCACGGTCGGGCCGTTCGCCTACGTGCCGCAGACCACCGCCCCGCAATTCTTCTTCTCGGACCCGAGGCAGCTCGACCAGTTCGGCAACCCGATCCTGCGGGCGGTGAGCGTGCCGGCGCTGGTCTATACGCCGACCTTTCCGGGCGGGGATACGCAGGGCGTGGGGAACATCGAATACCGAATCCCGCTGGCCGGCCCGGTCACGCTGGCGGTGTTTTTCGACATCGGCGTGAACGGCGTGTTGCGACGGTCGCAGCTACAATTGGACCCCGGCGGAGTGGACCTGCTGCGCAAGCAGTTCCCAAACGCGACGATCAAGAACCAACTGAATCTGGCCTCGGGGTCGAACTTCAAGCTGCGCACGTCAACCGGGATTGAGTTTGTGGTGCAGTTGCCGGTGGTGAATGCGCCGTTTCGGA
>Ga0209109_10001009_pt1 | contig 15495 bp, 12 predicted proteins | sample Rifsed10ft2_FD_184004 | JGI IMG/M metagenome (GOLD analysis project Ga0209109, IMG submission 184004) | Soil microbial communities from Rifle, Colorado, USA - sediment 10ft 2 (version 2) | ecosystem: Environmental > Terrestrial > Deep subsurface > Rock core/Sediment | place: Rifle, Colorado... | reverse complement strand
CGGGACCGCCGAGGCGGGCGAGCGGAGGGCCGACATGGAAGACGTTCATCGCCGCCTCAGGATGAACGCGTTGCAGCAGGTGCCGTACGCGCGGTACTGCGCCGCGGCCCACTCCGGGCGGCGCGCCAGGAACTCCCGGAGGGCGCGGGCTTCGCCCTTGGTCGGATCGCCCTTGAAGAGAAACCAGTCGTCGAAGAGCACCATGGCGCCGTCCTGCAGCGCGGGCGCGATAGCCTCCAGGACGTCGCAGGTGGACTCGTAAAGATCGCAGTCGATGTGCACGAGCGCCAGCTCCGGGTAACGCGACGGGATCACGGGCGGCAGGGACTCGTGAAAGAGCCCCGAGAGAATATCCGGCTCCGGCAGGCGGCAGGCCGTGAAGAGCGCGCGCACCGCATCGGCCGTCACCGGCTCGCCCACCGCCAGCGTCGGGTGCCACCAGAGATTCGTGGCAAAGGCCCCGCGCCTCCAGCGGGGGTGCTCGTCCCCCGAGGCGGGCAGTCCCGCGAACGAATCCGCCCCGAGCACGCGCCGCGCCAGGCCCGCGGCCGTCACCGCCTGCGCGTGTGCTAGGAGCGCCAGGCTGATGCCCCCGTAGACTCCGAACTCCGCGATGGCTCCGGGGATCCTCTGCGCGTTGACGTACGACATGGCGTCCAGGAACAGGGGCCAGCGCCGGTCCATGCCGAGGAGGGACTCGAGCGGGGCCCGCGCGGGCGATCCGAGCAGGACATCGCGGGCCGCCGCCACACCTGTCCGGAGACGCGTGCGGATCACGCCGGCGTCTCCCGACGATGCATGATGAAGGCATTGCAGAACACCCCGTAGGAACGGTAGTGCACCGCCTCCCAGTGAGGGTGGGCTGAGAGGAATTCGCGAAGGGCGCGGGCCTCGCCTTTGTTGGGGTCACCCTTGTAGTGGAACCAGTCGTCGAAGAGGACCATGGCGCCGTCCTGCAGAGCGGGCTCTATGCCGAACAGGACATCGCGCGCGGCCTCGTAGAGATCGCAATCCACGTGGACGAGGGCCGCCTCCGTCACCTTCGAGCCTATGGTCGCCGGCACCGTCTCCCGGTACGGTCCCACGACCAGTTCCGGAGCGGGCAGGCCGCAGGCCTCGAAGAGGGCTCTCGTCGCGGCCGGTGTGACCGGGTCGCCCTCGCGCAGGAGCGGATGCCAGCCGTGGCTCCGGGCGCAGTCGCCCGGGCGCCAGCGCGCGTGGTCATCCACGGAAGCGCCCAAGCCCTCGAAGGAGTCGAACCCGACGAGGCGGCGCGACGATCCGGTCTCGTCAAAGCTCTGTGCCTTGGCGAACAGGGCCAGGCTCTTGCCGGTGAAGACGCCGAACTCGAGGATGTCCCCTGGCACGGCCTCGTAGTTCACGTACTCCGTGACGCAGAGGAAGGTCTCCCACCGGCGGTCCCGGCGTATCAGCTCATCCACGATGCTGATGTCCGGCGGCCCCAGCACGAGGTCGCGGGCGCGGCCGAGCGCTCGGCGGAGGCGGCGGCGGATCATCGCAGGGTCCCCGCGTGGCCGGCCGGGGCCGCCGCCTCGATCTCCCACCGGCACGCCACCTGGACGAAGCCCTTGCGCTCGAGCCCCTGCAGGTACAGCGGCGACGGGCCCGGGTGGACGGTGAAGGACAGCGCCGGCTCCTGGAGATCGAGGATGTCGGCCTGGTTCCAGAGGCACACTGCCGCGTGGAAATCCCCAGCCAGCAGCGTCTCGCCCGGGATCACGACCCGCGCCACGTACTCTCCGGGCGCGCTCGGGGGCTCGACGAGGACGTCGAGCGGGTTCGAGGTGAAGAGCGGCGTGCCGTCGGGCGTCAGGATCCCGATGCCGATGCGGGTCCCCGGAGAGGGCTCGGGCAGGACGTAGCGGAGTTGAAGGACGAACGGCTCGGTACAGAGCGGGTTTGGCAGCGGTCGCCCCTCGGGATCGCAGATGTCGGCCTCGAGCAGCTGAACGCCGCCGGTCCGCGCCGCCTGGTACCGCACACGCTGCGGGCCGCGCAGATAGGTTCCCGCCACGGCGCGCGGGTCGCCCTCCGCGCTGAGGCGCCCGCCTTCGAGCAGGATCGCCCGCGTGCAGAGCCGCTGGACCGCGCCCATGTTGTGGCTGACGAAGAGCACGGTGCGCCCGCTCCGGGCCACGTCGCCCATCTTGCCGAGACAGCGCTTCTGGAACTCGGCGTCGCCGACCGCCAGCACCTCGTCCACGAGCACGATCTCCGTGTCGAGGTGGGCGGCCACCGCGAAGGCCAGGCGCACGTACATGCCGCTCGAGTAGCGCTTGACCGGCGTGTCGATGAAGGCCTCCACGCCCGCGAAGGCGACGATCTCGTCGAACTTCCGGTCGATCTCGCGCTTCCGCATGCCGAGGATGGTGCCATTCAGGTAGACGTTTTCCCGCCCCGTCAGGTCGGGGTGGAAGCCCGTGCCGACCTCGAGCAGGCTGCCGACGCGGCCGCGGAGCTCGATGCGCCCGGCGGTCGGCGCGGTCACGCGCGAGATGATCTTGAGCAGGGTGCTCTTCCCGGCGCCGTTGGCGCCGATGACCCCCAGCACCTCGCCGCGCTCGACGTCGAATGAGACGTCGGAGAGCGCCCAGAATTCCTCCGACGCGGCCGGCGGGCGACCGATCCCCGCCAGCGTCCGGAACGGCACCGCCAGGAGGTCCACGATCGCGTCTCTCAGGTGCTCGACGCGCTGCTGCGGGCCCCCGATGCGGTAGCGCTTCGAGATGCCCTGCACGCGGATGATCGGGGCACCCATGAGCTAGATCACGTCCGCGAAGGTGCGTTCCATCCGGCGGAATTTCCACGCGCCGAGGGCGGCCAACGCGAGGCCGGACAGCGCGGACAGCGCGAGGCCCGTCCAATCCCACGGCAGCCCGAGAACGGCGGCGCGATAGCCCTCGATGACGCCCGTCATGGGGTTGAGCGCGTAGAGCGGCCGCCACGCCGCCGGCACGAGGCTCGCCGGGTAGACAACCGGGGTGGCGAACATCCAGAGATGCATGAGAAAGGGCACCGCGTACTGGACGTCGCGGTACCGCACGTTGAGCGCGGCCAGCCACATGCCGATGCCGGTCGCGACGACTGCCGTCAGCGCCGCCAGCGGCAGCAGGAGCACGGTCGTCGCCGCCGGCGCGAGCCCGTACCAGGCCATGAGCCCGCCCAGGACCAGGGCCGAGATGGCGAAGTCCACCAGGGCCGAGAGCGTCGCCGAGAGCGGAACCAGGACGCGCGGAAAGTAGACGCGCGTCAGCAGGCTCGCGCTGCCGACGACGCTCGCTCCGCTTCGCGTCACCGCGCCGGCGAAGTACATCCACGGCAGGAGCCCGAGGTAGGAGAACACCGGGTACGGCACGCCGTCGCTGGGCACTCCGGCCAGCTTGCCCAGGAATACGGTGAAGACGACCATGGAGAGAAACGGCTGCAGTATCGCCCAGAGGAAGCCCAGGACGGTCTGCTTGTAGCGGACCGAGATGTCCCGCCAGGTCAGGAAGTAGAGCAGATCGCGATAGTGCCAGAGCTCCCGGAAATCGACGGGACTGTTCCCGCGATCCGGCTCGACGACCGCCCAGGGCGCCTCGGCCTGAGCCTCCACTCCGATCGCCCGGCTCATGCGGCCAGCCCTTCGCGCCGATGGCGGCCGAAGCGCGCCAGCACGACGAGCGCCCAGGGGCGCGACCAATGGCAGCGGCCCGCGGCGAAGGCGCGCCAGACAGCCTCGACGGCCGGGCGCTGCAGACGCTTGTCCTCGAGGCACACCCGCTCGAGATCCGCCGCCCGTTCCAGCATCCACCGGCCCATGGGAAAGGTGAAGCCCATCTTCGGCCGGTCCCAGATCTCGCGAGGGAGCCGGCCGCCGAGGGCGTTCAGCAGCAGCGGCTTGGGTCGCGTACGGTCGAGCTTGACCGCGGCGGGCAGCGCCAGGACGCTCTCGACGAGGCGGTGGTCGAGATAGGGCACGCGCACCTCGATGGAGTGCGCCATGCTCATGACGTCGGCGTCACGCAGCAGCTGGTCGCCGAGGTAGTGGCTGAACTCGAGCCGTGTCAGAGCCTCGCGGAGATCGCGCGCGCCCGCGACGTCCTCGGCGGGCGGTTCCGACGCCGTGGCAATGTCGCCCGCCGAGAGGCCGAGCAGGTCCCGCGCCGCGTCAGCGGGATAGAGCCCGCGGACGAGACGATATACGCCCTGCGCCGTCGGGGTCTCGAGCGCGCTCCACCGGTCGAGCCCGGGCCGGCCCGACGCGGCGCCCAACCGTCCGGCGAGACGGGCGGCTGCGCGCCGGGCAACCGGGGGCAGCGCGGCCATGGCGAGCCGCGCGGCCTCGAGCCAGGCCGTACGGCGAAGGTGACGATACCCCCAGAACACTTCGTCGCCGCCCAGCCCCGACAGAACGACGGTGAGGCCGGCATCGCGTGCCGCTCGAGCGATACACCAGGTATTGAGTCCGTCCACGGTCGGCTGATCCATGTCTCCGAAGAACCGCGGCATCTCGGCAAAGACCTCCGCCGGTCGCAGCAGGACTTCATGGTGCTCGGCGCTGATCCGCTCGGCCATGAGCCTGGCATAGCGCGTTTCCGACAGGGCCGACTCCTCGAAGCCCACCGACAGCGTCGTGAGCGGGCCCGTGCGAGCCGCCGCGGCCAACAGCGCCAGCCCGGCCGAGTCGATGCCGCCCGAGAGGAAGACGCCGAGCGGCACATCGCTGACGAGGTGGAGCCGGACCGACTCCTCGAGAAGCCCGCGCGTCGCTTCCCCAGCCTCGGCGGCCGGGGCCCCATGCCGCGCGGCCCCGACGGCGGCGCCGAGGCTCCAGTACCGCTCGAGCCGCGTGCCGCCTGTCTCGACCCGCAGCAGATGTGCCGGGGGCAGCGCGCGCACGTCCTTGATCGTGGTGAGCGGCGCCGGGACGCTTCCCCACTCGAGGAAGCGGCCAAGCGCCTCGGGGCTCGTCTCGTCGGGAACGAGGCCGCTCCGGACCACCGCGGCGACTTCGGAGGCGAAGAGCACTTGCGTGCGGTCTTGATGCCAGTACAGCGGCTTGATGCCGAAACGGTCGCGCGCGAGGAGGAGGCGCGGCGGAGGCCCGGACTCGAAGCAAGCCAGCGCGAACATGCCGCGCAGGCGCGGGAGCGCGGCGGGCCCCCAGACGTCCAAGCTCCGCAGGATCACCTCGGTGTCGGTGTCCGAGGTGAAATCCCCCGAGCCCTCGAGTTCGGCGCGGAGCTCGCGGTAGTTGTAGGTCTCTCCGTTGTAGGCGATCCAGCGACGCCCGTCGGCCGTGCCCATGGGCATGCGGCCCCGGGATGAGGGATCGATGATGGCCAGCCGTCGGGCCCCGAGCACGGCGCCCGGAGAATCGGGCGCCGAGGGATATGTCCGAACGTGGGCCGTGTCGACGCGGCCGAGAAGCGCTCTGACGTCGGCGTTGGCCATCGCGGAGTCAGGGAGCAGCAGCCCCCAGTCGTCGGGCCCACGGTGCACCTGGGCCTCCAGCATCCGGAGCACCGCGCCGATGTCCTCGACCGTCAGGGGCCCGGCGAGTTTCATGAGACCTGCGATACCGCACATGGCTGGTGGCTCCGGTCAACGAAGGCGCGGCCTGAGCAGCGAGTGAAGCGCGAATCTCATCAGGAACCCAGTCTACGGAAGGGACCCCAGACCCCATGGATATTAAGGAGAGAGCCTGCCAATCTGTGGCATGAGTGCCGCAAATGGGCCACCAAGCGATTCAGCGGTAGCAACAAAATTTGGAGCATCTGAGTCCTTTATTCAAGCTCACCCATAGGTCGGCAGCACTCGAACTCCAATATTCGGAGTCTAAAGGACCCAGCCTGGGCCCACGAGGCTTTCCACGGTTCGACCCGTCATTTGTTCCATCATCACAGCCATCTAGACGATGTTCGAACCGCTCGGTGCTAACCTTGAGGTCCGGTTCAGAAGCCCCATCATGGAACACTGTTCGCCGGCCTTGCCGGAGGTTATGAGGCTGGCCCAATGCAGCGTCGTGGCATGTGAAGTGCAACATCTGAGCCATGGGAATGGAGACCAGGACGAACACATGATCAAGGCGGTCACGATAGACCTCTGGGGCACCTTGGTCGTGGACAGTCCCGCGACGGACGAGCGCTACCGGCGCGAGCGCTTGACCGGTCTCGAGAGCACGCTGGCGCGCTTCGGCTTCCGCGTGCCCGTCGCAGACCTGGCTCGCGCCTACAGCGAGTCGGGCCGCCACCTGGCCCGCATCTGGCGGGGATGGCGCGACGTGGCCGTCGAGCGTCATGTGACGCTGCTGCTCCAGGCCGTCCACCCGTCGCTGCCGGGCCGCGTTGGAAACGAGGCTCTGGCGGCGCTGGTCGAAGCCTATTCGAACCCCGCCCTCCTCGCGCCGCCATCTGTGGATGAAGGCGCGGCCAAGGCGCTCGAGGTGCTCACGGATCGCGGCATCGCGATCGGGCTCGTGTCGAACACGCTCCGCACGCCCGGCACCGTGCTCCGCACCATTCTCAAGCGCCACGGGATCCTCGAGCGCTTCAAGACGACGGTCTTCTCCGACGAGTGCCGCATCCGCAAGCCCGACCCGGCCATATTCGACATCGCCTTCAAGCAGCTCGGGGTGGACCGCAAAGAGACCGCCCATGTCGGCGACGATGCGGTCCTCGATATCGAGGGGGCCCGGGCCGCCGGCGTTCGCGTCATCCATCTCGACGCCAGCGGAAGCTGGACTCCGCGCTATGCGCCGGACGCCGTGATCGAGCGCTTCCAGGAACTTCCCGATGTGCTGGCGGACCTCGACCGCTCCGAGCGCCATCCCGCCGCCAGCCTCGCCATCGCCCGGTTGCGCCCGCGCTTCGCGACGCGCTCGGTGTCTCGACGCTAGGCGGAAGACCTTCATGACCATCCATCGGCGCCGGCGCGTTCTCGTTGCCCTCGCCCTCGCTCTGACGGCATGGCCCGCGGTTGAGGCACGGGCCCAGAGCCCCGTCCCGGCCGCCGTCTCCGTGTCGACGGCTGAGCTCATCCGTGCCGTTCAGGCGAATCCGGCCGGAGCCCCGCGGACGACGGCCGAGGCGGTAGCCGCGGGGCGACCGGGAGACGCGGGAGCGATCGTGGGAATCGTGGTCGGAACTCTCGAACCAAGCGACAGGCGCGCCTTGGCGCCGGACGTCGTCACAGCCGCTATCGCGGCCTTGCCCGCCGCGCAGCGCACCGCGATGGCACCGGCCTGCGCCTGCTCGGCCATCCGGGCCGTCCCGGCGGACGAGCGGCCCGGGGTCGTCCCGTCCATCATCAGCGCCGGTGTCGCCATGGCGCCCGAGGCGCGGGCCCAGATCATAAGCTGCGCCATCGAGGCGGCTCCGGCACTGGTCGCCGCCATCCAGGCGGCAGCCGGCAATACGGAGGATATCCAGCTGGAGGCGGGGGTTCCACCCTCGACCCCCCTGCCGGGCAGCAGCATCGGCATCGACAGCACGCTCGCGCCCAAGCAGAATTGTGCGAGCCCACCCTGTCCGGGCTAGGCTCGGACAAGGCCACCGCCCGTGACGCCACCGCATCGAGCGTCAGAAGAGGCGGCGTTCTCTGTAGAACGTGGTCATGAGGCACTACAGTCGACGTGGAGACCCGACAGCAGGCTGTTACGAGGACCCGGCGCAGCCGCGGCCGCCAAGCCGCCGTCCTGCTGGCCCTCCTCACGTTGCTCGCGCTGCCGGCGGGGTCGGCGTGGGCGCTCAACTTCGAGGAGTGGGTCCAGGGGTTGACCGTGACGCCATTCCTGTCCGAGCGCATGGAGTATGAGACCAACGTGTTCCAGACGGCGACAGGGGCCAAGAGCAGCATGATCTCTCGGACAACCCCAGGGCTGCTCGTCGAGTACGGGCGCGGCACCCTGCAGCTCGGGGCCGGCTACAAGGCCGAGTTCGTGGAGTACTTCAATATCTCCGGGCAGGACGCCGTCAACCTTTCCAGCGTCGTACAGGCCAAGCTCGCGCTGGCGAAGCTCCAGCTTCTCTTCCGCGACGACTATGTACAGAGCACCGTGCCGCCGGGCACCGAGCTCACGGGCCCCATCCAGAGCAGCACGAACACCCTGGCCCCGACGGCCGAGTACCACCTGACCGAGCGCTTCTCGGCAGGCGCGAACTACACGTGGACCCACATCCAGTTCCCGGCCAGCAGTAGCAGCGGCGGCGGCAGCAGCAGCGACGAAACCCTCCAGGCCCAGCAGGACCAGAGCGTCCAGCAGCTCGACCGGGACGAGCAGATCGGCGGCGTGACGTTGTTCTGGAAGGCCCTTCCAAAGGCCGACGTCGGGCTCGGCTACCAATACGGGACCAAGAACTTCTCCAGCGCCTCCTCGAACCGCAACGCCACGATCCAGATTCTCTCGGGCCAGCTCCGGGGCGACGTCACGTCGAGGCTTTCGTCGAATTTCCGGATCGGTATCCTGCATCGAAGCGCAGTCCAGGGGGCCGCGCCCGATTTCACGGGCCTGACCATGGGTGGCGGCTGGGTCTTCCGCCTGAGCAATCGGACCACATTCACCCTCGACACCGATCGCGGCGTCCAGGAGTCGGTGTTCGAGAGTGCCCAGTACTACATCGCCTCATCTGCCACGCTCGGCGTCAGCCAGGAGTTCACGCCCAAGATCAGCGCCTCCGCCAAGGTGGCCGTGGGCACCAACGCCTACAACACCAAGCAGCCGGTGCTGAACGGACCCCAGATGAAGTGGCGCAACGACGGTCTCTTTGGGGGCTCGTTGGGCCTCGACTACGCCATCCAGCCCTGGCTCCGGGCGGGGCTCGAGTACACCTACCAACAGCGCACCTCGAACTTCTCACAGCTGAATTATGACGACAGCAAGTTCTCAGGTAGGATTACGGTGCAGTTCTAGGCGGGTGACGAGAGGGGTGGTGACCACCGTGCGAGGTTCGCTCCCGCTGCTTCTGGCGGCGCTCCTGCTGGTCCAAGGCCCGGTCGCCCCGGCCCCGGCGGAGGAGTACGTCATCGGGACGCGGGACATCCTGAAGGTCACCATCTGGGGCCAGGACGACCTCTCCAAGGAATACCCGGTTGAATCCGACGGCTATATCGGCTTCCCGCTGGTGGGGCGCGTCAAGGCGGCAGGGCTCACACCTACGGCCTTCGCGGCCGACCTCCGCGCCGCCCTCGAGAAGGATTACCTGGTCAACCCGCAAGTCCTCGTCTCGGTCAAGGAGTTCCAGTCGCAAAAGGTCCACGTCAACGGGGAGGCGGAGAAGCCGGGCGTCTATTTCCTCTCCGGACCGACGACGGTCCGCGACATCCTCTCCCGTGCCGGCGGGCTCGCGAAGACCGCCGGCGGCCAGGTGCTCCTTGTGCGAGGCGATGGCGCTCGCGACGCGGCTGGGCAGCCCATCGGCCCGACAACGAAGCGGCTCGACCTCGCGCGGGTCATGTCCGGCGACCCGGCCGAGAACCTGCCTGTGGTGGACGGCGACTCCATCGTCATTCCCAAGGGGAACACCTTCTACATCCTGGGCGAGGTCAGGAAACCCGGCGCATACCCGCTGGACAGGGAGACCAACATCCTCGAGGGCATCACGCTCGCGGGCGGCTTCACGGACAAGGCCTCGCCGGGCCGGGTCCGGGTGATCCGCAGCACGCTCGAGGGTGGCCAGCAGGTCATCAACGTGAACATGAACGACGTCATCAAGCGGGGCGAGCGGGAGAAGGCCATCCTGCTCCGCGAGAACGATGTCGTGGTGATCCCCGAAAGTTTTTTTTAGTGGCGGAGCCCAAGGTGAAGGGGTTTGTCCCGAGATGACCCTATGAACTACGAGCCGAGCGACGCGCAGGGTCAGGTCCACCTGACCGACTACCTCCGGATCCTGTCGAAGCACCGGTGGTTGACGACCGCCGTCTTCCTGGTGACGGCGGTGACCGGATCGGTCTGGACGTTTCTCCAGACGCCCATCTACCAGGGCTCGGCGACGGTGCTGATCGAACCCGAGTTGCCCAAGATCCTGAACATCCAGGAGATCACCAACCCGGGCATGGGCACGCTCGAGTACTACCGGACGCAGTACTCGCTCATGACGAGCCGTCCCGTGATGGAGGAGGCCGTGCAGGCCCTCAAGCGCCAGGGGCGCACCGCGGCGTTGGCCGCTCTCGGCGTCGGGCACGACCCGCGCGTGAAGCAGGTGGGCTCGCTGTCGATCGAGCCGATCCGCAATACGCAGCTCGTCTTCGTTCGCTTCGAGGACCCCGACCCCGCGCTCGCGGCCGAAGTGGCGACCGCCGTGGCGCACGCCTACGTCAAGTACAACCTCGACTCAAAGCTCAAGGGGACGCGGGACGCGCTGGCCTGGATGAACGAGCAGATGGGCGCGCTCCGCGCGAAGGTCGAGGAGTCGTCCGTCGCGCTCCAGAACTACCGGGTCAAGTCCGGCATCCTGGGCATCCAGGAGCAGCGGGCACTCACGGCGCAGAAGACCCAGGAGGTCAACCGCACGCACCTCGAGGCCCAGGCCCAGCGCCTCTCCATCGAGGCCAAGGTGCACGAGCTCAGCCGCATCGCGAAGGAGCAATCGAGCACCGAGAGCCTCTCGACGTCCATCGACAACCCGCTCATCCGCAAGCTCAAGGCCGAGCTGGCGGACCTGCAGGGGCAGCGCTCGAAGCTCATGCAGACGTACAAGGAGCGCCACCCCGAGGTCCTCAAGGTGGACGCGCAGATCCAGCAGCTGACCCAGCGCGTGGACACGGAGATTCAGAAGTCCCTTCGGTCGCTGGAGACCGAGTACAAGGTCTCGAGGGCCCGCGAGGACGGCCTGCAGGGGGCAGTCAACCGGTTGCGCACGGAGGGGCAGCAGCTCAACGAGAAGGAGATCCAGTACTCCGCCCTCCAGCGAGAGGCCGATTCGAACCAGCAGCTCTACGAGGCCATGCTCAAGCGCCTCAAGGAGACCGGCGTCGCCGGCGGCCTGGACACGAACAACGCGCGGGTCGTCGAGGAGGCTTCGGTGCCCGGCTCGCCGGTACGGCCGCGCAAGCAGCTGGGCCTGGTGATGAGCCTGTTGCTGGGCCTCGGCCTGGGCGTGGGCGCGGCCGTGAGCGTCGAGTACTTTGACCGCAGCGTCAAGTCGCCCGAAGATGTCGAGCGGATTCTGGGGCTCCCGGTGATCGCCATCGTGCCGGCTTTCGAGGGAAGACGCTGATGGCCCGCTCCGACAGGAAGCGCAACGGGGCGGGCCGGGCGTCCGCCCTGATCACCGAGACGGCCCCGAAGTCCGCCGCGGCGGAAGCCTACCGCACGCTGCGGACCAATATCCAGTTCGCCGGGCTCGACCGCCCCTGCAAGACCTTCGTCGTCACGTCGGCGACGCCGAGCGAGGGCAAGACGACGACAGCGGCCAACTTCGCGGTCGTGTGCGCCCAGGCCGGCTCGCGTGTCTGCCTCGTGGACGGCGACCTGCGCCAGCCCGCGATCCACACAGTCTTCGGCCTCGACAACGAGCGCGGGCTGACCACCGCGCTCATCGAGGGTAAGAGCCTGGCCGACGTCGCGGTACCGACACGCGTGCCCAATCTCTCCGCGGTCACGAGCGGCCCGCTGCCGCCGAACCACGCGGAGCTCGCAGCCTCGCGCCGGATGCACGACCTCCTCGAAGGCGGGACCCGCGCCTTCGACATGATCATCTGCGACACGCCGCCGGTGCTGGCGGTGTCCGACGCGATCGCTTTCGCGGCCCAGTGCGACGGCGTCATCCTCGTCGTGCGCGGCAACAAGACGTCGGCTGAGGCGGCGCGGCGCGCGGCCGAGCAGATCGACGCGGTCAAGGGGCGAATCCTCGGCGTCGTGCTGAACCGGGTGGACATGCGGCGCCACGGCTACTACGCCGACTCTCACCACTACTTCCATGCCTACTACGGCACTGACCCCAAGGGGTGACGGCTCGGCGGGGCCGCTTCAATCTGCCAGCATCTGGCTCCTCTACGCGGCGCTCCTGTGGCCGGCTTTAGCAGGCGGCGCGCATGTCGGCTGGCCTCTCGCCGCGACCCAGCTCCTGGTTCTGCTCTCACTCCTCGGCTGGACGGTGGGCATGGCGGCCGCGGGGGAGCTCGAATGGCGGCGCACGGCGCTTGACCTCCCGCTGGGCCTGCTCGTCGTGCTGATCCTCCTGCAGCTCGCCGTGGGACCTGGTCCGCTCCAGCTCTGGGCCCTCGCCCCTGCCGAGCCCTCGACGGCCCTGCCCGCGCGGTTCTTGGGCGTCGGCACCGTCTCGCCGGGCGACACAACGCGCGCGCTGCTGCTCTTCCTCACCTACGCCGCGGTGTACGCGCTCGTCGTCAACCTCCTCCGCAGGCGCCAGGACGTGGAGCGCCTGCTGCGGTTGCTCCTCGCCTGCGGTGGAGTCCTCGCCTTCGCCTCAATCGTCGACTCCCTCTCGCGCGAGGCCTGGCTCTTTCCCTGGCGCGAGGGACGGCTGGGCGCGCGGCTGGCGGGGCCGTTCTCCAATCCGGACCACTGGGCTTCATGGCTCGTCATGCTGGCGTTCCTGGGCCTCGGATATCTCGCCGCGCGCCGCGGCGAGGCGGAGGGCCGCGGACCTGGTCCGGTGGGCGTGCTCCGTGCGCCCGAGGTGCGCGAGGCCGCGCTACGGCGCTATTTCCCCGCCTTCGGAATCGGGCTCATGGCGCTGGCCGTTCTCCTGACGCTGAGCCGCGGCGCGCTCGTGAGCCTCGCGGTGACGGGCGCGCTGGGTCTCCTCGCCATCGGCCGGCTGGGCGGGCTGCGATGGTCGCTGGCGCTCGCCGGCGCGCTGGGCGTGGTCATCCTCGCCTACGGCCTCTGGATCGGCATCGGGCCGCTGCTTTCGCGGCTGGGCTCGCCCGACCCGCTCGGGCGATGGCTCCAGTGGCGCGCGAGCGTGCCCATGCTCGCCGCCTTCCCGCTGCTCGGCGTCGGGCTCGGCGCCTACAAGGAGATCTACTTCCGCTTCCAGCCGCTGGCCCTCGGCGCCGGCAGCATGTACTTCCCGTACGCGCACAGCGATCTCCTCCAGTTCGTCATCGAGACAGGCCCGCTGGGCGCGGCGCTCTTCCTCTGGGCGGCGGTGCGGGTCGCGCGGGACCTGGTCGCCTCCCATCTCCTCGGACGCGGCCGCTGTCCCGTGACGCCGGGCGGTGGCCGGCGGCGGAGCGATCCCTTCAGCGTGGGCGTGACCCTCGGCGGGCTGGGCGCCGTCATCGCCGCGTTGGTGCACAGCGCCGTGGATTTCCCCGCGCGCATCCCGGCCGATGGCATCCTCGCCGCGGCCTGTCTCGGACTCGCGACGACGGCCGCGCACACGCGCTTCACCGCTGACGGGCCCATGCCCCTGGAGGAGAGCCGCCGCCGCATCCTGGGGTCCGGACGCACCGCGCGCGCGGGCGTCTCGGCGCTGACCATAGGCCTCGCCGCCCTGGCCGTCCCGTGGATCGTCGGGTCCGCGCTGGCGACGACCGCTCCCACGGCGGAAGCTGAAGCCCGATCGGAGATCAGGCGCCTGCTCTCGGCCTCCACCGCCGCCGGAGGGGCCGGAAGAGTGGCGGGCCTTGAGACGGGCGCCGGACCCGTTGTCGCCAGGCTCCGCGGGGTGCTCGCCTCCAGGCCGACCAATCCATTCCTGCACGAGCAGCTCGCGTGGGCCCTCGCGGTCGAAGAGATGCGCGGGCCCACGGGCGATCCCGCCCGTCAGCGGGCCTCGCTGGCTCAGATGGAGCGCGCGGTGGCGCTGCAGCCGGAGAACCCCTTCCTCTACCGATCGCAGGCCGCGCTCGCCCTGGCCGGGCCGTCCCCCCGCATGGAGGTGGCCCTCGCGGCGGGGCGCGCCGCCGTCGAGCGCCGGCCCGCGCTCCTGCCGGACCTCGTGGACCGGCTGGCCCCGCGGATGCTGGACGCCGACCAGTGGGCCGCCCTGGTTCCGGCGCGCTCCGTCGAACGGGCGGCCCTCGCCGATCAGCTCGAATCCCGCGGCTTCCTGCGCGAGGCGGCTACCCTCTATGGACGCGCGCTGGACGGCGCGGGGCCGGCGGAGGCGCCGGTGATTCGCTGGGCGCTGGCGCGCCTGTGGCTCGGCATCGGTCAGCCCGGACGCGCCCTCGAGCAGATGGACGCCGCGCTCGACGCATCCCCCGGCAATCCCGAGCTTCAGTTGACGCGGGCCCAAGCTCTCACCGCGCTGGGCCGACCGGATGCGCTCAATGCCTATCGCGCCGCGCTGGCCGGCGCCGGGGAGCGCGCCGGGACGGGCGGGCGCGCCGTCTTTGCGACGGAGGCCCCTGCGCTTCGCGCCATGGTCAGGGAGCGGCTCGGTGCCGAGGCCACGCTCTCCGTCGCGCGCTACCGCCGCGCGCTGGCCCAGCGGCTCACCGACGAGCGGCAGTGGCCGGCCGCGCTGGCCGAGTGGGACAAGGCCCTGGCCGAGGCGCCGCTCGACGCGCGCGGCCACTTCTCGCGCGGGCTCGCCTTCGACGGCGTGGGCGACCATGCCCGCGCTCTCGAAGCATTCAAGCAGGCGGTGGCCCTCGACGGCCGGTCGTTCGCGTATCGCCGGCGCCTGGCGGAGCGCCTGTGGGAGAGCGAACAGTACGTGCAAGCCATCTACGAATGGCAATGGCTGGCAGAGCACGAGCCCGGCAGCGTCGCGACGCGCGTCGCGCTGGCGCGGGCCTATCTCAAGACCGGCGAGCGGGCTCGGGCGCTCCTCGAATATCGCCGGATCCTCGGCATGGCGCCGGATCATGCGGAGGCCCGTCAGTCGGTGGCGCGCTTGAGTGCCATCCCTTGAGTGCCATCCGATGACCGCAACGTCCGCCAGCCTCTCGTGCACGGTCGTCATCTGCACGCGTGACCGTCCGGAGCTCCTCGACCAGTGTCTGGCCGCTGTGGCGCAGTTGACCTATCCGGTCGACGAGGTGCTCGTCGTGGACAATGCCCCGAGCGACGACCGCGCCCAGGCGGTGGCGGCCCGGCGGGGCGCCCGGTACCTGCTGGAGCCCGTGATGGGCCTGAGCCGCGCGCGCAACCGCGGCGCCCGCGCCTCGTCGTCCGCGATCGTGGCCTACCTGGACGACGACTCGATTCCCGAGTCGGCCTGGCTCGACCGGCTGACCCTCGAGTTTCACGATCCCGAGGTGATGGCGGTCACGGGCCGTATCCTTGCGATCGACAACCCGGTGGACTCGGACTGGCTGCGCGCGTGGTGGCAGAGCCTCGACTGCGGCGACGAGCGGCGCGTCGTCGATCGGCGCGAGCCGGCCTGGTTCGAGCTGGCCAACTTCGGCGGGGTCGGCGACGGCGGAAACATGGCCTTCCGTCGCTGCGCCTTCGAGATCTGGCCGGGGTTCCACGAGCGGCTGGGCCGCGGCGTCCTGGTTTCAGGCGGCGAGGAGCACCACGCTTTCTTCTCCTTGGTCGCCCGGGGATACCGCGTCGCGTACACCCCGCAT
>Ga0209109_10001007_pt1 | contig 15505 bp, 14 predicted proteins | sample Rifsed10ft2_FD_184004 | JGI IMG/M metagenome (GOLD analysis project Ga0209109, IMG submission 184004) | Soil microbial communities from Rifle, Colorado, USA - sediment 10ft 2 (version 2) | ecosystem: Environmental > Terrestrial > Deep subsurface > Rock core/Sediment | place: Rifle, Colorado... | reverse complement strand
CAGATGAAAATAATCCTCTCTGCTCTGTTGCTTGGTCTCTGCGTTTCCGTATTGGCGGCCCCGCCGACAGTGTTGACCTGGGATACTTGTGTGCAGGAGGCGACGGAGAACAATCCTGAACTCCGCTCCGCGCGTGCCAGCCTGGAGGCAGCCGTTTTTTCGGCCGAGGGGGCATATAGCGGCTATCTCCCGCAACTTTCTGCTGGTGCCACTTACTCCGATACTTCCGGTTCGGTGCCAGTGACCACGACGTCTGAATCGACTTACAACACTTCGATTTCGCTAAGCCAAAATTTGTTCGCCGGTTTTCAGGACCGCGCAAAGATTGAACAAAGTGCGGCGAACCGTGAAGCTGCCGGAGCCAGTCTGGCAGCTGCCAAGGCAAAGATAAGCAAGGATCTTAAATCGGCATTTGCGGGCCTGAAATACGCGCAAGACAATGTCACCCTGTCGGAGAACATTGCCCGTCGTCGGGAAGAAAATCTGCGCTTGGTTGAGCTGCGTTTCGAGAGTGGGAACGAGAACAAGGGTTCTTATCTATTGACCAAGGCCTCGCTGGCGCAGGCACGCTACGATACCCTCCAAGCACAACAGGATCAGGCTTCGGCGCAAGCCCAGCTCGATCGCGTGCTGGGTCGGAGCCAGACGAGCGGGCTGGAAGTACGAGGTGACGTTCCGCTTTTCGAGCCAGGGAAGGCGCCGGATTTCTGGCAAATGGCACGGGAGGTACCCGATTACCAGCAGGCCGCAGCGCAGCAGAAATCCGCCGCCGCCGGCGTGTCACTGGCGCGTTCCGGATTATTTCCCAGCCTCAACCTCACCGGCAGCGTTGGCCGGGCTGGGGACAACTGGTATCCCGATACGACGAGACGATCCGTCGGCCTTAATCTCAATGTGCCGCTCTACAGTGGCGGCAAGGACTACTATGCGACCAAAAGCGCGGCATCGAGCTTGGAAGCGGCCGTTTCGAACACGGACTCCACCGAGCATCAACTGATTGTGAACCTCAAACAAACCTATGCCGGCTTTCTTGAATCCGTGGAGAAGCTCAAGGTTGACCAGGCATTTCTCGATGCGGCCACCACGCGTGCCGAGATTGCACGCAGCAAATACAACAACGGACTGATGACATTCGAGGACTGGGATATTATCGAAAACGATCTGATTCAGAGGCTAAAAACTTTCCTGCAAAGCCAGCGCGATCGGGTGGTGGCGGAGGCGTCCTGGGAACAGGCGCAGGGCAAAGGGGTGATTCCGTGACACCAATAAAAGTCGCGCGGAAATACCGCGGTATAGTCATAGTTGTCTTGCTAGTCGGCTTAGGTGTAGGCGCCGCTCTTTACTGGAATGCGAGCAAAGAGGTCAAGCCAGCGTATCGCGAGGTCGTCGCCTCCCGTGGCAATCTAGAGATTACGATTCTCAGTACCGGTGTGGTGCAACCCAAGAACCGCCTGGAGATAAAACCGCCGATCCCGGGACGCGCTGACGAGGTATTGGTGGATGAAGGACAGGTGGTCAAGAAGGGTCAGATACTGGCATGGATGAGTTCGATTGAACGCGCGGCGCTCATTGACGCGGCACGCGCCAAGGGTCCGGAAGAACTGAAACGTTGGGAGGATATTTACCGCGCCACACCCGTTCTTGCGCCGATAAGGGGTACCGTGATTCTCCGCAATATCGAGACCGGCCAGACGTTTACCAGTAATGACGCGGTGTTTGTAATGTCCGACCTGCTGACCGTCAAGGCACAGGTAGACGAGACCGATATCGCGCAGATTAAGCTGCGGCAACCCGCACGCATCGTGCTGGATGCCTATCCGGATCGGCCCTTCTCCGGTCGTGTGGATCAGATCGCCTACGACGCCAAGACAGTGAACAACGTCACGACCTACGAGATCGACGTGTTGCCTGATAGAACACCACCCTTTATGCGCAGTGGCATGACGGCCAATGTGAGCTTCGTGGCGGCCTCGCGTCAGAATATACTGCTCGTGCCGAGTGATGCGTTGAAATCACGCGACGGTCATTTTTATGTGTTGCTGCCGCCGGAAAAACCGAACGGCAATCCGGTTGAAAGGGCGATCAAAACAGGACTGAGTGACGGCAAAAACACTGAAATACTGGAAGGCGTGACCGAAGGGCAGAAACTCCTCGCCGTGCGGCTTCAGACGGGCGGGCGCAGTGACGCTACTTCGAGCCCGCTCATGCCTTTCGGCAGAAAGCGATAATTCGCTGACGCTGATGATCGAGCTCAATAATATCCACAAGACTTATCGCATGGGCGATATGACTGTGTACGCTTTACGCGGCGTGTCGCTGACAATCGACCCCGGCGAGTTCGTGGCAATCAGCGGACCGTCGGGGTCGGGAAAATCCACACTCATGCATGTGATCGGGTTGCTGGATGTACCCGATTCCGGCTCTTATCGACTGCTTGGACGCGAGGTGGCGCATCTCGCGGAAGATGAGCTCGCGGTGCTGCGCCGCGAGGCCATCGGTTTTGTTTTTCAACAATATAATCTGTTGCCGCGAGTCGCCGCGGATGAGAATGTCGCCATGCCGCTGCTATATTCACGTCATCGACTCGATCTCGCTCGGGCAGAAGCTCTGCTCACTCAGGTCGGGCTCAAGGACAGGGTGCACCACAGGCCAAATGAGCTGTCTGGCGGACAGCAACAGCGCGTGGCGATCGCGCGTGCCCTGGTCAACGAGCCACGGATTCTGCTGGCGGACGAACCCACGGGAAACCTCGACACAACCAGTCAGCAGGAAATCCTTGGGGTCCTCCGGGACCTCAATCGCCGGGGCATCACTATCGTCATGGTAACCCACGAGGAGGAGGTGGCGCGCGAGGCGCGCCGGCGCATCCGCATCCGCGACGGAGCGGTGCAATCCGACGAACGCGCGGAAACGGTGAAACGACATCCGCCCGTCAGCCCGGCGGTGCGCCCGCGCGACAAGGACCGATGGCGGGTCGCGGAAATTGGCGAACATTTTCGTCAAGGTTTGCGTGCGCTCGCGGCCAACAAGGTGCGCACGATGCTCTCGATGCTCGGCATCCTGATCGGCGTCGCTGCCGTGGTCGCGATGCTCGCGCTGGGAAGCGGGGCGCAGAAGGCGATCGAAACCTCGCTCGCCTCGCTGGGGTCGAACATGTTGATGCTGCGGCCGGGTGCAATACGCGTAGCGGGTGTGACGCAGGAGGCGGGGGCAACGACACGGCTGACAATCGATGACGTAGCGGCGATCCGGGATCATGTCCCCGGTGCCAAGGAAGTGGCCCCCAATGTCACCGGACGCGCGCGCGTGACGTTCGGCAATAAGAACTGGAATACGCTTGTGCGAGGCACGGGACCCGGATACGCTCGAATGCGCGCCGCGGAGCCTCAGGTGGGTCGCTTCTTCACTGAAGAGGAAAATCGGCGGCGGGCACGTGTCGCGCTGGTCGGACTGACGGTGGTGCGCGAGCTTTTTGGAGATCAGAACCCCATCGGCGAATACATCAAACTGAATAAAGTGAATTTCCAGGTGATCGGCGTGCTTCCGGAAAAAGGCGCGACCGGCTTCCAGGACCAGGATGATGTCGTTGTGATTCCGGTGCTTACCGCCATGTATCGACTTCTCGGCAAGGACTACGTGGATTACATCGATATCGAGACCGATACGGCCGCCGATCTGCAGCCGGTGACCGACAGCGTGACGCAACTCATGCTCGCCCGGCACAAGGTTCCGCCGTCGCAGCGACAAGACGCTTTCCAGGTTCGCAATCTCGCGGATATCCAGACAGCGCTCTCGGAAAGCAGCCGCACCATGTCCATGCTCCTCGCCGCGATCGCCGCGATATCGCTGCTCGTGGGCGGCATCGGCATCATGAACATCATGCTGGTGTCGGTCACCGAGCGCACGCGCGAGGTGGGCCTGCGCAAGGCGGTGGGCGCCCGCCCGCGCGATATACTCGCGCAGTTCCTAACCGAAGCCGTAGTGGTGAGCGTGGTCGGCGGACTCACCGGGATAGCCGTCGGGTGGGCGGCGACTGTCACGCTTTCGAAGCTCGCGGGCTGGACCGCATCGGTGTCGGTTGGTGCGGTGCTGCTTGCGTTTCTCTTTTCGGCTGGTATCGGCATCGTTTTCGGCATCTATCCGGCGCGCAAGGCAGCACGACTGAACCCTATCGAGGCCCTCCGCTACGAATAGGCCGGCGTGCGCGTGATGTGTTAAATTGCGCCCCAAATAGTCGCTGCTGAGAAAAAAGTAGCGCACGTTTTAATGACAAGCATGCATAACCGGGTAATATTTTTCGTGATCCCTATCGTATGTATTTATCAACGCGCCTGTTCGCCAACCGCGGTGCGTAATTGCTGGAAATGCCGAAATAGATGAACCAGCGCTTACACATTGCCCTAGGTCAACTTAACCTGCTGGTAGGTGACATCCACGGCAACGCCGCCAAAATGGTCGTTGCGGCAAACCGGGCGCGCGACGAACTCAAGGCAGATCTGGTTGTTTTTCCCGAACTGGCCCTCACCGGTTACCCTCCCGAAGATTTGCTATTGCGCCCCGAGCTTTCAGTGCGTGTCGAACTGGCCTTGGGCGAAATGCTCAAGAATATTCACGGCATTGACGTGCTCGTCGGATATCCCAAGCGTCAATACGGGAAACTGTACAACGCGGCATCGCTGCTGCGTGGAGGGAAAATCGAAGCGACCTATTTCAAACATTGTCTTCCCAACTACGGTGTTTTCGATGAGAAGCGATACTTCGCCGAGGGAGTTGATTCCTGCGTGATGGATCTGGGCAATGTGCCGGTCGGCATCACCATCTGCGAGGACGTGTGGGAGCAGGGTCCGGTGGAACAGGCGGCCAATGCGGGCGCAAAGCTCATGATCAACTTGAATGCATCGCCCTACCATAAGAACAGGGGAAAGGAGCGATTCGGCGTTGTTTCCCGTCGAGCGCGCGCCAATGCCGTGTCGATCCTGTATTTGAATCTGGTCGGTGGACAGGATGAATTGGTGTTTGACGGTAATTCATTTGTGGTGGATGGGCGGGGTAACATGACCCAGCGCGCACCCGCATTCGAGGAAGGATTGTTTCTTGTGGATGTAGCAACGGGCGATCAGCCTAATCCCGTCCCCGGACGGATCACGCCCGATCTTTCCGAGGAAGCGAGCGTGTATTCCGCGCTGGTGCTCGGTGTCCGCGACTATATTGGAAAGAACGGTTTCACCGGGGCGATCGTCGGACTTTCGGGGGGAATTGATTCAGCGCTTACGCTGTGCATTGCCGTGGACGCCATCGGCGCAACACATGTCGAGGCCGTTATGATGCCATCACAGTACACTTCGCCGATGAGCCTCGAAGATGCGCGTGCGCAGGCAAATACGTTGGGCGTGAAATTCAGTTTAATCCCCATCGATAACCTGTTCGAATCTTTTTTACGTGCGCTCGAAGTGGAGTTCAGGGGATTGAAACGGGACGCTACCGAGGAAAATATCCAGGCGCGGATCCGCGGGAACTTGCTTATGGCGATTTCCAATAAAACACGTAAAATGCTTTTGACAACGGGCAATAAAAGCGAAATGTCGGTCGGCTATGCCACGCTCTACGGCGACATGGCGGGAGGGTTTTCCGCCATCAAGGATGTACCCAAAACACTGGTTTACCGTCTTGCCGAATACCGCAATGCGCTAAAGGGCGTTATTCCTCGCCGAGTATTCGAACGCCCACCCACGGCGGAACTGGCGCCGAACCAAAAGGACACGGATAGCCTGCCACCCTATCCGGTGCTGGACCCGATTCTGGAACGTTATGTGGAGCTAGACCACTCGGCGGATGATATTATTGCGGCGGGATTTGACGAAAAAACCGTGCACGAGGTGATCCGTTTGGTTGATAGCAATGAATACAAGCGCCGGCAAGCCGCGCCAGGCGTGCGCATCACGCCGCGTGCTTTTGGTCGAGACCGGCGTTACCCCATTACATCCGGATTCAGAAACGGAAGCAAAACCAAACAGGACGGTTCCGACCGGGGCGGTATCTAATCTAAACGGGCATTTGTGACTTAACCTGAGGTTTCAGAAATGAAAAAAATCGAAGCAATCATAAAACCCTTCAAGCTCGATGATGTCCGCGAAGCTTTAACGGAATCGGGTGTAAGCGGTTTAACCGTGACCGAAGTGAAAGGCTTCGGTAGGCAAAAAGGCCATACGGAACTCTACCGCGGGGCCGAGTATGTTGTCGATTTCCTGCCCAAGGTGAGAATTGAACTCGTTGTGGCCGATAATATGCTGGACCGGTGTATTGAGGCCATATCCAACGCCGCGCGTACCGGAAAGATCGGCGACGGGAAAATATTTGTCACCGACATAGAGCAGGTGATCCGCATTCGCACCGGTGAACAGGGCCCTGACGCGATTTAGATGCGCGGCGGTTGTCCACGTCGGCCGGGGCGTTCTCGCAAATGGTCGTTGCATACCGGCTGTTGCCAAGGCCAGCTGCCACATTTTTAATATTTCCGTTGTTCTCCGAGGTGTCCGTCGGCACACTCAATCCGACGGTGTTCCGCTATCTCAGTCAAAAAATGGGCTCGAACGCGCGGTCGCGTTGTTCACGGAAAATCCACAGTCGGTCGTTCACTAACCCGCGGATGCGCGCAGTGTTTTGAGATAATGACTTTGCGGGAAGTTCTTTTTCAGTATTCGCAGGGTGTCGTCGTATAACTGGGTAATACCCATCTTTTGGTAGGACAACGCCATGATGCCAAGCGCGTCTTCCGTCGCTGGTGTGCGCGGATAATTCTCCAACGCGTATTTACAGCGGTTAATGGCGGCGACATGCATATCCCGTTCGTAGTAGAAACGCGCCACCTGGGTTTCGTATTTAGCCTGCGCATCGTACAGATACGCCATGCGTTGCTGCGCGTCCTTCGCGTAACGGCTGTTGGGAAAGCGATCCACCACTTCGCGGAAGGCATTGTAAGATTCGCGGGCCGACTTCGGGTCACGATCGGTGAGGTCGTCGCTGCTGCCGAGCAGCCAGTTGACGATACCCCGCTCGCCGCGGAAATTCACCAGGCCTTTGAGGTAATAGGCGTAATCCACGTTCGGATGGGTGGGGTGCAAGCGGATGAATCGGTCTGCTGCGGCGATAGCCAGCGCCGGTTCATCGTATTTGTAATAGGCATAAGCGATTTCAAGCTGTGCCTGTTCGGAGTAGCGGCCGTAGGGAAAGCGCGCCTCCAAAGTTTCGAAGTACTTGATGGCATCTTCGTAAGCCCCATCCATCATTTTTTCCCGGGCCTCCCGGTAGAAGCGCTCCTGGGACCATTTTTTTGTGGGATCTTCGGTAATTCCGGCGCAGCCGGTGAAAATTACGATGACGGAGAGTACGGCGATATAAAAAACGCCACGGCGCATGATTTGGCTAACCCCGAAACAAAGTTTAAAGTCATAACCAGCTTAACCCGATTTTACATTTCCGGAAAGACGGCGGCGGACATGAACAAGAAAAATGAACTCACAGCCCGGATTCCTCGTGAATTTGGAGGCATGCGGCTCGACAAAGCGTTGGCCAGGCTGTTCCCGGAGGTAACACGATCACGCCTGCAGATATGGATCAGGGAAGGTCATGTGGAGGTTTCGCATTCGCCGACAACCGCCGCCGGCATCCCGTCGCCTGCGTCACGCCCGTCTTCTCTTCTTTCACCACGCTATGCGGTAATCGCGGGTGATTTGATCCGGATTCATGTCCCGCCACCGACGGATGCCGGTTGGATGGCTCAGGATATACCCCTTGCGATCGTTTACGAAGACCCGGATATCCTGATCATCGACAAACCGCCGGGACTGGTGGTGCATCCGGGTGCGGGAAACCCAAGCGGGACCCTGCTGAATGCACTGCTCAATCATGTTCCCGGCCTGGCTGAACTCCCGCGTGCCGGAATCGTTCACCGGTTGGATAAGGATACTTCAGGATTGATGGTGGTTGCCAAAAAGGAGACGGTTCGCCAGAAACTCATTAAGCAGCTTCAAGAACGATCGGTCGAACGCGTATACCTGGCAATAGTAAATGGAGTGATGATCTCGGGCGGCACGATCAATGCCCCGATTGGCCGGCATCGCACACAGCGCGTACGCATGGCGGTCAGCAGCCGCGGCAAACCCGCGGTAAGTCATTACCGTGTGCTGAAAAAATACCGCGCGCACACGCTGGTGCAGGTAAAGCTTGAATCCGGGCGTACGCACCAGATTCGCGTCCATATGGCGCACCTGCATTATCCCGTGGTAGGCGATCCCGTGTATGGTGGACGGCTCAAAATACCGGCCGGTGCCAGCGGTGCACTCAAGGATGCGCTGCACCGCTTCAGGCGCCAGGCGCTGCATGCGCTGAAACTGTCTTTGATTCATCCTGAAACGGGAAAACGGACCCAATGGGTTACCTCGGTTCCGCGTGACATGGGTGAGTTGATGGAAATGCTGACGCGGGATTCGAGGCTACGCTCCAATTAGTTTCAATTGGATATGACCCTATGTCGCCTGGAACAATTCCCTCTGATATATCGGTGTATTTTACAGCTACGCGCCAACCGGCGACACATTCGCTATTCTGGTTGATAATACTTCAGCAGGAGGAAAGGTAATCGATATATTATGGTTGCCGTGCTCAACACCCTCGAATTCATATTTCCCGACTGGCCGGCGTCTGCGCAGGTAAAAGCGCTAACCACGACGCGCAACGGCGGTTTCAGTTTCGGTCCCTACGCCTCGTTTAATCTCAGCAATCGTGTCGGCGATGAGCCCGGTAATGTCCGGCGCAATCGCGCGCTGTTGAGGGAAGTTCTGAGGCTTCCCGCTGAGCCGTTGTGGCTCAATCAAAAACACGGCAGTCGCGTGATTGACGCGTTCGATGCCGGTCCCGGCGAGGAGGCGGATGGTTGCATCACCAGCACGGCAGGCGTGGTTTGCGCGGTTCTCACCGCCGACTGTTTGCCGATATTTCTGTGTGACCGGCGTGCGACGCGGATTGGCCTGCTGCATGCCGGTTGGCGCGGGCTCGCGGCGGGGGTAATTGAAGAAGGTTTGCGGAAGTTTCAGTTGCCGTCCGCCAATCTTCTCGCCTGGCTTGGTCCGGCCATTGGTCCTTCGGCATATGCAGTGGGTGATGAAGTCCGAAAGGCCTTCGTCGACATTGACAGGGATTTATCGGGCGCTTTCACGCCCGTTCCCAACCGCCGGGGTCGCTGGCTTGCCGATTTGTATGACATCGCCCGGCAGCGCCTGCATGCCCAGGGAGTCAGCGCGATTTACGGGGGTTTGCGCTGCGCGTTTCGCGAGCAGGACTTGTTTTACTCCCATCGTCGTGATGGCGTTAGTGGACGGATGGCTTCACTGATATGGCTGGATAAAAGCGAGCGTTGAGCTATGATGCCCGCTGCTTTGCCAGGTAATTTCTGAAAAGTGAATCCCCTGATTCTCTGGATCATCGTCTTCACGGTATTGGGCGGGGTGCTCAGCGTTCTTGCGGCCGCCGCCTTTTTGCTGTTGCCGGAACGCTTGCGTGCCCGTTTGCTCTCACCCATGGTCAGCTTCGCGATCGGTACCCTGCTCGGGGCGGCGTTCCTCGCCATTCTTCCGCATGCGTTTGAAACGCCGGGTATCGACGCCCATACGATCACGCTCACGGTGTTGTGCGGCATTTTGGTTTTTTTCCTGCTTGAAAAAATGGTGATCTGGCGGCACTGCCACATCGACGATTGCGATGTCCATGGAAGCGCCGCCGTTCCGGGTGAAGGTGGAGCGGAATCAAAAGGCTTGCCTCTGCCGGACATGGATGAAGTGCGCAGAAAGGCGACGGGAAACCTCATTCTGATCGGAGACGGCATCCATAATATGGTGGATGGCGTGTTGATCGCCGCGGCTTTTCTTACCGATATCCGCCTGGGAGTAGTCACGAGCATCGCCGTAATCGCGCACGAAATCCCGCAAGAACTCGGGGATTTCGCCATTCTGCTCCACAGCGGATACAGCCGGTCGCGGGCTTTGATTTACAATATCCTGAGCAGTCTGACGACCGTTATGGGCGGCGTCGTGGCTTATTTTTCCCTGTCACTCGCGAACCAGCTCGTGCCGTACGTGCTCGCCGTTGCCGCGTCCAGTTTTATCTATATTTCGGTCGCGGATCTCATTCCCGGCTTGCACAAACGTCCTGAATTCAGCGCCACGTTGCAGCAAATCATGCTCATTGCATGCGGTATTGCCGTAATCTCAATCATGCAAGCCATGCTGCATTGATTGACAGCGGATCAAAGCATGCGGTGCCGTAACAGGGTATTTTGACCACGCGCGCGTCTTGTTTCGTGGCGGTTCTATAAATAAACATAACCGCGGCGACGCAGGCGTTCTTCCTCATCCGGCCCGAAGGAGACGAGATCAATAAAAGCGGGAATATCCTCTTTCCCGATATCCCGCAGTTGCATTTCGGTGACGCACATCTTTACATCGATGATGTTCGCGGCATCAAGCCGCGCCGCCAAATCCACTAGCGGTTGAAATTTTCCGTAATTCCTTCTCGCGAAGATGTCGATTTCAGGGCCGTACAGCACCAATGCAATGCCTACACGCGGATTACCCGCCGGGGCGGCAGCCGCCAGTTGCTCGGCACGAGCCAGCATCCCGGCAATTTCTTCCGGGGTATGCAGCACGATATTGAATAGATAACGGCCATCCTGCTTGGTCAGTGTCGCGACCGAGGATGGCGGTCCCGTGTTTATCGCTTTTGGCGTCATCCGGGACTGGCTGGTGTAAACCGCGAAGGCGATTAATACAGCAATCAGCGATGCAAGAATAAATTGTCGCGGCATATCGCCCGCCTATTTTCTCTGTTTCATGCGCCATGAGAAAAACGCAGAGACAGGTCTATCGCTTCAAGGTTTTTTGTAATATCCCCGACGGAGATGTAATCGACCCCGCAATCCGCGACAGCGCGGATGTTGGCCAGGGTAATCCCGCCAGAGGCTTCCAGCCGCGCCTGGCCGCGCGTTTCCTTGACGGCGCTTCTGAGATCCTCCAGGGAAAAATTGTCGAGCAGCAAGTGATCCGCGCCGGCCCGCAAGGCCTCGCGCAACTGAGAAATACTTTCCACTTCGATTTCGACATCAATGTCTTTCGGTGCGGAATGACGCGCCGCCTGCAATGCCGCCGAAATGGAGCCCGCGGCGGCGATGTGGTTTTCCTTGATCAGGATACCGTCATAAAGTCCAAGCCGATGATTCCGGCCGCCGCCGCAGACGACAGCGTATTTTTGTGCCTTGCGTAACCCAGGCAGGGTTTTGCGCGTATCGAGAATGACAGCCTGGGTTCCGCGAACGGCATCCACGTATTGACGAGTGCGCGTGGCGGTGGCGGAGAGCAGTTGAAGAAAGTTGAGCGCCGTGCGTTCGCCGGTAAGAATACCGCGTGCCGGGCCACCCAAGTCGCATATTGTCTGCCCGGCCTGAATTAAGTCGCCGTCGTGCGTGCGCCACTGAACCTTGATTGCCACGTCGATCTGGTGAAATACTTCGTCGAACCATTTGGCGCCACAGAGTATGGCAGGCTCCCGCGTCAGGACTTGCGCGCGTGCCTGGGTGTCGGCAGGGATCAGATTCGCCGTCAGATCTCCGGTACCGACGTCCTCAGCCAGTGCCCGCCGGACGGTTTCCTCGACGTCATCGGGCAACGCCCGTTGCATGATCATTCCCCGTGGGAAAATGGTTAGTCTACTAGAACAGATCGAGCACGAGATAGGCGAGCAGCACCAGGGTGGTGAGCAGGACAAAGGTCCCAATGGTGCTGCGTCCGGCAAAAGGGTTAGCGATACTGCCGGGTGCCAAGCGCCCCACGAGCGATGCTTTCCAGATTACACGCCCGGTGTGCTTGAAAAATGATTGAATGTGAGCCAATTGAAGCATGATAAAACGAACTGCCGTGGGTGCTGCGCGGCGGTATATCCAGTCCACGTCGAGATTGACAGATCTTAATTCGGGCGGGTAGATCCCGGAACGAATAAGAAAGGCAAACGCGAGCGCCGAAAATAACAATAACTGTAATTGTGTTACGACATGCGTCGTGGTGTACGGCGCGTAGTCTACGGTAAACGGCAGAATACGGTAGAGCGCATCCGGGAAAATACCAATGCCAATGCACAACGCGGCGCTCAGGCCCATGGCGATGAGCATGCTGCGCGGCGCCTCCTGACAGCGAATCCCGGAGTCGTGCGCGAAAAAGGCGAAATAGGGAATTTTGATGCCGGCATGATGGAACACGCCCGCCGAAGCAAACAGCAGCATGAACCACACGAGAGTATAACCCTCGCCGGCGGCGGCGGTGATGACCATGGACTTGGTAATGAATGCGCTGAACAGCGGAAAGGCGGATATGGATGCCGCGCCGACAATACAAAACGTTGCGGTGTACGGCATCGATTTGTAGAGCCCGCCCAGCTCAGAACCCTTGATGGTTCCTGTCCGGAGTAATACCGCGCCCATCGACATGAAGAGCAGGCCTTTGAATATCACATCGGCGAAGGCATGCGCGACAGCCCCGTTTACGGCCATCTCGGTCCCGATGCCGACCCCGGCCACCATGAACCCGACCTGATTGATGAGGCTGTATGCGAGCACGCGGCGAAGATCATTTTCGATAACGGCGAAAAAGATCGGGAACATCGTCATCGCGGCGCCGATCCAGATCAGGATTTCGGTGCCGGCGTACCCCCGCGCCAGCGCGTAGACGGCGACTTTGGTCGTGAAGGCGCTCAAGAACACCGTTCCCATCACGGTTGCTTCCGGATAGGTATCGGTCAGCCAGTTGTGCAGTGCGGGAAACGCACATTTGACGCCTAATGCAACGAATATCAAAACAGTCCCAAGATCGGTCAGGCCGAGATGATTAAAGGCGATGGAACCAGTTTGTTGCACGTGTACCACGATGCCGGCCAGGAGCAGCAGGCCAGAGCCTACCTGGATCAACAGATAGCGCATCCCGGCGGCATAGGCGCGCTCTGTGCGTCGCGCCCAAATCAGGAATACGGACGATACCGCCATGATTTCGGTAAATATCATCAAGACAATCAAGTCGCCGGCGCACACCGCTGATATGGCGCTTCCGACGTAAATCAGCGCAGTGGTGTGCTGTACGTTATCTTTGAAGTACAACGAGTAAATCAGGAACAGCAGGGCACCGATATGGAAGATATAAGCGAAGACCAGGCTCAACTTGTCGATGCGTGTCAACGTCAAGGTATAGCCGAAAATAGTGATGTGACCGTATTCACCGTGGGAAAATCCCAGAAGCTGCGCGAAACCAAAAATCGGGAGTAATAGAAGCCAAGCTGAGCGCAAGCGGCCGCGAAGCAGAGGAACGAGCGCCGCCCCCAATATCAGGATAAAACCGGGCGGAAGATCAATGATCATAATAGTCTTCCTTGCGCATCAGGATTTTGCGTAATTGTTTGGCGATTAGCACCAGAGAAATACACGCCACAAACCCGTAGAACGCATAGAAGCCAAACCATTCCTCCCACGGAAGCTGCGCGTGCTTGCGGTAGAAAAAATCAGCCAGCAACACCACAGCACAAAATGCACACAACGTATAAAACACTTTGTCAACGTTGTGACGGTGATCAAGCCAGTAGTTTTTCTTGGGTGATTTCATTGGTCCGTTTTTCAAGGTTGCGTGATCGGTATCAGTAGCTGATAGATGAAATCAGAATAGAAAAATAGCATGATGCACCCGCACGCCGTCAGGAAAACCGGTATGACGCATAACGCCGGCGCTTCATTTATTCTTGTCGTGATTCGTGTTTTGTCGGAGGTAACGAAAAAGGCCCGGGCTACGATGGGGACGAGATAGGCAATATTGAGCATCGAGCTGATTATCAGGACGGCAACGAAAATGAACTGATTCGCATCTGCCGCCGCGAGCATGAGATACCATTTGCTCCATGATCCCCCCGTAGGCGGAAGGCCAATGACGCTTAATGCCCCGATAAAAAATAAGAACATCGTAATGGGCATGGTGCGACCAATCCCCTTCATGTCACTTATCTCGGTTTTTCCCGTTGCCACGTAAATCGCCCCGGCGCAGAAGAACAGCGTTATTTTTCCGAATGCATGCATGGCGATGTGCATGCTTCCCCCCAGGACGCCGGCACCGTTTGCCAAGGCTGCCCCGAGAACGATGTAGGCCAGCTGGCTGACGGTTGAGTAGGCGAGTCGCGCCTTAAGATTGTCTTTGGCCAGCGCCACGAGTGACGCCGTGAGCATTGTCACGCCGGCTACGTACATGAGCCATTCGCTTGTCCCCGTGTGGTGCAGAAAATCTATGCCGAAGATGTAGACCGCCACTTTCATCACCGCGAACACGCCGGCCTTGACCACCGCCACGGCATGTAACAGGGCGCTGACCGGTGTGGGCGCCACCATGGCTGCGGGTAACCAGCGATGCAGCGGCATCAGCGCGGCTTTTCCTATCCCGAATACGTACAGAAACAGGAGTAAACCGGCCATGGTGTCGTTGACGTGTCCGGCCAGGATTCCACCCGGTGTGAACTCAAGGGTTCCGGTGAGATTCCAGGTCCAGAGGATGGCCAGCAGAAAAAACCCGATCGAGGTGGTCAGCAGCAAACCCAAGTAAGTCCGGCCACCGCGAATCGCCTCGTCGGTGCCTTTATGGGTAACGAGCGGGTAGGTCGATAACGTCAGAAGCTCGTAGAAAATAAACAGTGTCAACAAGTTCCCGGACAAGGCGACACCCATGGTGCTGGACAGCGCCACGGCAAAGTAAACGTAAAATCGTGTCTGGTTCGATTCGCGGATTCCACGCATGTAACCGACGGAGTAAATGGAATTCATGATCCAGAGAAAAGACGCAACGATCGCAAACAACATTCCCAACGGTTCAAGGGCAAACGAAAGTAGCAGTCCCGGCATAATCGTGACTATCTCCAATTTCGGCCGTGCCCCGGCCAGGACGTCAGGAACCAGCGCAGCGACACAGGCAAATAACGCCAGCGCGGTCGTGAGCGTTATCGCCTCACGCAGATTGGGCCACCGGCCGCTCAGGCCAATCAAAACAGCGCCGCCGAGCGGTATCGCCGTTGCCAGAATCATCAATGAATCGGGTGTCATGGGTTACCCGTTATCGCCCCAAGCAGCATGATGGCCGACTCATTCGCCGCGCCGACCGTGAGTTCGGTGTTTACCCCAAAGTAAATATTTGCCAGTACCAGGATCCATGTAGGTACGAGCATCTGAAACGGTGCCTCTTTGATGTTTCGCCCGCTTTTCGATAGCGGCCGAAAATAAGCCGACTCGACTACGCGCCACACGTAGACCAGCGCGAGCAATGAACCGATTAAGACGAGAACGGCGATCGGCCACCAGCCCTTTTCGAAAGCGGCGAGCACCAGATACCACTTGCTGATGAAGCCGGTAGTTAATGGAACACCGATAAGACTCAACCCCGCC
>Ga0209109_10001005_pt1 | contig 15540 bp, 15 predicted proteins | sample Rifsed10ft2_FD_184004 | JGI IMG/M metagenome (GOLD analysis project Ga0209109, IMG submission 184004) | Soil microbial communities from Rifle, Colorado, USA - sediment 10ft 2 (version 2) | ecosystem: Environmental > Terrestrial > Deep subsurface > Rock core/Sediment | place: Rifle, Colorado... | reverse complement strand
ATTCCCGCCGTTTTGACGATCCATCAACTGCCCTGGTTCGTGTCGAGCTACCTGCCAGACCTGCCCGGCCTGCGGCGGGCAGTCGAGGCCGGGCTGTGGGCCTACGCCCGATGGGTTGCCCGGCAGTGCGACCGGCTCGTCACGCCGAGCCGCACCGTCGCCGAGATCGTGGCCGCGCACGGGGCCGGTTCGCCCGAGGCGATCACCAACGGCGTGGACCTGAATGTCTTCTCCCCGCAGCCCTCTTCATCGCACGAGGCCGCGGCCCTGCGCCGGAAACACGATCTCGACCCGGCCCGGCCGATCATCATGTACGCCGGGCGGATTGACGCAGACAAACAAGTGGAACGGGTGGTGGAGGCAGCCGCCCGCGTTCTACGCCGGACGAGCGCGCAACTGCTGATCGTCGGGGACGGCAGACGGCGGGAGGCCGTGATCCGTTTGAGCGAGGCGCTGGGGATCCGCGCACACTGCCGCTTTCCCGGCTACGTCTCCGCGCCGGAGGAGCTCTCCGGCCTATACCGGTTGGCCGCCGTGTTTGTCACCACCTCCGAAGTTGAGACTCAGTGCCTGGCGGCGATGGAAGCCATGGCCGCCGGCCTGCCGGTGGTGGCCGTCCGCGCCAGCGCCATGCCGGAATTCATCGCCGAGGGCGTCTCCGGTTATCTCGTCCAACGGCGCGACGTGGACACGCTGGCCGAACGGCTGGCGCAACTGCTGCAGGAGCCGGCCCGCGCCCGCGCGATGGGGGAGGCCGGGCGCGCCATCGCGGAGCGCCACTCGCTCGACGCCTCCTTCGACGCCCATCAGGCGCTCTATCCATCCCTGAGCCAGCGCGTGGCCGTGGAGTGACTTTGGCGGCAAAGCGCATGTTGGCAACCGCCGATACAGTGTGCTACACTACAGGCACTGAACCTCACCGCCCCGCCGGAGTCTGCGATGTCGCTCGCGAATATCCTGAAGCAAACGGACATCTTCTTTGAGCTTTCCCCGACGCAGATGGAACTCATCGCCGCGCTGTGCCAGGAGCGCCGCTGCACCACGGGCGACGTGATCTTCGAAGAGAATGCGGGGAGCGACGAGCTGTACATCATCGCGCAGGGCGAGATCGAGATTCAGGTAGACCCCGCGCTGGTCGGCGAGGGCGACGAGAAAGGGGGCGGCCCGGTCACGATCGCCACCCTGCGCCGGGGGCAATCCTTCGGGGAGGTCGCGCTCGTGGACCAGGGACTGCGCTCGGCCTCGGCCCGCTGCTCGGCGAACAATACGCTCCTGCTCAGCATCCCACGCGACAAGCTCATCCTGCTCTGCGACACTTACCCACAGCTCGGCTACCGCCTCATGCGCAACCTCGCCGCCGACCTCGCGCTCAAGATCCGCTCCACCGACCTGCGCATCCGCGAAGAGCTGCTGTACGGCCAGCGGCGGAGATAGTGGAATGTGGAAAGTGGAAAGTTGCTGAACCGTCCACCTTCCACATCCCACCTGCCACCTTCCATCATCTTCACATGCATGCGGAACTGATCGCCATTGGCAGCGAGTTGCTGCTCGGCGAAATCTCGGACACTAACTCCACGCACATCGCCCGCGCGCTGCGCGAGATCGGGCTGGAGGTGCGCTGGATGTCGGCGGTAGGCGACGACGAGCAGCGCGTGGCCGCGCTCGTGCGGCAGGCGGCGCAGCGCTCTCCGGTGGTGATCACGACCGGGGGCCTCGGCCCGACCGTGGACGACCCGACGCGCGAGGCCATGGCGCGCGCGTTCGACCGCCCGCTCGAATACCGCCCCGAGTTGTGGGCGCAGATCGAGGAGCGCTTTCAGCGCTTCCGGCGCAAGCCCTCGGAGAATAACCGGCGGCAGGCGCACGTCCCGGCGGGCGCCATCGTGGTGGAGAATCCGGTCGGGACCGCGCCCGCGTTCATCGTGGAACACGCCGGGGGCGCGGTGATTGCACTCCCCGGCGTCCCACGCGAGATGGAATACCTGCTGGCGCACGCCGCCATCCCCTATCTGCGAGAAAAATTCAATCTCTCCGGCGTGATTAAGGCCAAGACTCTGCGCACGGTGGGCATCGGCGAAAGCATGGTGGACGACAAGGTGGGCGAGTTCGAAAAGCTCGCTAACCCCGCCGTGGGATTGATGGCGCACATGGGCCAGGTGGACGTGCGCATCACCGCCACCGCGCAGAGCGAAGCCGAGGCGGAGGCGCTGATCGCGCCCATCGCCGCGCAAATCCGGGAGCGGCTCGGCGAGTTCATTTACGGCGAGGAGGCGGAAACAGTGGAGGGCGTGGTGGGCCGATGGCTGGCGGCGCGCGGGATGACGGTGGCCGTGGCCGAGGCGGGCGCGCGCGGCCAGCTCGGCGCGCGCCTGGCCGCGCTGCCCGAGGCCGCGCAGGTTTTCGGCGGCGGCGAACCGATGCCCGAGAGCGCTGATCTCGCGCAGGAAGCGGCGCGCGTCCGGGCCGAGCGCAAGGCGCACTGGGGGCTGGCCCTCCGCGTCGCCACGCCGCCCGAGGGCGCGCGCATCGAGATCGCGCTGACCGATGGTCAGCAGCCGGAGACGCGCTCGCTGGGATACGGCGGCCATCCCGCCTCCGCGCCGCTGTGGGCCAGCACCGCGGCGCTCAATTTGCTGCGGCTCAAACTGCTACCCTAACCGCACCACGTCCCAGGCCCATGAAGCCAGCCCTCCTCACGCCGATATTCAAAGCCACCTTATGGATACTGGAGAAAGCCTTTGACCTGACCAGAAAGAAAGTCACGCCGCAGTACCCGTACGACAAAACCACCAACACGATCAAACTGCCATCGGATGTCGAGCACGAGTTATTTCACCTGGCGGCGAGCGGAGACAAAGTCGAAGCCGTCAAGCGAGTGACGAGACTCACGGGGGCCGGGTTGAGGCTGTCCAAAGACTACGTGGATGCTCTCCTCAGGCGGCGCTAAACCCGTTTCTGTCCGAAAAGCGGGCGGAGAAACCCGGTTTCTCGAAGAAACCGGGTTTCTGAATTTGCGCCCAGCCGGATTGAGACTATAATGCGGCGCAATCAGCCAGCGGGTGCCCTCCTTCGCTTCGCTACGGGGGTCTTCGAGGCGCATGGCAGGGACTAAAACTCCGGGCCGTTCGCAACTCTTGTGGGCGGCCCGGTATCGGTTTACGCGCAACTGCCCTGCTACGCGCGCGCGATTATCCGCGCGCCCGTTGGGCATCACATTTCCCATGGACCGACGAGTAAAACGCGCCCTACTGAAGCCACTTGCTCGGCGACGGCAACAAGTCACCGACCGCAAGACGCTGCTCGCCGCGCTGGATCGCCTCAATAATCGCGCTCTCGGCGAAGAGCTTCTTTCTGAGATAGTTGGAATGGTATCCGCCTCCCACGGTGACCGAGATTCGTGGTCATGGAAAAACCCAGATGCCGTCAGAGAATCGGTTGTACTTGGTCAGGCACTTTATGCATCTCGCCGAATCTCGCGCCAAGAGTACATCTTCTTTGCAGCCTCGCCGGTCGAAGGTATTCACGAAAGCCGATGGATCGACGGCGAGTACGAAGAATTGCAGCCCATTCAGCAGGCTATAGATGCAGTGCTTAAGGAAAGCGGTCTTGGTCCGGATGAATACTGGGCGATCGGGGAAGGGCCAGAGAAGTACACTAGCCTGAATGACCAATACAGCGCCATCCTGGAAAAAAACCTCCTCAGAACGCTCAGAGAATTCGGACTTAACGATCTAGCCGACCTAAGGGAACAAAATCCGGACGGGTTCGAAAAGCTCCGAGAACGAGGTCGCCGATCCGTATTCCACAAGGAAGAGATTGTCTTCGCCATCAAAGACATCGTAGTTCGATACGAAGAGGATGCGCGCCGAGCGGCTTCGGCAAAGGCCTACTCTGCTGCGGTCACATTACTTGGCGCAGGCGTCGAAGGGTTGCTCCTGCTTCGATGCTTGCGTTCGAAGCAAAAATCGCTACGTGTTGCGAGCACACTCCCAAAACGTCAGCGTCCACGGTTCCCCGATGACCCCACCAAATGGAACTTCGAGACTCTGATAGACACCTGTCTTGCGGCTGGGTGGCTACCTCCAGTGTCCACACCCGTTGCTCAATACGATCCCGCCGGTCTTGCGCACACCCTTCGCCTGATGCGTAACTATGTGCATCCTGGGAGACATGCGCGGGACCGGCCTTGGTTGGAGACGGATGAAGAAGATTACAAAGATGCCGAAGCGATCTACGTCACGCTGCTGGCCGCAGTCTTGGCTTCACGTGGTCGCGTGAAGGCAGGGAGTAAGGCCCAACATGGCGCTCCAGCCGACCGCCCGAAAGCGGGCGGCGGCTGAGCTTCAGCGTTGGGCGCTTACCTAGCTTATCCTTAAGGAAGGAGTTGCTTCCACGTGGCAAAGCAAAAACCCAGAAACACGCAGTCCGAAAGAAATGCAATATGGCTGTCCTTCGATCTTGGCATTCAAGGTGACTATGAGGGCCTCTATAGTTGGCTTGACTCTAATGGAGCGCGCGAATGCGGTGACAATTTGGCATTTCTGAATTATTTCCACAAGGGCAATCTCTTGAGCGACCTAAGGAAAGCACTAGGGCAAAACGTCAAAACAGACAAGCGCTCTCGAATATACGCGATATATCTTGATCCTTCTACCAAGAAGATGAAAGGTAAGTTTCTATTTGGCAAGCGCAAAACCGCCCCATGGGCCGGTTACAGTCCAAATGGCAAAGATGAAGAAGACAATGCATAGGTATCCCTATAGCCTATTGGTTGACTCTGGCTTCTGGTTTGCGTACTACGAGCCCAGAGACAGATTTCATTCACAGGCTATAGAAAAAGCGGTTCACCTAGAGAACGCCAGTGTCCTTTTGCCATGGCCAAGTCTATATGAGACGCTTAACACGCGCTTTGTAAAGCGCCCAGAGTACATACAGCACTTTGAAAGTATTGCCCAACGTCCTAGCGTAGTTTTGCTTGACGATACCCCGTTCCGTGAAGATGCATATAGGCTCACTTGGAGTATGGCTTTACGAGGCGGGCGCCCACTGAGCCTTGTGGACATGGTGATTAGATTCATGCTTGATGACGTCAACACCAGAATCGACTACATGCTCACATTCAATGTGCAAGACTTCCATGACATATGCCGTAAGCACTCAATCACCATGTTGTGAACACTACATGGGAGGCCAGCGCCCAACCACCGCGTGCAGCCGACTCGCTCCTTGCTGGCGCGCCGCTACGCGCGCCCGTTAGCCTGCTCGTTGCAGCCGGAAGTCTCGCGAGTATCGTTCAGTTCGAAGGCGAGGTAACAAATGAATCCGCCTGACCAGACAGTACGCGACATCATTGGACATTTAGCCTGTCAGTTGGCTAAAAGCTGGCAGGCCTTCCTCGTTGCTAAATATGTTCATGAAGCACGAAGTGTCGGGCGAATAAACTGCTCACATTACTTTTTCGACTCCGTCGAAGAATCGTGCTTGGAGGTAGCCATCCTCGTGCTAGCGAAAATTGTGGTTCCCAACGACGACTCGATTAATATCCATTACCTGCTGAATTACTCCGAACAAAATCCCGAGGCCTATCGTAGCTCTCACGAAAAGGTAATACGGGACTGTGTGCTACAGCACAAGAAACAACTTGAGAATATCGCCCCTCTAATTGCCAATATCAAAGAGCAGCGCGACCACACAATTGCTCATCTCGACAAGAAGCATATCAAGAATCCTTCAGCCGTATATACGCACCCGCCTCTTGACTACAGAGAGGTCGAGAATTTATATAGGCTTCTGCTCGGCGCTATCAATGCCTACTCTGGATATCTTGTTCCTTCTGACGATATCCATTTGGACAATATAGCGCCAGAAGTGGCTGGTGACTTGCAGTATTTGACCAAGCTGATAGAAAGGGATAACGCAAAGCCGTAACCCAGAAGAACTATAAAGGCAACAGGCAGGCTAACACCGCGCGGTTATCACCGCTGGCGGCACGCTGGCGTTCGCGAACCAGCGGTTAGAGCAGAAGTCCGCTCGCAAACCAGCTTGCGCGCTGCCTCTGCTCAACCGTGCGCCCGTTGGGCGGCAACCCAACGATGAACCTTCCCCCTACCCTGCCGCAGGACTACTCTCAATCCTGAAGGAGATCGCCATGGCGGAACTCAAGACAAAACTAAACAACCGGAGCGTCGAGCGATTCCTGAACAGCGTCCCCGACAAGCAGAAGCGCCAGGATTGCTTCACCCTCTTGAAGCTCATGCAACAGGTCACCCGGGCAGAACCCAAGATGTGGGGAAGCAGCATCGTCGGCTTCGGCAGTTATCACTACGCCTACGCCAGCGGACGCGAGGGCGACTGGTTCGTGGCCGGGTTCTCTCCGCGCAAGCAGAACCTGACGCTCTATATCATGGGCGGTTTCGAGCAGCACGACACGTTGTTGCAGAAACTGGGAAAACACAAAACGGGGAAGGCGTGTCTGTACATCAACCGGCTTGACGACATCCATCTGCCCACGCTGAAGAAGCTGATCCAGCACTCCGTCAAACACATGACCAAGACCAACAAATAGGTTTTGTTCTGACCGGGATCAGTTACTGGCTGGATCGGCGCGGTCAAAATGGGTAGGGCCGGCCAGGCCTGAAACGATAGTCCATACAGAATGATGTCATGCTGAGCGCCGTCTCGCCCCGCTCGACGGGGAAGCGAAGCATCTCTGTGCGAGATTCTTCGCCGCTTCGCGGCTCAGAATGACATTTTTTAGGAACTCTTAGGGCGATGAGCGAGCCGAGAGGACAAAGGCTAAAACAATGGTCAGCGGATTCGAGTTTGTTCTTGTGGGATTGGCCGCCGTGGCCGCCGGTGTCGTGAACGCACTTGCGGGGGGCGGCACACTCATCACGTTTCCGATGCTCATCGCGGTGGGGATCCCGGCCATCGCGGCCAACGTCACTAACACCGTGGCGCTCTGCCCGGGCTACCTGGGAGCCACTCTCGCCCAGTCGAACGATCTGCGCGGGCAAAAAAGGCGGATGTGGCTGGCTCTACCGGCCGGGGTCATCGGCGGGGTCATCGGCGGCATCCTGCTCCTGAACACGGGTGAACGGGTGTTTCGCGCGCTGGTCCCGTTCCTAATATTGCTGGCCTCGGGCTTGCTGGCAGTTCAGGACCCGCTGCGTGCCTGGCTCCTGCGTCGCGCCGGGCAGACCGGATCAACGCCGGTGTCCGAGAAATGGGCGGTGCTGCCCGTCGGGTTGGCGGCGGTCTACGGCGGCTATTTCGGCGCGGGGCTGAGCGTGATCGTGCTGGCCGTGCTGGGCCTGGTGCTGGACGACACGCTGACGCGGCTGAACGCGCTGAAACAGTCCGTCTCGTTCAGCGTCAACATCGCCGCCGCGATCTTCTTCGTATTTTCGGGACAGGTCGTATGGCTGGCGGCGCTGGTGATGGCCGTGGGGGCGCTGACCGGGGGAGTACTAGGCGGCCGGCTGGCAGGCCGGATCAAGCCAGCCACGCTGCGCTGGATTGTGGTGGTGATTGGGGTTGTGGTTGCCGTAATCTACCTGGTGCGCTCGTAGCGCGGGCGTAGAGCAGCGGATTTTAGCGGAATCCAACACGCGCTGTTTCAACTGATCCAATCCAGGAATTTGTACCACGCCCCCGCAAACGGCAGAAACCACGGCGCGCCCCAATACAGCCCCATCGGCGCGCCGGGAAAGGGGATGCCGGCAAAAGGAAGCTCGCGCAAATCCGCGCCGCAAATTACTTCCGCCATCCGCGTGCCCAGATAAGTCGCCAGCGCCACGCCGTGCCCGGCATACCCCAGGGCGTAATAGAGGCCGTCGAGTTTCCCGGCGTGCGGCATCAGGTCGAACGCGAAGTCGAGCGTCCCGCCCCAGACGTACTCCACTTTCACATCACGCAATTGCGGGTACACGTCCAGCATCCCGCGGCGCAGAATCTCGGCGCTCTCGCGCACGGTGGTGGCCGTCTCCGGCAAAAAGGCGGCCCGGCCCCCGAACATCATCCGGCGGTCCGGCGTCAGGCGGAAGTAGTAAAGGAAGTTTTTCGAGTCAAAGATCATCCGGTTGCGCGGGCTGACCTCGCGCGCCAGCGCTTCCGGCAGCGGCTCGGTGGCGATGATGTACGACCCGATGGGGACGATTTTCTTTTGAAACGCGGGCGTGGCCGGGCCGGTATATCCGCTGGTGGCGACGAAGACCTCGCGCGCCTCCAACGCCCCGCGCGACGTGCCGACCCGCCAGCCGTTCGCGCTCCGCTCCAGGCCGTCGACCCGCGTCCGGTCGCGCAGGTCTGCGCCCGCCTGCGCCGCCGCCCGCGCCAGCCCCGCCACATACCGCGCCGGGTTGAGGCCCGCGCTCACTTCGTCCACCAACCCGCCGTAATACGTCTCGGAGCCGATCTCGGTATGCAGCTCGCTCTTCGGAATCACGCGCAGCGTGTGGTTGAACTCGCGGGCTATCGCCTCCGCCGCCGCGACGAAGTGCTGGTAGTGCGCGGGCTTGCAGGCCACCTCCAGATGCCCGGAGCGCGAGAAGTCGCATTCAATCGCCTCGTCGCGGACGATCTGCTCGACGCAGTCAATGGACGCGATCGAGGCCGCGAACATGCGGCGCGCCTGCTCGCGCCCGTAGCGCGCGACGAGCGTGGTCACGCCCAGCTTGAGGCCGGTGAGCACCATCCCCCCATTGCGTGAGCTGGCCCCCCATCCAATCGTCTCCGCCTCCAACACCACGACTCTGACCCCGCGCCGAGCGAGCGCCCGCGCGGCGGAGAGGCCGGTGAACCCACTCCCAATGACGGCCACGTCGGCCTTCCCCGGCCACGGGCGCGCGGCCTCCGGCTCAGGCATCGCCAGCGTATCCATCCAAAACGGTTTTTCTTTAAGAGACATAGGCGCCTCGAATATTGAACCGGCCAAGCCCGAGTGTCATGCAAACCCGCCGTCAGGCAAGCATGGATTGGTAGAACTGTTCGTGAGCGGCAAGCGCGCTTTCGAGCGAATGGCGCTCGGCGAGCGCCCGCGCGGCCTCCCCCATTTTCCGGGCGCGCTCCGGATTTTGCAGGAGGAGCCTCATCTGCTCCGCCATCGCCTCCACATCACCCGGCGCGACCAGGTACCCGTTCAGGCCGTCGTGCACGAGCTCCGACAACGCGGTGGCCCGGACGGCGATGAGGGGCAGGCCCGAGGCGGCGGCCTCCAGCCCGGCGAGGCCCTGCGTTTCCATTTCCGAGGCCATCACAAACACCGAGGCCAGCCGGTAGAGACCCGGCAGATCGCCCACCGCCGAGACAAAACCGGGGAAATAACTGCGGGCGCGGATTCCCAGTTCGGCGCTCAAGCGGATCGCGGCGGTGCGCTGAGTTCCATCGCCGACCACCAGCAGTTGCGCAGGCACTGAATACATCGCCTGCGCCGCCGCGCGCACGATCACGTCCATGCGCTTCTCGACGTCAATCCGCCCCACGGAAAGAATCACAGGCAGACGCGGATCGAGATGGTATTTGCGGCGGAGCCGTTCGCCCTCGCCGGGTGTATGAGGCTGCGGAGAAAAGCGCGACAACTGCACGCCGTTCGGGAGGACGACCGGATCGCATCGGATGTGCGCGCGCACGACGTCGGCGCTCGCCTGGGTGGGCGTGGCGACCGCCCGGCATTGCTGCGCCACCCAATCATAGTAGGCCCACAGACCGGCGTCGGTCATCTGCCGCAGGCCCGGCAGCGGGGGCGCATAGGCTGACAGAGTCGGCGGAAGCAAGTGCAGTGTCAGAACCGCGGGCACGTTCAGCGTGCGCACAGCCCGCAGACCGGCAAGGCCGACCGGCGAGAAGTCGTGCAGATGCAGGATATCCGGACGGAACGCGTGCAGTTCACCCGCGGTAGCGCGATCCAGCCACGGCAAGAAGCGCTGGCCCACCCGAAAGGGATTGGGGAAGGATTGCAGGCGGGCGACCCGCAAGCCGTTCGCCCGGGTCTGGTAAGCATAGCCCCTCTCGCTGGCCGCGAGCACCAAAATCTGGTGACCGCGAGCCGCCATGCCCTCGGCCAACTGCTGCACCGCCAGCGCCGCGCCGCTGACCATCGGAGGATACGACTGGCTGAGGTAAGCAATCTTCATAGGGTAGAGTATGCCACAACTATGAGCGCCCGCGCCACTTCTCTCACACCTCGCCCGCCATCTGCCGCCTGCCGCCCAATCTCCCTGGCCGACCGTGCAGACGGCCGCCGGGGTGCTCGTTTCCATTTCCACCAAATTCCCCGTATCCTTGCGCCGCGTCAAGCGGTATATCCAATGCCCATGATCGCCGCGCTCCCCACCCTCTCATCACCCATTCGCCAGAGGAGGCCGCCATGCCCCGCACCCCGCTCGCCCAGCACTTGAGAGATGCCGCGTCCGTCGTCGCGGAGGCTTCAGCCAGAAAGATTCCGGCAGAGGCCGTTATGCACGAACGTCGGGAGAAACGCCTGAGCCGCCGCGACTTTTTGAAAGCGGCGGCGGCCACCGCGGGCGCGCTCGCGCTGCGGCCCCGGGCCGCCCCCGCCAACGCGGCGACCGCGCCCCGGATCGTCATCGTCGGCGCGGGCCTGGCGGGCTTGTCCTGCGCGTATCGGCTCAAGCAGGCGGGCTACGCCGCGCAGGTGTACGAGGCCGCCGACCGGGTCGGCGGCCGGTGCTGGACGCTGCGCGGCGCGTTCGACGACGGGCAGATTGTCGAGCGCGGCGGCGAACTGATTGACCAGGGCCACACCGCTATCCGCCAACTCGCGCAGGAACTCCGACTCGATCTGGACAACCTGCTCCAGGCTGAAAAGAACGGAACCGACCCGTTCTATTATTTCGACGGCCAACCGTACACCTACGCCCAGGCAGTGGACGACCTCAACGGCGTTTACCAGAAACTGCACCGGGATGTCTCCGAAGCGAGTTACCCGACACTTTATTACCTGTCCACGGAGCGCGGCCGGCAACTGGACCAGATGTCCATCATTGACTGGATCAACGAGAGCGTCCCCGGCGGCATTGACTCGAAACTAGGGCAACTGCTCGACGTGGCCTATAACATCGAGTACGGCGCGGAATCGAGCCAACAAAGCTCGCTCAACTTGCTGTATCTGCTCGGCTATTCGGGCCAGGGGCAACTGCGCATCTTCGGGCCGTCGAACGAAAAGTATCACGTCCGGGGCGGCAACGACCAGATCGTGATGGAGATGGCCGACACGCTCCCCGGTCAGGTCAACCTGGGCAATGAGCTCATCGCCATCAAGCTCAACACCAACGGCAGCTACACGCTCACCCTCAAGAGCGGCAAGAGCACACGCGACGTCACCGCCGATAAAGTGGTGCTCGCCCTGCCGTTTGCGATCCTGCGCCGCTCGGTAGACTACAGCCGGGCCGGCTTCCAACCACTGAAGCAGACCGCCATCGCCGAGCAAGGGATGGGGACAAACTCAAAGCTGCACCTCCAGTTCCGGGACCGCTACTGGGAGAGCCTCAACTGCAACGGCGAGACGTATGCGGACACCGGCTATCAAAACACCTGGGAGATCACACGGGCGCAGCCCGGCGCACCCGGGATTCTGGTAGATTACACGGGCGGAGACATCGGCGCGAGCTTCGGATCGGGGACGCCCACCACGCGCGCAGAGCAGTTCCTGGCCCAAATCGAGCCGGTGCTGCCGGGTCTCACCGCCAAGTGGAACGGCAAGGCGACCATTGACTTCTGGACGGGATACAAGTGGACGCGCGGCTCATACTCGTATTGGAAGGTCGGCCAGTACACCCGGTTCGCGGGCGTCGAGCGCGAAACCGAAGGCAACTGCTTCTTCGCGGGCGAGCACACGTCCGTGGACTTCCAGGGTTATCTCAACGGGGCGGTGGACAGCGGGCAACAGGCAGCCAGCAACTTACTCACCAGCCTATGACAATTGCGTTAGGGGGAGCAAGTCAAACCAACCCATTCTCATCTACTAGCAAAGGAGGCCACCATGCGAAAAACAGTCTTTGCCCTCTCAATAGCCGCGCTGGCTCTATGGCTTGCCGTTGCGCCCGCCGCGGCCATCACCTACGGTGTGCTTGACGACGACGCGCATCCCAACGTGGGTGCGCTGATCGCGGAGTGGAGAACGCCGGGAGTTAAGGAAGAGTTCTGCTCGGGCACACTCATCGCGCCGACGGTCTTCCTGACAGCCTCTCACTGCACGGCGGGCCTTCAGTCACGCGGGATTCAGGATCACGACGTCTGGGTGAGCTTCGACACCGATATCGGCGATCCCGTCAGGGCCTCGACCACGCTGATTCGTGGGATGATGCACACGCATCCCGATTTCGGCTTCTCGGGCCCAGACGGATTCTCCGACCCGCACGACATCGCGGTCATCGTGCTTGATCAGCCCGCTGGCAAGCGCTATCGCGGTATCCAATCCGCCTCGCTCCCGACGCTTGGCCTGTTTGAGGAGATGGCAGAGCAGAACGGCCTGCAAGGCCAGAAGTTCACGGCCGTCGGCTACGGTGTCCATCAGCCGGAGCTCGGCGGCGGCCCGCAGGTCTTTCCCTTCGACGGCATGCGCTGGAGGGCCGTGTCGGAGTTCAACGCCCTCAACAACGCCTGGCTGCGCCTCTCGCAGAACAACGCGACCGACGACGGTGGCACATGCTACGGGGACTCGGGCGGCCCGAACTTTCTCGGCGCCGGCGATAGCGAGACTGACATGACCGCAGGCATCACGGTGACGGGTGACACAGCCTGCCTGGCGACGAATGTGATCTACCGGCTGGACACTCCGAGTGCCCGTGCCTTCCTCGCCACCTACGTCACGCTGCCGTAGCGCTCACGCGGTAGGCCAGACCTGCGGGGCACCCGGCCTCGCAGGTCTTTTTATTTCGCGATTCGCATTACAATTGGCCTCATGTTCAACACCTCGCGCCACCCCGACCAGGGCCTGCACTCGTCTACCATTGTTGCCGACCTGCGCGAAATCGCCCGCGCGCTGTCGGCGGCGTGGGACGTCGACACCACGCTCGACTTGATCGCCCGCAAGACCGCGCAGGTGATGCAGGTGGACTCGTGTTCGATCTATCTGCTCGAACCGGGCGGCGACACGCTGTGGCTGCGCGCCTCCACCGGCCTCTCGGCGCAGGCCCTCGGGCGGACGTCGCTCAAAATGGGGGAAGGCCTCACGGGCTGGGCCGCTCAGCACGGCAGGCCCGTCGCCGTGCGCGAAGCGCAAGCCGACGCGCGCTTCAAGTTCCTCCCGCAGACGCGCGAACAGAACTTTCAATCGCTGCTCGCCGTGCCGCTGGTGAACCGCGACCGCGTGATCGGCGCGATGAACGTGCAGACGCGCGCGTTCCACGACTTCACTTCCGAGCAGATCGAACTCGCGGCCCTGATCAGCGACCTGGCCGCGGGCGCGCTCGACCGCGCGCTGTTGTACGAAAACATGAACCGCCAGATCGGCGAACTGACCACGCTGGCGAAGGTCAGCGAGGCCGTGACCTCGCCGATTTACCTCGACGAAATGCTCGATCTGGTGGTGGAGATGGCGGCTAAGGTGATGGGCACGCCCGTGTGCGCGCTGAGGTTGATTGACCACGCGCGCGGCGAGCTGGTGGTGCGCGCGGCCCGGAGCACCCTGCCGAACTACCAGAAAAAGCCGCCGCTCAAGCTGGGCGAGGGCATCGCCGGACTGGTCGCGCGTGAACGGAAGCCGTTGACCGTCGCCGATGTCCGCACGGATCCCCGCTATCCCTTCCGCGAGGCGGTCGGCCGGGAGGGACTGGTCTCCATGCTCTCCGTCCCGCTCATGGTGCGCGATCACGTCATCGGCGTCCTCAACTGCTACACCACCGAGCCGCATACGTTCACCGAGTCCGAGATCGCCCTGTTCTCCACGCTGGCCAACCAGACCGCGCTCGCCATCGAAAACGCCCAGCTCGTCACGAACGCCGCCGTGGTGCGCGAAATGCACCACCGCATCAAGAACAACCTGCAGACCGTGGCCATGCTGCTGCGGATGCAGGCCAGCGACGGGGCCGGGCTGACCGCGCAGGACGCGGCGATCGCCATGCAGATCAGCGTCAACCGCATTTTGAGCATCGCCGCGGTGCACGAGGCGCTGGCGCAGGAGGGCTTCCGCCTCGTCAACGTGAAAGACGTGACCGAGCGCATCGCCCGCATCGTCTCGCAGAACATGGTGCGGCCCGACCTGCGCGCGCAGATTCACGTGGAGGGTGAAGCGCTGACCCTGCCCTCTCGCCCGGCGACCTCGCTCGCGCTGGTCATCAACGAACTGCTGCAAAATGCGCTCGAGCACGCCTTCGTGGGACGTGAGACGGGCTGCGTGCGCATCAGCCTGGGGCGCGGACCGAAGGAATATGTGATCGAAGTCGCGGACGACGGAGTAGGCCTGCCTCCGGGCACAGCGCAAGCCCCCAGCCTGGGACTGGAGATCGTGACCACGCTCATCAAAGACGACCTGCACGGCCAACTGGAATTCAACACCACGGCCAACGGGACGCAAGTCATCATCCGGCTGCCACACGGGGAGACGACGAGTGACGAGTGACGCGGCGAGACTCGCCACCAGAGAGCCTATGAGACGCCTGAAAATACTGGTCGCCGACGACGAAGCGATCATCCGCCTGGGGCTGCGCACGATGCTCACCGAGCTGGGGCACGAGGTGGTGCTCGCCAGCAACGGACGCGAGGCGCTGGAATTCGTGCGCACCGCCCGCCCCGACCTCGCCCTGCTCGACATCCAGATGCCGCTCACCGACGGGCTGGAGGCCGCCAGAGTCATCGCGCGCAAACATCCCATGCCGATCCTGATCCTCACCGCGTACAGCGAGCAGGATTTGATCGAGAAGGCGGCCCAACTGCCCATCCAGGGCTACCTCGTCAAGCCGGTGAACGAGCGCGATCTGGCCGCCGCCATTCAAGTCGCCGTCGCGCGTTTTGAAGACGCGCAGGCGCAGGCCCGCGAGAACGCCGAACTCAAGGAGAGCCTCGAAGCCCGCAAGCTGGTCGAGCGGGCCAAAGGCGTGTTGATGAAAACCGGGCTGAGCGAGGAAGAAGCCTATCTGGCGATTCAACGGCAGGCGCGCGAAGCGCGGGTCTCCATGCGGCAGGCCGCCGAAGCGATCATCGCTCAAACCCAGCCTAAAAGTCCCGCTTGACGATCTTTCCGGCAGTATGCTATAGTTCACTTATCGAATCAAAGTATCGGCTGAGGCCACGACGCCTCCGAGCGCACACCTTGCGTGCCGCGCCCGGAGGCGATTCTTTTTCGGAGACACCCTGATGCTGACAACCCTCCTCTCGGGCGCGCTGATCGCCATCTCTTTCAGCGCTCCGCCCGGCCCGGTGACGATGGAAACCATCCGGCGTGGCCTGCGCGGCGGCTTCGGCCCGGCGCTGCGGGTGCAGCTCGGCTCCATCATCGGCGACGTGATGTGGTGCTCGCTCGCCCTGCTGGGGCTTGCGCCGCTGGCGCAGATTCCAGGGGTGCGCGCCGCGCTCTCGGCG
>Ga0209109_10001004_pt1 | contig 15544 bp, 15 predicted proteins | sample Rifsed10ft2_FD_184004 | JGI IMG/M metagenome (GOLD analysis project Ga0209109, IMG submission 184004) | Soil microbial communities from Rifle, Colorado, USA - sediment 10ft 2 (version 2) | ecosystem: Environmental > Terrestrial > Deep subsurface > Rock core/Sediment | place: Rifle, Colorado... | reverse complement strand
ACCCGCCTGCGTGAAGTCGGAGTTGCTAGTAACCGCAGGACAGCTATACTGCGGTGAATACGTTCCCGGGCCTTGTACACACCGCCCGTCACGTCATGGAAGCTGGCAACACCTGAAGTCGGTGACCCAACCGTAAGGAGGGAGCCGCCTAAGGTGGGGTTGGTGACTGGGACGAAGTCGTAACAAGGTAGCTGTAGCGGAAGCTGCGGCTGGATCACCTCCTTTCTTTAGGGAGCCCTGAGCGACGGCCTGCGGGTCGTTGCTCCGAGCAAACCGGAAAATCGCCCCGTTACGGTGAAGGGGCGTCTGACCCGAACCACTCGAGTTTCCTATCACTATTCAGGAGTTAAGGTGCGTGAGGGCCTTTAGCTCAGTTGGTAAGAGCGTTCCTCTGATAAGGGAAAGGTCCCAGGTTCGAATCCTGGAAGGCCCACAGGGGATCGCGGGTGATGGGGATGTAGCTCAGCTGGGAGAGCGCCGCCTTTGCAAGGCGGAAGTCAGGGGTTCGAATCCCCTCATCTCCACCTGAGCCTAGGAGCAGAGAGAATTCGACGACGCATGGGTTTGAGGCAACTGAATAAGTAGGATCGGCAACTTCGCACCGCAGGCCCTGACGTTAATCGGCGGCCCGGCGAAATGCCGGGCCGCAGTGTCATCACAACCGGTCGGCAATCGGGCGGTGAATCGGATCCCCAAGGATCCGGCCCACCGCCGGGTGGCCAACCGGGCGATCCGAGCAGAGCACCGCTCGAGCGCAGATTGGGCCACCGGCAGCACGGCAACCCCGTGCTGGGCGTACCTTAACAACTGAATAGCGAACCGCGAAGAACGTCAATTTCTCCGCATCACATCACGTTAAGCTACGAAGGGCGCACGGTGAATGCCTTGGCGCCAAGTGCCGATGAAGGACGTGGAACACTGCGATAAGCCTCGGGGAGCCGTGTGCAGGCTTCGATCCGAGGATCTCCGAATGGGGAAACCCGGCGCCGAGACGCAAGTCTTCGGCGTCATCCGCCGGCTGAATCCATAGGCCGGAGGAGGGGTACCTGGTGAACTGAAACATCTCAGTAACCAGAGGAAAAGAAACGATTCCGCTAGTAGTGGCGAGCGAACGCGGAACAGCCCAAACCGATCTGGCTTGCCGGGTCGGGGTTGTAGGACCGGCAAATGGAAGTGACCAATCCGAGGGTTAGTGGAAAGGTGTTGAAAAGCCTACCGCAGAGGGTGATAGTCCCGTACGCGAAAACCCGAGGACTTCCGCCGAGTTCCTGAGTACTACCGGGCACGCTAATCCGGTAGGAAACCGGGGAGCCCACTCCCCAAGGCTAAATACACTTGGCGACCGATAGTGAACAAGTACCGTGAGGGAAAGGTGAAAAGAACCCCTGTTAGGGGAGTGAAATAGAACCTGAAACCGTGCGCTTACAAGCAGTCGGAGGGCTAATGGCGGGTCTGTGTGCCCGGGAAACCGGGAAATGCGCCGCTATGCCTGACGGCGTGCCTCTTGGAGAATGAGCCGGCGAGTTAATCTCTGTGGCGAGGCTAAGGGAGTGACACCCGGAGCCGAAGCGAAAGCGAGTCTGAATACGGCGCACTAGTCGCAGGGATTAGACACGAAACCGGGTGAGCTACCCATGGCCAGGGTGAAGCGAGTCTAATCGCTCGTGGAGGCCCGAACCTTTCAGAGTTGCAAATCTGTGGGATGAGCTGTGGGTAGAGGCGATATGCCAACCGAACTCGGAGATAGCTTGTTCTCCCCGAAATAGCTATAGGGCTAGCGTCGCGCGTTCAGTACCGGAGGTAGAGCACTGGATGGGCTAGGGGGCTTATCGCTTACCAAACCTAACCAAACTCCGAATGCCGGTACTTCATAGCGCGGCAGTCGGACCACGGGAGATGAGTTTCGTGGTCAAAAGGGAAACAGCCCAGACCATCGGCTAAGGTCCCCAAGTCTGAGCTAAGTGGGAAACGATGTGGGACTGTTCAGACAGCCAGGAGGTTGGCTTAGAAGCAGCCACCCTTTAAAGAGTGCGTAACAGCTCACTGGTCAAACGGTCCTGCGCGGATAATCTAACGGGGCTCAAGCTCAGTACCGAAGCCATGGGCCTCCAGCGCCTGCGGGCGCCGGAGGCGGTAGGGGAGCGTTCTGCCTGCACTGAAGGGTGACCGCAAGGACGCCTGGAGCGGACAGAAGTGAGAATGCCGGCATGAGTAGCGTAAAACACGTGAGAATCGTGTTCGCCGAAAGTCTAAGGTTTCCGACGGAAGGTCAATCCACGTCGGGTTAGTCGGTCCTTAGCCGAGGCCGGAAGGCGTAGGCGATGGACATCCGGTCAACATTCCGGAACCACCTGGGACGAGCGATGGGGCGACGCGGCGGGGTAAGCCAGCCTGCGATTGGTTGTGCAGGTGCCAAGCGTGTAGGCGTTGAGGGGCATAGGTAAATCCGTGCTCTGAGCCGAGGCGCGATGGCGTGGCCCTGAGCCGGAAGTGGCTGAGCCCGGCCGCCGAGAAAACCCTCTAAGCGTTGAATCCTGGGTGTCCGTACCGCAAACCGACACTGGTAGACTGGTTGAGCATACCAAGGCGAACGGGAGAACCCTCGTTAAGGAACTAGGCAATTTAGCCCCGTAACTTCGGGATAAGGGGCGTCCCCCTACGTGAAACTCTTGCGAGTGGAGCACGGGGGGATCGCAGTGAAAGGGCTCTAGTGACTGGTTAACAAAACCACAGGTCTCTGCAAAGCCGTAAGGCGATGTATAGGGGCTGACGCCTGCCCAGTGCCGGAAGGTTAAAGGGAGGGGTTAGTCCCCGCAAGGGGACAAAGCTCCGAACTGAAGCCCCGGTGAACGGCGGCCGTAACTATAACGGTCCTAAGGTAGCGAAATTCCTTGTCGGGTAAGTTCCGACCCGCACGAATGGCGTAACAACTGGAGCAGTGTCTCAACGAGGGACCCGGCGAAATTGAAGTCGCGGTAAAGATGCCGTGTACCCGCAGTAGGACAAAAAGACCCCGTGGAGCTTTACTATATCTTGGCATTGTGTTCGGGCTTAGCATGTCTAGCATAGGTGGGAGGCTGTGAAGTCGGGGCGCTAGCTTCGGCGGAGCCAACAGTGGAATACCACCCTTGTTAAGTTTGAGCCCTAACCCCTGACCGTAATCCGGCAGGGGAACCGTGCCAGGTGGGTAGTTTGACTGGGGCGGTCGCCTCCTAAAAGGTAACGGAGGCGCCCAAAGGTTCCCTCAGGCTGAATGGAAACCAGCCGCAGAGTGTAAAGGCATAAGGGAGCTTGACTGCAAGACCAACGCGTCGAGCAGAGACGAAAGTCGGGCTTAGTGATCCCACGGTACCGAGTGGAAGGGCCGTGGCTTATCGGACAAAAGCTACCCCGGGGATAACAGGCTAGTCTCCCCCAAGAGTTCACATCGACGGGGAGGCTCGGCACCTCGATGTCGGCTCATCGCATCCTGGGACCGGACAAGGCCCCAAGGGTTGGGCTGTTCGCCCATTAAAGCGGTACGTGAGCTGGGTTCAGACCGTCGTGAGACAGGTCGGTCTCTATCCACTGTGGGCGCAAGGGACTTGAGGGGAGCTACCCCTAGTACGAGAGGACCGGGGTGGACAGACCGCTAGTGTGCCAGTTGTCGTGCCAACGGCATTGCTGGGTAGCTATGTCTGGCAGAGATAACCGCTGAAAGCATCTAAGTGGGAAACTCGCCCCAAGATTAGGTCCCTCATCCCGTAAGGGAGTAAGGCCGCAGGTAGACTACCTGCTTGATAGGCGGCAAGTGTAAGCGCAGCAATGCGTTCAGCTAAGCCGTACTAATGGCCGAGGGCTTAACGGTGGTGCGGAGAACTAGGCGTTCTTCTAACGAGGCGATCGGAGCCGGAAAGGTTCCGCTCGTCGATCCAAAGGTTCGCTATTCGGTCCTGAAGAATTCAACTCGTTGAATTGCTTCTTGGTGATTAGAGCGGCGGGGGTACACCCGGTCCCATCCCGAACCCGGCAGTTAAGCCCGCCAGCACCGATGGTACTTGGCTGGTAACGGCCTGGGAGAGTAGGTCATCGCCAAGGAGCTTTTCTTTCTTAAGAGGTAAGCGGGGTGGCCTCCCCGGCCGCCGCGACGCCCATCCGGCCATGCTCGTCGAGCTCGAGGGGCAGACCAAAGGCCGCAAAGAGCTGGGGGAAAGCGAAGGTGGTGACGGTCGCGATCGCGCCGCCTTCGAGGGTCACGACTTGGATCGCGAAGGCCGCAAACCCGGGTGGGTTTTCGCGCCGGCGATACCAGGCAAAGGTCGGCTGGCCATTGGCCTGAGTAGGCACCAACTTCCAGCGGCCGCGGGCGTCTCCGTCCAAGATGTGATGGGAAATGAACTCCCGGATGGCCGCCCGACCTCTCACCCAGGTGGGAAGGGGCGGCATCGGGAAGCTGGCATCCTCTCTCAGGAGCTCGACCAATCCGTCGATGTCGGCAGCCTCCCAGGCGGCCACATAACGCTCGAGTAGGTCACGCTGCCCTGAATCGAGCAACGGCGAGTCGGCTCCCCGCCCCGAATATCGCTCTATCATCTTCAATCGAGCCCGATACAGCGCGCTGTTCACGGCCGAAACCGAATCGTCCAACAGATTGGCAACTTCGGTGGCCCGCAGGCCGAGGACATCCCGCATCAGCAGGACGGCGCGTTGGCGGGGCGGGAGGGTCTGAAGCGCGGCGAGGAAGGCCAGGCTAACGCTCTCCCGCAAGTCGTAGCGGGCAGCCGGATCGTTGCGGAGCGAGCCCAGCAGTCCATCCGGATACGGCTCCAGCCAAATCGGGTCTGGGACTGGCGCCCCGAGCGGGCCGTTTGGATCGGAGGCCGGGTACAGATCTTGCGGCAGCCCGCGGCGCGGTCGCTTGGCGAGTTCGTCCAGGCAGGCGTTGGTGGCGATCTTGTAGAGCCAAGCCCGCAGCGAGGCCCGTCCTTCGAACGACTCCCGGTTCTTCCAGGCTCGCAAGAGGGTTTCCTGAACCAGATCCTCGGCGTCGAGCGCCGATCCGAGCATTCGGTAGCAGTGGACTTGGAGTTCCCGCCGATGGCCCTCGACCAGCTCAGCGAAAGCCTCCCGGCTGGTTCCCCGGGCGACAGCGAGCATTTCTAGGTAAGCGTCTTGGCCGGCCAATTCAGACCTCTGGAGCAGGTGAGTGGATTCTCACTCTCACATTCAATATATGACGCCGTGAACAGGCCAAACTGCGCGTAGATTCGGCCCGGGGCCGCAGCGCGCAGATTCGAGCGCTGGATCCGTCATATAGGTGATTCGTCATCCATGGAGGTTACCATGCAGTACGTAGTCATCGTTCGTGGCCGGCTCAAAGGCAACCAGCAGCAGGCGCAGGCAGTGCACGACGCCACCGTGGGACAAATCTCCCCGCAAAGCAGGAAACTGGGCAGCACAGGCCATCAGACCTTCCTGCGGGCGGATGACCCGAAAGAGTTCCTGGCGGTCGACTTCTGGAACAACATGGAAGCCATCCAGAAGCTGTACTCGGATCCCAACCTGGCTGTGGAGTTTGGCAAGCTGTTCGATGGCCAACCCGAGGTCACCATTTGGGCCAACTCGGGGTGGATGAGCTATTTCGACGCCTGAGCCTCCCAGCTCGACAGCGCAGCCCACAACCAAATAGCGTTTGGCGGGTTGATTCTGGCGATGCAGGCCGCAAATCCGGCCACACGCTAAGAGGAGCCAGCTTATGGTGAGTTTCTCCGGAATCAACTGGTTGGCAGTCGTCGTGGGCGTGGTTGTCAGCAATGTGCTGGGATTCTTGTGGTACGGCCCGTTGTTTGGCAATACCTGGTTGCGCATCATCGGCAAGAAGCGGGAAGACATCCAGGCCAGCCCGTCGATGTACTTAGTGACCGCCGTGGCCTCATTGGTCACGATGGTGGTATTGGCGATGGTCGTTGCAGCTTTCGGGGCTGAGAGCTTTGTCGATGGACTCGTGGCCGGGGCGGTGGCCTTCATCGGGCTCGGCGCTACGGCCACTTTCGTTTACACGACCTTCTCTGGACCGCCGGTTGGTGCTTGGTTCTTGCTGGCGGCCTACCAGCTCATCGTGCACGGCGTCATGGGGGGCGTTTTCGCCACCTGGAAGTAATTTCGTCGGCCTGCATCGGCTAAGACCCGCCCGCCATCGCCCTGAAGGGCTGGTGCGGCGGGTCTCTTGTTTTCTCGGCTTCGAGTTTGCAGTCCGTCGACGCGGCGCCGGCCCGCGAGCCTCCGGCACCCGGCGGGTATAATCCTGCCCGGCGTGAGTGGAACCGGCTTGCCCGACGATGCCACCCTGATGCAACAAGTCGCTCAGGGTGATCGGCGGGCCTTCTTGTCTCTGTACGACAGATACGCCGCCCGGGTCCATGGCCTCTCGATTCGGATGTTGCGAGACGCGATGTCCGCCGAGGAAGTGACTCAGGACGCGTTCCTCCGGCTGTGGACCCGGGCCCAGACCTTCAATCCAGACCGGGGGAAGGTGCTCTCCTGGCTGCTGGCCATCACCCGAAGGCTGGCGCTTGACCGCTTTCGTCTGGACTCGCGGGTTCCGCCTCCCGCGGAGAGCGACAATCCCGGCGAGGATTTCGACGGGCTCGCCGATGAATCCAGCCGGACCGAGGAAGCCCGCTGGAGGAGCTTGCGCTTCGCCTTGGCTGACCTTCCCGCCGAACAACGTCTGCCAATCGAATTGGCTTTCTACCACGGGCTGTCGCAGCGAGAGATCGCGGAACACCTGCGAATCCCACTTGGCACCGTCAAGACCCGGGTTCGGCTCGGCATGGACAAATTGCGCCGGGCCTGGACGACAGATCCGATTCACCCGGGCCGGCGTTAATAATGGAAGGAGAAGAACAGCCGATGGCGCACAAGGAGCAACAACTGCTCGGCGCTTACGTCATGGGGGCCCTAGATTCCGACGAGCGGGTCGAGCTGGAAGCCCATCTCGGCACCTGCCATGAGTGCCAGGCTGAGTTGGCTGAGTATCAGCAGGTCACGGAAGGACTGCTGCACCTGGCGACCCCGGTCGCTCCTCCCTCGGGGCTGAAGGCCAGCATGACCGCCCGGCTGGCCGGGCACCCCCGGAGCATTCGATCGCCCCGCCGCACGGGTCTCGTCCGAGCGCCACAGTTTGCCTTCGCAGCCGTGGCGGTGGCGCTGCTGGTCTTGAACGGAGCCCTCATCCTGGAAACTCGCAATCTGGCCGAGCGCGGGCAGGAGCTGCTTGCTCAGCAAGAGGCGAGTCAGACCGCTTTGGCTCTCGCCAGCTACTCCACCTCGCAGACCGCCTTCGTACAGGAAGAGCGGATCTGGGGTACTTTCGTCTACGAGGAGAATTTCCCGCTCGCCGTATTCAACGTCTGGGGACTACCACCCCTGGCCGAGGATGAGGCCTATCAGCTGTGGCTGTTCAACCCGGACGGCACCCGCTCAACCGGCGCCCTGTTCAGGACCACGGAGTCGCAGGAGCTGATCTCCGTCTTGATCCGCTCGCCCGTACCGCTTGGTGAGGTACTGGGATTCGGCGTCACCGTCGAACCCGACACCGGCAGCCAGTCGCCGACCGGCCCGCGCATTATCGGGGCCGATTTCGATCACTCCCGCTGAGGCCGCTCCCGATCCAGAGTAGCCGGCTTGCACTTCTGCTGCTGCTTGGCGCCTGCGCCGGCCGCCCCGCAAGTGCCGTTGACAGTGCTCCTTCGGCGTTGCCGAATCGGCTTGCCACTCCCTCTCCGACTGTAGCCCGACCTGCTGAGCAGACCGCTTCACCTTCCCCCGGCCCAACCGGGACCCCCTCCCAGCTGTACGTGATCCTTGGCGGAGAGCCGGTGCCAATTGAGAATGGAAGGTCGGTTCAGCTGACCGAATCGCTCGGGGTCCAGATCACGGTCGATCCGTACCCGCCGATAGGCCTATCCGCTCAACCTGTGCTCGATCTCTACTTGTTTGATTCGGCCAGGCAGCCAATGCGCGGCGCGGCCATCGAGATCAGCTACGACATGCTATCGATGGCCCATGGCCCATTCCAGCCGACAACGATCGAGCAGGAGAGCGGCCACTACCTGACCAGCTTGGAGCTGCTCATGTTCGGCCCCTGGGGGATGGAGATTGAGATCCTCGAGCCCAGCGGCGCTGCGCCGGTCCAGCTCAGGATCGTGATCGTTGTCGAACTGCCGGAAGAGTGAAACCGGGAGCAAGACAGATCCAGCCGGCCCCCCGCAACCGTATTGATTACCGTACCGCACTGTCACAACAACCTAAGGAGGAGTGATGATTAATAAGAGGATTGGAGTATTGCTTGGCGGCCTGGGGCTGCTTTTGGCCGGCTGCGCCCAGCCGACCCCCGCTGCGCCGACGGTCGAGGCTCTGCCGACCGCTGAGCTCACCCCATCGGTCACAGTGAGTGATCAGGACGCCAGCGGTGGAACGGTCTCCATCGACGAGGTCGTTGCGGCCGAAGCCGGGTGGTTGGTCATCCACACCACCAAGAATGGGGCCCCGGGTCCGGTGATCGGCCAAACCCAGGTCTTGACTGGAACGAGCGAAGCCGTCCCCGTCGAAATCGATCTCGCCCAAGCCACCGGGCAGCTCTTTGCCATGCTGCACATCGATGCTGGGTACAAGGGCGAGTACGAATTCCCAGGCCCGGATGTGCCGGTAACGGCCGCCGATCAGCTGGTCAATGTTCCCTTCAATGCGACGTTTCCAATTGAGCCTTCGGTAACCGTGAGCGATCAGGATGTCAGCGAAGGCAACGTGACCATCGAGTCGGTCATGGCGGCTGCCCCAGGCTGGCTGGTCATCCACATCAGCCAGGCCGGTGCACCCGGCCCGGTGATTGGACAGTCTCCGGTGATCGTCGGCTACAACTCGGAAGTGGGGGTGGCCATCGACTTGAGTCAGGCGACCGGACAGCTGTTCGCCATGCTGCACCTCGACGAGGGGACGGCAGGGGTTTATGAGTTTCCTGGAGCGGACGCTCCGGTGTTCGCCGGCGAGGCGCCCGTCAATGTGGGGTTCAATGCGACCTTCGAGATTACACCTGCCGTGACCGTCCGCGATCAGGCGGCGGCCGAGGGTACGGTGACGATCGACGAAGTGAGCGCCACGGAGCCCAGCTGGATCGTCATCCACACGGACGCAAACGGGGCCCCCGGGCCGGTGATCGGGTTCGCCCCGGTGGCTGTTGGCCACAACAAGGACGTCGTGGTCGCGATCGACCTGGCGCAAGCTACGCCCATTCTCTATGCCATGCTCCATATCGACGCCCCCGTAGCCGGAGAGTACAACTTCCCGGGTGCGGATGTGCCGACCGTGGGTGCGGCGGATGCGGTTGTCTTGGCGCCCTTCCAGCTGCTCGAGGAAGAGGCCAGTGCCGGTCCGGTCACCGTGCTGGTAGTGGATGTGAATTTCCGCGATAAGGAGGTCACCGTTCCGGTCGGGACGACGGTCACCTGGATGTACCAGGCCAACCTGCCCCACACCGTGACCTCTGATGATGGTCTCTTCGAGAGCGGGACCCTCAGCAGCGGTGGCAGTTTCAGCTACACGTTCGATGAGGTTGGGACCTTTGCCTACCACTGTCGCTTCCACGGCGGTCCGGGCGGCTCGGCGATGTCGGGGGTGATCATCGTAGAAGAGGGTTGAGCCACACAGACCCACGAGTCTTTAAGGGGCCAGCTCAGCTGGCCCCCGTTGTTTTCTTTGGGTTATGATGACCGCGCCGTGGACGAACCGGTCCTGATCGATGCTGCGCAGCGCGGCGATTTGGACGCCTTCAACCGGCTTGTGCTGCACTACCAGGAACTGGCCTTCAATGTGGCCCTGCGGGTCATGGGGGAGGAGGCCGCGGCGGCCGACGCTACCCAAGAAGCCTTCATTTCGGCCTATCGCAGCCTGCGCGGCTACCGAGGAGGTTCCTTCCGCTCGTGGCTGCTGCGGATCGTCACCAATGCCTGCTACGACGAACTGCGCCGTCGCAAACGCAGACCTGCGGTCTCGTTGGAGGCGCTCGCCGAGGACTCGGAGGGCGAAGGTTGGATCGGCTCCAGCAATCCGTCCGATAACCCCGAAGCGGCGGCCCAGCGCCACGAACTGATCGATGCGATTCAAAACTGTCTCAGCGGACTGCCACCCGAATTTCGGATCGTGGCCGTCCTGGTCGATGTGCAGGGCCTGGACTATGACGAGGCAGCCCTATCTATCGGAAAACCCCTAGGGACGGTGAAAAGCCGCCTGGCACGTGCCCGGGCGAAGCTGCGGGATTGCCTGAAAGCCTACGGGGAACTCCTGCCAGCCGAGTTTCGTCTCCAGAATGAAGCCGTCCCATGAGCGAACAGGGTCAAGTATCAACCCGCGATATGGAACAACTTTCGGCCTATCTGGATGGCCGACTGGAGCGGAGCGAGGCCGCCCGTCTCGAGGCGCGCCTCAGTCAGGATTCGCAATTGAGGCTCGAGCTGCAGGAGTTGCGGGCGACAGTGCGAGTGCTGAGCTCACTCCCTCGGATCCGGCCTCCGCGCAGCTTCACCCTCCAGCCACAGGCCGTTGGTCGGCATACCGGTTACCCGTTTCTGCAGCTGGGCACCGCGCTGGCCACTCTGAGTTTCCTGGTCGTGGTCGGAGCGGACCTGCTGGTGAGCCGGGGAGCTCAACCGACGCAGATCGCGGACCGGCTGCTTGCGGCTCCGGCCGCGCAGCCGGAGGCAGCCGCAGAAGTCCCCGCGCTCGACCAGTCCCTCGGCCTCACGCCGGAGGGGACTCCGGCCGCCGAAGCGGTCGGCGCTGCGCAAGGCGAAACCGATGAGTTCGCACAGGCTCAGGCCGAATCACCGGCGCCGACCGGGACGGCCCAGCCAGAGACGTCGAAGTATCGAGCCGGAGAAGTTGAGACGGCCGAACCTGCGGCCGGGGAGCCGGCTGCGGCGGCCAGCGATGCGGACGCAACGCCCGCCGCGCCTGAACCGGGGCGCGAGGCGGAGCTGCAAGCTGGAGCGGAGCTGCCGCCAGCGAGCGAACCCCAGGAGCTGACCACCACCGAACCGGTTTCGAGCCGCCGGAGCGCGTTTCTGCGGGCCGCCGAGATCGGGCTGGGTGCCACGGCCCTCGTCCTGGGAGTATTGACAGTTCGGGCTCGTCGGCGGGCCTAGTGGCCGAGCGAGAGCCGATCCGCTATTGCGGCAGCTGCGGCGCACTGGTCGAACAGCGAGAGGCGTATGGGCGAGTCCGGCCGGTCTGCCCGGCCTGTGGACGAATTCACTTCCTTGATCCGAAAGTTGCGGCGGCGGTCCTGCTGGAACGAGAGGGTAAGATCCTGCTCGTCCGCCGGGCCGTGGAGCCCGAACGAGGAAAGTGGACGTTGCCGGCCGGGTTTGTAGAGGCGGATGAAGATCCGGCCGAAGCCGCCCGGCGGGAATGCCGGGAAGAGACCGGTCTGCGGGTCGAGCTCCTGCGCCTGCTGGATGTAATCCATGGCAAGGAGCATTCCAGCGGTGCCAGCATTGTGATCGTGTATGAGGCCAAGATCCGTGGGGGCGAAATCCAGCCGAGCGACGACGTTGACGCGGTGACCTTCTTTGAGCTTGGCGCACTCCCCACTCTGGCGTTCGAAGCGACCCGGGTCGCGATCGAGCGCTGGAGCCTGCGGCCGGCTCCTGGCTCAGACCGCCCTCCGACCAGGCCGGCGATGAATCCCAATGCAGATTGAGGTGTTTGGCTTGTTTCCCGAGGCCATGCGGCCTTACCTCGCCTCGAGTGTCCTGGCCAGAGCCCAAGCGGCGGGGCTGGTTGAGATCCAGCTGCACAACATCCGGGATTTCACTTCCGATCGGCATCAGACGACGGACGATGAGCCCTACGGTGGAGGGGGAGGGATGGTCATGAAACCTGAGCCCATCTTTGCCGCGGTGGAGAGCGTCTTGGGTTCGGGAGTCGAGTCCAGCCGGATTGTGTTGCTTACCCCGCAGGGAAGAGTATTCAACCAGGGCCTGGCCGCTGAACTGGCCAATGTGCCGCGGCTGGTGTTGATCTGCGGGCGGTACGAGGGTGTCGATGAGCGGGTCAGCCAACACCTGGTCGACGACGAGATCTCGATCGGCGATTATGTGTTGACCGGCGGAGAACTCCCGGCCTTGGCGATCGTGGATGCCGTCGTCCGTCTCCTGCCTGGCGCTTTAGGAGATGAGCATGCCAGCGCGCGCGACTCGCACGCCGATGGCCTGTTGGAGGGTCCTCACTACACCCGGCCCGCCGAGTATCGCGGCTGGGAGGTCCCGGCCGTGCTTCGATCGGGGGATCATGCGAAGATCGCGGCCTGGCGCCGAGAACAATCGCTGCGACGGACCCTGGAGCGGCGACCCGACTTGCTGGCTGGAGCGGTTCTCTCGGAGCAGGACCAGCAGCTGCTGCGACAGATCCGAGAAGGCGAGGGGCCCCCGGGTGGAGCTTGACATGACCCGTGGGCGCAGAACGGTCTTTGCCCTGGTGGTTCTGCTCGCGGCCTGCGCTCGGCCGATTGACCTCGATATCCCGTTCACTCCCCCGGCCACGGCAGGGCCCGGCCCCACTGAACCGGTCGCAACCCTCGAGCCGCAGCCCACCACCCTGATCGTTTGCCTCGGGCAAGAACCGGAATCGTTGTACCGATACAGTGCCGAGTACCTGTATGGTGACAGCGGCCGGTCGGCGGAGACCGTCCTGCAGGCAATCTACGATGGGCCGTTTGACGTGCGGAGTTATCAGTATGAACCGGTCATCCTGGAGAAGATTCCAAGCCTGGCCGATGGCGATGCGCGGATTGAAACAGTATCGGTGGTGCAGGGTGATCCGTATTTCAACCCCGAGCGATTGCAGCCGGCCAACCTGACTCGGGGCGATCGATACCTGCCGGCCGGCTGCAATTCACCGGAATGCATGCAGGCGTATACGGGCGGGCAAGTCTCCATGGATCGTATGCTGGTTGACTTCCGGTTGCGGCCGGGTGTCGAATGGTCTGACGGCCAACCGCTCACCGCACAGGATTCGGTGTTTTCCTTTGAGTTGGATCGCCAGGTCGACACCCCGACCCCGAAGACTCAAGCAGATCGGACCGCGGCCTACGAGGCACTCGATCCTCAGACCGTTCGGTGGACCGGGATCGCCGGCTATACCGACTCGGAGTACTTCTCCAACTTCTGGAGCCCGCTTCCCGAGCATGTGCTCGGGGACCAGAGTGCCGCGGACCTATTGAGGGCGGAGGAGACTGCGGTGGCCCCGATGGGCTGGGGCCCGTATGTTATTGAACAGTGGAGAGCCGGGGAAGACATTCAGCTGCGCAAGAACCCCAGTTACTTTCGGGCAGGCGAGGGGCTACCCGCCTTCGATGCCTTGCTCTTCCGATTCTTGGAAGAGGGAGCGGGCGGCAGCATCGAGCAGTTGCTGACCAGCGAGTGCGATGTGTTGGACGAATCGGCGGTCGCCGATGCCTTGGACGTCGAGCTGCTCGACGAGGCGGCGCTTTCGGTACTTGTGGATCTGGAAGCCGGCGGCCGCATCCAACTTTCCACCGGCATCGGTCCGGAGCTGGAACGGCTCGAATTCGGTCTGGCCCCTGTGCCGGGCGCGGGACTTCCCGCCATCTTTTCCGATCCGCGCACCCGGGCCGGGATCGCGGCCTGCCTCGATCGGGAAGGCTTCGTGAGCGAGGTACTGCATGGGCTCAGCGCGGTTCCGGCGACCTACCTGTCCCCCGAGCACCCCTTGTACTCCAGCGAGACGGTGCCGGTCGAATTCAACCCTCAGGAAGGAATCCGGCTCTTGGAGGAGGCGGGCTGGATAGACGCCGACGGGGATCCGGCCACCGCCCGGGGGGCGCAGGGGGTGGCGGGAGTGGGGGCGGCGACCCAGCTCACGTTTGCTTTCCTGACCTCGCCGGATGGATTCCACCGCAGTGCGGCCGAGCACTTCCGGGCCGATCTCGCCGCCTGTGGCGTGGAGCTCAGGGTCGAGTTCCGGCCGGCGTCCGAGCTCTTCGCGCCTTGGCCGGACGGTCCGGGGTTCGGCCGGACTTTCCAGACACTGGGCTGGGCCTGGCCGGGCTGGGTGAGCCCCCTGTGTGAGATGTTTGCAGGGTGGGAAATCCCCACCGGCGAGAACCCGTTTGGGGCCAATGCTTCGGGGTTTACGGATCCCGCCTACGACGTGGCCTGCGCCATCCTGCTGCACGGGCAGCCGGGTTCGCCCGAATATCTGACCGCGGTCGAAGACACCCAGGCAATATTTGCCGAGCTGCTGCCAGCCATCCCCCTGTACATGCGGCCCCGGGTCATCGCCCACGGGCCCGAGATATGCGGGTTGGAGACCGATTCCACGGCGTTTAGTGCCCTTTGGAACCTCGAGCAAATCCGGCCCTGCGGCACGGATTAGATTCCCTGAACCGGCGGCCTGCCTTGCTGGTATATTTGTTTAACAAGTGGTAAACGATAAAAACGTCCGGGGTCGGGCGTGACCGACCAGGGCGACCTGCAACTGATCCTCAAGCTCAGGCAGGGGGACCTGGAGGCGCTGGGTGGTCTATATGATCGCCATCGCCTCCTGGTCTACCGTACAGCATTGGCCATCACCGGCGACACCGAAGCCGCTGCCGATCTGCTGCACGATACCTTCCTTCGACTCTACCGATTCGGCCACCGAATCGATCCCACCCGGCCCATCGAACCTTGGCTCTACCGCATGGCGGCCAATATGGCCTACACCTGGGTAAAGCGTCGGGGCCGCTGGCATCAAGCCCTGCGTGAGATGGCCGATCGGCTCTCGCGTGAGTACCCCGCCTCGCCCTCCCAGCAGGTCGAGCGGAATGAAGCCTGGCTGGAGATTCGCAGAGCGCTGCAGGCGATCTCGCCAGAGAAACGGGTGGTGGTCGTCTTGTATTACTTGAACGATCTGCCGATTAGCGAGATTGCGGAGATCCTGGATCTGCCGCTCGGAACGGTGAAATCTCGCCTGCACTATGGGCGGCAGGCCTTGAAACAGCAGTTGGGCCTGGACGGACAGGTTGTGCCACGGGTGGGCTATGAGGCGACCTAACCCTTACCCCCCGGACGAACCGATGGTCCAGTCGCTGCGAGCCGGCCTGTGGGGTATCCAGCCGCCGGCCGCTGTCCGCGTCAAGCTGTTGGCTGCGGCCGCGATCGAGGCTGACTTACGAAGTAAGAGGCTGCTGCCGCGGGCCCTCCCGGGTTGGATCTCTTCCTCGACGGCCCGCCGGCTGCGGGAACGCCGGATCTCGATGCAGGGCTTGAAGCACGGCTACATCGCGGCAGCCTTGAATTATCGGGTCTCCTGGTAGCCGCATGGCCGGCTTCGGGCGCGGTCTCACCGGTTTGAGAGGGTTGACGGTTTTGTTCGGTTATAATGGCTGAACTTGGAGGGAGGAGACCCCATGCCAGGCTGGGCGCGCCGGCCCGCCGGGCGATCTGTTTGCTTCCTCTTTGCCTGCCGAAGGCAGTTCCAAGTTTGCAATCATCGTCAGTTCAGC